>R23__coassemble_42_pt1 | contig 89781 bp, 76 predicted proteins | sample R23__metabat2_high_PE_035 | metagenome-assembled genome bin R23
AAACAAGAGACCCACCCCAGCCCATTCCCGAGCGAAGCTCGCCTACCCGTAGCCTTTCCCTGAATAGGGAGGGAGTTATTACTTTTGAGAATTGATATAATCGCTACTGAAGATGTATTTGCTCCCTCCCTCTTAAGAGAGGGCTGGGAAGGGTCTCTAAATTCTCTAGAGAATTTATCACTGCTAACGCTTACTTTAACTCTAACGATAGTTTTATTCCTCACGCAGAGTGAACGGAGTACGCAGAGAATAATGATAAAACTCCCTCCCTAAACAGGGAAAGGCTACGGGTAGGCGAGCTTTGCTCGGGAATGGGCTGGGGTGGGTCTCTTTCCGTGGCACCCTTGTGGCACCCGTGACACCCTTCCGAAGAGGGTGCCAGCCCTTTATACAAAGGCGATGTGGCACCCTTACACCCTTAAATCGAAAAAATCCATGTAAGCAAACGTGACATTTGTATAATTATTAAAGAAATAACTTTTTCCACAAGTTTTTCTCTCAAATCGTTTCTTTCATCCAATTTTTGTGTATTACTTAGAACGGTATATTATGTTCCTTGCAATATCTTTCCTGTTCCTCATCTGATTCAAATATCTTGTCGCATGTGGACTCGAAAGAGTCTTTCGCCTCTTTGATATATTTCTCTGGTGCATTAAGTACTTTCGAGATTTTATCAATGAAGGTGCAGAAATCACGATTCAGATTGTTCAGTTTCTCAATAGTGTTGTAGTCGAGAGCCTTTTCCCGTGCAGGATAAAGAATTGTCCAATTACCATCCTGCATTTGTATGATGCCAATGCCATACGCATTGTTCAGACGTTCCATTTCCTCGTCAAGTCCTTCGTTGATTTCAAAGGCGACCAGATAGCCGAAGTTCGCCCAGTTGGAATTAGACAAGGCTTGGAAATAGTATTGCTTTAACTGATAGTCAGATTCTATTTTCTTTTTCAGTTCATAGGAATACATATGTACAGTTTCTTTTGGCTCGGTAGCTTTAAGTAATGACAATGTTGCGTCGTTCTTGAACTCTTCAAACTCTACGCCTACAATGTCGGGATGCACCCACTTTTGTGCAGAATCTACTCTTGATGATGATTTCTCGTGGAAGATAGTTTTTGCATATATGCTGCGAGTGCGAAGATAACTACAGAACAACTTATGAAGTGATCGCTCGTCAAAAGTCTTTGTTGGCTCAGGCTCTTGTTTCTTTTCCTCTGTCGTTACTACACCAGAGCCAGTAATCAGAGATTCTATTTCTTCTTCATAGCGTGTAATGTCGCAACATGTTCCTATCGAGCCTGTAGAGTTTTGCAGTTTCTGCGACATGCTTTTACGTGGAATGACCTTGTCTTTCCATTCCACTTTTCGACGATGCGGAAGGTCAGTATTGGGTACATAGTAATAATCACCTGCTATCGTGCCGACATAATAAGTGCCTTCTCCCGACGGGCACAGGACAACATCACCAACCTGCAACCCTTTCGCTATCGTCCACAAAAAGCCACAAGCCACACCAGCAGCAGTTTTGCTTTTTCCCGGATTGTTTTCGAGCCAAAGTGGTATTATCTGCTCGTTGAACTGCCTCCAATTATCTGGCAACGAGTCCGAAAGGTTTCTCCTAATATCAAAGTTTGCTCCGATATACCCTTCTTCACGGCACATCTTGGCGAAACGCCCAGCACGGCCTAACATAATACGATTATACTTCTTTGCCATATTTTTATTGTCTTTAGTTATCTGTTACCTTTAGCCCTATTATGCGTCTTGCACAACATCTGGCAGTTCTCTATATCCGTTGAGCCGCCCTTGCTCCATGCAGTTACATGGTCGGCATCCATTTCTTCCAGTTTCCAGATGCGACGGGCATTCTGGTCGTGACCGATGGCGCAGTAGGGGCAGTTGCTTACTCCTTCTGCCTTTGCCTTGTCGGTTTGCTGCTGATACACTTTGCGCATGGTGGGTTTGTCGAACAAAAGGACATTCAAGAGCTTTGTATCTTGACAACCTCCAAGTGCAAACTCAAAAACGCCTCGACGATTTCCTACGAAATCATCGTTCATCAGTTCGCGGACTTTTGCCGACAACTCCGTATGGTCGTATGGTTTTGCGTGGAAACGCTCATATAGGTCGCCCCAGTTCAGCCCCTGCATTTCGGGATAGACATCGTCAAACTTGCTGTCAACCCAATCGATGACGGTATTGAAATAGGTTTTAATCTCGTTGATGTTTGTATCGCGGCGGTGCATACTCATGTTGGTACTTACTTTGTCCTGCGCTTCAATCTTGCGACTCACCCATTCTAATGCCGTGGCCAAGAACTGCTGACGATTAGCAGGTCCTTTGACATAGCTCTCCCACCGCTGGATATTGGCATTTTGTGAATTGCTAAACTCTGCCTTACAGAGCGTGACAAACTCACCGCTAAAGACCGCATTCAGTTCCTCTTGCTGATTAAGCGGAATGCCTGCGATGTTGATAGTCTTAAACCAGTCTTTGATTTCCTTCTCTGCATCTTCACCCTCGCCCTCACAGATATAGACCAGTAGCTTTGTCTGTAAAACCTTCTGCTGCATCCCCTCGTTCAGACCGTCGAAGATTTGTTCCAGCCCGTTGATCTTCACGGCGAACTTGTTGCGAAGAAAACGCCCGAGCGAGGTGATGCGTTGCTGACCGTCTAGCACTTCAAGCCGTCCGTCATCCACGCGGTTGAAATAAATCAGTCCCAGCGGATAACCTTTCAGCACAGACTCAATCACAGCCACATCACGTTTCCCGTCGGCATAGATGTAGTTACGCTGATATTCGGGTTGAATCGTCAACTGGCCAGCCAAACCATATAGACCTTTACCTTCAAGTTCGTTGTACTCGAAGCCGTCACATATTTGCTCAACGGTGTATTGCTCCAATGTTGTTTTCATAACGTTTGCTTTTTGCGGATTAGTATTCGACGATATGGTAGTTCGGGCTTGCCATCTTTCATGTAGTAGAGATCACCGTCCCGAAGTCCTTTGTTCAGTTCTTTTAATTCACGGGGAAATGGTTTTAGTCCTAATTCAAGTCCATAATCTCCATGAGGATGACCAATAATCTCAAATTGTTCTGGGCAATACTTGTCCAAGAAAGTCAAAGGAACTCCCATTGCTCCCTCATAGTCTGATGGAATAGCATCCGTATAAGGAATCTCTATTGCATCATAATTCTCATAATGAATATAATGTTTACGGTCTCTAATGTCCTTATGTTTACTATGTTTGAAGTTATCAGCCATAGTCATTAGTTGAAGTGGTTGATGACGACGCCCATGGTCAACATTTGTAAACCAACACGAATTACCCAAACGCGTATAGTTTCCAACATAGCCTAATCTTTCAGCCTTTGCTTTATCGCTTTCTTTAACTACAGTACCTTCAGGAACACCAAATACCATATCTGTAATATAACCTGTAGCTCCAAGCCACATCCTATTATTTTTTATCAGCGGAAAAACCTCTTTATAAGATATTGCATTCAAATTGCCAATAATGATGAATTGTTTCCCAGACTCCATCAGCCAAACTACGAACTCCCTAAACAGCGAGAACGGCGGATTAGTCACAATGATGTCAGCTTCATCACGAAGTTTCCGAATCTCCTTGCTACGAAAATCACCGTCACCCTCTAAGTATTGCCACTCCAAGTCATTGATGTTGATGCGGTTATCGCCCGTCACATCACGTTCAAGCACAAATATTTTGCCATTTGTTTTACTCTTGTCTGGATTGAAATATGGCTGCTGTGTCTCAAAGAGTGTCGGCTGATAAGGCAACTTATATTTTTTACTTTCAGGGGCATAGCTTGTGGAAATCAACTTCTTCAAGCCAAGCAGTTCAAAGTTCTGCGCAAAGAACTTTGTGAAGTTGCTCCACTCTGGGTCATCACAAGGCAGGAGCACCGTCTTGCCACGAAACACATTCGGGTTATAGTCCAGATAGGCGTTGATTTCCTTCTGAATATCGGGATATTGCGTATAGAACTCGTCGTTCTTTGCCGTCTTTGCATTTGCAAGATTGGTATTGGCCATTTGTCTGATTGATAGTTTAAAGCAGCACTTGACTATCAATCGCCGACGCACAAAAAAGGCATGATGCCATCCTTATGCGTTAAGCTGGGGCATGCCCAGGAATAGGAACCCCATCCAGTCCAATAAGAATGTATCACGCCTATTGGCGCGAATACATTGCTATATATGGACTGGATTGGAGATGCCATAGCCTGACACCCCGCAATCTCTATTACTTCAGAGCGTTTTTTATTCCAAACTGTTTCCTGGGCATTTTGGCTTAACGCGAAATAATAGCAAATGCTTCGTTAATATGTCGTCCGGATTTCTCCCGAACCGTTGGCAAAGGTATAAAATAATTTTTGAATCAAGAACAAAAGAGAAAGAAAAGTGTTTTTCTTACTGAAAATCGTGTAGAGAATATTACTATTTCTTATGATAGTCATACTTCGGATTTTCGCAGAATTTCGGAAATAGTACTTCAGATTTTCTGCAATTTTTCTTACATTATATATGGTATTTAACGTGTATGTCGCGATTGAGGTGAAATCGTATGGCAATGTGGTGTCTTTGTCACAAAGACACAAAGAAGTGAACAAGTACTTAGCATATATTTTTGTGCGTTAATGTTCTAAAAAACTTGCGGCGGTTTGTTTTTTTATGATTATATTTGCAACCCATTAACTGAAAGATTATGCCCGAAAAAAGAAATATCAGACCTATTGACAACAGTTACGGCCATCTGCAGCCGCAGGCGCTCGATATGGAGCAGGCGGTGCTGGGTGCGCTGATGATTGACAAGGACGCTTTCTCCATCGTCAGCGAGATACTGCGCCCGGAAACTTTCTACGAGCCCCGTAACCAGAAGATCTATCAGGCTATCCAGACGCTGAACATGAGCGAGCGTCCGGTGGATATCATGACCGTGACGGAGCAGCTGAAGAAGGACGGTACATTGGAAGACGTGGGAGGCCCCGCCTATATCATGGACCTGAGTTCGCATGTGGCTTCGTCTGCCCATATTGAATATCATTCGCGTGTGCTGGCGCAGAAGTTCATGGCCCGCCAACTGATTTCCTTCGCTTCTGTGATTGAGACGAAGGCCTTCGATGAGACGCAGGATGTGGATGAACTGATGCAGGAGGCGGAGGGCTCGCTCTTCGAACTCTCGCAGAAGAACATGCGGCAGGACTATACGCAGATTGACCCTGTGGTGAAGAATGCCGTGGATATCCTGCAGCGAGCGGCTGCCAATACCGACGGACTGACGGGTATTTCTACGGGCTATACGGATCTGGACGACAAGACTTCGGGCTGGCAGAACAGCGACCTCGTGATTATCGCCGGTCGTCCGGCTATGGGTAAGACGGCCTTTGCCCTCTCGCTGGCAAAGAACATTGCCATCGACAACCGTATCCCGGTGGCTTTCTTCTCGTTGGAAATGAGCAATGTGCAGTTGGTGAACCGTCTGATTTCGAATGTCTGTGAGATTTCGGGAAAGAAGATTCTGAACGGACAGTTGGACCAGGAGGAATGGAAGCGTCTGGATTCGAGGTTAAGAAGATTGCAGGGTGCGCCGCTTTATGTGGATGACACGCCGGGTATGAGCATCTTCGAACTGCGCACGAAGGCTCGCCGACTGGTTCGCGAGAAGGGCGTACGCATCATCATGATTGACTACCTGCAGCTGATGAATGCCAACGGAGCAAGGTTTGGCAGCCGTCAGGAAGAGGTATCGACGATTTCCCGTTCGCTGAAGGGTCTTGCCAAGGAACTGGATATTCCCATCCTGGCACTCTCGCAGTTGAACCGTGGCGTAGAGGGCCGAGAGGGCAACGAAGGCAAGCGGCCTATGCTCTCTGACTTGCGTGAGTCGGGTGCCATCGAGCAGGATGCCGACATGGTGTGCTTCGTGCATCGACCGGAATACTACCGTATCTTCCAGGATGAGCATGGCAACGACCTCCACGGCATGGCACAGATTATCATTGCCAAGCACCGTAAGGGAGCTACGGGTGACGTGCTGCTGAATTTCCGTGGTGAGTTTACGCGCTTCCAGAACCCGCAGGATGTACTTATCGGTCCATCGTCTCCGACGAGTGGCGGTGAAATCATCGGAAGCAGGATGAACGGTGGCGATCCGTTGCCTCCTCCGCCTCCAATGGACGGGCCGATGCCGTTTTAATAAATTAAGAGTTAAGAGTGAAGAATTAAGAATTTCGTAATGACGAAATAACGTTATTACGCAATAACGAAATAAAGAATACAAGGTAACATGAGAAAAATTTTTTTGGCAATAGCCTGCTTGGCTGCCTTGACGGCCGCTGCACAGACAAAGAGCGTTTCTATTCTGGGAGATTCCTACAGCACGTTCGACGGTTACATCACGCCATCCACCAACGAGATGTGGTACTATCAGGGCAATCGTGGCAACAACGACGTGGAGGACGTGACGCAGACCTGGTGGTGGCAGTTCATCAAGAACAACGGCTACCGTCTTTGCGTGAACAACTCTTGGAGCGGGGCCACCATCGGCTATTATGGCTATGACGGCAATGACTATAGCGCGCGTTCCTTTATTACAAGAAGTGACAATCTGGGGTGTCCTGACCTGATATTCATCTTTGGCGGCACCAACGACTCATGGGCCGGGGCTCCCATCGGCGAATATAAGTTTGAGAATCTGCGTCGTGATGACTTCTTCTCTTATCGTCCGGCCTTGGCTTATTTGCTCGACCACATGCAGAAACGCTATCCCAACGTGGAACTGGTGTTCCTGATCAACAGCGAATTGTCGAAGGACATCACGGAGAGTTCGCAGAAGATTTGCGACCACTATGGCGTGAAGTGGATTCTGCTCCATGACATCGACAAGCAGAGCGGCCATCCTTCTCAGAAAGGCATGAAGGCTATCGCCGAACAGATAGCTGAGAAACTAAAGAATTGAGAGCAATCATTGACGGAAAAATACAATTTGAAAGATTTTTAGGTAAAAAAGTTACGAATTATTTGCACGAAAGGATATTTATATGTACCTTTGCAGCCGATTAAAGAAAAGTAGATATGATTCAGTGCATTTCACTAAGCATCCTAATTAGCATTATTATTCGACTGCGTCCGGCTGTCGGAAGTGTGAGGGTGTGTATGTGAATGCATGCATGATGGTATATGAAACCTTTCCACTTCCGAGCAAGTGCGAAAGGTTTTTTTATATCCTGAAGTGGACATTTAATTCGTAAAAAAATAATAAAGATGAGTGACAGATTGTTTGTTTTCGACACAACGCTTCGCGATGGCGAGCAGGTTCCGGGATGTCAGTTGAACACCGTGGAGAAGATCCAGGTAGCCAAGCAGCTGGAACAGTTAGGCGTGGATGTGATTGAAGCAGGATTTCCCATTTCAAGTCCCGGCGACTTCAATTCCGTGATTGAGATTTCAAAGGCCGTTACGTGGCCGACCATTTGTGCGCTGACACGCGCGGTAGAGAAGGATATCGACGTGGCTGCCGAGTCGCTGCAGTATGCCAAGCGCAAGCGTATCCATACGGGTATCGGCACGAGTGACTCCCACATCAAGTATAAGTTTAACTCCAACCGTGAGGAAATCATCGAGCGCGCCGTGGCTGCCGTAAAGTATGCCAAGAAGTTCGTGGAGGATGTGGAATTCTACGCGGAGGATGCAGGGCGCACGGATAACGAGTATCTGGCGCGTGTCATCGAGGCCGTCGTGAAAGCTGGTGCCACGGTTTGTAACATACCTGATACCACGGGTTACTGTCTTCCGCAGGAGTATGGTGAGAAGATTAAATACCTGATGGAGCATGTTGACGGCTTGTCGTCGGGCAAGGCCATTCTCTCCACGCATTGCCACAATGACCTTGGCATGGCTACGGCCAACACGGTAAGCGGTGTGCTCAACGGCGCCCGTCAGGTAGAGGTGACCATCAACGGTATCGGTGAGCGTGCCGGCAACTCTTCGCTCGAAGAAATTGCCATGATTATGAAGTGCCATAAAGGCCTTGGCATCGACACCAATATCAACACCACGAAGATCTATCCCGCCAGCCGCATGGTGAGCTCGCTGATGAACATGCCCGTTCAGCCCAACAAGGCCGTGGTAGGACGCAATGCCTTTGCCCACAGCAGCGGCATCCATCAGGACGGCGTGCTGAAAAACGTGCAGACTTATGAGATTATGAATCCGAAGGACGTGGGACTCGATGACAACTCTATCGTATTGACGGCCCGAAGCGGACGCGCTGCGTTGAAGTATCGTCTGGAAGTGCTGGGCGTGGGTATCGACGACGAGAAGAAACTGGATAAGCTCTATCAGAAGTTCCTTGCCTTGGCCGACCGCAAGAAGGAGGTCAATGATGACGACATCCTGACGCTGGCAGGAGCCGACAGTTCGGAGAATCATGCCGTGAGACTTGACTTCCTGCAGGTGACCACGGGAATGGGTGTGAAGAGCGTGGCCTCCATCGGTCTCGACATCAGTAACCAAAAGTTTGAGGCTGCCGCCACGGGTAACGGTCCGGTGGATGCTGCCATCAAGGCTCTGAAGAAGATCATCATGAAGCAGATGACGCTGAAGGAGTTTACCATCCAGGCCATCTCTAAGGGCTCCGACGACATGGGTAAGGTACACATGCAGGTAGAATACAACGGCAACCTGTATTACGGTTTCGGTGCCAATACCGACATCGTGACCGCTTCCGTGGAAGCCTATATTGACTGTATTAACAAGTTTAGAAATTAAGATATGAATACGCTTTTCGATAAGATTTGGGACAAGCACGTTGTCCAGATCGTGGAGGACGGTCCGACGCAACTGTATATCGACCGTCTCTATTGCCACGAGGTGACTTCGCCGCAGGCCTTCGACGGAATGAGGCAGCGTGGTTTGAAGTGTTTTCGTCCGCAGCAGATTTTCTGTATGCCCGACCACAATACGCCCACGCATGACCAGGACAAGCCCATCGAGGATCCTGTCTCCAAGAATCAGGTGGACACGCTCTCCAGGAATGCCAAGGAATTCGGACTGACTCACTATGGCATGATGGACAAGTCGAACGGCATCATCCACGTGGTGGGACCCGAAAAGGGACTCTCGTTGCCGGGTATGACCATCGTCTGTGGAGACTCCCATACATCCACCCACGGTGCCATGGGGGCTGTGGCCTTCGGTATCGGAACCTCAGAGGTGGAGATGGTGATGGCTTCACAATGCATTCTGCAGCAGAAGCCCAAGTCGATGCGTATCAACATCAACGGTAAGCTGCAGAAGGGTGTCACGGCCAAGGATGTGGCTTTGTATCTGATGTCGAAGCTCACCACCAGCGGTGCTACGGGCTATTTCGTGGAATATAGTGGTGACGTGGTACGTGAGATGTCGATGGAAGGCCGTCTGACGCTCTGCAATCTCTCCATAGAGATGGGTGCCCGCGGCGGCTTTGTGGCTCCCGATGAGATTACCTTTAATTATATAAAAGGTAGGGAGTATGCCCCAAAGGGTGAGGAATGGGACAAGGCCGTGGCTTACTGGAAGACGCTGAAGAGTGGGGATGATGCCGTATTCGACAAGGAACTCACCTTCGATGCTGCCGACATCGAGCCGCGTATCACCTACGGCACCAATCCCGGCATGGGCATTGGCATCACCGAATGCGTGCCAACGCTCGACACCATACCAGAGACGGGAAAGGCAGGCTTCCTGAAGTCGCTAGGCTATATGGGGTTTGAACCCGGTGAGAAATTGTTGGGCCATCCCATCGACTATGTCTTCCTGGGTGCTTGCACTAACGGACGTATTGAAGACTTCCGCGCCTTTGCCTCCTTGGTAAAGGGCAGGCGTAAAGCTGAGCATGTGATTGCCTGGCTGGTGCCTGGTTCATGGGCCGTGGATCGTCAGATTCGCGAGGAAGGACTTGACAAGGTTCTGGAGGCTGCTGGTTTTGAGATTCGTCAGCCTGGCTGTTCTGCCTGCCTGGCGATGAACGATGACAAGATTCCTGCGGGAAAATATTCTGTTTCCACCAGCAACCGCAACTTTGAAGGTCGTCAGGGTCCTGGTGCGCGTACTATTCTTGCTTCTCCGTTGGTTGCTGCGGCAGCAGCTGTCACGGGAGTGATTACGGATCCCCGCGAGTTGTTATCTTAAGAACATTGACCGATGAGCAAAATCTATATTTACACCTGTCTGCTCTTTGCAGTCTTGATATTGGCAGCATTTGTCGTAGCCTGTTCAAGTGGCAGTACGAATATTCAGAAAGGCGTGAAAGGGAAAATTACAAAGTATGTCTATCATTACGGTGACAGGAGTGTGGCTCCTGATTATCATCGCAGTTACACGATAGAGGTCAGCGCCGATTCGACGGTCTTCATCGTTACCACCTATGGCAAGGAACTGCTTCGGAAAACCTACAATCAGAACAAACTCGCAGAGATAGAGGCCGCCTTGAGTACCATGGACATTAAACTCAAGAAAGAGAAAAAGAGCGCATGCTCTGGCGGTTACAGCGAATCCTTGCGGGAATTTGTACAAGACGAAGTAGTCTTCAACGGCTATGTGTATCATTGTGATGGGGATAGCGGGACGCTTCATGTAGGCAATGGAGATTTGTCTTCAGTGTTTAAGGATGTTGTACCTGAATCAGTAGATTCGCTCATAAAAGAAACAATGAAATATGAAACAGAAATTTAACGTTATAACATCAACCTGTGTCCCCCTTCCCTTGGAGAATGTGGATACAGACCAGATCATTCCCGCCCGTTTTCTTAAGGCTACTACCCGTGAGGAGGGTTTCTTTGGTGACAATCTGTTCCGCGACTGGCGCTATAACCCCGACGGAAGTGTCAATAAGGACTTCGTGCTCAATGATCCGACCTATGGAGGATGCATCTTGGTGGCAGGCAAGAACTTCGGTTCCGGCTCCAGCCGTGAGCATGCTGCATGGGCTATTGCCGGCTATGGTTTCCGGGTGGTGATCAGCTCGTTCTTTGCTGATATTCACAAGAATAACGAATTGAACAACTTCGTGCTTCCCGTGGTAGTCAGTGAGCAGTTCCTCTCGGAACTATTCCAGAGCATCAAGGAGAATCCCCGGATGGAGGTGGAGGTGGACTTGCCCAATCAGACCGTGACCAATAAGGCTACGGGAAAGAGTGAGCATTTCGATATCAACGGCTATAAGAAGCATTGTCTGATAAACGGTCTCGACGATATTGACTTCCTGGTGCAGAATCAGGACAAGACCGAGGCCTGGGAAACAAAGAATAAGTAATGGGTACTGCTGAGAAACTGAATACTTCGGCTAAAAGCCATTTGCCGTTCATAGAAATCATGGACTGCACGTTGCGCGACGGAGAACAGACATCAGGTGTCAGTTTTCTGCCCCACGAAAAACTGGTCATAGCCCGTATGCTGCTCCGTGACCTCAATGTGGACCGTATCGAAGTTGCTTCGGCACGAGTCTCCGAGGGCGAAAAGGAGGCTGTGAAGATGATCTGCCGCTACGCCAATCAGATAGGAATGGTTGATAGGGTGGAAGTGCTGGGATTTGTGGATGGCGGACAGTCTGTGGATTGGCTTGCCGACTGCGGAGGCCATGTCATCAATCTTTTGGCCAAAGGTTCTGAACGCCATTGCCGCGAACAGCTCCACAAGACGGTCGACGAGCATATCGATGATATCCTTACGACTGTTCGCTATGCGAATGAAAAGGGAATGACCGTGAACCTCTATCTGGAGGACTGGAGTAACGGGATGAAGGATTCGCCCAAGTATGTCTATCGTCTGATGGATGCACTGACTTCCCTTCACGGTAAAACGGAGGGAGGTTCAATTAAACGCTTTATGCTCCCCGATACGCTTGGTATTCTGAACCCCCTGCAAGTGATAGAATATATGCGCAAGATGAGGAAGCACTATCCTGGCGTGCATTTCGATTTCCATGCCCATAATGACTATGATCTGGCGGTGAGCAATTCACTCGCTGCCGTTCTTAGCGGATGCAAGGGACTTCACGTGACGGTGAACGGACTTGGTGAGCGTTGCGGCAATGCACCGCTGTCTAGTGTGCAGGTCATTCTGAAGGATCAGTTTCAGGCCAAGACCAGCATTCGCGAAGACAAACTGAACGCCATTTCCCGTATGGTGGAGGGCTATAGCGGTATTGCCGTGGCTCCCAATCAGCCGGTCATCGGTGAGAATGTGTTTACGCAGGTTGCTGGAGTTCACGCCGATGGCGATAGCAAGGGAGGACTCTATATGAATCAACTTGTTCCCGAACGTTTTGGCCGTAAGCGTGAGTATGCGTTGGGCAAGAATAGTGGCAAGGCCAATATCCTACGTAACCTGGAGGACCTGGGATTGGAACTGACACCAGAGCAGACACGGCTTGTCACCGAACGTATTACCGAACTTGGTGACCGCAAGGAAGTGGTGACACCTGAAGACCTGCCTTTCATCATCAGCGACGTGCTGAAGCACAATACGCAGGACAACAAGGTGAAGCTCATCAGTTACATGGTGTCTACGGCCTACGGCCTGAAACCCGGTGCCAATGTGAAGGTGGAAATAAACGGCCAACAGTATGAGGCCAGTGCAACGGGTGACGGTCAGTATGATGCGTTTGTGAAGGCTTTGCGCTATATCTATAAGAAATATCTGGGCCGTACTTTCCCGCTGCTGGCCAACTATGCCGTGAGCATTCCTCCCGGTGGTCGTACGGATGCCTTGGTGCAGACCGTCATTACCTGGCAGGAAGACGGCAAGATTATCCGTACGCGTGGACTGGATGCCGACCAGACGGAAGCCGCTATCAAGGCTACGTTCAAGATGCTCAACATTATTGAGGAAAAACTGGAAAAGAAGAATTAAAAAGACGAATCGATATGAAATTAAACATTGCTGTATTGGCCGGTGATGGTATCGGCCCTGAGATTATGGAGCAGGGTGTGGCTGTGATGTCGGCTGTTGCTGAGAAGTTCGGCCACGAAGTGATTTACAAGGAAGCCCTTTGCGGTGCCCATGCCATCGATGAGGTAGGGGACCCATTCCCCGAGGAGACTTTCAAGACTTGCCAGGAGGCTGACGCTGTGCTTTTTGCCTCTGTAGGTGATCCCAAATTTGACAATGACCCCACAGCCAAGGTTCGTCCGGAGCAGGGTCTGCTTGCTATGCGTAAGAAATTGGGTCTCTTTGCCAACATCCGTCCTGTTCAGACCTTTAAATGCCTGTTGCATAAGAGTCCTTTGAAAGACGAACTTATCGAAGGTGCAGATTTCGTCTGCATCCGCGAACTCACCGGTGGCATGTATTTCGGTGAGAAGTATCAGGACAATGACAAGGCCTATGACACCAACTATTATACACGTCCGGAGATTGAGCGCATTCTGAAGGTGGCCTATGAATACGCCCTGAAGCGCAAGAAACACGTGACGGTGGTAGATAAGGCCAATGTCCTGGCAAGCAGTCGTTTGTGGCGTCAGGTTGCCAAGGAGATGGCTCCAAAGTATCCGGATGTGGTGACCGACTATATGTTTGTCGATAATGCCGCCATGAAGATGCTCACCGAGCCAAAGTCCTTCGATGTGATGGTGACGGAGAATACCTTCGGCGATATCCTGACCGATGAAGGATCGTGCATCAGCGGTTCCATGGGATTACTGCCATCGGCTTCCACCGGTGAGAGTACTCCCGTCTTTGAACCTATCCACGGAAGTTGGCCACAGGCAAAGGGCCTGAACATTGCCAATCCTCTGGCACAGATTCTCTCTGTGGCGATGCTCTATGAATACTTTGGGCTTCAGGATGAAGGTGTCCTTATCCGTAAGGCCGTAGATGCTTCTCTTGATGAGAATGTACGTACCCCTGAGATTCAGGTAGAAGGCGGAGCCAAGTACGGCACGAAGGAAGTAGGAGAGTGGATCGTTAATTATATCAAGAATGCGTAAGTTCATTCTAATAGGTATGTTGTTGTTTGCTTTGGGCATATCGGCTCAGAGCAAACAGCAACTGCGTGAAGAGTTGAAGGAGGCCAGCGAGGCACTTTCCTTCCGGCCGGATTCTATCGACCTGCGACTGAAGAAGGCTGCCCTCAATATGCAGTTGGAGCAGTGGGAATATGCGCTGTCGGAATACGACTATGTGCTCCGTCTTGACCCTGAGAATCCGGCTGGTCTTTATTATCGTGCCTATGCCAACGAGAAGTTGGGTCGCTATAACTTTGCCCGTGCTGACTATGAGACGCTGTTGAAAATTGTTCCTTCCAACTTTGAGGCCCGTTTGGGACTTGCCTTGCTCAATCAGAAAGACCGCCATTTTACGGAGGCAATGGATCAGATCAATCAGTTGGTTGAGGCTTATCCCAATAACGCTATGGTCTATGTAGCCCGTGCCAATATGGAGCGTGAGCGCAAAATGTATGCTTTGGCAGAGTATGATTTTACACAGGCCATCCAGTTGGAGCCCGATGTGACTGATCATCTGGTGAACCGTGCAGATGTCAGAATCATGATGGAAAACTATGAAGGTGCCAAGGCAGATCTTGACCTTTTAGTCAAAAAAGGGATACTAAAAACAGCCTTGCAGGATTTCTATAAACGGTTGAAATAAAGACAACGTTAACAATAATAAAAAAAGAAAGCGAATAGCTTCACAGCTCTTCGCTTCACATCTCCAATAGGTATTAGTTTTTTTAAGGTAAAAAGATTGTTTTCAGGATAACAATGCAAAGGTAACGAACATTTTTTTAAACACCAAAGGTTTTTATTACAAAAATTTATAGTCTTTGGTTGTGTCCGTTAACAGTTCAAGAATTTAAATAATTTTAACCATTTGCTTCGTGCAAACGATTACATTCTTCCAGAAAGCGGAGTTCTTGTTCCAGCATTTCCAGTTTGTGCATCGTATATCCTGCTTCCCGTGCCTGCCGGATACCCTTTGAATAGAGATAATCTATCTCCATCGGACGGTGAAAGTCGTAATCCAGTTTCATACTGGGCTTGTAGGGTGTCATCTCGTCAGTCATTTGGATCATCTTTTCCACGAATGCTTCGTCCACGCCTTTCACACCCAAAGCCCTTGAAGCGCCCACCACTTCCATCATCTGGTCGCGTATCAGTTGTCGGGTGGAAGGATTCTCCAGCAGTTTGTTGGTAGTTGTGTTCAAGGCAACGGTCATTCCGTTAAATGGCATATTCCATACGGCCTTCTTCCATCTTGCCTCCAGATATTCCACGGGATTAGCTTCGATGCCTGCTGCTTTCAGTTCCTCTAAGAAATGTTCCATCAGCGAAGCATCACGACAGGAGAAATTGCCGATGTTGATGCTTCCGTAGCATTGATGGTCAATATGTCCGGGACCTACCTTGCCAGAACAGATGAATGCCAGTCCAGCGGCAATCTGGAGCTCAGGGAATAAGGCCTGAAGGTCGTCCTCCAGCCCGATTCCGTTTTGGATGAGTACCACCAATGGGTTGTTCTTGATGAGTGGGGGCAACATTTCTTTCAGCAGATGTTCGCGCGTGCTCTTCAGACATACAAGCACTACGTCCACTTCGGGCATGTCTTCCGTACTGCGGAATGCCTTTACGTTGTCCAGATGAAAACTACCGTCACAGGAATCTATCTGCAATCCGTTTTCCTTCACATATTCATAATCAGTATGGAGCAGGAAGTTCACTTCGTTTCCTGCACGCATCAGACGGCCGCCATAGAATCCTCCGATGGCACCCGTACCTATCACAGCATATCTCATATCCTTATTATTTCTTTCCTTTGAGTAGTGAGGCAATAAATAAGATAATCACGGCTCCCACCACACCGGTGATGGTCTCGCCGATGAAAGTCGGTTCTACGTCGATGCCCAATTTTGGGAACAGCCATCCACCCACGGCACCACCGACGAGACCCAGAATCAGGTTCCACCAGCAGCCTTCGCTTTCACCTTTCATCAACTTGTTGGCAATAAAGCCAGCCAGAATACCAACGATAATTGCTCCAATCATAATCTTTCTCTTTGATGTTGTGTTACTATATTACTATGTTTGTTTATTAGACGTCGGATGCGACTAAGATGTTGCAAATTTAGGCAAAAAAAACTTAATAGCCCGAAGCTGTTTGTCTTTTATTTTCAAAAGTGGGTGTTTTTTTTCATATTTAGTGAAAATATTCAGATTGTTTTACACGAAATGAATAATTATTTGTTATCTTTGCGACGTGTTTTTCATGGTATTAGATTATTAAGGTTAAATGATAAGGGCTGCCCGTGAGGGTGGCCCTTATTAATTATGCGTTCATTGCCCAACTTCTTCCTTATAGAATGAGGCGTCCTATTTGATAGACAAGGACGGAAACTATCCATGCGAGAGCCGTGGTGTAGAGGGCGGCAGTGAGAGCCCATTTCCAGGACCCCGTCTCACCTTTGATAGCGGCGATGGTGGCAATACAGGGGAAATAGATGAGTACGAAGAGCAGATAGGCAAAGGCGATGAGCGGTGTGATACCGTCGGCCTCCATCTTCTGGCGAAGGTTCAGATAGCGGTCGCTATGGTCCTCACCGTCGTCGGCACCCACTTCCTCATCGTTGGCATAGAGCACTCCCATCGTGGAGGCTACGATTTCCTTGGCTCCCACTCCGGCAATGAGGGAGACGTCGAGTTTCCAGTCAAAGCCCTGTGGGCGGAATAATGGCTCTATGGTCTTGCCCATACGTCCGATGTAGCTCTGTTCCTGCTGTTGTTGCACGTCGAGACTTTCATCATGGGGGAAATAACCCAACGCCCAAACGATGACGGATGCCACAAGAATAATGCCTCCCATCTTCTTCAGGTATTGCTTGCCTTTCTCCCATGTATGGCGCAGGATAGCCTTGGCGGTCGGGAAACGGTAGGGTGGGAGCTCCATCACGAAGGGGGTGTCCTCACCTTTTATTATATACTTGGAGAAGATACGGCTGATGATGACGGCCAGCAGGATTCCGATGGCATAGAGCGCAATCATGATGAGGCTTTGGTACTTCACGGCAAAGAAGGTTCCCACAATCATGATGTAGATAGGTAGACGTGCAGAACAACTCATCAGCGGCAGCACCATCATCGTAATGAGTCGTGAACGGCGGCTCTCGATGGTGCGCGTCGCCATTACTGCTGGTACATTACAGCCGAAGCCCATAATGAGGGGGATGAACGATTTCCCGTGAATACCCATCTTGTGCATCAGCTTGTCCATAATGAAGGCTGCTCGCGACATATAGCCGGAGTCCTCCATAAAGGAGATGAACGTGTAGAGAATGAGAATCTGAGGCAGGAAGATGATTACCGAGCCCACACCGGCCACGGCTCCATCGACAATCATCGCACGCAACGGACCTTCGGGTAAGATGGAATTCAGCCAGTCGGAAAGCCATCCTACACCTGCATCTATCCAGTCCATGGGATATTGCCCGACGGTGAAGGTCACTTCGAACATAATGAAGAGGAACAGGAAGAACAGCGGGAATCCCAGCCATTTGTGAGTGATGAAGCGGTCCAGTTTATGAGTCATGTAATAGGTGTCGCGCCCTTTACCTTCCTTATAGCCAATTTCTTCGAGCGCACCGTGGATGAAACCGTATTTGGCATCCATGATGGCCGTCTCAGAATCGGTCTTCGTCTCTTCTTCAATACGTTTGCCGGTATCGTCGCGGTGCTGCAGGATCTCCTCCTGGTCGGGTAGGGTGGCGATAATCTTTTCCACCTCGCTGTCGTGTTCCAGGAGTTTAATGGCCAGATAGCGTGTGGAGAACTGACGGCGCAGTTCATCATATTGCTTCAGGTGCTCCTGCATATCCTTGATACCGTTTTCTATCTCGTGGCCGTGGTTGATATGGATGTGGCGGACGGGATGCTTGGTGAACTTCCCCTCATAGACCTGGATGATGGTTGTGAACAATTCGTCAACGCCCTTTCCGCTCTTGAATACCGTAGGCACCATCGGGAAACCCAGCAGTTCGCCCAGCTTGTCGGTATTGAGGAGGTCACCGCGCTGTTCACTTTCATCAAACATGTTGAGGGCTCCTACCATGCGGAGGTTCATGTCTATGAGTTGGGTGGTGAGATAGAGATTGCGCTCAAGGTTGCTGGAGTCGATGACGTTGAGCACGATATCCGGCGTCTTTTCCACGATCTGCTTGCGCACGTAAAGTTCCTCGGGGGAATAGGCAGAGAGCGAATAGGTACCGGGGAGATCCACGAGATTGAACTTATAACCCTTGAACTCGGCCACGCCTTCCTTGGCATCCACGGTGACGCCGGAATAGTTACCCACGCGCTCATGGGCTCCGGAGGCGAAATTGAAGAGCGATGTCTTGCCGCAGTTGGGATTGCCCACCAGGGCCACGTTGATTTCGCGGCGGCGCTTGAGGGCTTCGCGGTGAACGGTCTTCTCGGCCTTTTCATGCTGAATCTCATCGGTTGGGATGATGACCTGCTGGCTTTCCTTGTCCATCAGCGGGGCTTCCTCGTGGGTGACGACTTCTATCTGGTCGGCCTCAGAATGGCGGAGGGAGACTTCATAGCCCATGATGCGGTATTTCACGGGATCCTGCAGGGGAGCGTTCAGCAAAACCTGAACTTCCTTGCCCTTGATGAATCCCATCTCGATGATGCGCTTGCGGAAACCTCCGTGGCCTGATACTTTTACGATGATACCGTGTTCGCCGGTCTTCAGTTCTGATAATTTCATATAGTTTTTGGTTCTTTGCTGCAAAATTACGAAAATAATCTTGCAACTGGGTTGCACCAACCAAAAATACCTACTAATGGGGATAGTAGGTATTTTGAGTATCCCCATAAATGGGGGTATGGACTCCAGTCTTAGACGATGCCTCGGCCGTGACAGTTCTTGAACTTCTTGCCGCTTCCACAAGGACATGGATCGTTGCGTCCTGGCAACTTGTCCTTAATGATTGGCGTGCGGTTCACTTGCGAAGCCTGTCCACGGGTGTCAGTGTGGGCGGCACGTGCCTGATTGGGATCCACCAGCGGCTGTCCGTCGGCATTGAGTTCCTGCTTCGACTCGTTGTAGCGCTGTGAGTGCTGCTCGGGAGCGGCCTCGCGTACCTCATCCTGCTGAATCTCAGGAATCTGTGCACGCATCAGGATAGAGGTGATACGGTTGTTCATATCGTTCACCATATCATCGAAGAGCTTGGCACTCTCCAGCTTGAAGATCACCAGCGGGTCTTTCTGCTCGTAAGAGGCATTCTGTACGGAGTGCTTCAGTTCATCGAGGGCACGGAGGTTTTCCTTCCAGCAGTCATCGATGATATGGAGCAGGATGCTCTTCTCAAACTGCTTCACCACGGCCTTAGACTCTGTGTCATAGGCTTCCTTGAGGTCGCAGGGGATGTTATAGACGCGCTTGCCGTCGGTGACGGGCACCATGATGCGCTCATACATGGCTCCCTGGTTCTCATAGACCTGCTTGATGACCGGATTGGCCACATCCTTGATACGGTCGGTGCGACGGGTGAAGTTCTGCATCACCAGTTCGTAGGCATTGTCTTCCAGCTTGCCCTTGTCTTCCTCAACGAGCTGCTGCTCGGTGAAGGGACATTCCATGGAGAACACCTTGATGAAGGCTTCCTTGCAGCCCTCGTAGTCGTTCTTCTCGATAATGTCGCAGACGCGGTCCCAGAGGATGTTGGCAATATCCATACCGATGCGCTCACCCATCAGGGCGTGACGGCGCTTCTCATAGACTACGGTGCGCTGCTTGTTCATCACGTCGTCGTACTCCAACAGGCGCTTACGGATACCGAAGTTGTTCTCTTCCACCTTCTTCTGGGCGCGCTCGATGCTCTTGGAGATCATCGGGCTCTCAATACGCTCACCCTCATCGAAGCCGAGACGGTCCATCACCTTGGCAATACGCTCGGAGGCGAAGAGACGCATCAGCTTGTCTTCCAGTGAAACGTAGAACACCGAACTACCGGGGTCACCCTGACGTCCTGCACGACCACGCAACTGACGGTCCACGCGACGGCTTTCATGACGCTCCGTACCAATGATGGCCAGACCGCCTGCGGCCTTCACCTCATCTGAGAGCTTGATATCGGTTCCACGACCGGCCATGTTGGTGGCAATGGTGACAGCACCGAGTCCGTTGGTTGACTGACCTGCCTGAGCCACGATGTCAGCTTCCTTCTGGTGGAGTTTAGCGTTCAGCACATTATGAGGAATCTTACGCATGTTGAGCATACGGCTCAGCAACTCTGAGATTTCCACCGAGGTGGTACCTACCAGGGTAGGACGTCCACTCTCGCGCATGGCCACAATCTCATCAATCACGGCGTTGTATTTCTCACGGGCAGTCTTATAGACGCGGTCATCCTGGTCATTACGCACTACGGGACGGTTGGTAGGAATCTCCACCACGTCAAGTTTGTAGATGTCCCAGAACTCACCGGCCTCCGTGGAAGCCGTACCGGTCATACCTGCGAGTTTGTGGTACATACGGAAATAGTTCTGCAGGGTGATGGTGGCAAAGGTCTGCGTAGCCTCTTTCACGGCCACATGCTCCTTGGCCTCAATGGCCTGATGCAGTCCGTCGCTCCACTGACGGCCTTCCATGATACGGCCCGTCTGCTCGTCCACAATCTTCACCTCACCGTCCATCACGACGTATTCATCATCGCGGTTGAACATCGTGTAGGCCTTCAGCAACTGCTGCAATGTATGGGCACGCTCGCTCTGAACGGCATAATGGCTCATCAGCTGATCCTTCTTCTCTACCTTCTCCTCCTCCGAGAGATTCTCGTTCTCCAGGGCTGAGAGTTCGCTGGTGATGTCGGGGAGCACGAAGAGTTCCTTGTCGTTCACCTGCTTGGAGAGCCAGTCCGTTCCCTTGTCGGTGAGATCCACGGAGTTAAGCTTTTCCTCCACCACGAAGTAGAGGGGCTCAATGGCCTCAGGCATACGGCGGTTGTTGTTCTCCATATAGATTTCCTCGGTGCGGAGCATTCCGGCCTTGATGCCTTCCTCCGAGAGGAACTTGATGAGCGGCTTGTTCTTGGGCAGCGACTTGTGGGAGCGGTAGAGCGAAAGGAAACCGGCGTCGAGTTTCTCCTGGCCTTCCTTCTTCTTGCCTTCCTCTATCAGCTTGTTACCCTCGGCAATCAGCGACTTGGCTTCCGAAAGGAACTGTGTGGCCAGCTGACGCTGTACACCCACGAGTTTCTCCACCAGCGGCTGGTATTCCTCAAACATCTGGTCGTCGCCGTTAGGCACGGGACCTGATATAATAAGCGGTGTACGGGCATCGTCAATCAACACGGAGTCAACCTCGTCGACGATGGCGTAGTTGTGGCGGCGCTGTACGAGGTCGGCAGGCGAAATGGCCATGTTGTCACGCAGATAGTCGAAACCGAACTCGTTGTTGGTACCGAAGGTGATGTCTGCCTGATAAGCCTTGCGGCGCTCGGGAGAGTTGGGACGATGCTTGTCGATGCAATCCACCGACAGGCCGTTGAACATATAGAGCGGTCCCATCCACTCGGAGTCACGCTTGGCCAGATAGTCGTTGACGGTTACCACGTGAACACCGTTGCCCGTGAGGGCATTCAGGAACACCGGGAGCGTAGCCACGAGGGTCTTACCTTCACCCGTCGCCATTTCCGCAATCTTACCCTGATGGAGCACGGCACCACCGAAGAGCTGCACGTCATAGTGGATCATGTCCCACTTCAGGTCGTTACCGCCGGCCATCCAATGGTTGTGATAGATGGCCTTGTCGCCGTCGATATCCACGAAGTCCTTGGTGGCAGCCAGTTCGCGGTCGAAATCATTGGCTGTAACCACTACTTCCTCATTCTCGGCGAAGCGGCGGGCGGTCTCCTTCACGATGCTGAAGGCCACCGGCAGCACTTCGTTGAGGGCTTCCTCCATATTGTCGAGCCCCTGTTTGTCTAACTTGTCAATCTCGTTGAAGATTTCCTCACGCTCATCGATAGGCGTGTCTTCAATCTTGGCCTTGAGCTCAGCAATCTGATCGTTCTGCTCTTTGGCCGCATTCTGCACGTAGGCCTGAATCTCCTTGGTCTTGGCGCGCAGCTGGTCGTTGTCGAGTGCTTCAATTTCTGGATATGCCTTCTTCACCTTCTCCACGATGGGCTGGATGAGGCGCATGTCACGCGAAGACTTGTCACCGAACAATGACTTCAAAAAACTATTAATTCCCATATCTTTATTTTACGTTTTTACTGATTTACAATTTCATAATTACTTTTGCTCCTTTCTTCTTGTTCAGAACAGCGGCTGTGCCGTTGAGGCGTTGGGAGCCCTGATGTGGATGCAATTGGCTATGGTGGGCGCCAGGCGGTCGATGGTCACCTGCGTCTCTATGCGCTGTGGCTTGATGCCGGCTCCATACAGGATGATGGGCACAGGCGTGAAGTTGGCGCGGTACTGGTATTTCTCACCCGATTCCTCGTTGAGCAGGTTCCATCCCGGCATGATCTCCACGATAAGGTCGCCGGAGTGGGGCGGCAGTATGTCGGCAGAAGTCTTCACGTCCTTCACGCCGTCGCAGTCGAGCAGGAACGAGCGGCACTGGTTGCGCAGTTCCACCTTGTTGAGGCGCCGCTGCTCAATGATTTTCTTGTTGAAGAAGATGTGGTTGCGGTAGTAGCCCTCAATATACTGATGGCGCCCGTACATGGCACCGAGGTACATATTGAGCAGGTTACCCGTGCGGTTGATATAGAATGTTCCCGAAGGAACCTTGAAACGCTCGTAGGCGTCGCTGAATGTCTCGTCGGTATTGATGGTGCCTGTGATGGTGAAAAGCACGTTCTGCGCACCCACCTTCTGCTCAACGCCCTGGATGAGGTTACCAATGCAACGGTCCAGGCTATCGTAGTGGTCGGCATCATAGTTTACTGACAGGATGTCGCACATCTCATCGGTGCCCAGGAGGTTGGAGTCGATACACTGGAAAGCCAGTTTCGTAATCGTGAAGTTGTCTTGAGCAGGATTCAGTGAGTCAAAGGCACTCAACCAGTTAAAGCCTGTCTTTGAATAATAGCTTGAAGTGCGCCAATGCTTCGTCTTGCTGTCGCGGAAGAAGGCTCCGTTGGCTGCATGACCGGCTGACAGTATGGCGGCCTCCTGGTCGTTGGCAATGCTGAACACCATGCCTGCGCCCTCCGTCTTCACCTTCAATTCATCGGAAAGATTGGAGCAGACCATGGCGTTGGGAGTCCCGTCGGCTACGCATCCGATGGGGCGGAGTGTCTGCTTGTCGAGCCAGCGGTTTCCGGTGATGCCATTGTAGTAGGGTGTGGTGCCCGTCACGATGGCCGCCATTGCCGAAGCACGGTCGACAGGCGTGAAAGGAAAGGTGGCGTTCTGATAGATGAGCGCCTGCTGGAGGAGTTTCTTGAAGCCCGTACTCGATGGCTTCTGTCCTACGGCAATCATCTTGTCGGCATTGAGTCCGTCGATGGTGATGTTCACCAGCAGTTTCTGGGCGGGCACTTCCGATGCCAGCAGCGCCAAGAGGGTCGCTATGAGATATTTATTTTTCACTTCTGAGTCGTTTGATGTTTCTGATTAACAAAGATGATGCCACAATCATCATTCCCTCCGCATAGTTCTGCCAGACGGCGCCGATGAAGAACAGGCAGATGAGCACGATCCACATTTTGTATTGCCAGCGGTACTTGCCTTTGAGCATCGGCCAGATGAAGAACAGCGGCAGCGGATTGAGCAACAGCAGTTGGAAATTGATCCTTACCGTGGGATGCTGCGAGAAGAGCATCAGTGTGAGCACGATGCCGCTCAGTCCGCAGAGCAGCATCAGGAGGGCGTCGAACCAGCGGAAGTCTTTCCGGGCAACAAGTTCCCATATGGTGAGAATGACGACAAGTCCCAACAGCAGCAGGGCACAGGCGCGAGGGGAGAGCGGAAAGCTGCTTTCTCCCGGATTCTCGGGGATATCCACGAGCGTAGTGGTGCCAGTAACAAGTCGACGGTTGCCATCGATGACGGCACGGTCGAAATCGTTCATGGTCTCGCAGGGCAGGAACTGGCGTTCCCTTGTAGTGGTTCTGCTGTCTGCCTTCACGCCCAAGAGCATGTCGTTGCCGAATCTTACCCATGGATAACCGGCGCAACAGCGATGGACCAGTTCACGGAAAGAGGGGCCCTCATCGGTTGTTCCCTCATAGACTACCTTTCCGTTGAGGTGGTCGGCAATCATATCGCGTGCCCTGGTGGTGCAGTTGTCGTAGAAATAATTGTAGCGGTATTCGCGGTTCTCCGGGCGGTAGTTCTCCCAGATGGCATTTGCGATGCGCAGCTTCTCCTCAGGGGTGAGGTTGAGCTGCTGCTCCTTCACCCAGCGCCCCTCGGCCTCGTATTCACGGAGGAAAGCCTCGAAGGGATAGATGCCCATGAGATAGTCGGTGAGTCCGAACACGAAACGGCCCACGAAATTGGGCTTGTTGAAGTCGAAGATACCCCAGTTCACGGCCACATCGGTATCGTTCGTGCGGTCAATGAAATGCAGGGCCGTATGGCCGTAGATGGAATAGGCTTCGCCCCCAGGGCCGCAAGTGATGAAACTCACGCTGAGGGTGGAGTCGATATGGGCTTTGGCTTCAGGTGTCAGCTCCTGCTGGGCATGGCATTTCAGCCCGCTCACGGAGAGCAGGAACAAGGCCAGAAAAGCCGTCCTGAAAAGAGTGTTTTCGCATTTCACGGCGCAAAGGTACACTTTTTATTTTTAAATAAGGTAAGGAAAAACAATAATATTCCAAAAAATTGCGAAAATAGGCGGCCTCTGCACAAAAAAAGAATAAATTTCTTTGTAGTGTGTCCTTTTTACCGTAATTTTGCACCCTAAATAATAAGAACGCGAGTGAACCTGATTATAGATATCGGCAACACATGTGCCAAACTGGTGTGCTTCGATGGCGATGAAGTCATTGAGGAACAGCGCGTTGACAAAGGTGAATACGGGCTGCTCGACAAGTTCTGCAAGAAGTACACGTTCGAGCGCGGCATCTACAGTACGGTGGTTGATATCCCTCAGGATTTCGAGAAGAAGATTAAGGGCCTGCCGTTTCCGATGCTGGAATTCCTGAGCGGCATCACGCCGGTGCCCATCGTGAACAAATACCGCACCCCGAAGACGCTGGGCTCCGACCGTCTGGCAGCTGCCGTTGCGGCCGAATGGCTCCAGCCGGGTAGGAATGTGCTGATCATCGACGTGGGCACATGCATCACCTACGACTACGTGAATGCGGCAGGTGAGTATAAGGGCGGCAACATCTCGCCGGGTCCCACCATCCGTTTCCGCGCCTTGAATCAGTTCACCGGAAGGCTTCCCTTCGTGGATCGCGAGGGCGTGACGCCACCGTTCGGCAACACCACGATCACGGCTATCCGCAGCGGGGTGATCCGTGGCGTGAAATACGAGATTGAAGGCTATGTGCGCCGTTTCCTGGAGAAATATCCCGACCTTTACGTTTATTTAACGGGCGGCGTTCATTTAGGCATGCGATTTAAAGAAAAATTTCCTATCTTTGCAGACGATTTCATCGTCCCCAGGGGATTAAACAGAATATTACAGTATAATGAAAAAAATATGTAGCGCTGTCGTTCTGGCAGCATTTGCGCTGACGGTGAGTGCACAGTCGGCTAGCGATACGAACCAGTCGTATAGCGGCACCAACTCTCCGTACTCTCAGTATGGTTTGGGCGAGCTGGCAGATCAGTCAAGCGGTTTCAACCGTGGCATGAACGGCCTCGGCCTTGCCTTTCGTGAGCATAACCAGGTGAACCAGTTGAATCCCGCTTCCTATTCGTCAATCGACTCGCTGAGCTTCATCTTCGACGTGGGCATCAGCGGACAGCTGACCAACTTCAAGGAGGGCAATAAGAAAATCAACGCGCGAAATGCCGACTTCGACTATCTGGTGGCCGGTTTCCGTGCTTTCCGGCACGTGGGTGTGAGCATCGGCCTGATTCCCTTTTCCAATATCGGCTACAAATACAGCAGCAAGGGCTATACGAATGCCGACAAGAGCGTGAGCTACACGAATACCTACCGCGGAAACGGCGGCCTGCATCAGGTCTATCTCGGCGTGGGATGGGAGCTGGTGAAGAATCTCTCCATCGGCGCCAATGTGTCCTATCTGTGGGGCGACTATGAGCGTGCCATCACGAATGAGTACAACGTTGCGACGATCAATACGCTCCGCAAGTACTACACGGCTTCGGTGAGCAACTACAAGCTGGATTTCGGTGCCCAGTACACGCTGCCGATCGGCAAGAAAGACAAGCTGACGGTGGGCGTTACATTCAGTCCGGCCCATAAGCTGAGCGCCGATCCTGAATGTAAGGTGATTTCGGTGAACAGCACCACAAACGTTACCGATACCACCACCTATACCGTCAATAACGGTCTGGAACTGCCGATGATGATAGGTGCAGGACTCCAGTTCAACCACAACAACCAGCTGAAGCTGGGCGTTGACTATCAGCAGCAGCGTTGGAGCAAGGTGGGCTTCCCCGTCTATACCACGTCGAACGATGTGGCCTCCTACGCCATCAACAAGGATTATTTCACGGACCGCCATAAGCTGATTGTCGGCGGCGAGTATTGCCAGAATGAATACGGACGCTCGTTCATGAGCCGTCTGCGCTACCGTTTCGGTGCTTCCTACACTACACCTTATTTAAAAATAAACGGCCACGACGGACCGAAGGAGATTTCGGTGAGTGCCGGTTTCGGTATTCCCATCATCAATTCCATCAACAACCGCAGCTTCCTCAACATCTCTGCCCAGTGGGTGAACCAGAAGGCCAAGGATCTGATTGATGCCAATACGTTCCGTATCAACATCGGCATCACGTTCAATGAGCGTTGGTTCGCCAAGTGGAAGGTGGAGTGATGGTTGATGGCCAATAGTTTATGGTGGAGAGTTGATAGTTTATGGTGGAGAGTAAGTCATTCGTAAGCGGTTTGAGGAAACTGGGGAGAGTATTTCTGCTCGTTTTCTCCTTCTCTCCGTTCCTTGTCTTCACCAATTCCTGCGATGAGACCATCGAACATATCGCGCCGCCCATCTACGAACGCGACTCCGCGTCGGTGATGACCTCCTATGGCGTAAACACGCTCATCAGCGACTCCGGCGTGATGAAATACCGTATCGTAACCGAGGTATGGGACGTGAATACCGTTAAGAATCCCACGCGATGGACCTTCCACAAGGGCATCTTCGTGGAGCAGTTTGATGAGAAGTTCCACGTGGAAGCCTATATCCAGGCCGATACAGCCTACTACTACGATACGAATAAACTATGGGAACTGCGCGGAAGGGTGCGCGTCAGGACCAAGGACGGACTGCGCTTCTCCAGCGAGGAACTCTTCTGGGACCAGAACCGCCACGAACTTTACAGCCACCGCTTCTCGCGGGTGGTGACGCCTGAGCGTGAACTGCAGGGCTCCTATTTCACCAGCGACGAGCGGATGACCCACTATACGGTGAGCAATTCGAAAGGCTCGTTTGTGCGTGGGGCCGACGGAATGGGCACCAACAGCGGCGACTCCATCCTCTCTGCGCCCGACAGCGTGAAGTCGATGAAGCGCATGCCTACCGAGCCCGTGAAGAAATCACCCGTAAGGCCCTAAGTATAACACTTTGAATCAGAACAGATGTCAGAATCAGACATACCACTTATCATAGGAATCCTCATCGCGATGGTCTTCTCCGCCTTCTTTTCGGGAATGGAGATTGCCTTCGTGTCGAGCAACCGTATGCTTGCCGAGATGGACAAGGACAAGCAGAAGTTTTCCAGCCGCTTCCTCCAGACTTTCTATCGCCATCCCAACAACTTCGTGAGTACGATGCTGGTGGGCAACAATATCGCGCTCGTGGTCTATGGTATCCTTTTTGCAGAACTCTTTGACCATACGCTCTTCAAGGGGATGGACGCCACTTTCACCGTGCCTGCCGACACGATCCTCTCCACGCTGATCGTGCTCTTCACGGGTGAGTTCCTGCCGAAGACGCTCTTCAAGAGCAATGCCAACCGTCTACTCACGTTCTTTGCGCTCCCGGCCTATCTGTGCTACGTGGTACTATGGCCCATCTCACGCTTCAGTACGATGCTTTCACGCATCATCCTCCGTATCTTCGGCGTCAAGGTGGAGAAGGAGAAGAGCGACGACGCCTTCACGAAAGTGGACCTCGACTACCTGGTACAGACCAGCATCGACAACGCTGAGAATGAGGACGATATCGACGAGGAGGTGAAGATCTTCCAGAATGCGCTCGACTTTGCCGACACCAAGGTGCGCGACTGCATGGTGCCGCGAACGGAAATCAAGGCCGTGGAGGACAACTGCTCGCTGGATGAACTGATGACGGCCTTTGTGGAGAGTGGAAAATCGAAGATTATCGTCTATCACGAAGACATCGACCATATCACGGGCTATATCCATTCCTCCGAGATGTTCCGCGAACAGGAAAAATGGCTGGAGAACATCCAGCAGATGCCCTACGTGCCCGAGACGATGACCGCCCGCAAGCTGATGCAGATGTTCCTCCAGCAGAAAAAGTCGCTCGCCGTGGTCGTGGATGAGTTTGGCGGCACCAGCGGCATCGTCTCCCTCGAAGATATCGTAGAGGAAATCTTCGGCGAGATCGAGGACGAGCACGACTCCTCCAACTATGTCGCCAAGCAGTTGCCCGACGGAGAGTACATCCTTTCCGCCCGGTTGGAGATTGACACCATCAACGAGAAATTCGACCTCGACCTGCCCGAGAGTGAAGAATATATGACGCTCGGCGGACTGATTCTGCACTATTACCAGAGCTTCCCGAAACTCAATGAAGTAGTGAAAATCGGGCGTTTTGAGTTCCGCATAATCAAGAATACAATGACCAAAATCGAACTTGTCAGGCTGAAAGTGGATGAATAATCAAACTTTTTGCAAGAAAATTGCGGTTTATTGTTTTCTTTTTTGTAATTTTGCACCTTGATTTGGAATATCTGAAAAATAAATAATAAAATAATAATAAAAACAAATGGCAGCAATTGGTAAAATTAGAAGCTGGGGCCCAATCCTTGTAACCGTGATTGGTCTTGCCCTCTTTGCATTTATTGCCGAGGAATTGTTCCGCTCCTGTGAGTCAACCCGTAATCAGGAGCGTCAGCAGATCGGCGAAGTTTTAGGAAAGAAAATCGATGTGCAGGAGTTCCAGAAACTCGTTGACGAGTACACCGATGTGATTAAGATGACACAGGGTCGCGACAACCTGACCGACCAGGAACTGAACCAGGTGAAGGACATGGTTTGGCAGAACTACGTGCAGCAGGAGATTATCTCTGCCGAGGCTGAGAAACTGGGACTCACCGTTACGGATCAGGAACTGCAGAATATGCTCAACGAGGGTACTAACCCCATGCTGAGGCAGACTCCGTTCGTGAACCAGCAGACAGGCCGCTTCGATGCCAGCGCATTGAAGAAGTTCCTCGCTGAGTACAAGAAGGCACAGCAGAGCGGCGGTCAGATGGCTGAGCAGTACACCAGCATCTACAACTACTGGAAATTCATTGAGAAGAATCTCCGCAATCAGTCACTCCAGCAGAAGTATCAGGCCCTCCTGGCCGGTTGCATCCTCTCTAACCCCGTGGCTGCCAAGCAGTCGTTCAAGGACGAGAACGAGGAGAGCAACATCCAGCTGGCTACCTTCGCCTACAGCACCGTCAACGACAAGGACGTGAAGATCAGCGATGCCGACCTCACCGCCAAGTATAAGGAGCTGAAGGACCGTTTCAAGCAGCTCGAGGAAACCCGCGACGTGAAGTATGTCGACTTCCAGGTACTGCCTTCTACGACTGACCGTACCGCCCTCAACAAGGCCATCAACGATGAGGCTGCCAAGCTGGCTGCCGCCGATGATCCCACAGAGGTCGTTCGCAAGGCCAACAGCCTCGTAAGCTTCCTGGGCATCCCCCAGACTAAGGCCGCCTTCCCCGCTGACATCGCTCAGCAGCTCGACTCCATGGCCGTAGGTGCTACCTCTGCCGTGAAGGAGAACAAGGGCGACAATACCCTCAACGTCATCAAGCTCATCTCCAAGCAGCAGTTGCCCGACTCAGTTCAGTTCCGCGCCATTCAGGTGGCCGGTGCCGATGCAGCAGCTGCCAAGAAGACAGCCGACAGCATCTATACCGCTCTGCAGGGTGGTGCCGACTTCGAGGCCATTGCCAAGAAGTATGGCCAGACCGGCGAGAAGACCTGGCTCGTCAGCAACCAGTACCAGAATGCTCCTTCGATGGACAAGGATACCAAGACTTACCTCAACACCCTTTCTACGGCAGCTGTGAACGCCCTCAACAATGTGGCTATGGCTAACGGTAACATCATCGTTCAGGTGACCGACCGCCGCGGTATGGTCAGCAAGTATGTGGCAGCCGTCATCAAGAAGAGCATCGATTTCTCCAAGGATACCTATAGCGCAGCCTACAATAAGTTCTCTCAGTTCGTAAGCGAGAACCAGACCCTCGAGGCCATGGAGAAGAACGCAGCCAAGTACGGCTTCAAGGTTCAGGAGCGTCAGGGCATCAGCAATTCCGAGCACTACGTGGTCAACATCCCCGCTACCCGCGAGGCTATGAAGTGGCTCTTCGAGGCTAAGGAAGGTCAGATTTCTCCACTCTATGAGTGCGGTAACAACGACCATCTGCTCGTGCTCGCGCTGACCAAGGTTAACGAGAAAGGCTACCTCTCACTCGACAACGCACAGGTGAAGGAGTACATCCGCTCACAGGTGATGAACGACAAGAAGGCTGAAATCCTCCTCGAGAAGGCCAAGGGCGTGACCAGCATTGCCGCAGCCCAGAAGAAGGGTGCCAAGGTGGCTCCTGTAAACCAGGTGACATTTGCCGCTCCCGTATTCATTCCTGAGACCGGAGCCAGCGAGCCCGCTCTGAGTGGTGCCGTTGCCGCTACCGCCGCCGGTAAGTTCTGCGCAGCCCCCGTCAAGGGTAACGCCGGAGTCTATCTCTTCCAGGTCATCAGTAAGGCCAACCGTGCCGGTGTGAAGTTCGACGCCAAGACTGCCGAGCAGACTCAGAAGCAGCGTCTGATGCAGTATGCCGGTCAGTTCATGCGCGACCTCTATCAGAAGGCCAACGTAACCGACAACCGCTACCTCTTCTTCTAAACAAGAGGGTAGTATAGATACCAAATAAAGGCTTCCGGATTCGGAAGCCTTTTTTCATTTGTTCTATGAGCGATGCTCGACTACGCCATTGCCATGGCTACGGCAGGAGCCAATCCGGGAACGCAAGCCGATGCCGAAAGCGCCGTGAGCAATGCCGTAAGGGCCGCGATGATAGCCTGTCCGATGGCTTGAAGCCATTGTTTGTTCTTAAACATAATCTTAGTTTAAAGTTTAAAGTTTAAAGACCCCTCCCCTCGGGGAGGACGGGAGGGGGTCAGTTGTTTAAGGTTCCGGCTCCTCATCCTTTCCGCGCTCCTCAATCTCGGCTGCGTTAGCCAGGTCGGCGGTGTTCTGGAAGACGATGCCGCTGGTCATACCACGCACACGCTTGTGCGTACCGCTGTCCACGGTGGCCTCAGGCTGGAAGAGTACGCGGACACCCTTCAGGCTCTCGGTGATGGAGAAATCCTTCACGCTGGAAACTCCCTTCGAGGAGATGCCGATCTTGAAGGTTCCGAAGCCGTTGATGTGGACGCGCTGAGAAGCCTGCAGGGCATCGGTGATGACCTCCACCATCTCGGTGAGTACGGCCTTGGCGTCGGACTTCTTGGCCGTTGAGTTGCGCTGAATCCTCTCGGCAATGCCGTCGAGGTCGAGGGTTCCGGTGTAGACGGGGCGTGCGTACCACTTCTGATAGGCCTCCGTCATGTGCTCATTGTTGTTCTGTACGAGTTTGTAAAGATGTGCCATAGTTCTAATAGTTTAAAGGTTAAAGGTTAAAGTTCTGTGTGTCGTTCAAGAGTGGTATCGCGAATTCCACCCTGATTCACGATGCAAAAGTAATAAATACTTTTTTCGGAATGTTACTTATCGTTACTTATGGTTACTTAGCGTGAGTTATTGCTACTTATCGTTACTTATGGTTACTTTTGTTGAATTAGCGTCACTTATTAGGGGTCGTTGGTGCTTCCACTCATTGGAAGCCGCCCCTCCGCTCATCAGAAGCCTTGCTTCCAACCATTGGAAACGATGCAAGCATTGGTCAGCTATGCTGACGTTTCAAGTTTTAGGATTCAAGTTTCTTATGGGGTCGCCTACGGCGAGAAATCCTACAAATCTAAACAAATATAATATAAAAGTTGTTTGATTTTGGATAAAATTTGAAAGATTTCTGCCCTGAAAGGGCACTCAAAGCGCCCAAGAAAAAGTTATCGTTAGGGTTAACGTTATCGTTTAAAAACTTGCACATTTGCAAGTTTTTTCGTAACTTCGCACTTGCTATGAGTAATTACGGCGAAAAGGGGCGCATGGAACTGGCAATGCTCTATAGTCCCCAACTCGACCCCAGGGCAGCGTGGCGAAAGTTGAAGATTTGGATAGAGAAGTGCAAGCCACTTGCAGAGGAACTTAAGCAAATGGGCTACACAGGTCACGAACGTATCTTCACGCCAAAGCAGGTGAACCGCATCGTGCACTACTTGGGTGAGTATTGAAACAAATTAGCCCCTCTCGTTTCGGGAGGGGATTTTTTGTGCAAATCCGAAAAACGCCACAATGCCACAATGCCACATTGCCACATTAAGCACCTTTTAAGGGGGTAGGCTGAGGGGAGTGGTTATGGATTGAAAGAAAATACAGTAGAAATGTTTTTAGATTATAAGGTTAAATAATATTATTATAATATATAATATATTATATATTATAATAACTAAAGTACTCTACACGAATCCTCGAAAGTCGGAACCACCTTAATGTGGCAAAGTGGCAAAGTGGCGATGTGGCAAATGTCTGACCGCGATGGGCGAGCGTAACACGATAATAAATCTAAAAATCGAACCTCATGCGGGAGTTCTCTTGCTTATTCCAAAAATATGTTGTACCTTTGCCATTGCATTAAGGAGTGTGATTCCCCCGTTTTTTCACTTTTCCAAAAACACTACATCAATGAAAACAAAACGATTTATTCCATTTTTATTGAGCGTGATCCTGAGCATCCCCGCCTTTGCACAAACAGAGGCATCAGATATTGAGAAAGGAGTCTTTGAGCCATCGTGGCAGTCACTCTCTGCCAACTATCAGGCCCCAGAGTGGTTTGCCGACGCTAAACTGGGCATTTGGGCGCATTGGGGGCTTCAATGTGTGCCCGAGGCTGGCGACTGGTATGCCCGTGCCATGTACCAGCAAGACCAAGGCAAATACCGCGAGCATTGCAAGCGTTTTGGCCATCCGTCGGAGTTTGGTATGATTGACTTTATACCGATGTGGAAAGCCGAGAAGTTCGACCCCGAGGCGTTGGTGAAGCTTTACAAGGAAGTGGGTGCCCGATACTTTGTATGCATGGCTAATCATCACGACAATTTCGACAACTACAATTCACGATACCACCCCTGGAACTCAGTGAACATGGGCCCCAAGCGTGACATCGTGGGCGAGTTTGAGAAGGCTGCCCGCCGCAATGGCTTGCGCTTCGGTGTGAGCAACCACTCGGCCCACGCCTGGCATTGGTTCCAGACCGCCTATGGCTACGATGCGGAGGGAGAGAAGGCCGGTGTAAGATATGATGCCTATAACCTGACGAAGGAAGACGGCAAGGGCAAATGGTGGGATGGCTACGACCCGCAACAGTTCTATGGCGGTTACAACATCGTTATTCCGAGCGGATTCACCAGCGTTGACTCAATGGCCGCCTGGCATCAGGCCAACGATCGTGTATGGTCGGAACGCATCCCCGAAATGAACCCGCAATTTGCCAAGAACTGGTTCTTGAGATGCAAACAGCTCATCGACGACTACAACCCCGACTTGATTTACTTTGACGATGAGCATGACCTGCCGATGGAGCACTACGGACTGGAGATTGCTGCCCACATGTATAACCGAAGCATGAGGATGCACGGAGGTCGCAACGAGGCCGTCATCAACAGCAAGCGGCTGAGCGAGGAGCAGCAGCGTGGCGTGGTGATGGATTGTGAGCGCGGAGCCTTTGCCGACATTTCCCCGCGTCCCTGGCAGACTTGCATGTGCATTGGTTCGTGGCACTATAATCGCCCTCTTTACGAGAAGGGAGGCTACAAGACCGTTGAGCGCATCGTGAAGACCTTTGTGGACATCGTGAGTAAGAACGGCAACCTGTTGCTGAACATTCCCGTGCGTGGCGATGGAAGTATCGACGAGAAAGAGCGCGCCTTCTTGAAAGATTTCAAGGTATGGCTCGATGTCAATGGTGAAGGCATCTTCGGCACCAGACCCTGGAAGATTTACGGCGAAGGTGTGGTGAAAACCGCTAATACCGGCTCATTCCGCGACAACGAGAAATTGCAGGAGTCGCTCAGCGAGAAGGACATACGCTATACTCAGAAGGGCAGCACGCTTTATGCTTTTGTGCTGGGCTTTCCTTCCACCGATACCATCTGCCTGAAGGCTCTTGGCCGCAAGTCGCCACAGATGAACGGCAAGCGCATCAAGCGCGTGCGCTTGTTGGGTTGTAATCAAAAAGTGGTGTTCAAGCAGGCTGCCGATGCCCTCTACATCTCAATGCCTGCCGTCGAGAATACGGGCAAGACCATTTGCTTCGCCGTTCAGTAATCTGGATGAATAGGGGCCGGTTCCCCGAAGAATCAAGGGACAGGTTTGATGGGCATGATGGGCGAGATGGGTGAGATGAATGAGATGGGCAGAAGTCCACTCGATAATGAACTGGGGACGGTTCTCCGTTCACATAAGTTTTTAATATGGAAGAGAATAAGGATTTTCTCTGGCAGGGAAACAACTACAGGTCGCTGAAGGCGTTTCAGAAAGCGGAATGCATCTACGACGTGACTTTCTATTTCGCTCATAAATATCTGGCATCAAACGACCGCACCGTCGACCAGATGGTGCAGGCAGCACGTTCGGGCAAGCAGAATCTTGCAGAGGGGAACATAGACGGGATCACCTCGCGCGAGATGGAACTGAAACTGACGAACGTGAATCGGGCCTCGCTTCATGAGCTGCTCCTTGACTATGAGGACTATCTTCGAGTTCGCGGGTTGGAGCAATGGGGATCCGATGACCCTCGCTGCATCCAGACACGGGCGTTTTGCAAAAAGCACCTGGATTCGGCCATTTATCGTGAGAAGATTAAGGAGCGTTCAGACGAGGTGATAGCCAACCTTGCCATTACGCTGATTCATCAGTGCGACGTGCTGATACGTGGGCTTATAGAGTGGAAGAAACGCGATTTTCTGGAGCGTGGCGGCATCAAAGAAGAGATGTACAAGGCGAGAAAGGACTGGCAGAAGAAGAACGGAGCGTATGGGGCGATTCCTTATGATGGGCATGATGGGCGAAATGGGCGAAGTTGGCAGAAGCCCACTCGATTATCGACCCCCAAACAGCCTAATGTGCCCAATAATCCCCATAAAACTCCAACGGAAAAAGATTCTACTACCTGAAGAGCATTGATGTTTTGTCCTGCTTTTTCTTGCACAAAATCGGGGGTTTGAGCATTAACGTTTTTTTGTTGGAAAATTCTGTCCCATTCTTTTCTTAAAGAGTGGGATTTTTTGTAATTTCGCAGACGATTTCCGCTAATGGAACAAAGCGGAAGAAAAACAGGACAAATAGCATAATTTTTAGAGGAAAAAGGAGGTACTATGCTGATAGATACTGATGAGTTTGGCGCGCTGGCTGACATGCTGAGCGCGCAGAAGATTAAGGCTCTTGAGGAGCGGATTGCGGCTCAGGAGCGGAGGATTGCTGCCCAGGATGAGCGGATTGCGACGCTTGAGGGGGAACTCGATTCGTCGAAGAAGGATGCCGAATATTGGCGGAGAAGCTGTGAAAGGGCGGAGACGATGAAGGCAGCTTCGGAAATGGAGAACCTGTTCCTGAAGAACTATTTCATGCTCTCGCTGGAGCGGATCAGGGCGTTTGTGGAAAGGCTGAAAAGCATTGACCACTGGGCTTTCCTGCGCACGTTCATGCAATGGGCGCTGCCCGAGGAGCTGCAGGCGAAGGAACTGCCGCTGATTGACAAGGTGATGCCGATGCCGCAGCCACAAAAGCCATCTGTGACGGTAACAGCCGAGGGCGACGTGAATGTGGAGGGCAACTATAATGATGTACACGACAACAATACAGTTACCTTTTAATATTCAATAGATACTCAGATGGGCAATACAATAAACGTGCAGGGATCGTATATCGACATTCACGATAATGAGAACGTGTATCTCTCGGTTGACAAGGCCGAGGTGAAGATGGGGCAAACGGTAGTGGAGGAGGCACCCGCAAAGCTGACTGAAGATCTGCTGGGCAAGGCTGTAGGTGGCGTTAAGGAATACATCTGGGGCCATGCTGCCTATGCGGTTTTGTTCTGCGTGTGCCGTGATGAATATGGTTGGCAGGACAATGCGAGCTATTTTGAGCGTCAGTTGCAGTTGCTGGAAATCAATATCCCGGCGGGCACGCTGAATGCGGCCATCAGTCGTAACCCTTATATGCGGCAGCCCTTGGGCAAGTGGAAGGCGCTTGGCGTGATGGAGCGCGTGATGGTTTTGGTGGAAAAATTTCGCGAGTGTGTTACTCAGTTGACGGCTAAGGCTTAGGAATACCCTTAGAACCCTTAGGAAAACCCTTAGAGGTGTATGAAGTTTCTTCGTACACCTTTTTTTTGTGCTTAAATTTGCTCTCGCAAACCAATCGGGGAGAAAGGACGTCCCTCCGTCCGAGAGGTAATAACCTTTTCAAAAGTAATTATCAGTTATGATGACAGAAATTCAGATTTTCAAAAATGAGCAGTTCGGAGAAATCCGGACAATGGTTGACAAGAAGGGCGAGCCCTGGTTCGTAGGTAAGGATGTGGCAAAGATGCTGGGCTACAAGAAAAGCAGAAATGCATTGATGGCACATGTAGATGCAGATGACAAAAAGGACGCCCTGATTCAGGGCCCCCTTGGAGGACCACAAAACATGACCATCATCAACGAGAGCGGACTCTACTCTTTGATTCTCGCATCGAAGTTGCCGCAGGCAAAAGCGTTCAAACGCTGGGTGACCTCGGAGGTGCTTCCGCAGATTCGCAAGACGGGCGGCTACATTCCTACCCGCGATGCACAGGGACGCCAACTGTCGGAGCAGGAGGTGGTGGCAGTAGCCAACCGCATAGCCCAGCGCACCGTGAAGCAGAAGAACTTGGCGGCTGACAACTGTCTGTCTGCAAGCGAGGTGGCCAAGCTAGTGGGCTTGGGTGATGCGAAACTGCTGAACTCCATGCTGGTGGACAGGGGTGTCATCAAGTGGACGGGTGGCCGCTATCGGCTGACACCCGAATATGAAGGCCGTGGATTGGCTCAAGACCGCTTCTTCCTCTATCGTTCGTTGGAGGGTAAGCAGAAGGAACGCTCCTACTTGGTATGGACAGAACGCGGCAAGCAGTTCATCCATGACCGCTTCGGAAAATAATGGAACACATTTTGAGCCCCTTGATAAGGGGCGGCTCTAAAGCAGGGATCTATTTAACGGAACACAAAGACACGAAGACACAAAGTGCCTTGAGAACAAAAACCATAAAAACATATTTATGAAAAAGCATCCGTGAACGGATGTGTCGAAAGCAGTCCATCTGCATCCTGCAAGCAAGCTTGCCGCTGCTGATGTCCTACATCCGACAGCCCTCCGGGCCTAACTTTTTCATAAAGAGAAAACAGAGAAAACCTGCGCGTTTAGGTCTTAATCTTTGTGACTTTGTGTCTTTGTGTTCAATTAAAAAATAAAGAAACAACATTTTTAGAATTTATGGAGAAACTTGTATCAATCATTTCGCAGGGCGCACGATCGACGCGCCAGTACACAGACGGCAACGGGCAGCCGATGGCCTTCCACTATATGGACTTCGTGCTCACCGACGGCATAGACACCTTCCACGCTCAGGCTACGGGGAAACTCTCTGAAGCGTTGAAACCTCTCGACAAGAACGTTCTGCACAAAGTGCAATGTCACATCGCTCATCGCACCTTTGAACGCCAGGACGGTACTACCGGACATGAAAATCAAATCTATATCGACCGCATCGTATAAACCAATGGAGAAGCTTTGTTTTACAACAATCGGCAGGGGGCACGGCGCCCCTTGCTTCCCAGCCAGCCGCGAGGATTGGGAACGCTTGAGAAGGGAGCCCTGGCTGAAGGAGATGTGTGAGCGCATCGAGAAGGGTGAAGAAGAACTGAAGCACAAGTTGCCCGTGTGGACACCATCGTGCGCTGAGTTCAAGGACAACCACAGGGCGATTGCCGATGCCCTGAAGCCGCTGCCCCGACTGATGATGGACTTCGACGAGAAGGGACATACGGACGAAATCGTTAAATCATTGACCATTGACCATTCGCCATTGACCGTTGACCATTCACCATTGACCATTGACCATTCACCATTGACCGTTTTGCTCATCGAGGAGAGTGTTCGCCGTGGGACGCATGTGCTGGTGGAACTGCCTGAAGGGATGACTGCCGACGAAGCACAAAGGCTGATGGCGGAGGCTACCGGCTATGAGCCCGACAAGGCCGTGAAGGATGTGGCGCGCTGTATCTATATGGTGCCGGAGGATCATACAAAGTATATAAGTGACAGACTTTGGATAACCCCCCTCCAACTCCCCCGAGGGGGAGAGATAGAAGCCTCCCCTCGGGGAGGTTTGGAGGGGGTTGCTTCTCCCCTCCCTTGCAGGGAGGGGCAGGGGGAGAGTCTTCTTCTCTTCCGCGGTATCCCTTATTCTTCTATCATTCGTGAGTACTGGTACAGGACTGGCGGTGAGCCTCAGGAGGGTGAACGGAACGTGAAACTGCATAAACTGGCGGTGAACCTCAGGGCGATTTGTGACAACCGCAAAGAAGTGCTGATGCAGGTGATGCCACGGTTCGGACTCTCTGAAACGGAGATGAAGAGCATCGTTGACTCGGCTTGCAAGGAACCGCCAAAGGGTATTTCGAAGCTGATGCAGCAGATATTAACCCCCCTATTGTCCCCCGAGGGGGACATGCCCGACGATGACCCACAAGACTATAGTAGTCCCCTCGGGGACTTGAAAAGGGGGTTACCCATAGGCTTGAAGGAGTCACTCATTGGTGTTCCCCAGGGGATGCAGATGCCTGTATTGTGCTCGGTGCTGCCCATCGCGGCGGCCTATGCCGACCAGGTGGAGGTGGAGTATTGCGACGGGATGCGCCAAAGGCTGGGACTGATGTCCATCATCCGCGGAGAGCAGGCTTCGGGCAAGTCGGTCTGCAAGAATGCGGTGGACATCAGGAAGCGTCAGTTCGATGAAGAGGATGCCCTGGCCCGCAAGCGTGAGGAGGAATGGAAGGAGCGCAAGAAGGCCCGCAAGGCCAACGAGAAGGCTCCCGACGATCCTAAAGTGCTGATTCGGATGGTGCCCGTAACGGTCTCATGCTCAACGCTCCTGAAGCGCTTCAAGTATGCCAATGGCCATTGCCTCTATTCCTTTGGCGAGGAGCTGGATACCTTGCGTAAGACCAATGGTGCAGGCTCATGGAGTTCGAAGTACGACATCTATCGCCTCTCGTTTGACAATGGCGAATGGGGTCAGGATTACAACTCCGACCAGGCCGAGAGCGGCGTGGTGAAGGTGGCCTATAACTGGACGATGCTGGGCACGAACGGAGCCATGCGCAAATGCTTCAAGCAGGACAATATCGAGAACGGACTTTCGAGCCGTGTGCTCGTGGCCGAGATGCCTGACTCCTCGTTTTCCAAGATGCCCAAGTTCGGCAAGCGTTCCGCAGGGGATGAAGCCCGCATCAACGAGGCTGTCACGAAGCTCCGCTCGTATAGTGGATTCATCGATACACCGCGGCTCCGCAAGGCCATCGAACGGTGGGTAGAGGAGAAACGCGTGGAGGCTGCCAAGGATATTGACCGCGTGAAGGACACTTATCGCAAGCGTGCAGCCGTCATCGGATTCCGTTGCGGAGTGATTTGCAGGTTGCTAGAGGGTAAGGAGTCGAACAGGTGTCTGGCGTTTGCCGTGATGATGGCTGAATATTGTCTTCAGCAGCAAATCTCAGCGTTCGGCGAGGCCTTGAGTAAGGAATATGTAGAGGCTAAGGATGAATGTCAGCGCTATGGTGCCAATCACTCGGTGTTTGACCATCTGGCACCCGTGTTCACGATGGATGACCTCAGGGCTATGAAACGAGGCTTCTGCGGAGAGTCAGCCTTGCGCAACATCATCACCCGCTGGCGTCGTGACGGATGGATTGAGAAAACCGATTCGCGACATTGGAAGAAGGTGGCCAAGGTGTAAATGCCACATCGCCACTTTGCCACTTTGCCACATTAAGGTACTTTAAACACGAATTTTTAATAAACTAAAAGCAAATATCAATATGAAACAACCAAGAGGATTGCGGAACAATAATCCGCTGAACATCAGGAAAAATAACAAGACCCAATGGATTGGCCAGTGCAACAGGCAGGAAGACCGTGCCTTCGTACAATTCCGCTCGATGCCTTATGGCTACAGGGCTGCCTTCAAGGTGCTGCAGAACTACAGGGTGCTCTACGGCTGCATGAACTTACGACAATTCATCCAGCGCTGGGCTCCGCCCACAGAGAACCATACGGATGCCTACGTGAAGAGCGTGGCCCGTGAGGCAGGCGTGAATCCCGATGCCCTGCTGCCATCGCCGAGAAAGGCCAAGGCGCTCTGGGTGAAGATCGTGGCCGGTATGCACCTCGTGGAGAACGGCATGATGCCCGTTACTTCCCAAATCGAGGAAGGGTGGAATCTGGCGTTCGCTAAAATATAACGCTAACGATAACGATAACGAAAACGATAACATGAAAGAAGCGCGTTGTCCGTGAGGATAGCGCGCTTTTTCTTTATTCAGATTTCCATCTGATTCAGACCGTTATTTGCTGTATTTGTCGATGAGCGACTGTGCCTGCTCGCTTCCCAGTTCCTTGGCTTTCTGCAGGTTGGCAAGGCCCTCGGCTTTTTTCTTGGTCTGTATCTGTGCAAGTCCGAGAAGCAGATGGCCTTCGGGATAGTCGGGGGCTATCTCTGTGCAACGCTTAGCGGTCTTGAGTGCATCTTCGGGCTTGTTGATACGCAGCTGCAGATTGGCCATTTCGGCATAATAGGTGGGCTCCTGGGGAGCAAGGATGATGGCTCGTGCGATATCGGTGAGGGCCTGCTGGTAGAGTTTTCCCTTCACTTCTGCCTGTTCGCGGATGAAGTAGAAGGAGGCGTTGACCTGTCCCTGGACCAGATACTCATAGCGGGTATAGTCGAAGACGGCATCGCGGTATTTCCCCATTTCGTCGTAGATTTGTGCGCGGGAGAGGAAATAGGGGGCTGCCTCGGTAATGCGGAGGGTGTCGGTGGTGTTGATGGCGCTGTCGAGAAGTGCGATGATTTCCTCCTGGGGAGCCTTGAGGCTACGCTTGCACTGGGCCTGCTCATAGAGCAGTTCGGGGTTGTTGAAAGTCTTGTCCTTTGAGAGTTGCTCCAGGATGCTGAGCGACTGCTGGTAGTCGCCCTTGGCATAGAAGATCTGCGACTGCAGATGCTGGTAGAGTGGGAGAGGCTTCTCCTTGTTTGCCTCGTTGGCCTCATTGAGGGCCTCGTCGAGTGACCAGTGGAGCCCGCTGACGGCATAGTTATACATCATCTTGGCGTAGTTGTAGTGGGCCTCGTCTTTGTCGTTGGCTTTCTTGATGCAGGTCTTCATCGTCTCCTCCGCGTTGCCCCATTGTTGGGCGGCAGCCTCGATGAGCGCGCGGTTGTTGTAGCCGTCGGTGGCATTGGGGAACAGTTCGATGAAGTCGTTGGTTGCTGCAACGTATTTCAGGGAGTCCTTGCCCTGGGCGGCCATCACGAGCATCAGCCGTGCCTGATTCTCATCGGAGGGCATGGCGATGGGTATGCCTATCTGCTGGTAATTGGCGTCATGGAGCGAGAAGCCGTTGGCATTGAGCGAACGGATGAATGCGGCATCACAGGCGTGGGTGTCGAAACTGGTCTGCGACATCTGCAGCAGTCCGATGACCTGACCGTACATATTGACGTAGGGGCAACCCGTGGAATTGTCGGGGGCATTCATGCCGAAGATGTAGTAGTTGTACTTGTCCATGAACTTCTCCACGCTCTTCACCTTGGTAGCTACGACTTCGGGTGACTTCAGGCCATAGGTGACCAGCCACACATCCTGACCTGCCGTAGAGGCAACGTTGGCGACGGCTGCCGGGGTGGTCTTTCCGTCCACGCGGAAACGGGCCACGTCATAGATGTCGTTGATGCCCATGATTCTGGTCACGTTCATCTTGTTGCCCTTGGCATCGACCACGACGGCCTTGGCAGCTCCGAGGAAGGGCTTCAGGTCGCTGACGGCTTCACCCTCATTGCCGACAAAGACTCCATGGCTGCTTGCCAGCAGGGAACCGTCGGCCCTGAAAGTGGTGAGTGAGAAAACGCTTTTGGCTGCGTTCTTCACCACGGCGGGCTGGGCCAGAGCGTGAAGCGTGAAGAGTGAAGAGTGAAGAATAATGGAAATTATCAGAATTTTTTTCATATCGTTACCTTGATTATTAATTCAATGAATAGGGAATGCTATCTTTTCAGGAGTTCCTTGGCATTGCTGACGGCGGCTGCCGTAACGTCGCTTCCGCTCAGCATCTGGGCAATTTCCTGAATACGGTCGTCATCGTTGAGCAGGTGCATACGGCTCTTGGTGCCTTCCTTAGTCTCTTCCTTGAAGACCTTATAGTGATGCGTGCCCAATGCGGCAATCTGGGGCAGGTGGGTGATGCTGATGACCTGGCGGTCGGTCTGTCCCATTTCCTGCATGATCTTGGCCATCATCTCTGCCACGCGGCCGCTGACGCCGGTATCAATCTCATCGAAGATGATGGTGGGAAGCTTCACCGTGCCGCTGATCATGGCCTTCAGGGAAAGCATCACGCGGGCAATCTCACCACCGGAGGCTATCAGGGCCACGGGCTGCATCGGCGTGCTGGTATTGGCGCTGAAGAGGAAGGCCACCTTGTCGGAACCTTTCTCCGCGAGCTGCTTTGTATCCGTGACCTCGACGGCAAAGCGCACGTTGGGGATTCCGAGGGGAACCAGACGGCTCTTCATCTCTTTCTCCACCTTCTGGGCGGCCTTCTTTCTGAGGGCTGTCAGTTCGGCGGCTTTCTTCCCGGCTTTCTCCCTGGCGGCTTTCTCCTGCTGCCTCAGGGCTTCGATTTCCTCGGAACTGTTGTCGAGACGGTTCAGCTGTTCCTGGAGCTGATCGCGGAGGGCGATGAGCTCTTCCACGGTTTCCACATGGTGCTTTTTCTGCAGGGAATAGATGGTGTCCAGCCGGTCATTGATGGCATCGAGCCGTTTGGGGTCGAATTCTGTATGCGATGACATCCGGCTCACCTCACCGGCAATGTCCTTCAGTTCAATATAGCAGCTGCTGATGCGCTCTGCCAATTCTGCGGCGTCGGCATAGACGCCCTTGATGCCCTCGATGGTCCGCGATGCTTCCCGCAGGCGTTCCACGACATTGGCTTCGTCGCCGCTCAGGATTCCTTCAGCCGTATAGAGCGCACTCTTGATGTCTTCCATGTGGCTGAGCGTTTCGCTTTCCTGCTCCAATTCCTCCTGCTGGCCAGGTTCCAATTGAGCCTCATGGAGTTCATTGTATTGGAATCGCATGAAATCCTCATTCTCGGCAGCCTTGGCTATGTTCTCTTCCATCTGTGCCACGGCTCTGCGGGCTGACTGATAGCTTCGGAAGGCCTCCTGATAGTCGGCCAGTTGTTGGCTGTCCTGGGCAATGATGTCCACCACGTTGAGCTGGAAATCCTCTTCCTGCAGCAGCAGGTTCTGATGCTGGGAGTGGATGTCCACGAGCTGTTGGCCGACGGTCTTCATGACCGTAAGGGGCACAGGCGTATCGTTGATGAAGGAACGGCTTTTGCCGGCGGCGGTCAGTTCACGGCGGAAGATGCAGTCTTCGGCATCATAGTCGATGTCATTGTCGGCGAAAAGGCTTTCCAGCTGGTAGCGGCTCAGGTCGAAATGGGCTTCGATGATGCAACGGTCGCATCCCGTCTTGATGCTTTTGGAATCGGCCCGTTGTCCTAAGAGGAGGGAGAGTGCTCCAAGGATGATGCTCTTGCCTGCACCGGTCTCGCCTGTAATCACAGAGAATCCCGGAAACAGTTGTATGTCGAGTTCATCGATGAGCGTGAAGTTCTTGATATATAGTTGCTTAAGCATAAACGGTTAAACTAAATAATCGTAGGCTACTGCTTGATTTTTTCCCAGGTATTGTTCTGGGAGGCATTGATGTTGAAGAGCAGGTCGTAGACAGTTTCCTTCTCTTTCTGCGTACCCTTGCCCTTGTAGATATTGGCCAGTTCTTCTTTCTTATAGTCTGTCCAGATCTGCGGGAGCATACTCAGGGGCCTGTCTTCGTGTGCCTTCTTCAGGTTCTCCAATGCCGTCGTGATATTGGCTCGTCCGCGCTCAGCATTATTAGCCATTTCATCAAGTCCGTTGCGGTAATAGTCATACTGCAGTTGGCGGAAGGGCTGCATGGCACCTTCCATGTAGTCGTTGATGATGGCAAAGCGATTGCGGTCGTTGTCGAATGCCTTCCAGCCGTTGAAGTTGAGATTCTGCGTGTTGTTCACCAGGTTGAGACAACGCTGCAGGATGTCTTCGCCGCCCATCGGTGCAAACGAGTCGAGATCGAGGCCAATGATGAGATAGGCATAGTAAGCCATCAGGGCCGTCAGCTGGTTGTCAATCTGCTCTTCGTTGAAGTTCAGCTGGTCGAACTGGGAGAACTCGAAGTCGAAGTTGGCGTCCCTATTATTATATAAGGTGGTGGTGTAACTGGAATTGTACACCGGACGGTTTGCCTGGATGAGGGCCGTGCAGGTGAAAAGATTATTTGACTGGTCGTATTTGCTGACCGTGATGTTGAAGTTGCATACAATACGTTCGTTCTTCTGAAACTGAAGGGCCGTCCACTGCTGGTCGTTGAGGAACTGCTCCATCGTCTGCTGAAGACTCTCAAAGACGGAGACGTCCGTGCCTTGAATCTGGGCGTGATTGATGGTTACCTTGGCTTGCAGTTCCTGGGCCTTCAGACCGGAGCTGAAGGGAATGGACAGAAACAGGCAGCAGGCAATAAACTTTCTCACCATGGGCAAAAACATTAAATGAGGGCAGCCAATTCGTCAACGATATCACGGGCCACTTCCGTCTTCGGCTTCTTGGGGAAGTCCTTCTGGCCGTTGGCTGAAATGATGCTGATCTGGTTGTCGTCGGAACGGAACGTAGTGCCTTTGTTGCGAGTGGAGTTGAGCACGATGAAGTCGAGGTTCTTCTTGGCCAGTTTCTTCTTGGCATTCACCTCTTCGTCGTTTGTTTCCAAGGCAAAGCCTACCAGGACTTGATTGTCAGTCTTCAACTTACCTAACTGCTGGGCAATATCATGTGTGGGCTGCAGACGCAGTACCAGATCATCCTTCTCGCGCTTGATCTTCTGGTCAGCGGTGGTTTCCGGGCGGAAATCAGCCACGGCGGCACAGAGAATGGCAGCATCCATTTTGGGGAATGCTTTCGTGGAAGCCTCGTACATCTCCTGACAGCTCTCCACGTCGATGCGGTTGACGCCTTCGGGAGTGGAAAGACTTACGGGACCGGCCACCAGCGTGACATCGGCACCGCGTCGTGCACACTCAGCAGCAAGGGCGAATCCCATCTTTCCGCTGGAATAGTTGCCGATGAAACGGACAGGGTCAATCTTTTCATAAGTGGGACCTGCCGTAATCAGAATGCTTTTGCCGGCAAGGTCTTTCTGGGGCTCCGTCTGACTCAGGGCATTATCCAGGAATTCCACGATACGCTCTGGCTCTTCCATGCGGCCCTTGCCTTCGAGTCCGCTGGCCAGGAATCCGCTCTGGGGCTCAATGATATGGTTGCCGTAGCCCTGCAGCGTCTTGAGATTCTGCTGGGTGCTGGGATGCGCATACATGTCGAGGTCCATGGCGGGCGCAATGAAGACAGGTGCCTTCATCGAAAGGTAAGTCGTGATGAGCATGTTGTCGGCAATGCCGTTCGTCATTTTCCCGATGGTGGAAGCCGTGGCGGGAGCGATGAGCATGGCATCAGCCCAGAGTCCCAAATCCACGTGGCTGTTCCAAGTACCGTCACGTTGAGAAAAGAATTCGCTGACAACAGGCTTGTGGGTGAGGGCAGAGAGGGTGATGGGCGTGATAAACTCCTTTCCTGCAGGAGTAATCACCACCTGAACCTCCGCACCCTGCTTGATGAGCGCCCGTATGATGAGACACGCCTTGTAGGCGGCTATGCTGCCCGTAATGCCGAGCACAATCTTTTTACCTTTTAGCATTCCTAATGGTTTTATCGTTTGTTGAATTCACGCAGACGGATGCGGGTGAGCACTTGCTTCGTATTGTAGGTAAAGTCGCTGCTCAGCATCCAACTGTAGTAGCCGGGATCGCGGTGGAGCACTTCGCTCACCACCCATCCTTTATACTTGCCGAAGTTGAAGACCTCCTGCTTGCGGGGCTTTCCATCCTCACCCATGAGTACGTTGCCCTGTGCATCCTTCATCTCCTCCCATACAATGCGACCTGCAAAGTCCACGTTGTCATTGGTCTTGGAGAAGGCGGCCAGCTCATCCATGTCATTGTTCAGGAGTTTGGTCTCGTCATCGAGGACGACGGGTGAACCCGGGGCGTAGTAGTCGAGTTCTGCCTGAAGCACACGCCAGGTGGCCTCCGTGTCCTGGTCAGCCAAGTGAGCCTGGAAATCATCCTCCATCTTGCGCCCGCAATAGAACTTGTAGGCAGCAGCGAGGTTACGGCGTTCCATCCGCTTGAAAATGGTGCAGGCGTCGATCATGCGGCATTTGTCGAAATCAAAGTCGATACCGGCACGCAGGAACTCTTCTGCCAGCAATGGAATGTCGAAATGGTTGCTGTTGTATCCGGCAAAGTCGCAGCCTGTGAAGTCGGCAGCAAGCTGGGGAGCAAGTTCCTTGAAACTCGGGGCATCTTTCACGTCTTCATTGGTGATACCCGTCAGTTCCACAACAATCTGCGGAATCTCCATACCGGGATTGACGAACAGGTTCTTGCGAACTTCCGTTCCGTCGAGGTTGACCTTGATATAAGATATCTGGATGATTCTGTCCTTTACAAGATCAAGCCCCGTTGTCTCCAAGTCGAAGACAACGAGGGGCTTAGTAAGATTCAATTTCATCTTTCAAAAAATTAGTCGTTCAAAAGCATCGGCATGATGAGCATCAGCACATCTTCATTCTCCGGCTGCTCAACAGGTACGATGAGACATGGGCGCGACGGGTCGGCCAGTTGGAGGGTAACTTCCTCACTTGACAGGTTGTTGAGAATCTCAGTAAGTGACGGGCCCTTGAAACCGATGTTCATGGAGTTGCCGCTGTAATCGCAGGTCACCTCCTCCTTGGCGCTTGTTGCGAAGTCAATGTCCTCCGAGGAAACCTCGACCTTGCCGTTCTCGATATGCAGACGAACCAGCTGGCTGCTCTCGCTGGCAAATGGAAGCACGCGGCGAAGGGCTCCGATGAAGGTCTTGCGGTCGATGGTCAGCTGATAGGGGTTGTTCTGCGGAATCACGGAATTGTAGTTGGGATAGCGGCCTTCAATCAGACGGCAGAGCAGGGTGGTGTCACCGAATGAAATCTGGGCGTTGCGCTCATCAAAGCGGATGACCACATCGCTCTCGTCCTTGCCGAGCACATTCTTCAGCAGCGTAGCCGGTTTCTTGGGAAGAATGAAGGCTGTGGGAGCCTCCGTCTTCACGGTGAAGTTCTTGTTGCGAACCAACTTGTGACCGTCGCTGGCTACGATGGCGAGAGCATCGGGGGTGAGGTCAAAATAGATGCCGTTCATCACCGGACGAAGTTCCTCCTGGGCCGTAGCAAAGATGGCACGTGTGATATTGTCGGCCAGTACATTGCTGGGAAGCGTCAGTGAGGTAGCCGTCTCAGGCATCTGCTGGGCAATGGGGTATTCTTCAGCGTTCTGCGCGGTGAAGTTGTACATACCGTTCTGATAGATAACCTTCACGCTGAACGTATTGGTGTCCACGTCGAGCGTAAGGGGCTGTTCGGGCAGTTCCTTCACGGCATCGAGGATGGTATGGTTGTTCACTGCAAACTTGCCTTCTCCGTCAGCTGTTTCCAACTGCATGGTGGTGCACATCACGTTCTCGCTGTCAGAGGCCGTGATGGTGAGTTGCTGATTTGCTACTTCAAAGAGGAAGCAGTCAAGGATGGGCAGGCTGTTCTTGCTGTTGATAACCTTGGCGAGCGTTCCGAGTCGGCTGCTGAGGGCCGAACTTGATAATGTGATTCTCATTATAGTTGATGTTTTTAGTTACTTTTATTTGAGGTACAAAAATACACAAAAAAAAAGTGCAAAACAAAAAAAACGCGGAAAAAGTTTCTCTTGTTAGAACTTTTTTATTAATTTCGCAAACTGAAAACAAACATAAACAAATATAAGCAATGGAAATAGAAGGAAAAATCATCGCCGTGATGCCCGCGCAAGGCGGCGTTTCTGCCCGTACAGGCAACTCTTGGAAAAGTCAGGACTATGTAATTGAGACTCACGAACAGTTCCCGAAGAAGTGCGTGTTCCGCGTGTTTGGTGAGGACAAGATAGCTAATATGAATATTCAGATCGGTGAAGAGCTGCGCGTCAGTTTTGACATCGATGCCCATGAGTATAATGGCCGTTGGTTTAATGATGTCCGCGCCTGGAAGGTGGACCGTATAGATCCCGCTGCCGCTCAGGCTGCCGCCCAGGGTGCACAACCTTTCCCGGCTCCTGATACCACCGCTGCTCCTGCTGCTCCCGCTCCTGCACCATTCCCACCGGCACAGCCTGCTGCTGAAGGTAGTGCAGATGATCTGCCTTTCTAAGACTTGTAATACATTTATATAATTAGAGGGTGTGTCCATGAGACACACCCTCTTTTAGTTAGTTATTAATTAGTATCTTATTAGAGAATACTCTTCACGGTCTCCAGCATTCCGTTCTTCTGGATGCTGTCGAGGAATTCAACCACCATGTCGGTGAGTCCGGGAATCTGATTCAGGTCGCCATGCTCGCCCCAGATGAGGTCCTTGGCAGCCAGTACGCCCTCGGCCACCTTGCGGGTGTCGCCTGTTGCCCAGAGTTCGGTGAGCAGGTCCATGATCTTCTGGTCGTCGTTGGGCTGGATGGGAGCGCCATCGGCACGAGTGCCACCCTTGTAGTAGGTGATGATGGCAGCCAGACCGAGTACGAGACCCTTAGGCAGTTCGCCCTTGCGCTCCAGGTAAGTCTTCAGACCTGGGAGGTCGCGAGTCTGGTATTTGGGGAATGAGTTCAGCATGATGCTGGTTACCTGATGGTCAACATACGGGTTGTTGAAGCGCTCCAGCACGTCGCTGGCAAACTGCTGCAACTCATCCATAGGCAGATTCAGGGTCTGCATCAGCTCTTCGAACTGTACCTTGTGGATGTACTTGCCGATTACCTCATGGTTGCAGGCATCGCGAACGATGTCAACGCCACTCAGATAAGCCACGGGAGAGAGAACGGTGTGAGGACCGTTGAGCAAGGTCACCTTGCGCTCGTGGTATGGCTTCTCGCTTTCGGCGATGAGCACATGCAGGCCGGCCTTCTCTGCGGGGAATTCAGCACGAAGGTCTTCGATGCTCATGTTGGTTGGCTTCTCGATTACCCAGAGGTGGAAGATCTCAGCCTGTACGACGAGGTTGTCGGCATAGGAAATCTTCTGCTGGATATCGGCAATTTCCTTGCGGGGGAATCCGGGAACGATGCGGTCAACGAGTGTGGCGCAAACGTAGTTGTACTTCTCAAACCACTCCTTGAATCCTTCATAGTCAGCACCGAAGTCATCCTTCCAAAGCTCGATGTACTTCTCGATGCACTCCTTCAGGTGATGGCCGTTCAGGAAGATCAACTCGCAAGGCATGATGATAAGTCCCTTTGAGGGGCAGCCGTTGAAGGTCTGGTAGCGGCGGTAGAGCAGCTGAACCAGTTTGCCGGGATAGCTGCTGGCGGGAGCGTCAGAGAGCTTGCAGGCAGGATCGAAGGCGATACCGGCTTCTGTGGTGTTAGAGATAACGAAACGGATTTCAGGCTGGTCGGCCAATGCCATGAAAGCAGCATTCTGGCTGTATGGATTGAGGGCGCGGCTGATGACGTCGATACGTGTGAGTGAGTTGACGGCTTCACCGTTCTGGCGTCCCTGCAGGTTCACGTGGTAGAGGCAGTCCTGGCCATTGAGCCAGTCAACCATACCGCGCTCGATGGGCTGAACCACTACCACCGAACCGTTGAAGTCGGTCTTCTGGTCCATGTTCCATACAATCCAGTCAACGAAAGCACGGAGGAAGTTACCCTCACCAAACTGAATGATTTTCTCTGGCATCACGCTCTTAGGAGCCGTGCGCTTGTTCAAAGCTTGCAATTTCTTCATGATTTGTTTATTGTTTTAAATAGATTATTGTTTTCAAGTGCAAAGGTATAAAATTCTTCTGTATGTTGGTGCAAATCTAATCGTTAAATTAACGTAAAGGTTTGCGATGGCTTAACCAAACAGACAGCGCAGGGCTTCCTCGACCTTGCGGACGGGATGCAATTCAATATTGAAATGGCGGTGTCCAAGCCCCTGCATGTTGTATTTAGGAATAATCATATGCGTGAAGCCAAGCTTCTCAGCCTCGGCTATGCGTTGCTCGATACGACTTACGGGACGAACCTCTCCTGAGAGTCCTACTTCGCCTGCCATACACCAGCCGCTTTCAATCGGCGTGTCCACGTTAGAAGAAAGAACAGCCGCAATGATACTCAGGTCCATGGCCAGGTCGGTGACGCGCAGTCCGCCGGCAATATTGATGAACACGTCTTTCTGGATGAGTTTGAATCCCACGCGCTTTTCCAAGACGGCAAGGAGCATGTTGAGCCTTCGCTGGTCGAAGCCGGTGGCAGAACGTTGGGGCGTTCCATAGGCAGCCGTAGATACCAAAGCCTGTGTCTCCACGAGGAAAGGCCTTACGCCTTCGATAGCACTCGAGATGGCTATGCCGGAAAGACCTTCATGGTCTTGTGTCAAAAGCAGTTCTGAAGGATTGCTCACCTGGCGGAGCCCGTTCTGCTGCATTTCATAGATGCCCAGTTCGGAAGTGGAGCCGAAGCGGTTCTTCATCGCACGGAGGATTCGGTACATATAGTGCTGGTCTCCCTCAAACTGAATCACGGTGTCCACGATGTGCTCCAGAATCTTAGGACCTGCAAGGGTGCCTTCCTTGTTGATATGGCCGATGAGAATCACGGGGACGCTGCTCGACTTGGCAAAGCGGAGTAGGGCAGAGGCGCATTCGCGTACCTGGGTGATGCTGCCTGGCGAGGAATCCACATCCTCGGTGGAAATCGTCTGAATGGAGTCGATGATTACAATCTCAGGCTTCACCTCTTTAATATAATTGAAGATATTCTCCAGCGACGTTTCGGTCAGAATCAGCAGATTGTCTTGAAGTGTGTCGGAAGTTGTCTGTTGGGAACTGGTCAGGAGTCTTTCGGCACGCATCTTCAGCTGGTGGGCACTTTCCTCACCGCTCACGTAGAGAATCTTCCGTTCCGACATACCGAGAACGGTCTGCAGGGTCAGCGTACTCTTGCCGATACCTGGTTCTCCGCCCAACAGGACGATGCTGCCCGGTACCAATCCGCCTCCCAGAACACGGTTCAGTTCTCCGTCATGCATATCGATGCGCGGTTCGTCCTTCCCCGAGATATCACGCAATCGCATGGGACGGTTTTTACTGCCTGTCGCTGTCTGCCTGACGTGAGAGGCAGCCGAGCGGGCAGCTTGTTGTCCGCTGTCGTTTGCAATCCGGATTTCCTTGAACGTGTTCCATTGTCCGCAAGCCGGGCATTTTCCGATCCATTTTGCCGATTCCTGTCCGCAGTTCTCGCAGACATAGGCTATCTTGTCTTTTGCCATACTGCCGACAAAATTACAAAATTGTAAGCACAAAAGCAAATAAAAGCGGGTTTGTTTTTCGTTATTTGCTTACTTCTATGTAACTTTGCACTCGAAATGACAGCGTTACAGACTTTGGTAGAAAATTCCCAGTGGCCGTTGCTGACGGCCTTCGTGCTTGGTGTGCTTGTGGCCCTCCATCCTTGTCCGATGGCCACGAACATAGCCGCTATGGGATATATTGGAAAGGATGTGGACAACCGTCGGCAGGTTTTCATCGACGGTCTGCTCTATACCCTTGGCCGCACCATCAGCTATTCTCTTCTGGGGGCTGTGCTCATTCTGCTCATCCGGGGTGGGGCGGAGCTGCTACATTTCGGCGAGACTTTGTCAGAGTGGGGTGAGCGCATCCTGGGACCGTTGCTCATTCTTATCGGACTCTACCTTTTATATAATGACCTGCTACACCATCACGACCACGTGCCCCATCTGCCTTTAGGCGGCAAGAAGGCTGGTCCGATAGTCCTTGGCATGCTCTTCGCGTTGGCTTTTTGTCCGGAGAGCGGCATTGTCTATTTCGGAATGCTAATTCCGTTGAGTGTAGAGTCCAGTTACGGCTATCTGCTTCCCGTGGCTTTTGCCATCGGAACCGGACTTCCTGTTGTCTTGATGTCCTGGGTGTTTGCTTTCAGCCTCAGTTCCTTTTCACGTCTGAACAACAGAATGCAATCGTTGAAAGCATGGCTGACACGTATCATTGCCGTACTTTTCATCTTGGCAGGCGTATTCTGTCTTTTCGTATAATGTATCTTTTCTTTTCCTTTTCGTCATTACGTTAGTTTTTCCTTATTTTCTTCGTCAAAAACATGTAAATAAATTTTGATTTTTCATTCTATTGCATTATCTTTGCATACAGATAAATATATCATTTTACCAGTTATGGCTATGAAGGAGGTTTTTCAGAGATACAGTATCCTGTTGTTGCTGATGTTTTTCACGGTGGCAACGGGAGCTCAGGATATTGAGCAGACAGATAAAAGGTATTCCGTGAGCGGCGTGGTGACGGACCAGCGTGGCAAGCAGCTGCCTTACGTCAATGTGAATGTGAGCGGCGAGCGGGTTTCCACCGTGACTAATGAAGACGGATTCTTCACCATCAAGACCATGCGCCAGGTGAAAGCCCTTGATTTGTCGCACGTCGGCTATCAGACGCTTCATTATGAAATACCTGAATTCCATGAGGGAAATCTTGTCATCAAGATGAAGCCCAGTACGGTGGTGCTCAATGATATCGTGGTGAGGTCGGGTGATGCCAAGCGTATCTTCTATGAGGCTCTGGATAAGATTACGGACAACTATCCGCAGCATCCTGAAATGATGAAATGCTTTTATCGTGAATGCGTGCAGAAGCGCAGCCGCTATATCAACATTGCCGAGGCCGTGGCCAATCTCTATAAGCCTTCCTACAAGCACAAGATTGATTTGGGGCGTGTCTCGATAGAGAAGGGCAGACGACTGGTGAGTCCGAAGACTTCCGATACGCTGGGTGTCAAGATTCTGGGAGGTCCCAATACGCCCATCTATCTGGACTTCGTGAAGAACAAGGACTTCGTGTTGGACCCTGAAGACTTGACACATTATGAATTCACGATGGAAGACCCTGTGATAACCGACAACCGTCTGCAATTCGTCATAAGAATTACGCCTGTCTATGCAGCTCCGTGGGCTTTGTATGAGGGCGTCTTCCATATTGACCAGGAGACATTGGCTTTCACGCGTGCCGAACTTTCTCTCGATATGAGAGACAGGGAAAAGGCAACCAACAGGATGCTGGTGAGGAAGCCTATTGGCGTGCGCTTCAAACCCCGTGAGATGAGTGTCACCGTGAGTTATACGACGCAGGACAACGTGACGCGCATCAATTATGTGCGCACCTTGTTCCGGTTCAATTGCGACTGGAAGAAACGTCTCTTTTCAACTTCCTTTACGGCCATGAGCGAATTGGTGGTGACCGACTGGACAGATCAGGATGTGCATCCCATCAAGGGGCGTGACACATTCTACCAGCGGGATGCCTTCTTTGACAAGGTGGATTATTTTGACGATCCCAATTTCTGGGCCGACTACAACATCATTGAGCCTACCGAAAGCCTTGAGAATGCCATCGGTAAACTGAGAAAGAAGTACTGATTTTTAATTTCGGTTAACGTTATCGTTAACGTTATCGTTATCGTTAATCACATATCGCGGTCAAGCCGGTCGCGCCAAAGATATTTGCGCGTCTCATGGACGATGATTCCGCTCAGGAACAGCAATGAAAGCAAGTTCGGAATGGCCATCAGCGCATTCATACAGTCGGCCAGATTCCACACGATGCTGAGATTCATGATGGAGCCCACAAAGACGGCAACGATGTAGAGCACACGGTAATAGACCGTCCAACGCCGGCCCTTGAGGTATTCCACGGCACGCTCGCCATAAAGCTCCCATCCGAGGATGGTAGAGAAGGCAAACGTGAGCAGGCCGAAGGTGAGCAGCGGCGCGCCGATATAGGGAATCTTGGAGAAAGCCATCTTGGTTAGCGTGGCTCCGTTCTCATAGGTGATGTCGGGATAGGCAAGCACGGAACTGACGATGACCAGACCCGTCAAGGCACAGATCACCACCGTGTCCCAGAAAGTACCGCTTGAAGAGACAAGGGCCTGACGAACGGGATTGCGCGTCTGGGCGGCAGATGCCACGATTGGGGCACTACCCATACCCGATTCGTTGGAGAACAGTCCGCGGGCGATACCATAGCGGGCAGCAAGCATCACCGTACTTCCCACGAAACCTCCTCCGGCTGCCTCGGGCGTAAAGGCCGAGACGCAGATGAGCTTCAGCGCTGGCCAAACAAACTGGCCGTTCATGAACAGGATGACAATACAGCCGATGACATAGAAAAATGCCATAAACGGTACGAGCGCCGTGCATACCCTGGCGATGCTCTTGATGCCGCCCAAGACCACGAGGCCGATTAATACTGCGATGACCAGTCCCGTAATGATGGGGTCTATCTGATAGGTCTCGAAGGTGAGCGTGGCAATGGCATTGGCCTGGACCGTATTACCGATTCCGAAGGATGCAATGGCGGTAAAGACGGCAAAGAGTACGGCCATCCATTTCCAGCCGAGCCCCCGCTCCAAGGCATACATCGGACCACCCAACAATCGTCCGTCCTTCGTCTTCACGCGGTATTTCACGGCCAACAACCCTTCTGCATATTTCGTGGAAATGCCGAAGAGACCCGTCAGCCAGCACCACAGCACAGCCCCGGGGCCTCCAAGTGCCACAGCCGTAGCCACACCGACGATGTTACCCGTTCCGATGGTGGCGGCCAGAGCCGTAGCCAATGCACCAAACTGGCTCACGTTGCCGGCGGCATCCTTGTCGCGGCTGACGGATAGTTTGATGGCAGTCCACAGATGGCGTTGCGGAAAGCGTAGTCGGATGGTTAGGAAGATATGTGTGCCGAGCAGCAGGATGATCATGGGCCATCCCCAAAGCAGGCCGCTTAATTCGGTGAAGAACTCGTTGAGATTTTCCATTATGGTGTGGGATTAAGGTCTTTAGGGTCCTTAGTGTCATTAAGGTCATTAAGTTCATCGAATGTGATTTTCACATTCTCGTGCCCCATGGAGCGCATCAGCTGATAGAACTGGCGCGAGGCATTCTGCTGGGCGCTGGTGATGTTGGCGCTTGTCAGGCAGCGCTCCTTCATCTTGGCAACCGCACGCTGATACATGTCCTCCCGCGTCTGGTCGTCCCATGAGCCGCTCTCATAGAAGGCCTTTGTGCGGGCCTCGTCGATAAAGTTCTCGTCGAGCAGTTCGATGGGGGGTAAAGTCACGATGAGCGTGTCTTTCTCCATCTTGATGAAGTGGGGCTTTGTCTTGTGCATGTTGATGCCCAGGCGGAGCGTGCCGTAGTAGATACGGATGAGCTCGTCGTCGCTGAAGAATCCGCGGCGGAGGGTGTCAATCATCTCCTCGTCAGAGATGCTGAGGAACTCCCATTCTCCGATTTGCTTCATCGACTCAATCTGGGTGGGCGTCACGTCGATGCTGCTGTTCACATCGATGTCGGCGCTGGCATTGGTGATGGCGCGATAGGAGAAATAGAAGATGGCCGCGATGATGAGCACGATGGCCGTGCAGATGATGAGCAGCCACCTTCCGATGGTGCCCAGGATGTTGGTCTTCGGCGCCTGGTATTCCTTCTTAGTTTGTTCTATTTCATTCATATTATGAACTTTGTTCATGAATTTCGGCTGCATTCAGCATAGTTCAAGCAAGCTTGACTCTGCCTTCATTTGCACGAAATTTCATTTTTATCACTTGTCAATTAATCTTTCCTCTCTCCTCTCTCCTCTTTCCTCTAGTCTTTCATCTCGCAATAGATTTGGCATCGAGCAGCGTGGGCAGGTCGTCAAGCGTGAACTGCTTGCGGAACGTGATGGTAATGTCCTTCTCCTCATAGCCCATCTGCTTAATCATCGGAATCAGCGTGTTGGCGGCATTCTCCTGAGCCATCCCGATGATGCCCAGTTTCGGAATGTCGTTGAGGATGGCCGCGCGTCCCTGCTTCTCATAGTTTGACATCTCCTCATCCGTGAAGTTTCCGCGCAGGATGCTTACCTGCTTCTTGATTTCCTGATGGTCAATCTTGCTCGAAGTGAGTTCCACCTTGGGGTCGGGGAGCAGGATTTCAATCTTCTTTCCGCGCCGGCGCACGTTCTTCTCCGAGAAGTCGCTGAAGTCGATGTATGCCTTCATCGTGGCCTTCATGGGGATGGCAATGCGGCGGTTGCCGAAAGGCAGCGTGATGTCGAATTTCTGTGCCAGGAAAGTTCCCTTGAGCCGCATCTGGTCGTCGTGGGTCACGATTTTGTGCAGGTGATATTCGGCGGTATAGAGTTTCGAGCACTTCTGTATCTGCATCACCATCATCGGAATCGTGTCCAGAGGCTCAGCCTTGCGCCCAGCCTTCTTGTTGCCTCCGCAGGCGGTCAGCAGCAGAAGCATCAGCGAAATGTAGCAGATGGTTTGTTTCATACGGATGCAAAAATAATAAAAAAACTCCATTATAGATACTATTTGGGGCGTTTTTTCGTTTTTTATTAAACTTTTTGACGCCCAAGCGTCGATGAAGGATTAAAGATTAAGGATTAAGAATAAGCGAATGAAACGTTATCTGTTGATATTGTTGGCTGCCGCAGCCATGGTGACGGCCTGCCAGGAGAAGAAGCAAAGTACTGTGATTATCGCGCCGAAGCCCGAGGCTCCCAAACCTTCAGGCCCTGTCGAGATGCAGGATATGAATGCCCAGAACGAAGTGGAATGGATAGGCAAGACCTACAAGGTGGTCGTCAGCCGAAAGGTTGACCATGAGCTGCCGATGGTGGAGGTGGAGCCGGGCAAGAAGGCCTACGACAACCGCATCAATCTGCGCATCCTGCGTCCAGACGGCACAGAGTTCTTCAACCGCGATTTCACCAAGTCGGCCTTTGCCGGTTGCCTGGATGAGACCACCAAGGACAGCGGCGTTCTCCTGGGTATTGTCTTGGACCGTGCCGAAGGCGACGACCTTATCTTTGCCGCCAGCGTAGGCTCTCCTGATGTGCTGAGCGACGAGTTCATCCCGATGGTGCTCACCGTCACCCGCATGGGCGAAGTCAGCATCAAGCGCGACACCACGATGGACACCAGCAACGGCCAGGAGCAGGAAGAAGAGGACGGCGTATAACGCATGGATTGAAAGAAATTCCCGAATTTTTCATTATTATTCAACACAAAGACACAAAGACTCAAAGACTCAGAAATAATAAACTTTGTGCCTTTGTGTCTTTGTGTTCTATTAGATAAAATTCTCTCCCCTCCAGTACGACAGGGGCGCATATTTTAGGTGTAATCCTGTAATCCTGTAATCGCTTGCTGCGATGCGAATCATAGGGACAGATTATTGATTGAAGTGAACCCCAAAAGTTTAGACAGATTAAACATTATTGCTCTTCGTCTTGTTGGGAATCTTCTTTGCTTTCAATCAGATAGTCGCTGGCTTTTGCTGAGGAGATGACAGAGCGCCCCAGTTTACTCTCCAACTGGTTGCGGGCAGCCTTTGCCACACTACCGCCTTCTTTGGCAACTCTGGCTTGCTGCCTATAGCCCTTAGGGTCACGCTGCTTGGAGATTTCCGTAGTGGAAGCCTCTGCCAGAATATTGAGCGCTATCTCAAGGTTGGTCATGTTGTCACGCAAATTCTCCTTCTTCAGCCCTTTATGATGCTTATATTGCTTCGTCGTGAAACCGCTCCACTCACGGGTGATGATATCAGTCAGCGAGGCATATTCCAATCCTTCATGCACGCCAGTTCGCTTCCATTCGTCAGTCAGTTCCTTGCGTACCTCTATCGATTTGATGCGCTGGTTAATCCATGCATCGCTATAGCCCAACCGTTTGTAGTCGATGATTGCCTGGTCGATGCTCTTTTCAGGGTCTTGCATCTGGTCTATTCGCTGGCTGGCCACTTGCGCCATCCACTGCTTGAAGGGTTCAGCCTTTGGGGAGGGAATGGATTGAATCAGTCGGAAAAGTTGCTCAGTATCAGCAACATCCGTCATTCGCATTTTGCCATCGATAGCACGTAGCTTCAAAGCGTGACAATTTGTCACGGTTTCATTTCCTTCCGCTTTCAGACGTTGTTTCAACTTTCTCCAATATGCTGTTGGATCTTTACTATCTGTGAGCACTCCACATACATCAACTATTGAGAAATACCATTTCTCTTCTTGGTCGTCCCACACGGTACGCACCTTGCGCTCCTCAAAAAGTTGTATAGCTTGTTTCTTTATCATGTTCTCGTCTTCTATTTTACATTCTATCCGTGAACGGTTCCCTGTTCATCTTCATCTTTTTCTATCTTTCTGCAAAAATACGAATAAACGAGTGAAATACAAAAGGAAAGCTAGCTTTTCTTTTTATTTCCGAATGAAAGTATTTTCGGCGAAGCCAAAATTAGCAATAAGAATCGAGAATTGCAAGCTGAATAGGGCTTTTATTTCGAGTCAACCTTATTCAGGAAAAGACAGAACATTAACTAATTTCCTATTTTCACATCTTCACATTTTCACATTTAAGGTTTTCAGCGGAGGCGGTATTTATATACTTATATATTTATATATAAATATATATATAAATATATAAATTCTTATGACCACAAAAATCGTTAAATGTGAAAATGTGAAATTGATTATTTCTTCATGGCGACAAGTTTTGGAGTAAAACGACGACCATGCACAATATCGGTGCGCATACTGCGCGCGCTCTGGGTATAGTCTGCACAGACACCAACAAAAGTCTTCGCGCCGCGCGCCCGGACTTTTTTTTCGGGTTTTTGAGGATTTTCTTGCAAGCCTCACGCTTTTTTCGTATCTTTGCACTTGTAAAAATACAAGTGCGAAGATGCTCACGCTTGGCCATAAATGCTAGCAATATGGCGCTCGCTTAACCGCATCTTTGGCATCAGAAATAAGACCGCGGCTGCGGCGGCCAAAAGTGAAGAGCGAAGAATAAAAAGACAAAAATCGTCAAAAATCTGACATAAATCTTTGGCGCTTAATTTTTGTTGGATTTGCGGAAATTTTTGTTTAACCTTTAACCTCTGAACTTTAACCTAACCACTAAACAGCAGCAGGATAACATAATTATGCCACAGCATCTTTACAAACTTGTTCAGAACAACAATGAACACATGCAGGAGGCCTATCAGAAATGGTATGCGCGCCCCGTCTATACGGGTACGCTCGACCTGAACGGCATCGCCGAACTGATATCAAGACCATCGTGCAAGTGATTGTTGCGGTTCTTATCGCTCTGCTCACCTCTCTCGGCGTGGTGAGTTGTATCTAAGAGAAAGAAAAAGGGAGCACCCGAATGCCGGATGCTCCCTTTGTTATGGATTAATGTGGATGGCTTATGCCTCTTCCTCAGCAGCCCAGTCCATCTTGGTCTGACGGACACGGATTCTTGCCTTCGAACGTTATTTCTTTGCGAATCAAATAGTTTTGGGAGTGATGTTGAGGCGCAAATAAGCGAACAAAATGCCACAAACGACCGAATAGAATTTCTACAAACAACCGAACAAAATCACTACAAATGACCGAACAAAAACACTACAAACAACCGAAAAAGTATCGAATAATTTGTGTAATTCAATAATTATCAGTATCACTTGATGGAAGACTGTATCATTATCGCGATAGTTCTGGACTGGAGTGCGACACGGTACTGCATCGCAGAAACGGAACATACGCACTGATAGAAGTGAAATTGGGTGGAGAGAAACTGATAAACGATGGTGCGAAAGCTTTGAAAATGCTTGCAGACACCATTGATACGACAAAGATGAAGCAACCATCGTTTATGATGGTTGTTACGGCTGTTGGGTCGTATGCTTACCAACGGCCAGACGGCGTATTTGTGGTTCCTATAAGTTGTTTGAAAGACTAAGAATTATAAAAGATTAGTCGGGCGTTAAATGTTATATAATAGTAGGAGGGCAGCGTCAGCACGATAACTGACAACTGCCCTCACGAGAGAGTATTTATAGTCGGTTCTTTTTTGTATTATCATTATTATTTCGTTATATATGAAATGTTATTGAAAACTGCCCTTTTCTTTTTGTAACCTTTGCGCTGGGCATCGAGCATGAATTTGTCGGCACGGCTGATGCCAGTGTGCTGATCCTCGAATACCTGCCAGTCGTCGATTTCCTTGAAGAGCCTGCCGAGGTGGTTGTGATAACGGTCTGGATAAACCATCGTATAGACAAACCATAATTTGCCCCGACTGACAAATCGCGAATAATAGCTGTAGTCTTCCATGCGACTGCCGTTTTCGTATTGTGGGCCGCAGAGGATAAAGTAGTCGCTGCCGAGTTTATGGCCTGTCGCATGAAGCACCTGCGCCAATGAGTCCATACCGCTTTTGAGCGACTGGCTATAGTTGCGAAGGGCATAACATTCGAGCACAATGGTTGCCCACTCGTTGTCATAACTAAGTCGGACGTTGCCTGTATAATCATCAAGCGAGTCGGGCTGTAGGGCGAAAAACGACGGGCATCTGACCGTGAAGCCCAAATCGGGGTCTTGATATGTCAACATCTCAGCAGTATTCAAGCCTTGCTCAAACACATCTCCATCTGCCCTTTCTGTGGTGAAAGGCCAGATGAAGTCTATGCTTGCCGTAATTATAAGGGCAGCGATGAATAGCAGTGCGGCTTTCTTCATTAATATCCCATTCGCGAGGTGTCTACCTCCTTTTTCTTTTTCTCCTTGAAGTTACCGATGCGATAGATGGCGGTGAGGGAATAGTTGGTGTAGGGCATCCAGACCCTCATACTGTAGTCTTGATTGGCTGTTGTAGAGCGGGTGTCTATGTGGGCGTTCAGTATGTTCTCACCTTTGGCCACGAGGCTCCACTTGCCGTTCTTCGTGGTGTAGCGGAGTGTGGCATTGAGCCGCAGGAAGGGGTCAATGTCGTAAAGACCTTGGATGGACTTTGTCTGGAAAAATGGATTGAGGATGAACTGTAGGTTATGCTTTTGCGACAACCTGGCTACGGCCGTTCCACCCAGTATGCCCGAAAGACAAGTGCGGTCGATTGGCAAGTCGAAGAAATCAGTCTTATCGTGGCGATAGAGGGCGGTGGCCATGACATTTCCGTTGAGCCAACTACCAATATGGAATTGAGCCGAGGCTTGCAGCCCATAATAGTTGGAATAGTCGAAGTTGGTCTCCTTCATGATGACGGCCATGCGGTCTGTGGGCTGGTAGGCCATCTGCACGAAGTAGTCGGGTTCAAGCATGACGAAGGCGGTAAAGGTATATTTGCGGTTTAGTTGCCACATCAGGTTAATGTCGTATTTCGACATAGGCTTTAGGTCAGGATTGCTCCATATCTCGCTGTAGGCCGAGGCATAGTAGATGCTGCTCATGGTACTCCAGTAACTGGGGTAGACGGCCTCGCTGCTGAAAGAGAGGTTGAGCATGTTCTTTTCGTTGATATTCCACATGGCGTTGAACTGCGGGTAGATGCGCCATTCGTTCCACTTAGCAGCATGGTATTGTTCGGCAGTCAATGAGGCATCAAGACTAAGAGACTGGCCTATTTGCTTGCTGAAACCTGCATAGGCGTTCAATATGCGTTCGTTGTAATCTACGTGTGATGTGGCATCGGGCAGGGGCTGGTGATCAGCGTTGAAGGTAGTCTGATAACTGTTGTTGTTTGTAAACTGCGCCTTTCCGCCATAGTTCAGTTCCCAACCTTTCGGCAGTGAATGAGTCTGGTCGGCTGTGAAGAGCCATTTGCTGACTTTCTGGCGGCTGTCGACATAGAGGTTTCGGCTTATCTCATTCAACTGCCCGTCGAGATTTTGCGTGCGAGGCTCCTGATAATTGGTATAGGATGCTCCGAGTTGCAGACCGAAGGGAGCAGAATAATTAGCATCCACATTGTGTAGGTAGGTATGCTGTCGGGAGTTCTGTGTAGACTGTGCCGTGCCTGTTGTGGTATTGGTGGAGCGGGTGCTGTTCCATTGGCCAGTATATGCCAGACTGAGGTTGTGATTTTCGCTGATGGCATAGTCCATACCGATATGGTACTCATGGTCGACGCCGTCGCTGCGGTTGCGGGTCTTGTCGCTGTAGGCCATGCGCTGGCCATTAAGCGGATGGTTGGCCTCGTGCTCCACTTGGCCGTAGCCTGTTCCATCGGTGAACATGTACGATGCGTCTATGCCCAGTTTACCGTGATTATAGATGACGCTGCCACCCGCATATCCAGTACCGTACTTGTGCTGTCGCCAACCGCCCATCAGTTGTCCTGAAAGTTGGTTTGTTCCAGTAAAGTCCTTCGTCACAATGTTGATGGCCATTCCCCGTACATGATATTTCGCAGGAGCCGACGGCATTACTTCGGCCTTGGCAAGCATGGTGGCGGGCATCTGTCTCAGTCGCTCCACTACCTTGTCGGCACTCAACGTGGTGGGTTTGCCGTTGATGATGAGCGTCACGGTCCGACCTGAGAACATAATGCTGCCATTCATCTCACTTACTCCCGGGATGTTGGTCAGCGCATCGTAGGCATTGTCGGCGGGATATACCTGTAGGAGCATCGGCATGTTGTAAACAAGGTGACCGTTTTCCGTTGTCGAGACGATTCGCTCAACTTTCACAGTTACGCCTTTCAGTGAAACCGTCTCAGGTTGTAAGCGTATCGTTCCCACTTCTGGCTGACTGCATATCTTGTAGATGGTTTTGTAGCCCACGTATGAGATGCGGGCAAGCACTTTATGTTGCTCATAAGGAATAGCGAAATACCCGCTTTCATTCGATACTCCGCCACTAAGCAGCGTGGAGTCGGCAGGATTGAGGATGGCGACGTTGGCATAGGCTACAGGCTGGCCCTGCTCGTCTATGATAGTACCCTTCAGATGACGGTCGGTTTTGTGGATACACTCAACGAATATCTTTTTTCCGTCCTCATCTGTACTCGTGGTGAAACGGATGGGGTAGAAGCCGATCATCTGCTGGATGGCTTCGGGCAAACGTTTGTTCTTGATAGTAGTTGTGATGCGGAAGTCCTCCAGTTCGTTGTAGAGGAACATGATGGTGTATTCGGTCTGCTGCTCTGCCAGTTGTTTGAGAGCATCAGAGAGCGACACATTATTATATTGGCGTGATATACGTCTTTGAGCCTGAATGCTAATGGTCAGCAGCAGGGCAAGAGTAATTACAATATATCTGTTCATGGCGGCTGACTACTCTACGGTGATTTCTTTGTCCTTCAGTGTGACGGTCAGACGCTCGAACTGGTTAAGATCGCTGACTACTTGGTCGATGCCCTGTTGCGGATTCCATACAAAGCGGAATCGGAGCCCGCGGACTTCTTCGTTAGCAAATGTGACCTTGACATCGTAATGAGCAGCAATCTCTGGCAGCATCTTTTCCAATGGTATGTTGTCGTAGATGATGGGCTGTGGTGCTGCGATGGTATCGCCTTGAAGTGAAGAGTGATGAGTGATGACTGAAGGATTTGCTACCGCCGTGGTGTCTTCCTGCTCTGTTGCCTCGGCTTTCTGAGACTGGCGGACGAAGTGGATGGCTGCAAGGGCAATACCAGATACAAGGAGTATGCCGATGAAGGAGGCTGCTACCTTCATCCAGCCAAGACCATGACGTTTAGGCTGATGTATCTGATTAAACTTTTGCCATGCGGTATCTACATCGACAGGCTTGTTGGCTTGGCGATGGCGACTGCTGCGTTTGGCCTCTACCATGAGGCGGTAGGTCTCATGTGTATCTTCATCACGGTTGATGATGTCCTGGATTTCCTGCTCGGTGTAAGCATCGGGATTGTCGAGCATTTCCAGTAGTTGGCGGATATTTTCACTTGTCGTTTCCATTGCAATAATCTTTTAACGTTTGAAGTGGTTTCTGATTTTTTGAATGCTCTGGGCGAGATACTTGTAGGTGGTGTTCGGATTCAGACCGAGACGACGGGCAATCTCTGCAATAGTCAGATCTTCATCGAAACGAAGATGGAAGATGCTGCGATGCGGTTCTTCTAACTGTTCATCAACGAAAGCCGCAATGTCATCGAGCCGTTCCAATTGCTTGTCGATGGGTTGCAGGTCTGTCTCATCTTCTATCGGCATTAAATCTTTCACTCTGTCGTGTAGTTGCATCTGTCTGATGCGGTTCAGGCAGGCATTACGCACGGCAATGAGCAGATACCCATCACTCATAGGCATTATGTCACTATTGGCAACGCGCAGAAAGATGTCCTGTACCACGTCCTCAGCCTCACCGTCCTTGCCCAGCAAGACCCTGGCCAGATGAATCATCTCGCTGTAGTTCCGGCGGAAAAGCTGTTCAAGTATTCTCTTTTCAAGCATATCAGTCTTTCAAATCATTGCACCCCGTTTCCAGGGCACTTCTATATATAGGACACTTCAGACCACTCGTTTTTTTACGGAAACGCCAACTTTTTCATTTTTCTTTTATTTTTCTTTGTTTATACACGATATCGCAGTGCAAAGCTGCGATTAAGCGAGTGCCAATATGCTTGTATGATTGGCTGAGCGCGAGCAGTTTCGCAGCGTCTACGCTGCAAAGATAGTCATTTCTTCCTATTTATATAGTATGTAAAAAGCGAAAAAGTTACAGGAGGCCGAATTGAAAAAGGGAGCACCCGAATGCCGGATGCTCCCTTGGTTATGGATTAATGTCGATGGCTTATGCTTCTTCCTCAGCACTCCAGTCCATCTTGGTCTGACGGACGTATGACTGGTAGCGGAGCTTAGCCATGCGCTGTGCCTCGGCGAAGAGTTCCTCAGCCTCGTTGGGATATGCCTTCTTGACAGAGAGGTAACGAACCTCACCCAGGAGGAAGTCGTGGAACTTATCCCACTGCGGAGCCTTAGAGTCGAGCGAGAACGGATTCTTGCCTTCGTCGATGAGAGCGGGATTGTAACGCCACAGGTGCCAGTAACCGCACTCTACAGCCTTAGCCTCCTCAGCCTGGCTCTTACCCATACCGCCCTTGGCCTTCAGACCGTGGTTGATACAAGGAGCGTAGGCGATGATGATGGAAGGTCCGTGCCAAGCCTCAGCTTCGCGGATAGCCTTCAGGCACTGGTTGTGGTCGGCACCCATAGCAATCTGTGCCACATATACATAGCCGTAAGTGGTGGCAATCATGCCGAGATCCTTCTTGCGGATGCGCTTACCCTGAGCAGCGAACTGAGCGATAGCGCCGAGAGGAGTAGCCTTGGAAGCCTGTCCACCGGTGTTAGAATAAACCTCAGTATCGAGCACGAGGATGTTGACGTCCTCACCAGAAGCAATCACGTGGTCGAGACCGCCGTAACCGATATCGTAAGAAGCACCGTCACCACCGATGATCCACTGAGAGCGCTTCACGAGGTAGTGGTCGAGGGTCTGGAGCTCCTTGCAGAACTCGCAACCGTTCTGTGCACCAGCAGCGATCATGGGCTTCAGGGCAGCGGCAATGCGCTTGGTCTCCTCAGCATCGTTGCACTTCTCAATCCACTCGGCAGCGAGAGCCTTGAACTCTTCGGGAGCATTCTCAGAAGCCTCGCGGAGCAGCTTGGCCACGCGCTCCTTCATCTTCTTGTTACCGAGAGCCATACCGAGACCGAATTCGCAGAAGTCCTCGAACAGTGAGTTGTTGAATACAGGACCCTGACCCTTCTCGTTCTTGGTGTATGGAGTAGAAGGAATAGAAGCGGAATAGATGGAAGAACAACCTGTAGCGTTGGCGATCATCTGACGGTCACCGAAGAGCTGAGAGAGCAGCTTCACGTAAGGTGTCTCACCGCAACCAGAGCATGCGCCGGAGAACTCGAACAGAGGCTGTGCGAACTGTGAGTTCTTCACGTTGCTCTTGATATCGATGAGGTCCTGCTTGCTCTTCACTTCCTTCACCAGGTATTCCCAGTTCTGGGCTTCCTGCTTCATATCCTCTGCATCGGGGTTGAAGGGAACCATTGTGAGGGCCTTGCCGAGTTTCGGGTTGCCCGGGCAGATGTCGGCACAGTTGCCGCAACCGAGACAGTCGAGCACGGAGGTCTCGATGCGGAAGTGCATACCGGCCATAGCCTTAGGAGCCTTCATCTCGATGGTATCCTCGGCGGCTGCAAAGCCCTTGATCTCGTTCTCATCAAGAACGAACGGACGGATGGCAGCGTGAGGACAAACGTAAGCACACTGGTTACACTGGATACAGTTCTCCTTGTTCCAAACGGGAACGAAGGCTTCCACACCGCGCTTCTCGTAGGCAGCGGTACCTACCATCCATGAACCGTCGGTAGTGCCGTGCTTGGCGAAGTCGCTAACCTTGAGGAGGTCACCGGCCTGTGCGTTGATAGGACGAACGAGTTCCTTCACGAATGCGGGTGCATCGTCCTGCTTCTCCTCGTCGTCAGGCAGGTTAGCCCATTCGGGCTTCACGGTGAGCTGCTGGTATTCGCCACCGCGGTCGATAGCGGCGTAGTTCTTGTCAACCACGTCCTGACCCTTGGCTCCGTAAGACTTCAGGGCAGCTGCCTTCATCTTCTCAACGGCGAGCTCAACGGGGATCACGCCAGTGATGCGGAAGAATGCACTCTGCAGGATGGTGTTGGTACGGTTGCCGAGACCAATCTCCTGAGCAATCTTGGTAGCGTTGATAGTGTATACGGTGATGTTGTTCTGTGCGAAGTAGCGCTTTACCTTGTTAGGCATGAACTTCTCGAGCTCGTCGGCGTCGAAGATGGTGTTCAGCAGGAACTGACCGTTCTTCTGCAGACCACGGGTCACGTCGTACATGTGGAGATAAGCCTGAACGTGGCAAGCCACGAAGTTAGGCGTTGTCACCAGGTATGTAGAACGGATGGGGGTGTCACCGAAACGCAGGTGAGAGCAGGTGAAACCTCCCGACTTCTTAGAGTCGTAAGAGAAGTAAGCCTGGCAGTACTTGTCGGTGTTGTCACCGATGATCTTCACGGAGTTCTTGTTGGCACCTACGGTACCGTCGGCACCGAGGCCGAAGAACTTGGCCTGGAACATACCCTTGCCGCCGAGTGCAATCTCGGGAACCTCGGGCAGAGAGGTGAACGTCACGTCATCAACGATACCGATGGTGAAGTGGTTCTTGGGCTCTGGCAGAGCGAGGTTGTTGAATACAGAGATGATCTGTGCGGGAGTGGTGTCGTGAGAACCCAGACCGTAGCGGCCACCGACGATGAGAGGACGATTCTCAACATCGTAGTAGGCATCCTTCACGTCGAGGTAGAGAGGCTCACCGTTGGCTCCGGGCTCCTTGGTGCGGTCGAGCACGGCGATGCGCTTCACGCTCTTGGGAACGCTGGCGAGCAGGTGCTTCACGCTGAACGGACGATAGAGGTGAACGCTGATCATACCAACCTTCTGGCCCTGAGCGTTCAGGTAGTCGATAGCCTCGCGGGCTGCATCGGTGGCAGAACCCATGAGGATGATCATGCGGTCGGCATCCTCGGCTCCGTAGTAAGAGAAGAGGTGATACTCGCGGCCGGTGATCTTGGAGATCTCGCCGAGGTACTTCTCAACCACCTCGGGCACCTTGTCGTAGTAAGGATTACAAGCCTCGCGGTGTGTGAAGAAGGTCTCGGGGTTCTCGGCTGTACCACGTGTGACGGGACGCTCAGGAGTGAGTGCGCGGTCACGGAAACGCTTGATGTCGTCCCAGTCAACCAATGGAAGGATATCCTCATTATCGAGACGCTCAATCTTGTGATACTCGTGAGAGGTACGGAAACCGTCGAAGAAGTTCACGAAGGGAACCTCAGTCTTCAGAGAGGCGAGGTGAGCCACGGCGGTCATATCCATAACTTCCTGTACAGAACCTTCGCAAAGCATGGCGAAACCGGTCTGGCGGCAAGCCATCACGTCCTGATGGTCACCGAAGATACAGAGAGAGTGGCTGGCCAGCGTACGAGCGGAAACATCGAACACGCAGGGGAGCAACTCACCGGCAATCTTGTACATGTTAGGAATCATCAGGAGCAGACCCTGAGAAGCCGTGAAGGTGGTGGTCAGGGCACCAGCCTGAAGCGAACCGTGAACGGCACCGGCAGCACCGCCCTCTGACTGCATTTCCTGAACGCTAACGGTCTGTCCGAAGAGGTTCTTGCGACCCTTGGCAGCCCACTCATCCACGTGCTCGGCCATTGGAGATGACGGAGTGATGGGATAGATGGCAGCAACTTCGCTGAACATATAGGAGATATGAGCAGCAGCTTCGTTACCATCACAGGTGATAAACTTTTTTTCTTTTGCCATTTTGTTAATAATGTTAATGTATATAATGTTAAAACTTTATTTTAAGTCCGTGAGTCTGTGAGTTATTAGTTACCTCATTTTCTCATTTCCTCAATTTCTTAATTTCTCATTTTCTCAATTCCTCATTTTCTCATTTTCTAATAGAGGAATCCAAGAAGCCAGAGCGGTATCTGGTTGTCCTTGCCGATTTCGGAATTATAGCGGGCATAGATAGTGTCTGCATTCAGGCGGATTTTGCTCTTGGCATCGGCATCGCAGATGCGGAACCGCTTTTCGTCGTCCACGATGTAGTAGCTCTCCTTGTTGCCCTGGTTTACCTTGTGGTCTTTCCACAGGGAGTTCACGAAGAAGGTCTCCATCACTTCCTGCTTCTTGATTTCAATGGGATAGATGGCGTACATCAGGTTGGAATTGTGAAGCATCACCTTGGAAGGCTTCTTGGGGAAATCCTGACCGCAGGGGTAGATCATATTGAGCAGGCGGGCGTCGGTGAGGTATTTGATGTAATTCATCACCGTGGCACGGCTGGTCTGTATGTCGTGGGCAAGCTGTGACACATTGGGGGCCTTGGGGCCTTCGACGGCCAGCTGGTAGAAGAGTTTCTTGATCTTCGTGAGATACTTCAGTTCTATCTGCTTGATGAGCAGGATGTCCACTTCGGTCATCATGTTCATGGTCTTGAGGAGGTTCTCCGAATAGTTGCGGTGCTCCAGAAAGAAGGGATAGAATCCGTGGTGGAGGTAATCCTGAAAATACTTGGATGGAGAGACGTAGGGGAGAATCTGGCGGGCAATGTGCTCGTGGTTGCGGAGGATTTCATCCAGCGTGTAGGGCCTGAAGCGATTGCCTGTCTGCAGGTTGAGGAATTCGCGGAAAGAGAATCCCCTGAGGTTGTAACTCTTTACAATACCGTTGAGTTCGGGGTTTTCTTCCTTGAGCCGCATCACGCTTGAACCCGTGAAAACAATCTTGAGATCGGGATAGAGGTCGTGGCATTTGCGGAGCTGGCTGCTCCAGTCGGTCTCCTTGAAAATCTGGTCTACCAAGAGCACCTTTCCGCCGCGTTTATAGAATTCACCGGCGAAATCGGCAATGCCGCGTCCCTGGAAATAGAAGTTGTTCATGTTGACATACAGGCACTTACGGTCGTATATGTCGAAATTCTCCTTTGCGTACTGAAGAAGGAAGGTTGTTTTTCCCACGCCACGTGTCCCCTTGATGCCGATCATACGGTCGTTCCAGTCGATTTCATCCATCAGGAGTCGGCGTACAGGAGCGTTCGTATGTTCCACCAGATAGGCGTGCGTGCGAAAAAAGGCTTCCATCATTTTTTTGTTTGTTTTATAAAACGTCTGCAAAGATACTAATAATTTCTTAATTTGCAAAGTGTACTTGGCAAAATCTTATTATTTTTTGTTATTTTTTCAGTCGATTATCGATATATGAAAGATTTATGCTATTTTTGCGGTATGAAATTACATGTTTTCAACCCCGAGCATGATATCGCACTGGCGTTTAACCGCCGCCATCAGACGATGCCGCATGCTGCCCAGGAACTCAGGATGAATCTTGGTTGGATTCCTGCTTTGTGGGCGGGTGACGGTGATGTCGTGCTGGTGGATGATGTGCCTTATGCGGTAAAGGCCGCCAAGCGTACGGGGCTGAAAATGGCCGATGTCCTCTTTCTCGGGAAAGGCGAAATCAAGGGTATGCTGTTTGACGAGGTGCTGCCTTGGGGATGGGACCTGACCGTCAAGACCGAACTGGAAGAAGCCGGTGTGGATAAGCAGCTTTTACCCGATGAAGGTGAGCTGATTGATATACGCCATTTGTCGAACCGCCGGAAGACCATCAACAGCCTGCAGGTGTTGCGCATGAGACTGGAGGACCAGACTTGCGGGGAAAGTGCCTATATCACGACTTTTGAATCTGGAAGGAAGGTGCTGGAGGAATGGAAGAACGTGGTGATAAAAGCTCCGTGGAGCAGTAGTGGCCGTGGCATCAGATATGTGGACGGAAAGATGAACGAGGCCACGAAAAACTGGGTCCATCGCGTGATGGAGAAACAGGGCGGAGTGATGGTGGAGCCGTATTATAATAAGGTGAAGGATTTCGGAATGGAGTTCTTTGCGGATAAAGACGGCAGCGTCCGTTTTGAGGGCTTCTCACTCTTCATTACCCAGAACGGAGCCTATACGGGCAGTCTGCTGGCTTCCAATGACGAGAAACTGGAAATGCTCTCGCGATACGTGCCCGCGACATTGCTGGAGAAGATAATCGAACGCGTCATCACGAATGCTCCCCGCCTGTTTGAGGGACACTATTCGGGACCCTTTGGCGTTGACATGATGATCGTGGCGCGTGAAGACGGCAACGGCTTCCTCCTGCATCCGTGTGTGGAAATCAACATGAGGCGAACCATGGGACATGTGGCGCTCTCACTCACCCCTCCGCCGTTGGCTCCGAAGCAGCTGATGAGAATCATTCATGACGTGAATTACAAGCTGAAGGTTAGCGACTTGGAAAATAATTTTATACAAACTATTTAATATTTTATGAAGCATTACTTAACTACTATTCTACTATTGTTCCCGCTGATGATGCAGGCGCAATACAAATCCCAGGTGTGGTGCCCGGACAATGGCGACGGCACCTTTACGAATCCCGTCATCAATGCCGACTATAGCGACCCTGATGTGTGCGTGGGTGCTTCCGGCGAGGACTTCTACCTGACGGCTTCCTCATTCAATTGCATTCCCGGTCTGCCCATTCTTCATTCGAAGGATTTGGTGAACTGGAAGATTGTGAACTATGCCGTCAAGGCATTGCCGCCGTTGGATCGCTACAATGTCCCCCAGCATGGAAACGGCGTTTGGGCACCAAGCATCCGCTATAATCAATATAATCAGACCTATTATATCTATTGGGGCGATCCTGATCTGGGTGTGTTTGTTACAACCGCCAAAGACCCTGAAGGCGAATGGACGGAGCCTCAATGCGTTATCGCAGGTAAGGGTATGATAGATACCACGCCGCTTTGGGACGACGACGGCAAGTGCTATCTGGTGAACGGATGGGCAAACTCACGTTGTCAGTTCAATTCCGTGTTGACGGTACGCGAAATGAGTGCCGACGGCATGAAGCAGATTGGCAATCCCGTGATTGTGTTCGATGGCAACGGCACGGAAGACCGAACGGCAGAAGGCCCCAAGTTCTACAAGCGCGACGGCTGGTATTGGATTATGTGTCCCGCCGGTGGTGTTCCCATCGGACATCAGCTGGCTATGCGCTCGAAGAGTCCCTTCGGGCCATACGAAAGCAAACGTGTTCTGGCTATGGGCAACACCAACATCAACGGCCCTCATCAAGGCGGATGGGTGCACCTGAAGAGTGGGGAAGACTGGTTCCTCCATTTCCAGGACAAGGAGGCCTACGGTCGTGTGGTTTGGCTGGAGCCCGTGGAATGGAAAGACAACTGGCCGGTAATGGGCGAGAAGGCCAAGAACTATTGCGGTCAGCCCGTTTTGAAATACAAGAAGCCCAATGTGGGCAAGACATACCCCATTGAGAATCCCGTGGAGAGCGATGAGTTCAACACCATCCAGCTCGGCAAGCAATGGCAATGGCACGCCAACTACCAGCAGACCTTCGGGATGCCTACGCCCTACGGCTATATGCGCGTTTTCTGCCACAAACAGAGCGAGGACTATAAGAATATGTGGGAAGCCGGCAACCTGTTGCTTCAGAAGACACCAGCCGATAATTTCACGGCCACCGCTAAAATCCGTCTTTCGGCAAAGGATGAAGGACAATACGGCGGCATTACGGTCTTCGGAATGGACTACCAGGCTTTGGTGTTGAAGAGAGTGGGGGATGAGTTCCAGCTTCAGCAAATCACCTGTAAGAATGCCGATAAGGGGAAACCCGAGGAAGTGAAGACTTTGGCCACCCTGAAGGCCACGGAAAAGGATAAGGTGGACTATCAGCCCGCCATTCATTGCGATGCCTACCTGAGGCTGAAAGTAAGCTATCTGGGCGGAAAGAATGCCGACGGCACCAACAAGCACGAGGCATCGGTAGAGTTCTCCTGGTCAAAGGACGGCAAGAAATATCAGACTGTAGGCGACAAGTTCACGATGCGCCAAGGTAAATGGATTGGTGCCAAGATAGGCATCATGGCCGCCGAACCAGCTGGAAAGAAAGTCCGCGGATGGGTGGACGTTGACTGGTTCCGCGTGACGAAATAACAGCTTAGTATTCTACGAAGAAGGATAGAATACACAAGATAACCACGACGATGGCAGCTATCAAAAGCGTGAAGAAAGCGATGCGTGCTATCATCTTGCGCCTTTTGGCCAAGGATATCGTGTGATTCTTGAATCTTGAAGCATCATCCTGATGGTGATGATGATGGTGGTGATGACCGCTTGATGAGGTGTGATTTGAGCTCATATTTTCATGGTTAGTAAAAAACTTCGGTTGCAAAGTTATAAATTCTAATTGGAATCTACAAACTTTACAACCGAAATTTTTATATGATGATTACATAAAGGCTACGGTGAGACCAGCCATGACGATGCTTACCATCGACATCAGCTTGATGAGGATGTTAAGTGAAGGACCTGAAGTATCCTTGAACGGATCACCCACGGTGTCGCCTACGATCGTGGCCTTGTGGGCAAATGAGCCCTTGCCGCCGAAGTTGCCTTCCTCAACGTTCTTCTTGGCGTTGTCCCATGCACCACCGGCATTGGCCATGAAGACAGCCAGCGTGAAGCCTGCGGCCAAACCGCCTACGAGCAGACCGAGTACGCCTGCTACGCCCAAGATGCATCCTACCAGGATAGGAATGATGATGGCCATCAATGACGGGAAGATCATTTCGCGCTGAGCCGAACGGGTGGAAATCTCCACGCAACGGCCGTAGTCGGGAGTGGCCTTTCCTTCGAGAATGCCCTTGATTTCACGGAACTGACGGCGCACCTCTTCCACCATGTCACCAGCGGCACGGCCAACAGCACCCATCGTGATTCCAGAGAACAGGAATGCGGCCATGGCACCGATGAAAGCACCAACGAGCACCTTCGGGTTCATCAGGTTCACCTGGAAGAAGTTCATGAAGTCGGGGATGGTTGCCTGAGAGGCATCAATGGTTTGTCCGGCAAGGTTGGTCAGCGTCTCTCCCGCGCGGGTCATAGCAATCTTGATTTCCTCGATATAGGAAGCCAGGAGGGCCAATGCCGTGAGGGCTGCGGAACCGATGGCGAAGCCTTTACCGGTAGCGGCCGTTGTATTGCCAAGTGCATCCAGGGCATCCGTGCGATGGCGGATATCTTCACCCAGTTCGCTCATCTCAGCGTTACCACCGGCATTGTCGGCAATGGGTCCGTAGGCGTCTGTAGCCAGCGTGATACCGAGTGTAGAAAGCATACCCACGGCGGCTATACCGATACCGTAGAGACCATGCGAAAGACTCTCCGAGGTCATGGAGAGGTCGAAGCCGTTGGCGCAGAGGTAGCTCAGCATGATAGCAACGCTGATGGTGAGCACCGGAATACAGGTGGAAATCATACCCGTTCCGATACCTTTGATGATAACGGTGGCGGAACCCGTGAGGCCGGCCTTGCTGATTTCTTTCGTCGGCTTATAGCTGTGGGAAGTGTAGTATTCGGTAGCCTGTCCGATAATCACACCGGCAGCCAAACCCGTGATGACAGAGAACGAGAGACCAAGCCAGTTCTCGATGCCCAGGAGATAGAGGATGACAAACGAGGCAACGGCAATGAGCACGGCGCTTACGTTGGTTCCCAAACCTAGCGAATGAAGCAGGTCCTTCATCGTGGCGCCTTCCTTCGTGCGGACGAGGAAAATGCCAAAGAGCGAGAGGAACACGCCCACGGCAGCAATGATCATCGGGGCAATGACAGCCCTGAGCTGCATGTCGCCGTTCATGGCAAACGCCGTAGCACCAAGGGCAGCCGTGGAAAGAATACTGCCGCAATAGCTCTCGTAGAGGTCGGCACCCATACCGGCCACGTCACCCACGTTGTCACCTACGTTGTCGGCAATCGTAGCAGGATTGCGCGGATCGTCTTCAGGAATGTCAGCCTCCACCTTACCCACGATGTCGGCACCCACATCGGCAGCCTTCGTATAGATACCGCCGCCCACACGTGCAAACAGAGCCTGTGTGGAAGCACCCATACCGAAGGTCAGCATGGTGGTCGTGATGGTTATCAGGGCCATTTCATCACCATGATAGAAATGATTCAGAATCAGGAACCAGATGGCAATGTCGAGCAAGCCGAGGCCTACCACCACCAAACCCATCACGGCACCTGAACGGAAAGCCACCTTCAGGCCCTTGTCAAGTGAGTCGCGGGCGGCATTGGCCGTACGGGCGGAGGCGAATGTAGCGGTCTTCATGCCAAAGAATCCGGCCAGACCGGAGAAGAAACCACCGGTGAGGAAAGCGAACGGCACCCATTCATTCTGAGCATGGAGCACGTAGGCCATGAAGGCAAAGACAATGGCCAGTACGATGAATACGATGAGCACCACCTTGTACTGTTGTTTCAGGTAGGCCATCGCGCCCTTGCGCACATACTCTGCAATCTCAATCATTCGCGGTGTTCCCTCGCTCTCCTTCATCATCTGACTGAAGAAGAACCATGCCATTCCCAATGCGCACACCGAAGCGATCGGGACAAGCCAAAAGACAGTAGGAATCATAGTGATAAAATTAAAGTTTTATAATGAATAATTAGATAATGATTTATCTCCTGACGATTCTTGCTCAGAAGCGGAAATCGAACTGCACGTCCACGAAGTTGTAGTTGTGCTTGTCGGGATCAGCGATGGAGCGGTCGTTCACACGGGCATACTCGGCATTGATCTGCAAGCGCTTGTTGAAGAAATAGTTCAGACCGATTTCATACATGGTCTTTGAGTTCCCCCAAGTCTTATCTTTGCGATAGGTGTTGTAACGGGCCTTGGCGTGAAGCTTTGACTTGATGACGGGAACGATGCCGAACACATACCAACCGTCGGCCTTGTCGCCCTTCGTGTAGTCAATCTCGCGGACGTTGTTGCCGGCGCTGGCAGCACCCCATCCCTGGCTGTGGATATACTCCGTACGGAAGGTGAATTCATCCTTGTCGTATTCGGCAGAAAGGGCGTAGCGGTTCTTGCCGATGCTGATCTTCTCGCCGGTAACGGGGTCGAGCATGCCGCCGCGGCTACCTGTCCATCCGAAGGCACCGATGCGTACGCCCTTGATGGGCATCACCCAGAGGCCGCCGATGATATCCTTGCGGTTGTCCTGATCCTTGGAGTTGATACCTTCACCGTTGTATACGCCTACCTGATAGTGGAGGAGGGGCCTTCCGCTGCTGTTGGGCAGCACGTCACCCGATACCTGGATACCGATATCACGTCCGCCGGATGCTTTCTCACCGGTGCGGTCGCCAAATGCGGAAAGGTTGTTGATAACCATTGCATACGAATACCATCCCTGAGTGATAGGGTGGGTGGGGTTCTCGAACGTGAAGGCACGCTTGAACTGACCTACACGTACCTTGAACTCTTTGTGTCTGACCCATTCAGCATAGAGGTCAACGAGCTGGACGGTAGGCTGTCCGGGGCCTGTTGCGTTAGTGCCCTGAACTTGTACACGCCAATCGAAGTCGGCTATCTTACCATCGAGAATCATACGGAGCAGACGCAGGTTGAACGAGTTGGTGTGGGCTCCCTCCTTGTCTTCTCCCTGATATTGGAGCATGCCGTAGCCGCTGAACTTGATGTTGTTGACCCATTGTGGAAGTTCAATCGTCTTCTTTTCTTTGTCCTGGGCATTGGCATTCAATGTGAGGCTCATCGCGAAGATGGCCAGAATGAGTAATCTTTTCATAATTCTGTTAGTTTTGGTTTGTAGTACATTTTAGATAGGGTTGTTATTTCTTGATGAGTAGCACCACGTTCTCGACGTGTGGCGTATGGGGGAACATGTCCACGGGCTGGATGGCTGCCACGCGGTATTTCATATCCATCAGCTGAAGGTCTCGCGCCTGGGTGGCCGGATTGCAGCTCACGTAGACAATCCGCCGGGGCTCTGCCTTGAGAATCACGTCTACCACGTCAGGGTGCATGCCCGCACGGGGCGGGTCGGTGATGATCACGTCGGGGCGGCCGTGCTCCCCGATGAACTCATCGTTCAGGATGTCCTTCATGTCACCGGCATAGAAGAGCGTGTTGCCGATATGGTTGATTTCTGAGTTCACCTTGGCGTCCTCGATGGCCTCGGGTACATATTCTATTCCGATTACCTGGCGGGCCTGCCTGGCCACGAAGTTGGCGATGGTTCCGGTTCCGGTATAGAGATCATAGACGAGTGGGAGTGCTTCTCTAGACTCTCTAGGATCACTAGAATCACTAGAACTACTAGATCCCCTAGAAATCTCGCAGATATCCTCAAAAGCGAAGCGGCGTGCCACCTTGTAGAGCTCATAGGCCTGGTCGGTATTTGTCTGGTAGAAACTCTTGGGCCCCACCTTGAACTTCAGCCCTTCCATCTCGAGGAAGATATGGTCGTTGCCCTTGAAGACATGGATGGGCAGGTCGCCGAAAGTGTCATTGCACTTCTGATTATCTACCCATAGCAAGGCGCTGATTTGCGGGAACTTATCGCCAAGAAACTGAAGGAATCCTTTAGCATCTTCAGGGAGTGTCGGATTACTCTGATTATTCAGATTACTCTGATTCTCCGGAAACTTGAACTGCACGATGACCATCCATTCGCCCGTGTTGGAGCAGCGGATAATGACATCGCGGAGCAAACCCGTCTGCTGGCGCAGATCAAAGAACGAGAGACCGTGCTCGAGCGCGTAGTCGCGTGCCGAGTTGCGTATCTGGTTGTGGAGGTCGTCCATCAGCCAGCATTTCTCGATGGGGAGGATCTTGTCGAACGCGCCCGTAATGTGAAATCCCATGGCGGGAATGTCCTTCAGGCTTTCGCCTTCTTCCTTCGGCAGGCTTTGAATCTCCTCGCGGGTGAGGTATCGCCTGTTAGCGCATCCGAAATCCAACTTGTTGCGGTATTCCTGTGTCTTCTTCGAGCCGAGGATGGGCATGCATTCAGGGAGTTCCACCTTTCCGATGCGTGTCAGCTGGTCAATCACCTGCGCCTGCTTCATCTTCAACTGTTCGGGGTAGGGGAGCTGCTGCCATTTGCAGCCGCCGCACGTTCCAAAATGCTGGCACATAGGCTCTTGGCGCACTTCGCTGTACTGAATGAACCTTGCCACCTCGGCGTCCCAGTAATTGTGCTTCTTTCGGATGACCCGCAGGTCGACAACATCGCCGGGGACACAGAAGGGCACGAAGATGACAACGCGCGATTCTGGCTGGCCGTCGTGGGCAGGTACCGTATGTCTTACCAATGATTTGCCATCGGCGGCAAAGTCAGTGATGGTTATGTTTTTCAGTATGGGGAGTGGTTTTTTGTTTCTTGCCATTGAATTTAAATTTCTGCAAAGATACGAAAAATTATTCTAACTTCCAAATCTTTTTGGGGTATATCTTTTGAAAATGGAGTCTTTTTTCAAAGCTGTTGCGCGGCGGGTCGCTTCCACCCATTGGAAAGGTTGCTTCCGCCCATTGGAAGCGTTGTTTCCACTCATTGAAAGTATTGCTTCTGATGGTCAGAGCGTGAAAGCCTGGCATTGGCAAATGACAGTTATGACAGATGACAGTTATTTGAAATTGAATAAATAGGGAGTATAGAGGGTATTAGTATTATATATATTATAATATATATAATACTAATCTATAATTCTGCCGCAAGCTAAAATAACTGTCATCTGTCATTTGTCATTGTCGGTGCCATCGAGTCGGCTTGTTTCAATCAGTTTGATTTCTTGTGGTGAGTTGTTGTTTACGCGCACAATCCCAGAGGAATCCAACAAATCTGAAAAAGCATTGCAAAAATTAGTGAAAAGGTTTGGCGGTTACGATTTTTTTTGTTACCTTTGCCAATCAGTAATGGGGTGCCGGTTTTACGTGCAAAAGATTACATATTTCTAACTATATAAGTGAAAACATTTTAAACAGTATGACAAAGAAAAGAGTCTATCTCTTCGGCAACGGAAAGGCCGAAGGTAACGCTAAGATGCGTGAGGAACTTGGTGGTAAGGGTGCAAACCTTGCCGAGATGAACCTGATCGGGGTACCCGTGCCTCCAGGATTCACCATCACCACCGACTGCTGCAACGAGTACTATGAGGTTGGCCAGCAGAAGATTATGGAAGTGCTCAACGAGGATGTGACCAACGCCGTGAAGCATATCGAGGAGTTGATGAACTCCAAGTTCGGCGACAGCGAGAACCCGCTGCTGGTTTCTGTTCGCTCGGGTGCCCGTGCTTCCATGCCTGGTATGATGGACACCATCCTGAACCTCGGTCTGAACGACGAGGTGGCAGAGGGAATGGTTCGCAAGACCAACAATCCTCACTTCGTATACGACTCATATCGCCGTTTCGTGCAGATGTACGGTGACGTGGTGCTCGAGATGAAGCCCGTCAACAAAGAGGACATCGACCCGTTTGAGGAGATTATCGAAGGCGTGAAGAAAGAGCAGGGCGTGGAGCTCGACAAGGATCTCTCCGTAGAGTCTCTGAAGAACCTGGTGAAGCTGTTCAAGGCTGCCATCAAGGAACGCACCGGCAAGGACTTCCCCGACGATCCCATTGAGCAGCTCTGGGGTGCCATCTGCGCCGTGTTCCGTTCTTGGATGAACGACCGCGCTATCCTCTATCGTAAGATGGAAGGTATCCCCGACGAGTGGGGTACAGCCGTGAGCGTGATGGCCATGGTGTTCGGTAACATGGGCGACACATCGGCTACGGGTGTTTGCTTCAGCCGCGATGCCGGTAACGGTGAGAACATCTTCAACGGTGAGTATCTCGTAAATGCTCAGGGTGAAGACGTGGTGGCTGGTATCCGCACACCGCAGCAGATCACCAAGATCGGTTCTCAGCGCTGGGCTGAGCGTGCCGGAATCTCCGAGGAGGAGCGCGCCGCCAAGTATCCTTCAATGGAAGAGGCCATGCCTGAGATCTATGCTCAGCTGAACGGCATCCAGGAGAAGCTGGAGAACCACTATCACGACATGCAGGACATGGAGTTCACCGTTCAGGAAGGCAAGCTCTGGTTCCTCCAGACTCGTAACGGTAAGCGTACGGGTACGGCCATGGTGAAGATTGCCATCGACCTGCTCCACGAGGGACTTATTGACGAGAAGACCGCCATCATGCGCTGTGAGCCTCAGAAGCTCGACGAGCTGCTCCACCCGGTATTCGACAAGAAGGCCCTGCTGAACGCAAAGGTCATTACTCAGGGTCTGCCTGCATCTCCAGGTGCTGCCTGCGGACAGATTGTGTTCCACGCCGACGATGCCAAGGAATGGCACGAGGATGGCCACAAGGTGGTGATGGTTCGTATCGAGACCTCTCCCGAAGACCTCGCCGGTATGGCTGCCGCTGAAGGTATCCTGACCGCCCGTGGAGGTATGACCTCTCACGCTGCCGTGGTTGCACGTGGTATGGGTAAGTGCTGCGTTTCTGGTGCAGGTGCCATCAATGTCGACTACAAGGCCAAGACCGTTGAAATCGACGGCGTTGTCTATAAGGAAGGCGACTACATCTCTCTGAACGGTTCTACCGGACAGGTTTATGCAGGTGAGGTTCCCACGAAGGCTGCCGAACTCTCTGGCGACTTCAAGGAGCTGATGGACCTCTGCGACAAGTACACCAAGCTGCAGGTTCGCACCAATGCCGATACGCCGCATGATGCACAGGTGGCCCGCCAGTTCGGTGCCAAGGGTATCGGTCTGACTCGTACCGAGCACATGTTCTTCGAGGACAAGAAGATCATCGCCATGCGCGAGATGATTCTCTCCGACAGCGTTGCCGGACGTGAGAAGGCTCTTGCCAAGCTGCTGCCTTACCAGAAGGCCGACTTCAAGGGCATCCTCGAGGCTATGGACGGTCTGCCCGTGAACATCCGTCTGCTCGATCCTCCTCTCCATGAGTTCGTTCCCCACGATCTCGCAGGACAGGAAATCATGGCTAAGGAAATGGGCGTTGACCTGGCTACTATCCAGCGTCGTGTGGATTCTCTCGCCGAGAACAACCCGATGCTTGGACACCGCGGTTGCCGTCTGGGTATCACCTTCCCCGAAATCACCGCTATGCAGACCCGCGCCATCCTGAGCGCCGCCTGCGAGCTGAAGAAGGAAGGCAAGAACCCGATGCCGGAAATCATGGTTCCGCTGATCGGTTCTATAAACGAGCTGAAGCAGCAGAAGGAAGTCATCAAGTATGCTGCCAAGGAAGTGTTCATGGAGTATGGCATGGAGGTAGAGTTCGAGATCGGTACGATGATCGAGATTCCTCGTGCAGCCCTGACTGCCGACCTGATTGCTTCGGAGGCTCAGTACTTCTCATTCGGTACCAACGACCTCACGCAGATGACCTTCGGTTACTCTCGCGATGACATTGCTTCGTTCCTGCCTGTCTATCTCGACAAGAAGATCCTGAAGGTAGACCCGTTCCAGGTTCTCGACCAGAAGGGTGTGGGCCGTCTCATCAAGTTTGCCGTCAAGGAAGGTCGCGAGGTTCGTCCCGATCTCCGTTGTGGTATCTGTGGTGAGCACGGTGGTGAGCCCAGCTCTGTGAAGTTCTGCGCCAAGATTGGCATGAACTACGCATCTTGCTCTCCGTTCCGCGTGCCTATCGCACGTTTGGCTGCCGCGCAGGCCGCTGTAGAAGAATAAACGGAAAGTGCTGAAAATTAGCTACATACAGGGCAAGTATCTGGGAAACAGGTACTTGCCCTTAGTTTTTTGTGCATGTTCTGCACGTTCTAAATGCAGAATAAGATGGCAAAAAAGGGGCAAATGTTTCCCAAAAAAATGGGCGTGTTTCCCAAATAAACAGTGCCTGTTTTCCAAAGGAATCGAGTGCTTCTTTTTTTACAAAATTAGGACTCGTTTTGGATAGTCTCTTAGAAGACTCATTGGCACACGAAGTTGAAGAGTTTATGCACAAATTAATATGTACTAAAAATTTTCAGTTATGGCAACATTAAAAGCAATCGTCAAATCCAAGGCGAAGAACGGAATGTATCATGTTTACATCCGTATTACTCAAAACAGACAGTTCTCATACGTGAGAACATCATGGATGGTCAATGACAAAGGACTCAGTGCTGACAAAAAAGACATTATTGACCCATATGTCATTCAACAGTCCTCTATCATGATCAATGATTTCTACAACAAACTAAATCTCACCGATACTTCATCATGGTCATCAAGTGAAGTGATGAGCTATCTTTTGGAGTTTGGAAAAGATATTTCATTCTCAGACTATGCCAGAAAGCATATAGAGAATTTGATAAGCAGAGGTCAGGAACGTACATCGAGAAACTACAAATGGGCACTTCAGCATATGGAACGCTTTGCAGGAACAGATAACCTCATGTTCTCGCGTCTCACATCCTCTTTTCTTAATCGATGGATAGAAAACTTATCTGTCACCAATCGGTGTAAGGAACAATACCCTGTGTGTATTCGTGAAGTGTTTAAGGCTGCTTTCAAAGAGTTCAATGACGAGGAACTGGGAATTATTAAAATAAAGAATCCATGGGGAAATGTTGTCATTCCAAGAAGTGACATCCCTGAGAAGCGTGCTATTCCTGCAAGTATGTTGCGTAAATTCTTTAATGTTGTCCCTGACAGAAGTAGGTTCACACATCCCCTGATGGAGCTGGGACAGGATGTAGCTTTAATGTCATTCTGCATGTGTGGTATTAATGCAGCAGATATTTTCAATGCAGAGAAAGGTCAATATGTGGACGGCATTTTCCACTATGAACGTCGGAAGACAAGAAATTCTCGTGCTGACAAGGGGTACTTTGAGGTACGTGTACCAGAGTTCTTGAAACCGACTTTTGAGAAATATCTCTCCAAGAATGTTAATTCTCCTTGGCTTTTTGATTTCCATGAGCGTTTATCAACTTCCGACTCATTCAGTGCTAACGTAAATATCGGCATTAAGCAGATATGGGAAAAAGTGGATCCCAATTACAAGGCTTCTTTGTATGCCTTCCGACATAGTTGGGCTACCATAGCACAAAACGATTGCGGCGCATCCCTGGCAGAAGTAGATTTTGGTTTGAACCATTCTATGCACAGGATGGCGAGAGTCTATGTAAAAATAGACTACACACCAGCTTGGATTCTTAATGAGAAAGTTATTGATTTCATCTTTTTCTCAGACAAGGAGTCAAGAGAAGTATCTCGGGAAAAAGCCAAGTCGTTCGAAAGAATATCCAAATACAATAATGTTCGTGCCGAGGCATATGTGATGGGCAAAAAGATTTGTGCCCTTGAAGATACAGGATTTTCAAATGTTGACCAGATTATGGATAAGCTTGTCACTCTCTTCCCTAAGAAGGTAAGTAATACAAGAGTCCAGTTCAAAATAACAAATGTTGACAAAAACCTAACTCAGATGTATCAGCGTTTGATTCCATAGTGTTTCTTTTTTATCGAGAAAAAACTCAGATATAGCATTGAACCATATCTGAGTTTTTTTGTTTATTTTCCAAGGAGATAGTTTTGCTGAATGCTTGCTAACTTCTGTAAATCGACAAGCCTGTACCGCTTTTTGCCAGGAGATATTCTTACAGGCTCCAAGTTACCACTTCTAACCCATCTTTCAACGTCTGCTCTACCAAATAATTTGTAAGCCTGAGCCTGACTAATCTCCAGTTGGCCTTTTTCTACTTGATGGATTCTTAATGCTACTTTGGTCGCCAGCATATCAACGAACTGGTCGAACGTTACAGATTGATCTGAAAATTGGAGTATAGATTTGTCGTCCATATATCTTATGATTTACTTACAATGATTAGGAGGGCCTACCTCCGTGCATGAATTCTGCTGCAAAGGTAGTCCCAACTAATCATCTGCCGACATACAACGACTATATAGGATTGCTTATATAGTTGTTATATCGCTCTCTAATTTGCAGTTTGTGATACTGCTTTCATCTTACAGACTTTCTTTCAGTCTTAATACGAAGCTTCTGCAAGTGGATTCAAACCCAACCTCTTCGTCCTTCAGGTTGGATTTCTTCTTCTTCCCAAGCTTTGGATTCTTTGCTTGTGAAAGACTACAGCGCAGCTGGCTTGCTCTAAGTGGCTCATTGTTTGTTGAAGAGGAAAGAAGTTTGTTCCTCTCCAGGATCATCTGCCATTGGAAAGGCAAAAGACCATGTTCGCGGAGAGCACCAAAAAACAAGGCAACGTTTCTGTTGCTGTTTGCCTGTAGCGGTCTTTGGAGCCTACACTCAAACAAATCCCTCATGATTTCTTCGGTAACCTCATTTCTGAACAAACTGGAGGCTGTTACAAACTCGGTAATACGAGCAAGCTGCTCATGAGAGAAGTGAGCAAGAAACTCAGACTTTTGCTCTATGCCTTTTCCAGTGTTGAACAGATGCAACATCTGCTGGTAGTCCTCCTCCTCAAACTTGTCTTTTGAGAAGAAGGCATCTACAAGGTCACGACGCTCTTCAAGTAGTTCCACAACTTCGCAGACATGCATGAAATGTGTTCTCATGTCTGCTTCACTCATGCCTGTGACAGGAAGGTGGTAATACATGAAATCATAAATAAAGCGAGAATATGCTTTCTCGCCATTGCTGATTTCAGACTTGTACTGCTCGAAGGCAATACGACAAAGCTGCCAGAGTTCATCCCCTGGCAACTCTTTCTCAATTTTTTTGTTACAGCTTACACAGCATGGACACAAAAAGAGAGAGAACGGAGTTGTTCATTAACCGTATCATTTTCTTTCTGTGTTAATTAAAAATGTTACTTAAATATGACTATATATTGTACTTTATCTTTTACTGATTTCATACTCTATCTTTTATTTATCGTCAAAAACGGTTGCAAAGGTACACATGTTTTGTGAAGTCTATCTTCACAGTGCGCACAAATATGATTTTCATGTAAGAAATGGGTTTAAATAATACTGATTCTGCTCCTTGGATTGCTATAAATGCTCGAAAATGAAACAAATCCAAACAAAAGAAACAAACGGAACGATATAACTACGAAACATCTGCTCGTATATAGTAGCTATCTAACAGCAAGTTCTATACTCTCTATACCTTTGCAATAGATTTTAATCCGAAACAAGGGCTTTGCCCTTCCAGGACAAACTCAAAATGTTTACATTCTATGTCTAAAAAAGAAATTGAACAGTTAGAGAAACGTATTGACCGAATAGAGAAATGTCTCGAACTATTAGAGATGGAGACCAAGGAACTGAAATCGGTCGATCCAGGCATCATTGAGGAGCGTTTCAAATCCATAGAAGAAACGCTATACTCCACCAAAGAAATCCTTAGCATGAAGGACGTGTGTCATTATCTTGACATTTCCCAGAGTATGCTCTATAAACTCACCTGTAACGGAGAGATTCCACATTTCAAGCCTCGGGGTAAGACCATCTTTTTTGAAAAGAAGGAACTTATCAAGTGGATTAAGAAAAAAGGCAGAAAAGACTCAGGTAAGAATCGTAAAAATTCCAAGTCAAGTACCTAACGACTCATGCAGCAATGAAAAAGAAGACTCCCAAGAAGAACAGCATTGATGGCTCAAATCTGCCTGACTCTCGTCTGGTAGAACTACTTGACAGGTGTGCAATCTCCGTCAAGGACATCAAGGTTAGAACCAAGAAAAAAGATCAAAATGGAAAAAAGAACTAAGAAGAAAGAACAGGACGGCCAACAAGAATCGTTGGAACATCAATCGCTGGAGGTGTCTATGCTCAACAAAGATAGCTTCAGCGACGAAGAACTTGAATCCTATCTTTCAAAGGGTGCAATCAGGGCAAGTGACGAGATAACCGTTCCTCCAAAGATACTGTTTGTCGGTGATTGTACCATTGCGACCTTTGGTAATTTCAGCGCATCAACTGGCAAGGCCAAGAGTAAGAAAACCTTCAATATCTCAGCAATGGTAGCTGCAGCTGTCACCAACTCTACCGTTCTCAACTATCGTGCTTGCCTACCTGAAGGTAAACGTACCATCCTGTATTTTGATACCGAACAGAGCAAATATCACTGCCATACTGTCTTGGAGCGTATTTACAGACTCTCTGGTCTGTCTCTCAAAAAGGACGACCCACGCCTCATGTTCTGGGGCTTGCGAGAGTACACCCCAAAGCTCCGTATTGCAGTCATAGACTACGCCCTACGCAAGTACGAAGGAGTTGGTCTGGTTATCATCGATGGTCTTAGAGACCTCATGTATGACATCAACAACGGCAAAGAGGCTACGGATGTGATGACCGTCCTTATGGCATGGACAAGTGTGTATGACCTCCACATTCATACTGTCCTGCATTTAAACAAGAATGATAACAACCCACGTGGACATATAGGAACCGAACTGGAGAATAAGGCAGAGACAGTTCTGATTATTAGCAAGAATCTCCAGAACAATAGTATCAGTGAGGTAAGGCCAATGCACATGCGAGACAAAGAGTTTACCACGTTTGCCTTTCATATCGATGACAACAGACTGCCCGTACTTGACTCCAGTATGTCTGTCACGGTTGTCAAACCCAGAGAGAAATCACTTGTCAGCCTTGATCATGATGTTCACAAGGATATTTTAGGTAAGTTCTTTGAGGAACATACCCCATCAAAATATAGCGAGTTGGTGGAGCAAATCTCTCAGGCATATGAAGCAGCCGGCTATAAGCGAGGAACAAATGGTATCAAGAACTTGCTTAAACTTCTTTCAAGCAAAGGTATTATCGTCAAGGATGGTGACGGATATTCCTACAAATCAGAGTGTTTTGACAATCCAGAACTAACTTCGGACAAACAGGTTTAAGGTTTAGGTTTAAAGGGTATATATATCACATACGCGCGCGCATACACGCGCACATAAATCCTTAATGATTATGACTATAGACGAAATCAAATCGGTCAGCATCCTCCAATGGATGCGTCTTAACAACTATGGTGAAGGAATCCGCAAAGGGCGTAATTACTTCTTCTGCTCTCCGCTCCGTTCGGAAAGAACGCCCTCGTTCTCCGTCAATACAGCGAAGAACCTCTGGTGTGACTTCGGCAGCTACAATAAGAATGGCGGCAATATCATCAACCTCGTCGAGCAGCTTAATCCGTCATGGTCTGAGCATCAGGTGCTGGCTTTTCTTGAACGACAGATAAAGGATTTGAAGCTAACCTATAGTAAAGACTATAACGCCAGGCTTGAAGAGGAAGAACAGAAACGGCAATGGATAGAAGGAAAACGAGCCGAGCGGGAGGAACAGCTCAACCAGGAAACGGTTGTAGAAATGGTCATTCCCCTTTCTCATCCATATCTCCGTGATTATGTCATCCAACGACGTATTGACTACAGTATAGCGCAGCGGTTCTGCCAGGAAGTCCACTATTCTCTTCGCGGAAAGAAGTACTATGCCATAGCCTTCATGAATATAGCCAAAGGAATGGAAGCTCGTAACAAGCTCAACAAACGATGTATCGGGAAAAAGAGCATATCAGTCATCTACCCGTTGGGAACACCTCAGAAGCACTGTTGCGTCTTTGAGGGGTTCTTTGACATGCTCACCTACGCGACCATCGAGACATGGATGCCCGGAACAGGAATCTGCTCGGGAGTTCCTTGCGATTATTTCGTCCTCAACGGTGTCGGCGAGGTGAAGCAGCTGCTGCCCTACCTCAAAGAATATGACTCCATCCATTGCTATCTTGACAATGACGATGCAGGCAGGGCGACCACCAAGACCATTATGAAGGCTTATCCCGACATGGCTATTGACGAGTCAGGCCGATACAAAGGATATAACGACCTTAATGATTTCCTTGCTGGAATGAAATAAGAGTTTTTTCATACGATCATTAGACTATATTTCTTCAGAGGAAGTTTCTCAGAGATTGAGCGACTTCCTTTTTTTGTGCTTTATAAAGTTTAATAGTATGCTTTTTGCGGATTTATCATACTATAAACATAAACAACTTTAATATCAGTCTTCCGAAAGCGCGTTTTTTTCTCCATTCACTAAAAACTCTGTTACTTTGCAGTCGCAATCTGACTTGCAAGACTTAATCCGTCGTGGCTTGTCAGTATGAAAATTGAAGTTAAAAACAAAAATCATACATATAATATGACACCATTCGCAATATTCGCTTTCGTACTCACCTTCGGGTACTTCATCTATTTCGCCGTGATAATTACCCTTGACCTTCATGCCAAGCCAGCTGACGGTCAAAAAAATGAAGAGGAAGACATTGACGTGGAAGGAATGAAGGACGAAGGAGTTGAAGCTCCCAAAGTCATCAGCGAGTCTTCCGACCTTGAAGGTGGCAGAGTAACCTATACGGACACCACCACTGATGATGGACTTCGGGTAATCAGTCCTACCGGCACAATCGTCCAGTCACCAGAAGAGGAAGAACCCGTCGTTGATCCCGACCCAGCTCCAGAGGAAAAGGAGAAGAAAACGAGTGAAGAACTCAATGAGGAGAACGAATACGGCATGGAAGACATCGAGCCGGAGGCACAGCACTCTATGTATGCCGACGAATTCTATGCCATGCTCAACGAGAATCACAAGAATACAAGAAACATCAAAAAGGAGAATGTCCGTGACCATCTGTAAAAACAATCATTTGCTTGGTGTCGTGTTGACAGGCATCTTGCTTTCCTTGCCAATGTCATCTTCAGCCAAATGTGGAGGAGTCGATTACAGCTGGGGAGCAGATGCGCTGTCGAACGCCCACGACTATACCGTCACCATGATGCTCTATGTGGTCTATCTGTCCTACGCGATTGCAGGATTGGTAGCCGTCATCGGAGCCTTGCAAATCTACATCAAGATGCAGACTGGTGAAGGTGACATCACAAAGTCAATCATGATGCTCCTTGGAGCGTGCCTGTTCATGATTGGAGCTTATGTTTTGTTCCCTGCATTCTTCGGTTACAGTATCATATAGAAATAAGATAGTAAAAAAACTCTCGACTGGCCAGAAGAGAAATATATCGTGTGTAAAATGGTGAAAAGTTTATCAGTAAAACAATCAAACTTCAGGAAACGAAATGAAGAAAATCAAAATGTTCGCAAAGAACGTCTTCAAGCCCAACCGCATGAAGATGGCAGCCCTGATGCTCCTTTGCGGCACAGTAGCAACCTTTGCCCAGAACTCAGCGGGTGACTACACTGCTGGAACTAACGCTCTCTCCACCGTTACGGAGGAGATTGCCAAGTACATCCCCTACGTAGTCAAGCTGTGTTACGCAATCGCTGGTGTTGTTGCCGTTGTCGGTGCCATCTCGGTGTATATTGCCATGAACAACGAGGAGCAGGATGTCAAGAAGAAGATCATGATGGTCGTCGGTGCTTGCATCTTCCTGGTTGCAGCTGC
>R23__coassemble_43_pt1 | contig 89616 bp, 78 predicted proteins | sample R23__metabat2_high_PE_035 | metagenome-assembled genome bin R23
AAATCAAATAATAAAAGTTTTCCACGATTTTAGTAGGAAAAAAGATATAAACTTATTAACTTTGCACCGAAAACAAGAATTGTGGATAAGTCATGTAACTTGTTAAAAGTTTATGGTTTATAATTTATTGATATTGTGGAAAAATAGTGTATAAGATGTTGATGATGAAATAACCAAATATTTAGACCATCAATTATAAACTTTTCCACAGACTATCATCCTATTCTTTGTTTTCTTTAAATTTTAAAATTAAAAAGAATATAATAATATGAAGGTTAAAAGCGAGTGGAAAAAGAAGGGTTATATAGAAGAACCTGTGGATGAAAGTCTTGACCTGAAGGCTGAGATTCGTCGTCTGGCAAAAGAAAAAGATGCCGTTATCCTGGCTCACTACTATACAAGAGGTGAGATTCAGGAAGTAGCCGACTTCATTGGTGATTCATTGGCTTTGGCTCGGAAAGCTGCTGAAACCGATGCAAAGATCATCGTGATGGCTGGTGTTCACTTTATGGCAGAGACCTGTAAGATTCTCTCACCAGAGAAACTGGTGCTTTGTCCAGATTTGAATGCAGGCTGTTCACTGGCTGATTCCTGTAAGGCAGAAGACCTTCGTAAATATAAAGAGGAGCATCCTGGTTATACGGTTATCAGTTATGTCAATACCACGGCTGCCGTAAAAGCCTTGACAGATGTGGTTGTTACCTCGGGAAATGCAAAGAAGATAGTGGATCAACTACCAAAAGATGAAAAGATAATTTTTGGTCCTGATTATAATCTGGGTAGTTATATTAATAGTGTAACAGGTCGTGATATGCTACTTTGGAATGGTGGTTGTCATGTACATGAGCGTTTCTCTGTGGAAGAAATCGTAAAATTGAAAGAGGAACATCCTGAAGCCGTTATATTGGCTCATCCTGAATGTAAGGGACCTGTATTGGCTATTGCTGATGTAGTGGGCAGTACGGCCGTTATTTTGAAATATTGTATTGAGAGTGACAAGAAAGAATTTATCATTGCTACCGAAGCTGGTATTTTGCATGAGATAGAACGTCAATGTGAAGGTAAGACTTTCTATCCCGTTCCGCCAGAAGTCAGTGAGGGTGGAGTAGGTTGCAGTTGTAATGAGTGTGACTATATGAAGATGAATTCGCTGCTGAAGATCTACAATGCCTTAAAATATGAATGGCCTACGGTGGAAGTACCAGAAAATATTCGTAAGGAAGCCGTGAAGCCTATAGAGCGAATGCTTAGTATGAGTTAGGCATTTATGCAACAGGCGGTCTATTTTATTTTCTGTCTGCTTTTGATGAGTGTTCCGGCCTCTTATGAGGGCAATATAGGAGCACGTGACTTTGCGCCCGTATTGATGAGTATTGCGGGCGTTCAGTCTGTTTTCTTCTCACTAATATTTTGTCTGTTAGCCAAATATCTGGGCAAGACTGTCAAATATGGAATTGCTTTCATATTATTGTTGCTATTCATTATTGAAACCTATACTTATATACAATTTGGTTCCCGATTCAACAGTTTGATACTTTCCCTCTTACTTCAAACGAATATTCAGGAAATCAAGGAATTTTTCATTCTCTATATATTCAGTTCGTTTACATTATTCTTTTTGATTTTAGTAATTGCAGGCTGCTATGTGTTTTATAAACTTGATATATACTGGGATAAAAAGTATTCTTTTCAAACCGGAAAAATAATAGATATGATTATTCTCGTCATATCAATAGTAGGTGTATATGGTTCTATATATATATCAGAAGAGGGAATTGTTCCACCTGGAAAGAATACGCTTTATAAAGCAATGGAATCATGGTCTTTCTATGTAGAAAAGCGATATGATATTGAAGAGATAGAAAGAAATATTGATTTCATTAAGGTAGAAAAATCAGATCAAAAAGCTCCACTCATCGTATTGGTTATCGGTGAATCATTCAATAAATATCATTCCAGTCTGTATGGCTATGAATTGAAGACGAATCCATTGCTTGAAAAAAGAAAGGAAAACAAGGAATTAGCAGTATTTTCAGATGTTATATCACCATCAAATGGTACCAACTATATGATGGAATATGTGTTTAGTCTGAAGAGTTGTGACAGCAAAGATGAATCAAAACGGAATATTCTTTTTCCGGCTATTTTCAGAAAGTCGGGCTATCGAGTAGGCTATTTTGATAATCAATATACCCAGACATCAGGTGGTAACTATGATTTCACCTGTTGTTATTTCATGAATACCCATAAAATTAGCAATGCCTGTTTTGACTATCGGAATGATACGTTGCTAAATTATGATGGACCATTTATAGACTATTATAAAGGAAAATTCTATCGTGAGCCTTGCAGTATGAATATCATCCATATCTACGGACAACATCTGGATCCCCGCTTTCGCTTTCCAGAATCTTTCGCTTTATTTTCTGCAAAGGATATTCGAAGAAAAGAATTGAATGAAGTACAGCGTCAAAAAGTGGCTGATTATGACAATGCTGTCTTATATAATGATAAGGTAATGGACGACATTATCAAATGTTTTGAACAACAGGATGCTGTACTTATCTATTTCTCTGATCATGGAGAACAGATTTATGATGACAAGCGATTAGTATATGGTAGAAAGTTTGGAAATGAAGAACCGATGGAAGCTATCAAATGTGAATATGAGATACCTTTTATGATTTGGTGCAGTCGTAGTTTTCAACAACAGCATGCAGCACTCTATCAACAAATATTTGAGGCTGTAGATAAACCTTTCTGCAGTGATGATATTCCCTATCTCTTATTTGATTTGGCTGATGTACGGTCTTCAATTGCTGATTCTACCCGTAGTGTGATTAATCCTGCCTTTAAACCTCGTCAACGAAAAGTTATGGATGATGTTATCTATGATAAGAAAAAAGCTGATGCCGTAAAACTGCTGATAGAATAATGTGATGATTATCTGACGATGGCTATCTTACAGACAGTACCCTTGCTGCCATCACTTTTGGCTGTCTGTACCATATAGACACCACTGGCTACCTTTTTACCATCAAAATCACATCCATCCCAGGTATAGGAACCACCCGTGGAACGACCTTCATTGACGAGGACACCGTTGGAGGTTGTAATCTTTACGTCAGCATTATAACTTAATCCCGTAATGGTTATCAATCCGGTATATTCCGGTCTGACGGGATTAGGATAAGCCCAGACATTATCTTTCGTCATTTCCTCATTTACCTGAGAAGTACCACTCATATATGAGCAGAGACCCTTTTCCGTGGCTATAAATACTTCACCATTTTCGGGATTGATAGCGATGGAGTGGATGGTATTTGAAAGAATATTGCTATTATCGGTTGTAAAATGATGAATTTCCTCGTTATTATCAGCACTAATGACATAGAGTCCGTTTTCCTCAGTACCAATCCATTTCCGGTTGGCTTCATCAATGACCATATATGAAAGATTGACGCCATTGAGTAGATAATCGGCCAGATTGGTTCCGTCATTACGGGGAACCTTATATTGTGTGAATCCTAATGAAGGATCATTCATCTGCTCAGCAGTGAGATAGACCGGTCCGGCATTGGTGGCTACCCACAAGTTTCCATTCTTATCAAAACAGGCATTACGGAAGTGGTTCGTATTGATTGGCTGACCATCCTGATTGATGATATTATCGTAAATAATATACTTATCTAGCGTAGGCTGATAACATACCAGACAGGTATTTACATGATAATTATTGACAAACCACATATTACCGTTGTTATCGAACATCATATTTCGCATACGCTGAAAAGATGTCTTCGTTTCATCAATCAGACTTTTACTATGATGAGAAATGAAGGTACCATCCTTAAATTCGAATACAGAACAGTTTGGACTGATGCTATTAGCTAACCACAGATTGCCTGATTTGTCGTATTTCAGCGTGAGAATCATCACATAATCCTTATTATTACTGCTGACGGTGGAAGCAGACTGAAGCGGACTGTTATCAATAGTATAGTTTTTGACAAATTTACCGTTTAGAAATTCATAGAGACCTGTACGACCAGCTACCATGATATGATTCTCATTACGCGGATCTACATCTATTTCATAATGCTCCTTATATACGTGACCTAATGAGGAAGTAAACGTTTCATCATAGATATTCCACTGATTGCCTTCAAGAATCTGAATATGGGCGTCTTTTCCATCTGCTCCTGAAACGGTATAGAGTTTTCCGTTAACATATCTGAGGAAGCCGAAGGCATTGTAATGGGGTCCGTCAGCATTGATTTCATTGACAATAACGGTACGGTTTCCACTTTCATCCTGTGTCCATCCTTGCAGCTTCTGATTACTCTGATTGCTCCAATAACATTTATTAGTTTTGTCATAGATAATATATTCTTTATAACCGTTCTGGGTGGAGATAGTAGTGGCATTCTCATTAACAAAAGAAATACTCTTATCCGTTTTTTTCCAATTGTCAGGATTTACCAAATTCTCTTGTAAGTTTCCTTCAAATATTCCCTCACTGGTTTTGGCATATATGCTATTTCCACTGATGTAACATGCTGTCACTTTCCTTTTCAGATTATAGGTCTCACTGATTTCAGCATTGCGCATATTCAGTTTTAAGATACCGAATCCGGTGGAGAGGTAGGCATTATGACCATTCATATAGATATCAAAGATGGTCTTGTCATCCGTGAGTGACTTTGAGTAATAATCGGAAATGTTCTCAACGTTATTGTCATTATCCAACAGATCAATATTATAATTGGAATAGACAACAAGAAGTTTTTTGACCGTATTATTCCAGGCTATAAAAGCTATACCGGTGTCAGAGAGCGAGTTTATTTTGTTATAGGCATAAACGCTCTTGTCATTGACATTATATGAGAAAAGATCTTGGGAGCTCAGTACATAGACAAGTTTACCAGCCGGCTCAATATCAGTGATATCGTGGTAGGCCAGATAGGCATTCCATTCCCCAATACTGGCTGCCTGAGTCGACAGTAGTGTTGCCAAACTTGCAATGAATCCAAAGAATCTTTTCATAATATAAAGTTTCAAATTTCAAGTTTCAGGTTTCAGGTATTTACCATTAACCGCTTTTTACAAACTGCTATAATACAGCAGTTTATATATATTAAACAGCGAAAGTCTCGGATTATTGCCTGTGAGGTTCCAACGGATGAGTTTTCCTATCAAATAATACAGAGGAAGAAACAAAGGCTTCAGCCATTCATATTTAAGTAAAGTGGAATAGCCTTTCAGTTCATTACGGAATTGATGAAGTGTTCGCAGTGATTCTTCTGTCTTACTGACAAAAGTAGGATTGTCCTCAAAATCTATCATCATAACAGGATTACTGATATGATGAATGCGGATGCCGGCTTCTTTCAGTTGCTTGCCAAAGAGTACATCCTCGTAGCCATAATGCTTGAATTCTTCATCAAAAGGAATACGAAGCATGATATCCCGCTGAACAAGGAAGTTGATGGTACGGAATTCCTTGTAAGGCTGTTCTTGGCGCTTGGCTGCTCCGTGATAATACTGATATTTCAATTCATACAAGAAACGCAGATTATTCCCCAGCGAACGATTCCGATCGTAGACTTGTAATCCGCCTACAATGACATGGAAGTCTGTATCCAGGTATTTCTCAATGAAACGGGTACGTTCCACCATAATGTCACCATCCAGGAAAAGCAGCCATTCATATTGGGCCTGTTGAGCCAGGAAATTACGGATAGAAGCCCTACCTACATTTTTTTCGCGGATGATATAGTTGACATTCGACAGTTCCTTGATATCTTGATTCTTTTCTATCATCTCCTTGTCGGTGGAACCATCGTCAACAACGATAATCTCATAACGGAACCCTTCCAATTTCTTTGTTTCCTGTTCCAGGATATGGTGCATGGAATGGACAAGGTCACCGCAGAAGCAGTTATAAGTGGGAATCAATACAGATAATTCTTTTTTCATTTTATGGTGTCTAATAGGATTTCAGATAATCGGCGAGTTTCTGGACGGCCCGAGCACGATGGGAGATATGATTCTTTACTTCATTGCCTAATTCAGCAAAGGTTTTATCGTAACCTTCGGGCTGGAAGATAGGATCATAGCCAAAGCCCTCCCCTCCCCTACGCTCTTTGATGATGGAACCATTGACAATGCCTTCGAAGAGTTGAAGCCTCTCCTCCATCCCCTCCCTACTGGGGAGGGGAGCGTTGGTGATGAGTGCGATGACGGTCCGGAATCGGGCTTTACGATTCTCTATTCCTTCCAGTTTTCGGAGTAGTTTTGCCATATTGGCTTCCGAATCGTGGCTGATGCTGTCATCACCATCGAGGGCTGCATAGCGGGCACTGTAGATACCAGGCTCTCCACCGAGGGCTTCTACTTCAAGTCCTGTGTCATCAGCAAAACACGCATAACCGTATTTATCAAACACATACTGTGCTTTCTGCATGGCATTGCCTTCCAGTGTATCACTTGTCTCGGGAATATCCTCATGACAACCGATATCACTCAATGAGAGCACCTCGAATTTCTCACCGAGAATACTCCGAATCTCTTCCAGCTTATGCTTGTTATTAGTAGCAAAGACTATTTTGTTCATCACCTAACTTTAATCTTATCAAATCCTTCACCATAGACACCGATGACGGCACTCTGCGAAACGAAGGCATTGGGGTCTATCAGCTTGATGATACGGAAAATCATCACACTCTCACTCTTTTTGGCCAACAGTACGATAACCTTCATTTCTTTACCCGAATACCAGCCGCTGCCATCGAGAATGGTCATCGTATGATCCGTCTCGCGGCTGATGGCCTCGGCAATCTGCTCGTAATGCTTGGAGAAAATCATGAATTGGACAGACTGGCGCTGACGGTTCATGATATAGTCGAGCATGAAGTTCTCGATAATCATCGTGCAGAAACCGAAAGTCACCATTGTCACTCGTTCCAGGAACGTACCGAACTGCGGAATAAACAGACAGCTGCCGATGATGATGAAATCGACGAAGATGAGAACCGTGCCCAGTGAAATATCGCGGTATTTATGGATGGAGGCGGCAATGATGTCGGTGCCGCCCGTACTGCCGTTGGAAAGGAAGGTGATAGCCAGACCTGTTCCCGTGATCAAACAGCCTATCAGCAATGACATAAAATCTTGCCCCTCACCCAGAATCTTCACCATATTGCCGTTCTCATCTACGGGCGCAATGCTTTTCATCAGCCACAGCATGACCGTTAGCATCAGGATGGCATAGATAGTCTTCATCAGGAATCTCACGCCCAATATCTTCAGACCCACACCAAGGAGCAGTATGTTGATAATCAGATAGGTAGTTGAGTTAGAGAACCCTGTGGCATAATAGACGATGGCACCGATACCCGTCACACCGCCCGTCACGATTTCGTAGGGCATCAGGAAAAAAGTAAACCCGAAGGAATAGAGTACCAGGGCAAGGGTGATGCCCAGGTAGTCTTTCGCTTCGGATTCAATCAGTTTCTTGTTCATCCCTTGATAACGATGTTCACCATACGCTTAGGGACGATGATAACCTTTACGATTTGTTTTCCATCGATATATTTCTGTGCCTGTTCGCTCTTCAGCACGGCTTCCTCGATACTCTTATTATCGGCATCGGCAGCAAACTGCATCTCAAAGCGGCGCTTGCCGTTGAAGGCTACACCCAGCGTGACGCTGCTTTCCACCAGATATTCTTCGTTCCAAGTGGGCCACTGAGCATCACAGACTGAACCTTGCTGGCCCAGTCGCTCCCAGAGTTCTTCGGCAATATGCGGGGCAAACGGAGCTATCAGGATGACCAGTTGTTTTAGAATCTCGGGGTTCTTGCATTTTAGCTGCGACAGTTCGTTCACGCAGATCATGAATGCCGAAATGCTGGTATTGTAGGAGAAGGCTGGAATATCCTGCGAAACCTTCTTGATCAGCTTATGCAGTGATTTCAGTTCTTCAGCCGTAGCCTCTTTTTGTTCGGCTGAAACACCGTCGAACAGATTCCAGAACTTTTTCAGGAAACGATGGCAACCGTCGATACCGTTGGTATCCCAAGGCTTCGACTGCTCCACGGGACCGAGGAACATTTCATACAGGCGCAGTGTGTCGGCACCGTATTTCTCGACAATCATGTCAGGGTTCACCACATTGAACATTGATTTCGACATCTTCTCGATGGCCCAGCCGCAGATATACTTTCCGTCTTCGAGCACAAACTCGGCATCGTTGTATTCAGGGCGCCACTGACGGAAGGCCTCGACGTCAAGGATATCGTTGCTGACGATATTCACGTCCACATGGATAGGTGTCACGTCCTCGTAGTTCTTGCTCAAGCCAAAGCTTACGAAAACAGGATGTCCCTTTTCCTTCGAAGCCACATTGTCACGGTATACGAAGTTCGAGCGTCCCTGAATCATACCCTGGTTCACCAGTTTCTGGAAGGGCTCTTCCTTGCAGCTCACGCCGAGGTCGAAGAGGAACTTATTCCAGAAGCGTGAATAGATCAGGTGACCCGTAGCATGCTCCGTACCACCTACATAGAGGTCCACATTCTGCCAGTATTCATCGGCTTCCTTTGAAACCAGTGCTTGTTCGTTGTGGGGATCCATATAACGCAGATAGTAGGCCGAAGAACCGGCAAAGCCAGGCATCGTGAAGAGTTCCAGCGGGAAGACCGTCTTGTGGTCGATATTGGCAACATCAACAACCGAATTGCTTTTTGTATCCCAAGCCCATTTCTTGGCGTGTCCCAACGGGGGCTGGCCGTCTTCGGTGGGTTTATACTGGTCAACCTCGGGCAACTCCAGAGGCAGGCACTCTTCGGGAATCATATAGGGCATGCCGTCCTTGTAATAAACGGGGAACGGCTCACCCCAATAGCGCTGGCGCGAGAAGATGGCATCGCGCAGACGGTAGTTCACCTTTACGCGGCCCAGGCCCTGTTCGCTGACGAATTTCTTGGTGGCGGCAATAGCCTCCTTCACGGTCAGACCGTTCAATGAGAATTTATTGGATTCAGAATTGCAAACGATACCTTCCTTGGCATCATAGCTCTCCTCGCTCACGTCGGCACCCTCAATTAGTGGAACGATGGGCAGATTGAAATGCTTGGCAAAGGCATAGTCGCGTGAGTCGTGGGCAGGCACGGCCATGATGGCACCCGTACCATATCCGGCCAATACATATTCGGCAATCCAGATAGGAATCTTCTCATCTGTAAATGGATTGATGGCGTATGAACCAGAGAATACGCCTGTCACCTTATGGTCCATCTGGCGCTCACGCTCCGTGCGCTTCTTCACGTAGGCAATATATTCGTCCACTTCCTTTTTCTGTTCGGGAGTGGTGAGTTTTTCCACCAGTTCACTTTCAGGTGCCAGCACCATGAAGGTAACACCAAACATGGTATCGGCACGGGTAGTAAAGATAGTGAAGGAGCCCACCCCCTGCCCCTCCCGAGAGGAGGGGAGTTCAGCATTTTCGGTCTCCCCTCCCTTTGGGAGGGGTTGGGGGTGGGCTATTTTGAATTCCACTTCTGTACCTTCAGAACGGCCAATCCAGTTGCGCTGTGTTTCTTTCAGTGAGTCGGTCCATTCAATGGTCTCCAGACCGTCGAGTAGACGCTGGGCGTAGGCACTAACGCGCAGACACCATTGGCGCATCTTCTTCTGCACCACGGGGAATCCGCCACGCACGCTGACACCGTCCACCACTTCATCGTTGGCCAGCACAGTGCCCAGTCCGGCACACCAGTTCACCATCGTCTCGCCCAGATAAGCAATACGGTAGTTCATCAATACCTCCTGCTGCCGCTTCTCGTCCCAGGCGTTCCACTCGTCGGCAGTGAACGACAGTTCCTCGGAGCAAGCCACGTCGATGATTCCGCCGTCGTCGCCAAGGGTTCCCTTGGTCTGGAAGCGCTCGATGAGTTTTTCTATGGGCAGGGCTTTCTGCTGCTTGTTGCAATAGAAGGAATTGAACATCTTCTGGAAAGCCCATTGTGTCCACTTATAATAGATGGGTTCGCAGGTGCGCACCTCGCGGTCCCAGTCGAAACAGAATCCAATCTTATCCAGCTGCTCACGATAGCGGTTGATGTTAGCCTCGGTGGTGATGGCTGGATGCTGTCCTGTCTGGATGGCATACTGCTCGGCGGGCAGTCCGTAGGCATCGTAGCCCATGGGGTTCAGCACGTTGAAGCCCTGCAGGCGCTTGAAGCGTGCATAGATATCACTGGCGATATAGCCGAGTGGATGGCCCACATGCAGACCCGCACCGCTGGGGTAAGGGAACATGTTGAGCACATAGAATTTCTTTTTGTCCTTGTCTTCGGCAACCTTATACGTCTGGTTCTTTACCCAGCGCTCTTGCCATTTCTTTTCGATTTCTCTGAAATTGTAGTCCATGTTATCGCGTACTTATTATATTTTTGGCTGCAAAATTACTACAAATGAGTGGAAAAACAAAATATATTTTGATTTTTCCCGAGTGCCGCATAATTTCATGGCACAAAGTTCCATAAAATTACTACAAAATTTCGATTAAGCGAAGGGAAAGCAAATTTATTTGTTTTCCTAAGCCTGAGAAATTTATCCAAATGAGTGAAAAAGCACCTTAAAAAACGGCAAAACATCGAAATTATTTGTATATTTGTACCCCCAATATACACTATTTATGATTAACGAACAACTACTACACCCGAAAAGCATCGTCGTTATTGGCGGTTCAAACAATGTACATAAACCTGGTGGCGCTCTTGTGCGCAACATCATTCAAGGTGGTTTCAAAGGCACGCTGCGCATCGTCAATCCCAAGGAAGATGAGGTGCAGGGCGTGAAAGCCTTCCACGACGTAAAGGAAATACCACCCACTGATCTTGCCGTTCTGGTGGTGGCCGCCCGTTTCTGTCCTGATTATGTGGAGTATTTAGCCAAGGAGAAAGAAGTGCGCGCCTTTATCATCATCTCTGCCGGCTTTGGTGAAGAGACTAAGGCAGGTGCAGAGATGGAGCAGAAAATACTTGACATCTGTGATGAATATCAATGTGCGTTGATAGGTCCAAACTGTATCGGATTGCTCAACAGCCATCACCATAGTGTATTTACTAAACCTATTCCTGCACTCAACCCCAAGGGTGCTGACTTTATCAGTGGCTCTGGTGCCACTGCCGTGTTCATATTGGAGTCTGGTGTTACCAAGGGACTGGCTTTTAATTCCGTTTGGAGTATCGGCAACGGTAAACAGATTGGCATTGAAGATGTGCTTCAATACATGGATGAACATTTTGATGCCGAGCGCGATTCTCATATCAAATTACTTTACATCGAGAACATCTCAAATCCCGACAAACTGCTCTTCCACGCCAGTAGTCTTATCCGCAAAGGTTGTCGCATAGCCGCCATCAAGGCTGGAAGTAGTGAGAGTGGTAGTAGGGCGGCATCCAGTCATACGGGTGCCATTGCCAGTAGCGACTCTGCTGTTGAGGCTCTTTTTCGAAAGGCAGGCATCGTAAGATGTTTTTCGCGTGAGGAACTTACCACCGCCGGTTGCATCTTCAGCGTAGCTCCTCCCCAACCCTATTCTTCTTTTGCCATTGTCACCCACGCCGGAGGTCCTGGGGTGATGCTCACCGATGCGCTTTCAAAAGGAGGATTGAAGGTGCCGAAGTTGGAAGGTCCTGCCACAGAGGAACTGAAGAACCAACTCTTTGCTGGTGCTTCCGTGAGTAATCCGATAGACATTCTGGCCACAGGAACACCAGAACAGTTGGGTATTGCCATCGACTACTGCGATCAGCGTTTCCCGGAGATAGATGCTATCTTCGTTATCTTTGGCACGCCCGGATTGGTACAACTCTATACGGCCTATGATGTGCTTCACCAGAAAATTCAGGAATGTCATAAACCGATCTTCCCCATCCTGCCCAGCGTGCATACGGCTGGTCCTGAAGTGGCAGAATTCCTGAAAAAAGGCCATGTCAATTTCTCCGACGAAGTGACGCTGGCCACCACACTTACCCGCGTTATCAGCACACCGCCGCCTGCCGCACCGGAGATCGAACTCTTTGGCGTGGATGTGCCCCGTATCCGGAATATCATCGGCAATATTGAGGAAGACGGTTATTTGTCGCCGGATATTGTGCATCAACTGCTGGAGAGTGCCGGTATTCCGATGGTGCCGGAGATGGTGAGCAATGACAAGGAGGCCCTGACGGCTTTTGCCCATAAGGTGGGTTATCCTGTGGTAGCCAAGGTTGTGGGGCCTGTTCATAAGAGTGATGTTGGCGGTGTGGCCCTGAATATCCGCACACCGGAACACCTTTCCCTTGAGTTCGACCGTATGATGAAGATAGAGGGAGCCACCAGTGTGATGGTTCAGAAGATGCTTCAGGGCACAGAGCTCTTCATCGGAGCCAAATACGAAGAGCGTTTCGGACACGTTGTCCTTTGTGGCTTAGGTGGTATCTTCGTGGAAGTGCTCCGAGATGTGAGCAGCGGTCTGGCACCCCTCTCCTACCCCGAAGCCTATTCCATGATCCGTTCTCTGCGCGCCTATAAGATTATCCAGGGCACGCGTGGACAGGCCGGTATTAACCAGCAGCGCTATGCCGAGATTATTGTCCGTCTCTCTACCCTACTCCGTTTCGCCACCGAAATCAAGGAGATGGACATCAATCCGCTTCTAGCCGATGAGCAGAGCGTTATTGCCGTGGATGCCCGCATCCGCATTCAGCGATAGCATAGCGAACAAGTCATTTGCTAAAAAAGTGGAGGAGTTTAACGGTCAAAACTCCTCCACCTATTTATAGATGTGTTTGTGTTATTTTCCTGAGATGTATTTTTTGCGTAAAGCCGTTGGGGAATCGTGAAGGTTCCGCTTCACGAAGATACTGAACGATGACAGGTTAGGGAATCCCGTCCTTTTTGAAATATCCTTAAAGGACAGGTCGGGATTTAGCATCAGTTCCTGGATTTCCGTCAGCACGGCATTGTGGATCCATTGGGAGGCATTCTTGTCGGAGAAGCGTGTGCAGGCGGTGGTCAGGTACTTGGGTGTGACATTCAGTTTCTCGGCATAGTAACTGACAGGCTGCCGTTTCATCTCTGTCTGGGCTATCTCCTGGATGAAACGCCTGAGTAGTTTCTGTCCCAAAGTGATGGTATGTAACTCTTCTTTCGATTTCTGTCTGAACTCATTGCCCATCTCCAACAGCGCCACATTGATCATCAGTTTGAAGATATTTACATCAACGGGATCCTGCAGTTTGTTGAGTTTCTTGGAAAGAATAGTGTAATAATTCTTATAAATTTCAAGGTCACGCTCGGAAGCTTTCAAGTGTCTTACCTTATCACAATAGAGTATCTGGTTCCAGACGGCCGTGTTGCCCATAGGAAGTGCTTGCATGAACTGTTGGCTGAAGGTCATACAGATACAACAGAAATCCCCTTCATATTTGTCAATCCTGAGTTGTTCATGAGGGGCGCAGATAAGGATGTCGTCTTGCTCGATGGAGTAATGCCAGCGGTCTATATATACATTGACCTTTCCCGATACGCCAAGAAGGACAAGCGTATGATACGCCTTTACTTCATTGATATCTTGGAGCGATGTCACCTTGCCGTAATAAGAAATGTACTTATCGGTAAAATTAGCCTTCATTGCATTTTAATTAATTTGATGCAAAGATAGTGTTTTTATTTGAAAAGAAATAACAATGTGTGTATATTTTTCATTAATTATGATTCATCTTTTCAAATTACCTTTATAGTTATGATAGTTTCGACAAATTAGGGAAATCCCTTTCATGTTTAGGGATTTATTTGTTGCAAATAATAAACTTAATCATTATTTTTGCATCAAAGAATCAGAAATCGTGAAGTTTAACTATTAAAATGATACAATTATGAAGAAAATGTTACTTACGCTGATGGCAATGGTCAACATGACCATCTCAGCACAGGCAATAACGTTCAATGAGGCTCGTAGGGAAGCTTTTTTCTTGACAGATAAGATGGCTTACGAACTGAATTTGAGCTACGCACAATATGAGGCTGTCTATGAGATTAATCTCGACTATCTGACGGCTCTGGCTGTGAATGATGATATCTTTGGCTTCTATTGGGAGCGCCGTAATGAGGACCTGAGTTTCGTGCTCTCTTCCTATCAGTACCGTACCTATATGGCCCGTGATTATTTCTATCGCCCTGTATACTGGCAGAGTGGCTTCGTTTTCCGCGTCTATACGCACTATACGGACCGCCATCACTTCTACTATGCACGTCCCAGCCACTATGCTACCTACAATGGCAATCACAGCTGGCGTAACAACGGCAATAGGAGTTACTATCAGGGACGTACTTATGATCGCAACCGCGCTATTCCTAACTATGTGCCACGTCAAAGAGATAACCGCAACTGGCATTCAAACAGGAATACGGTAGTGAATCATAATACCAACCCGAACGTGAACCGCAATACGAATGTGAACTGGAATACGAATACGAACCGTAACAGGAACTCAAATGTAATGCGCAACACGAATGGCAACCAGAATAATGCAAACCGTTCTTGGAGGAGCGGAAATGCTTCTCAAAGAGGGCGCAGATAAATAGACGTCTTATATTAGTTGTTAGTTTGGAGTGCCGTCCGGTTAGGGACGGCACTCTTTTATTTCCATTCCACCTTGAGGTGGTGGAACATCGTGGCACTGGCTCCCGCTGAACCGGTATGCTGAATACCGATGCCATTGAAGAGAGGCTCTATGGGTGTCTGGAGATTCACTTCCTTAGCCAATGTGCTTTCGCGCTGGGAAGTAGTGGTAGAAACGTGGGCTTTCAGCAGATTGCCTTCGCTCCAGAGACGGATGGTGCAGTCGGTCAGGAAACAAGTGGTGCTGACGGGTTCGCCGAGCACCTCTCCCCTCCCCTTGTTGAAACGCATCAGTTGCATGTCAACGGCATTTGCATATTTGGTGGTTCGGATGATGCGCAGGCCGTAGCCCGTAAGGGTATGGGGGTCGTAGTGGATGTAGATATCCATATATTGGTCGGTGGCAGAGGCAAAACCTTGGGCAGCCGTCTTGCAAGGATCGCAGACGAGGGTGATGGCCGTTTCACTCTTCGTATCCAAAATGGGCGTGTAGAGCAGGCGGGCGCCTTTTTCCTTTTGGAGCAGGCCGGTGCCTTTGGCGCCGTCGATACCTGGACCATATATCCAACTGTCGGGTTTGGGTTGCCAGGGCTGGGCATTGGTATCAGTGGGCTTATGGCCGTCAACGGTCCAGTAGCCGTCTTTGATGAGCGGCTGAGGATCCGTCGGGAAATTGTGGAAGTCGGTTTCGAAGACATAAGATTGCGGAACCGCAGTCTTTAGAGGCTTGACATAGAGACAGGAGCGCCGAGGAGTGCCTGTATACGAACGCTGGTGCTTGGGTGATACCTCGACCATGATAAAACGGCCATAGTCAGCGGGCTGCAGGGTGTATGTTTGTTCCGGTTTGTTCAGTCGGCTTACGCTGACGGGAACGGCTCCCCTACCCTCTTTGTCATCGCAGCGGTACCAAGTGATGAGGCTCTGGTCGGTTCTTTTTCCGAGATTGAGGCGGTATTTGGCAATGAGGGTATTATCTTTCCGCTTGATTTTCAGTCGTTTGGTAAAATCAGGCGCTGGTAAGGTCTTGGGTGCATTCTCAATACTAATGGCTGCTTCCTGTCCGTCAGGAAAATTAACGACAACGGGCTGTTGTGTGCTTTTTTCCGTCTTATTGGTGCCGATGAGTGTGAGGGCTGGTTGCTCGTAGAGATAACGGTCGCCAAAAGCATAGCTATGTAAGGTTGTTTTGGCCGTGTCGCCCTCCTCTACCCTTTTTCTATTGGTATAAAGTTCCAGATGGATGGGTACTGATTCGAGGGCTGTGAATACTTCGCTGATGTTTCCTTTTAAGGCAGTCTTGAGAGTTTCTGATAGTTTTTTACCTTCGAGGCTGATGGTTGTGCCCTCCGATTCAGCTGAGAGTGTCACAGGGTTGCCGTTCTGTGTGACATTTTCCTGATAGCAACGCAGGCTGGGAGAAATATACGGACACCAGCCGAGAGTCGTGTTTTCGGGTGTCTGGAAACGGCAATCTATCAGAATGACAGGGCTTTCCTGTTTGCAGAGATATTGCGGGCCATCGGTCTTCACATCGAAATCGCAGTCGTAAAGGATGGCTCCTGCCCTACTGGTAGCATAGAAAGGCTTGCTGCTATAGAATGTGAAGCGGCAGTGGCGGTAGATGGCTTTACCCTCCAAGGCATCATCGGTGCTCTCGAAATAGCAGTGATCGAAGAGCGTACGGCGGCCACCATTGAGCGGACATGTGTTCAGACGAGAGATAAAACGGCAGTTGCGGGCTTCCAGATAGTCGCCGTCGGCAAAAGCCAACTGCGCCTGAGTGATAGCCTCCATACGGCGGGGGCGGTTTTTGGAAGGGTCGAGACGGTATTCCAAGTCCACATTACAGAAGTTGCCCAATGTGAGGTTCTCCAGAAGCAGTCCGTCACCGTGGAAGTAAAACATCGTGAAATTGCCTATGGCCCCCTGTGTCTGACCGCGGTTGCTGGCTAATACGACCTCATCCGCTTGTTCTCCAAGTCCCTCGAGATGGAGCCAGGGACAACGGACGTGCATTCCAATGGGCGTGCGGTCGCCTTCTTTGGCTATTCGGATTTCAGGATCGTCGGGGTCGTCAATCCAATAGACGCCCGGACGGATGAGCACCGTCATGCGGTTTTCTGCCGAAGTGCCGGGCTGGAGATGTTGCATCGCCTCTTGGAAGGAGTTGAATACAAAGGGATTCTGGGCTGCTTCGTCATCGCTTAATGAGCCGTCGACGAGCAGGCAATGATCGTTGAGTTTTGTGCAGATGGTCTGCTCAGTTTGTGCGGATGATTCGCACAACTTGTGCGAAGCCTCTGCACAAATGTTTCCAATCATCAGAAACAGGGCGAGTAGAAATGATTTGTTCATCAGCGGAAGATAGATTGTTGTACGTTGCAAAAGTATAAAAAAATCACGGATATTTGGCAAAGTGAGTGAAAAACCTTATCTTTGCATTTGATTTTTTAGAACTTATGGCCAAGAAAGACGGGGAACTGACCCCGATGATGAAACAGTTTTTCGACCTGAAGGCGAAGCATCCCGATGCTTTGCTGCTGTTCCGTTGTGGTGATTTCTATGAAACCTATTGTGATGATGCCGTGGATGCTTCCCGTATCCTGGGCATTACACTGACACGACGCAACAACGGCAACAGTGGGAAAGGCGACGAGATGGCCGGTTTTCCGCATCACGCTTTGGACACCTATCTGCCGAAACTTATCCGGGCGGGTAGGAGAGTGGCTATCTGCGACCAGCTGGAAGACCCCAAACTGACGAAAAAACTGGTGAAGCGCGGTATCACGGAACTGGTGACGCCAGGCGTGGCCATGGGCGACAACGTGCTGAACTACAAGGAGAACAACTTCCTGGCGGCCGTGCATTTCGGTAAGGGAGCCTGTGGTGTGGCTTTCCTGGATATCTCCACAGGCGAGTTCCTGACGGGCGAGGGCACCTATGACTATGTGGAAAAACTGCTGGGCAGCTTCCAGCCGAAGGAGGTTCTTTTTGACCGCACGAAGAAAAAGGAATTTGAACAGTATTTCGGCAATAAGGTATTCACTTTCGAACTCGACGATTGGGTGTTCACAGAGCAGACGGCCCGTCAGAAACTGCTGCATCATTTCGCCGTGAAAAACCTGAAAGGCTTTGGTGTGGAGCACCTGCATAACGGCGTGATAGCTAGTGGTGCCATCCTGCAATACCTTGAAATCACGCAACATACACAGATAGGTCACATTACCTCGCTGGCCCGTATCGAAGAGGAAAAGTACGTCCGGCTGGATAAGTTCACCGTGCGTTCGCTGGAGTTGTTGTATCCGATGCAGGATGACGGCAAATCGCTTTGCGATGTGATTGACAAGACTGTCTCGCCGATGGGCGCCCGATTACTAAAACGATGGGTGGTTTTCCCGTTGAAAGAGCAGAAGCCAATCAATGAGAGACTCGATATCGTGGACTATTTTTTCCGCGAACCAGAGTTCCGCGAACTGATTGACGACTCTTTCCACAGAGTGGGCGACTTGGAGCGTATCATCTCAAAAGTGGCTGTCGGACGGGTGACACCGCGGGAAGTGGTGGCCTTGAAAACCGCTTTGCAAGCTTTGAAACCTGTTAAAACGGCTTGCGAACATGCGAAGAACGACGCACTGAAGAGGGTAGGAGAGCAGATGAATGTCTGTGAAGAAATGGCTGCGCGCATTGAGCGCGAGGTGGAGAGTGATGCACCCCAACTGCTGAACAAAGGCGGCGTGATTCGTCATGGCGTGAATGCGGAACTCGACGAACTGCGACAGATTGCCTATTCCGGTAAGGACTATCTGTTGAAAATACAGCAGCGCGAGGTGGAGCAGACGGGTATTTCTTCGTTGAAAATCGGCTATAACAACGTTTTCGGCTATTATCTCGAAGTGCGTAATACATTTAAGGATAAGGTGCCGGCAGAGTGGGTACGCAAGCAGACGCTGGCACAGGCGGAGCGCTATATCACGCAGGAACTGAAGGAATATGAAGAGAAAATCCTTGGCGCCGAAGAGAAAATCCTGTCGTTGGAAGCACGGTTGTTCAACAATCTGGTGGCGGATATGCAGGCGTATATCCCCGCCATTCAGACGGATGCCAACCTGACGGCCCACCTGGACTGTCTGCTGTCATTCGCAAAAGTGGCTGAAGAGAACAAGTATGTACGTCCGGTGATAGATGATTCGTCGGTCATTGAGATTCATCAGGGACGTCATGCCGTGATCGAGACACAGTTGCCATTGGGTGAGGAATATGTGCCCAATGACATCTATTTGGACAACGAGAAACAGCAAATCATCATCATAACGGGTCCGAATATGGCCGGTAAGAGTGCGCTGCTGCGCCAGACAGCCTTAATTGTACTACTTTCCCAGATAGGTTGTTTCGTGCCCGCAGAAAGCGCGAAAATCGGTTTGGTGGATAAAATATTTACCCGCGTGGGTGCTTCTGATAACATTTCGTTGGGCGAATCAACGTTTATGGTGGAGATGACGGAGGCTGCCAACATCCTGAATAATGTGACGCCGAAGTCCTTGGTGCTCTTTGATGAGTTAGGGCGCGGTACATCTACCTATGACGGTATTTCTATCGCCTGGGCGATTGTAGAGTATCTGCATGAGCATCCGAAAGCACAGGCCCGTACGCTTTTTGCTACCCACTACCACGAATTGAATGAGATGGAGAAGAACTTCTCCCGAATCAAGAACTATAACGTAAGCGTGAAGGAGGTCGATAACAAGGTCATCTTCCTCCGCAAACTGATGCGGGGTGGGAGTGAGCACTCTTTTGGTATCCATGTGGCAGAGATTGCCGGAATGCCAAAGAGCATCGTAAAGCGCGCCAATACCATATTGAAGCAGTTGGAGGCCGAGAGTAGTGGGGTAGGGGCCAAGGCAAAACCGTCGGCAGAGGCTTTGAATCAAAGCCGCGACGGGATGCAACTGAGTTTCTTCCAGTTGGATGACCCCGTGCTTACGCAGGTTCGCGACGAGATTCTTGGCCTCGATGTGAACAACCTCACGCCCCTTGAAGCGCTGAACAAACTCAACGAGATTAAGAAGATTGTCAGCGGGAAGTAACGATTAATCCTTCGGAATTTCCTGTTTTGTACATTTGCCTTTAAGGTTGCTAAGTCCTTTGATGCCATCGGGGTTATAAACAACGAATTGCTGGTCTGAGGTCTGCAACCAGAGATTGCCCTGGGCATCGTAGTACAGGCTTTTCACGAGGGTTACCACTTCGGACGATTCGTAGGGTGACTTGCCCAACTTGATGCCCGTGTTCAGTTTGTCGAAGGTCTTTGGCTGTGCGGCCAAATTCATGCCTGCCCATTCGCAGAAAGGTTTTGTATATTCGCTTGTACAGGCAAAGATGTGCTGCGGAGAGAAGGCCATACGGCCGAACTCCTTGTTTTCGTCATTGAAAGCAAAGGCTTCGCTCCACTGCTGGTTGTCCATCGTAAACTTCAGCAACTTATTTCTTATAGGCAGATAGATGGCCTGCTGACCGGCGTCCGAATACATACCGTGATATTCGCCATAGTAACTGCCTGTCAACTTCTCGAAACTAAACGTTTCAATGCCTTTCTCGTTGAGTTTGTTAAACTCGTTGGGATGTACGCCGCCGTTATTGGGATATTTCCAGAGGCCATTTTCGCGAATGGCATAGAAATCACCATTGTCTGTCACAAGAAAACCTTCCTCCGTACGTCTTACCATACGCACTACTTTCTTGGTCTGTGTGTCAAGCACGATGCAGGGGTCTGCCTTCATGGCCAGAAACCGGCCGTTAGGCGAGAAACTCATGGCCTCGCCTCGGTTGGCAGGCCAGATATAGTAGGTTTCTATGCCGTTGGGACCTTCGGGAACCAGCACATCGGAGGTGTTGACGTCCGTTCCATTGAAGAGCACGATGCCCTTCTCCTCCAACTGCATATAGATGTTTGTGCCGTCACAGCCCGAACAGATAATTCTTGCGCGTTCTCTCTTCTTCTTAGGAACGACAAAACGGAAGGCACCCGTCTGTTTGTTTAAGGCGCGGAGGGTGTTCAGGTCGCCATATTGGGTACCTTGGAAGTAGATGTTCTCAGCATCCTCATACACATTCTGAATCCACTCGTCGAAAAGAACGATGGCGAATTTGTTGTTCACATTCTTCATAGATTTAGTTGCTGTGGCAGGTTTGCGCTGTGCCAGTGCCATTATAGGCACCAGCATGACTGTTAATAGTATTGCTATCTTTTTCATAGTGGGAAAGTATTATTTCTTCATTTTTTCAAGTGCCTTTTGGGCTTTCTCCATGGCTGCCGACTGCAGTTCAGACATAGCCGCCGCAGCCTGCTTCAGTTCCTCTGCCTTTGAATCTACGATAAGCAGTTTGCCAAGGCGCGCCAAACCGTCGATGTTGAAAGCCGCGACGGAAAGATAGATAGTGAGTTTGCCTTTGGTGCCTGTAGGCCAATTGAGTTTACTGCCTTCCGGGGCATAGTTTCCATGCTGTCCTACCGAGAAAGGCTTACCGTCCTTGTCATAGGCCACTAAGTATCCGTAGGTCACGGCTTTGTATTGATCGACAGCCTCCGTGCTTTCTACCTCACCCTCAAGGGTCAGTTGACGGTCGTCAACATTCGTTATGACGAGTGGTTTCACCACTTTGAAGGGAACGCCCTCGGCGATTTCCGTGGGAATCTCTATCGAGGCCAGGCCCTCAGTCTCTGCAATGGTCTTCAGTTGTTCTTGCAGTTCTTCAAGTTTTGCTTTGGCGGCGTTGCGTTCTTCGTCTGTGCCCACGGCCATATCGGCCCTGGCGGTATTTATGCCGTCAACGCATTCGAAATACTTCTGTGGGAACGTTCCTAATACACCGTCGGCAGGCAAGTCCTTGCTGCCTGAACTATTGCTACCACCGCCACAACTGATGAATACTGTGCCCGAGAGGACGATAACTGCTGCAAGAGCAACGGATTTGAAAATGTTTTGTTTCATACGCTTAATAGTTTAAGAAATGTCATATTATTGCTGTTTTCGATATTCGCTTGGCATTACGCCCTTCAGTTTCTGGAAGGAACGTCGGAAGGTGGAGATGCTTTGGAAACCGCTTTCGGTAGCAATCTGTTCCAACGTGTATTCGGGATGCTGCTGCATGAGGGGAATGCTCTTCTTCTCTATGCGCAGGCGGTTGATATAGTCGTAGAAGGTCGTTTGTTGTACATGTGTAAAATAGTCGCTCAAGTAGGTGCGGTTGGTGCCTACATGGGCGGCCAGTTCCTTGATGGAAAGAGTGGGGTTCAGATAGAGTTCTTCGCCCTCAATAATGGCGGGCAGCACTTGGGCGAAGGCGTATTCACGGGTCGTGGATATCTCCTTGCCGTCTTTTTCCTCTATGGTGACTGGTTGCTGATGTAATACGTGTTCCAAAGTGATTTGCCAGAGTATTATAGACAGGACGTAATAGAGACAGTCTGTCAGCGGATGGCGGATGATAGAGATGACGACCCAAAGCAGTTGACAGGAGATGAAGAACCAAGCCACCACACGCAACCAGGAAATATCTGTCTCATCAATGTTGGAATAACTTTCATGGATATAGCGGACATAGTGTCGGGCCTCTCGTAACCATAGCAGGAAGATGATGGTGCCAGCGAGGAAAAGACAGGTTATATAGCAACGAATGACCATATCGTTATGCCATAGACACCAAGCCACAAAGAATGGAATATAGGGTAGCAACATCCACAGGATCTTCCGCAACGAAGCCCAGCTCGGATGGATCAGTTCATAGACAAGGCAGGTATAGCCGATAAGGCTGGTGCCGTCAATCATAACCAGAATGTCGTGCACGTTTTGGTTATGATAGTCGTGGACAGTCAGCAGGAAGTCTTTCAGGTTGAAGAGGGCCCACTGAACGAAAATGATGGCTACCACCCGTTGTAGTCGTGAACTGTTTTCACGACGGAACAACTGGTAGGCTTGGAGCGCGAAGTAAGCCGTAGCAAATCCGCTCAAAAAACTTGACAGAGCAGTTTCTTCCATCCGATTATTTGTTTTTCGCCACAAATATATGTAAAAAAAATGGAAGAAACAGCAAAAATGTCTGCAGTTTCTTCCGTTAAGAATTATATTTTGTGTATTTGAACGCCTATTGTTTGATTGACGCTTTCTTTTTGGCTCTTATCATGCAATACAAACCGATGATAATAAATGGAATGGAGAGCAACTGCCCCATGTTGAAAAGCATGTCAGCCTCCCAGGCCTCCTGCACATCCTTTGTATATTCAATCAGGAAGCGGAAAGTGAAGATATAGGTGAGGCAGAAACCGAAATACCAACCCGTTCCCACTTTCGGTGTGTCGGTTTTCTTACTTCTTTTGTAAATTGCCCACATAATAAAGAACAGGATGGCGTAGGCAATGGCCTCGTAGAGTTGTCCTGGATGACGGGGAAAACTGTCTACACGCTCGAAAATAAAAGCCCAGGGTACATCCGTGACCTTACCGATAATCTCAGAGTTCATGAGATTACCCAGGCGGATGAAACAAGCTGTTGTTCCAGTAGCAATGGCAATATTGTCGAGCACGGTCCAGATGCTTATCTTACTATACCGTACATAGAGCCAAAGGGCAATGATCAGCCCGAGTGTTCCACCATGGCTGGCAAGGCCTTCGTAGCCCGTGAATTTCCATCCGCCATCGGCCATAAAGTGAATAGGCAACAGCATCTCCACGATGTGTTTGCCAGAAGTAAGGAAATAGTCGGGCTGATAGAATAGGCAATGCCCCAGTCGGGCACCAATCAGGATGCCTAAGAAGCAATAGATAAAAAGCGGGTCGAAGACGTTCTCCACTTCCTTCTTGCCATTCTTTTTGATGGTGCGTTCGGCAATGCCCTGCTCATAGAACAGATGGCGCACAATAAAGTAGGCGAGCGCCAGTCCGATGAGCCAGCAGAGCGAATACCAGCGGAACGGACCGAAGTTCAGCGAAGGGTTCCAATTAATGAATAGAAGACCCCTCCCAGCCTCCCCTATAGGGGAGGAGTAATTAGTGATGGCCGATAATAATATGTTCATATAATAGGGGTGGGTCTTTAAACGTTGAACCTAAAATGCATAATATCACCATCTTGAACGACGTAATCCTTGCCTTCGATACCCATTTTACCGGCTTCGCGGACTGCAGCCTCAGAGCCATACTGGATATAGTCGTCGTACTTGATGACCTCGGCGCGGATAAAACCCTTTTCGAAATCGGTGTGGATGACACCGGCGCATTGTGGAGCCTTCCAGCCTTTATGATAAGTCCAGGCCTTCACTTCCATCTCTCCGGCGGTGATGAAGGTCTCGAGGTTCAGCAGGGCATAGGCTTTCTTGATGAGGCGGTTCACACCGCTCTCCTCCAAACCTAATTCCTCCAAGAACATCTGCTTGTCTTCGTAGGTTTCCAGGGAAGCGATATCCTCTTCCGTCTTGGCCGCAATGACCATCGCTTCAGCTCCTTCCGACTTGGCGATTTCTTCTATCTGGCGGCTGTATTCATTGCCGTCCTTGGCCGAAGCTTCGTCCACATTGCAGACGTAGAGCACCGGTTTGGCCGTGAGCAGGAAGAGATCGTGAGCCACCTTCTGTTCGTCCTTCGTCTCAAAGGTTACCGATCGTGCGTTCTTGCCCTGTTCCAACACCTCCTTATAAGCCTGCAGTACAGCGGCTTTCACCTTCTCGTCCTTGTTGCCGGCGGCAGCGGCTTTCTGTGTTTTGGCCAGTTGTCCCTCGATGGTCTCCAGGTCCTTGAGCTGCAGTTCGGTGTCGATGATTTCCTTATCCTCAATAGGATTCACGGGAGCACCGCCTTCGCGTACTACATTATCATCATCGAAACAGCGCAGCACATGGATGATAGCATCCGTTTCGCGGATGTTTCCGAGGAATTTATTGCCGAGACCTTCACCCTTTGAAGCGCCTTTCACAAGGCCTGCGATATCCACTATCTCACACGTGGCGGGCACGATGCGTCCCGGATGTACCAGTTCAGCGAGTTTGGTAAGTCGCTCATCGGGTACAGAAATCACACCCACGTTGGGTTCTATCGTACAGAAAGGGAAGTTGGCTGCCTGCGCCTTTGCGCTCGAGAGGCAGTTGAAAAGCGTGGACTTTCCCACATTGGGCAATCCCACGATACCACATTTTAATGCCATTTTCTTTTATAAACGTTTATATTCCGGGTGCAAAGGTATAAAAAAAAGTGAAGAGTTAAGAGTGAAGAGTGAAGAATTTGCTAAAAATCGATACCGTAGCCGAGGGTAAGCACGATGGAGCGGTTGTGGCCCTTATCGAAGAAATCACCCAATGAGGTAAGGCCGTGGTTATAGCGGAGGTCAAGTTGGAGATTCATGTATTCGTAGCTAATGCCAATAGGAATACTTAAGTCGAAGGTCTTCATCAGAGATTTCATATCGCCCTCCTCATCGTTCATTTTGTTCTTGGCACTCAACAGGAATCCAGGCTGAACGCCCACTTCGAAGGATAGTCCCGGAGCAACAAAGGCATGGAGGAGTAGGGGGATGTTCAGCATTTGGGTGCTCATGCTGATACTATATTCATCTCTAACCATTTTCCCTTCTTTATCTAGGTACTCAGAAGTATAATCCTCCCATTTAGTGCCTTGTCCGCTCTCGATAAGACCAGCGGAAAGGGCAAGGCTGTTATGAAACTGATACCACAGTTCTGCACCGGCAGAAAGCCCGAACTTGTATTTTTCCTTCACATAATTGTCGCTGGCATCGTAATAAATCTTCTGTCCACTAAACTTTGAGATGTTTACTCCAAAGCGCGGATAAACAGTAAAGGTACCTACTTCCTTTTGTGCCTGTACGGCCATCATCATCATTGAAATGACGGCTAAAACAATAGTCCTTTTCATCATTAAAGTATTATAAGTTATAATACACCTATAACGATGAATCCATGTGATTATTGCTTATGTCCAGAACTCCTTTTCCTCTGTATCAGCCATTGTTCCACCGCATTTCGGACAAGTGTGGCCATCCCAAGTTCGGATGCGGTCGCTGCCACAGCGCAAACAAAGACGGCCTATCTCAGAACGGAATGACGGCGCTACGTCGCCGATGACTCCACCAACCACCAGATTCTGAATCGTGTGGCAGTCGGGACAACTGACGGGCGTGATGTGCTGTCCGAAGAGTCCTTTCCCTTCGTAAGTCTCCGCCTCATATCCGCATTCTCGACATCTGTATTTCCGTTTCCAAGCCATTATCTACTATCATATGATATGAGATAATCAACCCTAAAATCCCTTTAATGTGCCTCTAGCCAGTTTTCACCCCATCCGGCATCTGCGATGAGGGGAACTTTCAGGGCAAAGGCGCCCTGCATTTCTTCCAAGACCAACCGTTCCATGCGCTCTTTCTCTTCAGGAACGACGGAGAAGTTGAGTTCGTCGTGCACCTGCAGGATCATTTTGCTTTTCAGTCCTTCGGCCTTCATCCTTCTATAGATTCGTACCATAGCCACTTTGATGATGTCGGCGGCAGAGCCTTGGATGGGGGCGTTGATGGCATTTCGTTCAGCAAAACCGCGCACGGTGGCGTTATGGGAATGAATATCAGGCAGATAGCGACGGCGATGGAACACGGTTTCCGCATAGCCTTTCTGGCGGACAATCTCTTTGGAGCGCTCCATGTAATCGTGCACCTGCGGGAAAGTCTGGAAGAAACCGTCAATCAACTGGCGGGCCTCACCGCGGTCAATCTCCAAACGCTCGGCCAATCCGAAGACGGTGATGCCGTAAATAATGCCGAAATTGGCACGCTTCGACTTCGTGCGCTCATCGCGGCTGACCTCGCTGATATCCTTTTTATAGATGGTGGCGGCGGTGGCGGCGTGCAAATCTTTTCCCTCGCGGAACACTTCTATCATGTTTTCATCTTCAGAGAGATGGGCCATTACACGGAGTTCAATTTGTGAGTAGTCGGCTGAAAAGAACTGACAACCAGGCTCCGGGATAAACGCCTTTCGGATTTCCTTGCCATCTTCACCGCGAATGGGGATATTCTGCAGATTGGGATCGGAAGAAGACAGGCGTCCCGTGGCCGTGATGGTCTGGTTAAACGATGTATGGATATGACCCGTTCTTGGATTAATCAGTTTGGGAAGTGCATCCACATACGTGCCCATGAGTTTCTTCAACCCTCTGTGTTCCAATATTTTCTCCACGATTTCATGTTTCGTTCGGAGGGTTTGTAAAGTCTCCTCATTCGTGACGTATTGACCTGTCTTGGTCTTCTTGGGTTTCTCGATAATCTGTAACTTGCTGAAGAGGATATCACCAACCTGTTTTGGGGAAGCAATATTGAATTCCTCGCCTGCCAGTTCGTAGATACGCTGCTCCAATTCCTTAAGGCGTCTTGTGAAAAGTTCTGACGTTTCTTTCAGTGAATCGGTGTCAATCAGTACGCCGTTCATTTCCATTTCTGCCAGTACTCTCACTAAGGGCATTTCTATCTCATAAAACAAATGCTCTACATCTGCCTCTTTCAGTTTTGGCTCGAGAACATTCTTTAACCGCAGGGTGATGTCGGCATCCTCTGCAGCATATTCATAGACTTGGGTAGGGGAGAGGTCACGCATGGATTTCTGATTCTTGCCTCGCGGACCAATGAGCTCATCGATATGAATCGTCTGGTAATTGAGATAGACCTCGGCCATGTAATCCATATTATGATGAAGTTCGGGCTGGATGAGGTAGTGGGCAATCATCGTGTCCCAGAGTTCTCCTTTTAACTCGATGCCATAATGAGCCAATACTTCCAAATCGTATTTGATGTTCTGTCCGATTTTCAATATTTCAGGATTCTCATAGAGCGGTTTAAAGATGTTAACAATTCGCAACGCTTCTTCACGATTGGCTGGAACGGCAACATACCAGGCCTCTTTTTCTTTCACCGAGAAGCTCAATCCGACCAATTCTGCATCAATTGCATTCGTGGAAGTGGTTTCCGTGTCTAGACTTAAAAAATGCTTTGTCAATAAAAAATCACAGAGTTTTTGTGCATCTTCCACGTTTTCAATGAGTTTGTAGTCGTGAGCGGTGGTTTTTAAAGTCTCAAAACTTGAAAATTTGGGCTCATCCGACCCCTCGGGCGTGAAAAATCCAAATAAATCGGGCTGTGCGTCAACCTTTTTTGGCGTTTGTTTGGATTTGTTAAGAACTCTATCGGCAAAGGACTTAAACTCCAATTCGGTGAACAATTTCCGAAGTTCTTCCTCGTTGGGCTCTTCCAACTTCAAATCATCGAGTGTCACCTGCACGGGAACGTCGGTTTTGATGGTTGCAAGGAATTTCGACATCTTGATATCATCGACGGCCGCTTCCACTTTTTCGCGTAGCTTGCCCTTGATCTGATCGGTATGGGCGAGCAAGTTTTCAACGGTGCCGAATTGTTCGATGAGTTTGGCGGCTGTCTTTTCTCCCACGCCAGGACAGCCCGGGAAATTGTCGGCCGAGTCACCCATCAGTGCTAGGAGGTCGATGACTTGATCGGTCGATGAAATGGCATATTTTTCACAAACGGTCTCGGGCGACATCGTTTCATATCCGCCTCCGTGACGGGGACGGAAGATAAAGACGTTATTTCGTACCAGCTGGCCATAGTCTTTATCTGGCGTAAGCATATTGACGGAGATGTCGGATTTGCCTGAATCATCGGAATTGCCCGAGAGTTTCAGGGCCAGAGTCCCTATCACGTCATCGGCCTCATAGCCATCCACTTGGAGGATGGGGATGCGATAGGCGCGGAGGATATCTTTTATGATGGGTACGCTTGCACGAATGTCTTCGGGAGTTTCTTCGCGTTGCGCTTTATAAGCAGGATAAGCCTCATTGCGAAATGTGGGACCATGTGGGTCGAAGGCCACACCTATATGTGTCGGCTTTTCCTTCTCCAACACCTCGTTGAGTGTGTTGCAGAAGCCCATGATGGCCGAAGTGTTCAACCCTTTTGAGTTGATACGCGGGTTTTTGATGAAGGCATAATATGACCTATAAATCAACGCATAAGCGTCCAAAAGAAACAGTTTATCCATTTTTTTATATTTTTTCCGCTCAAAGTTACGTATTTTTTTTTATTAATCGGAGAAAAACATTAATTTTGTAACAAATTTCAAGAATTGATGGATTATCTCTCGCAGATTAAGCAACCCATAGCGGCCGAATTGAACGATTTCATCGGTCTGTTCAATCAAAGTCTTTCGCATTCCGACGGTTTGTTGGAAACAGCCCTTTCGCACATTCGCAATAGGGGCGGGAAGCGTATGCGCCCTATACTGATGTTGCTGATGGCCAAGAATTATGGTGGAATCACAGAGGCGACACAGCATGCTGCCGTTGGTTTGGAACTGCTGCATACCGCTTCGTTGGTGCACGATGACGTGGTGGATGAGAGTGCTGAACGTCGTGGTCAGGAGTCGGTGAATGCTTCTTATAATAATAAGGTTGCGGTTTTGGTGGGTGATTACATCCTCTCTACTTCATTGCTCTACGTGAGTCTGACACACAATGAAATTATCGTACAACGCTTGGCCCGCCTTGGTCAGACGCTTTCTAACGGTGAAATCCTTCAATTGACAAATACCTCGCAAGACGGTCTTTCTGAAGATGTTTATTATCAGGTCATTGAGCGAAAAACGGCTGCTCTTTTTGAGGCATGTGCCGCTATTGGCGCTATTTCTGCAGGTCACAATCCTGATGATGTGGATGCAGCTGTTAAATTCGGACAAAATGTAGGTATAATATTCCAGATTCGTGATGATATCTTCGATTATTATGATTCGAAGGAAATTGGAAAGCCTACTGGCAATGACATGGCTGAAGGCAAATTAACGTTACCTGCCATCTATGCCATTAACTCAACGCAGAATGAAGAGATGATAGCCCTTGCACGAAAGGTCAAGGCGCGCACGATAACTCCCGATGAAATCGTCCGTTTGGTTGAATTTACAAAGCTAAACGGTGGTATTGAATATGCAGAACGCAGAATGATGGATTTCCATCAAGAAGCACAGGCATTCATTGAAAAGGAAGTAAAAAGCCCGGAAATCGCAAAGGCGCTCCAGGCTTATCTTGATTTTGTGATTCAAAGGAATAACTAGTATTCTAGATTTTCTAGAAATTCTAGGTGGCTAGTTACCTAATTATTTAGAAGAATTTCGTCTCTTTTCCCTCTATCTCGCTGAGAAGTAGATTGGCGAGTCGGCTGGTGCCTAATCGGAACCATTTGTTGGTGAGCCACTTTTCACCCAAGACTTCCTTTACGATGGTGTAGTAGATCATTGCGTCCATAACCGAATTGATGCCGCCGGCAGGCTTGAAGCCAATCTGAATGCCTGTTTCATCATAGTATTCCTTGATGGCCTGACACATGACGTAAGCTGCTTCTGGAGTTGCAGAAATTTTCTCCTTACCCGTAGAAGTCTTGATATAGTCAGCACCCGAATACATGGATAGAATAGATGCCTTCTTGATGTTTGAGGCGGTTTTCAGGCAACCGGTCTCCAAGATAACCTTCATGGCAACATTTTCTCCACAGGTATTCTTGAGTTCCTGAATGTCCTCACACATCGTCTCGTAATCTCCTGAAAGGAATTTGCCTACGGGCATCACAATATCAATCTCTGTGGCGCCGTCTTTTACAGCCAATGCAGTCTCGGCAACCTTCACCTCGATAAGCGCCTGAGACGAAGGAAATGAGCCTGAAACGCAAGCAATTTCTACGCCGTCAACCTCCAAAGTGTCGTGAACGGTCTTTGCAAAGCAAGGGTACACACAAATTGTGGCAACATGAGGAAGGTTGCCATATTGCTCATCAAACTGGTTTACACGTTCTGTAAAGGCCATGACGCTTTCGTCGGAGTCTGTGGTCTTGAGGGTTGTCAACTCAATACTGCCGAAGAGGAATTTCTTTACATCTAATGTATCGTTTTCGTGAACCTTTTCAGCAATGATTTTCTTTACTGCATCGGCCACCTGCTGGTCGTCTAAGTCGCAGTTGTACTTGGCGAGAGCCTGTTCATATTTACTTAATTCTGCCATATTGCTTTTATTTTGAAGTTATTTTTATCTAGTTTTCTAGAATTCTAGTTTATCTAAGCTTTCAGTTTGGGATTGTCCAAATGGCGCGTGCGATCGCGGAATGTTTTCTTCTCGATGCTCTTCTTGAGTTCTTTTGTAAGGTCAACACCTGTCTGATTGGCCAAACAAATCAACACCCATAGTACATCGGCCATCTCTTCGCCAAGGGCTTCCTTTCCATTGTCTTTGGCCCGTGAATCTGTAGGTTTCCATGACTGATCCCCATATCGGCGACTGATGATTCTAGCCAGTTCTCCTACCTCTTCGGTCAGTACGGCCATATTAGTCAGTTCCGAAAAGTAACGAACACCATATTCTTCAATCCAGGCGTCGACTGCTTCTTGTGCTTCCTTGAGGGTCATAACCGGTTCATTACCAGATAGATAACACTCCATCCTGCCCACAGGAACCATAGGAAGTTCAAGAGAAGGTCAATTTTCCTCAGGTTCTTCCATTGTGTCATGTTATACAAGGTGAGGATGACCACTACAGCGCAAAAGATAATTCTAAGGTAAGGTACCCAGATGAAATTTCCAAGCAGCATGCCAATAACTGCGATGACACCTGCGGTTAAGGTAAGATTGGTTAATTGTTTTTGTTCCATACTATTCTTTGTTTTTAGTATCCATACAAATGGTTACTGGTCCGTCGTTTATCAGTTCCACTTTCATCTCTGCACCAAATTCGCCTGTGCCCACGGGTTTTCCAAGCGCCTCGCTGAGGCAGGTGCAGAATTCTTCGTATAACGGCACGGAAATCTCATGGCGGGCTGCCCTGAACCATGAGGGGCGATTCCCTTTCTTGTAGCTCGCAAACAGCGTAAACTGTGAAACTACCAAGGCTTCTCCGTTTATGGAATGGATGTCGCAATTCATCACGCCATTCTCGTCATCGAAGACACGCAGCATAGATATCTTCTTCACGAGCCATTCTACATCTTCAGGTGTGTCTTCTTCGCAAACGCCCAAGAGAATTAAGAAACCCGGGCCTATGGCAGATTTCACTTGACCGTTGATTGTAACGCTGGCTCGACTGACACGCTGGATAACTGCTCTCATGCCACAAAATTAAATAAAAGAAATGAAAAAAGCAAATGAAGCAGTAATTTATTTTTCAGTTACCGTTTCACCAGGATGGAAGTATTTATAGATAATGGAGGCCTTTCCAGCCCCTAAAACGTTTGTAAGTTCTTGTAAATCAGCGAGTTTTATTTGTTTTACGCTTTTAAGTTTCTTAATCAGTAAATCTTTGGTTTTAGGGCCGATACCCTTAATGTCATCGAGTTCTGAATGTAAGGCATGTTTCGAACGTTTGTCGCGGTGGAAGGTGATGGCGTAGCGGTGCACCTCGTCTTGTATCTGAGTGAGTACTTTGAAGAGCTCGCTTTTTATGTCGATACCGATGGTTTGGGCAGGCCATCCGAAGAGTAATTCCTTCGTACGATGACGGTCGTCCTTGGCTAGTCCGGCAATAGGAATATCAAGGTGAAGTTCGTCCACAACTACCTCTCTGACGACATGCATTTGACCAACACCTCCATCAGTGATAATCAGATCGGGTAGGGGTGTTCCTTCTTCCATCATTCTGGTATAGCGGCGGCGAACTACTTCCTGCATGGATGCATAGTCGTCAGGTCCTTTTACGGTTTTGATATTGTATTTCCTATAGTCCTTTTTGGACGGCTTCATCCCTTTGAATACCACGCATCCGGCAACGGCATCCGTACCTGAAATATTGGAGTTGTCGAAACATTCAATCTGGAAGGGCAGATGAGGGAGTTTTAATGCTGTTTGCAGTTCTTTCATCAGACGTGTCGCCCGCTGTTCTGGGTTGAGTTTTTCGGCTTGTTTAAGGCGGTCAAACTTGTATTGCTTGCCATTCATCGTCGATAACTCCAACAGGTGATTCTTATCGCCTCTTACTGGATGTGTTACGGTAACACCATCCAGATCGATTTCTATCCCTTCAGGTAAGATGATTTCTTTTGCTGTGCTTTTGAAACGCTCACGCATTTCTACGATGCCCAACTGCAGCAGTTCCTCGTCACTCTCGTTCAGTTTTTTCTTGAATTCGAAGGTAAAGCTTTGGTTAATCTGCCCGTTTTCTACATGGATATAATTGATATAAGCATTCTTTTCGTCACTTGTAATGGTGAAGACATCAACATCCGAAATCGTATAGCTGACCACCTCACTTTTCGCTGCAAAATTCTCCAGCGCCTCATACCGTATTTTGAGTGCTTGCGCGTCTTCAAAACGGAGCTCTTCGGCTGCTTTCTGCATCTGTTCATAGAGCATTTTCTGCACCTCTCGTGTATGCCCCTTCAGGATTTCCCGTGCCTGGTTCATGTTTTCTTGATAATCCTCATATGACTGCTTGCCAATACAGGGAGCTCCACAGTTGTGGATATGATACTCCAGGCATGGTTTATACTTTCTTTCAGCGATACCTTCTTTAGTGATGGGAAAACGACAGGTTCGTGGCTTATAGATTTTCTTGATAATCTCCAGCAGTGCATACATGCTGCCGATATGTGAGTAAGGGCCGAAATATTGGCCCCATTTTTTGTTGATGGTGCGGGTCTTGAAAACTCTTGGGAGATACTCCTTCGTCATACAGATGGAAGGGTAGGTCTTTCCATCTTTTAATAATACATTATAGCGAGGATTGTATTGTTTGATGAGGGAGTTCTCCAATAATAGGGCATCCTCCTCTGTATTAACAACCGTATAAGTAATGTTCCAAATTTTTGAGACAAGTACTTTCGTTTTGAAACGATCTACCTCTTTGTGGAAGTAAGACGAAACACGAGCTTTTAAGTTTTTGGCTTTGCCCACATAGATAATGGTTTCCTCTTGATCATAGAATTGATAACTGCCAGGTTTCTCTGGTAGGTTCAATACTATGTTTTTGAGTTTTGCTAGCCGCGCTTCGTTTTCTTCCTTCGTCATTTGGAACTTGCTTGTTTAAAAGCATTTAGGGCAGTTTTGTTTCACGTGAAACGTTTTCCGTTGCCTTTCTATAGCTTAAGTAGTGTAGTCACTTCAACACCCTCAAATACATCGCGTCCGTGAAGTCCCTCATCGGTAATTTCAATGATGAAGTTGATGTATGTCTTTTTCGGGTGGAAATGCTGAACGAGTTTGTAGGCTGCTTTTGCTGTACCGCCAGTAGCCAACAGGTCATCGTGGATGAGCACGACATCATTTTCGTTGATGGAATCTATGTGCATCTCAATCGTGTCCACGCCATATTCTTTTGAGAAGGACTCCTTGATGGTCGTGTATGGAAGTTTTCCGGGTTTTCTGGCCAACACTACACCGCATCCTAGTTTTACCGCTAATGCTGCAGCCATGATGAAACCGCGGCTTTCAATTCCTACAATTTTGGTGATTCCTTTGTCTTTGTATAACTCATACAATTCTTCAACCATGATCTGCATACACTCTGCACTCTTGTACAGTGTTGTTACGTCACGGAAATTAATGCCTTTCTGTGGAAAATCTGGAATACTCCTGAGATTGTCAATAAGTACTTGATTGTTCATTTTCTTTTGATTTTATCGTTGTTGTTGCTATCTGTATTCTTTTGGATTCAAGCTCTTTATCTACATTTTGTTTCACGTGAAACAAATAGGGCGTTATCTTCCCAATAGTACGAGCAATACATTAATGTCGCTCGGAGAAACTCCGGGAATGCGACTTGCTTGTGCTAGGGTTTCTGGATTGATACGATTGAGCTTTTGGCGACATTCTATCGAGAGACTCTGCAAAGAATCGTAATCGAAACGTCCTTTGATTTTGATATTCTCTAACCGGTGCATCTTGTCGGCTACCATCCGCTCGCGTTCAATATATCCTTTGTATTTCATCTTTACCTCTGCGGCTTCGATGATTTCGTCTTTTCTAATTCGGAGGGATTCCCGTTCTTCTCCGTTTGCGTTTTTGCAATCCTCCATGACTGCTTTTAACTCTGGAACTAAATCAGAAAGATTCTGTAAATTGATTTGTGGACGGCCAATCAGGTCGATAGCTTTGCAGCCTGCGCGAAGGGGGGTGGTACCTAAAGCTTCCAAAGCGCCATTGATGTCTTTTGCTTTAACAGGTGTGTTTTCACAGAAATGGATGATTCTACTGATGGCTTCTTTCTTTTCCAGCCAGTAATTGTATCGGTCACGTTTGGCTAATCCTATTTCGTAACATTTCTCTGTGAGACGAGCGTCGGCATCATCTTGTCTTAATAGGATACGGTATTCTGCCCGAGACGTAAACATGCGGTATGGCTCATCCACGCCTTTGGTTACCAGATCGTCGATGAGTACGCCGATATATGCTTCGTCACGATGAAGGATGAATGCGCAATTTTCTGTTGCGGCGGAACCGTCACCTACAGAACCTGCATAGAGGGCGGCGTTGATGCCTGCTACAGTACCCTGGCCTCCGGCTTCTTCATAGCCTGTCGTACCATTCACCTGGCCTGCCATAAACAATCCGTTGATTATTTTCGATTCCAACGTGTGTTTCAATTGGGTAGGATCGAAGAAATCGTACTCAATGGCATACCCTGGACGATAAACCTTCAGGTCGCGCAAAGCAGGTATCTTTTTTAAGGCTTCTATCTGCACGTCCATAGGCATGCTTGATGAGAATCCGTTGAGATACATTTCGTTGGTGTCCGTTCCTTCTGGTTCCAGGAACAGCGGATGGCTTTCGCGTTCGGGGAATGTCATCAATTTTGTTTCCACAGACGGACAATAACGGGGGCCTATCGACTGAATCTGACCGTTATATAAGGGGGAGTCCTTGATACCGCTCATCAGAATCTCATGGCATTCCTTGTTGGTGTTGAATGTCCAGCAGGGCAATTGGGGTAGGGGCCGCGGTTCACCTAAATAGGAGAAGCGGTGATAATCGTTTTCTCCAGGTTGTATTTCGGTATCTTCAAAGTGTACGCTCCGCTTGTCGATGCGTACGGGTGTACCTGTTTTCATTCGGGCCGTGGTGATACCGTGACGTGTGATGCTCTCGGTGAAATGGGGCACAGCTGGTTCTGCTATACGACCGCCGGGAACCATTTTGCGGCCGATGTGCATCAGACCGTTCAGGAATGTCCCGGCGGTGATGATGACGGCCTTGGCACGGAGCTCGCATCCCCAGATAGTTTTTACGCCGACAACGGCCTTGCTGGAGGTTTTAGAAACACCAGATATTCCTGTATCTTCTACGATTAGCTCTTCGGCTTGATCTTGCCAGATATCGAGGTTATCCGTTTGATCGAGTTTCTTGCGCCATTCCCAGATAAACTTACCACGGTCGCACTGGGCACGCGGGCTCCACATGGCAGGTCCTTTAGAGCGGTTGAGCATACGGAACTGAATGGCCGTGGCATCCGTGACCAAAGCCATTTGTCCGCCCATGGCGTCAATCTCGCGCACAATCTGACCTTTGGCGATACCTCCAATGGCGGGATTGCATGACATCTGCGCAATCTTGTTCATATCCATTGTGACCAGACAAGTCTTTGCACCCATATTGGCAGAAGCACAAGCTGCCTCACATCCGGCATGTCCGCCGCCTATCACCAGTACGTCGTAATTTAGTGTCATTATAAGTATCTGGTTTTCAAGTTCTTATCTCTTAAGGGCCAGGTTGTAGTTGTAGTAGTCGGTATCCCCGGTGACGTCCTTGACAAATCTGACAAAAGGAGGGAATTTCACGTCTTCATGGCAGTTCATTCCTTTGGTCTCGAGCATCACCAAGCCTTTCAAAGGACCATCGTAGGTGTCCAACTCAAAGAACTGTCCTTTCCATATGAAACTTTTGCGGACTTTGTGTATGGTCTGACGATAAGGGTCTGCTTGTTGGAGCAGACTCTCATAGAGGGCATTGCTCACCTGTCGTTCGGTGACAATCTCTTCCGATCCAGAAACCTTCTTTTTGTTGGTATGTACATTCACATATTTGCCTTCCCATCCACGGCGGCGGAGTCGCACTTCGCTGCCAGGTTCAGCAACCAGATAAGTCTGTGTAATGTCACTCTCGATGGCGTCCGGCATCTCGCCGATGACTTCTACGATATATTTTCGCTCTTCCTCGATGGGGCGTGGAATGCCGAGTACATCACAGATTTCCTTGAGAACGCGGTTCAGTTTGCGGTCGAAATCCACATTGTTGTTGATAACACGCAAGTGCGGATGCCCTGTCCAGGCCTCAATCACTTTCTTATCGAGCATTCGTGCAATTTTCAGTCCTTCCTCATCGGCGCTCTCGTTGCGAGAGGCATTATTGGATGTGGTATAGAATTGTTCTGCGCCGTCGGCAGCACTCACCAAGTGGAGTACGGCATCATAGCGAGCACGGAGTTCCGCTGTGTTTGTTCCGACAGCTTGTGTGATGTCTTCCCAAACCTCAGGTTTCATATAGGCAGAAATGTCCATCGTGCCGCGGTCGCAGACGATGACAGCCGGGGCCTTGCATGCCTGAGCCATTTTCAGGAACTTATCCTCCAGGGCCAACTGTATTTCCAGCGTTGCCTTTTCACCTTCGTAGAAGAAGTCGCGGTTGTCTGTCAGATAGTTCATGCCCGCCTGCGTAAACATCGTAGGTACTTCGGGAATGGTGAACACCTTGTAGCCAAGCCCGGAAAAATGCTCAATCACACGTACCAGTGCCGTGGTTTTACCGGCACAGGGACCACCCGTGAGAACGATTCTTTTGATATCCTTCATATTTTGGTTTTGTATAATCTACCTGATTGTGTCCGCAAAGGTATGGAATTTTTTGTTTTTTTTCTTCATTTTCATGCGAATTTTAGTGTAAAAACTTTGATTTCTCATTAAAATATGTTATATTTGCAGCCTAAAACGTCACCCAAAATACCTATTTCAAGGTATTGTGCCGTTGGAATAAAGATTTAGAGTCAACTATTCCATCACAGGAAAATCAACAAATTCTAACAAATAATCAATTAAAAATCAACAATTTATGTGGTTAATCAATTCACCGATTGGTAGAAAAGTGGTAATGTCGGTCACCGGCATCTGCCTCATTCTCTTCCTGACGTTCCATGCGTGCATGAACGTCGTAGCCCTTTTCTCAGGAAAGGCCTACAACATGATTTGTGAACTGCTGGGTGCCAACTGGTATGCCGTAGTGGCAACATTGGGTTTGGCTTTCCTGGCTGTGTGTCACATTGTGTTCGCTTTCTGGCTGACGATGCAGAACCGCAAGGCTCGTGGAAGCGAGCGCTATGCTGTAACTGAGCGCCGCCCGGAAGTTTCATGGGCTTCTCAGAACATGCTGGTGCTCGGCATCATCATCCTGTTGGGTCTGCTGCTCCACCTGTTCAACTTCTGGTATAACATGATGTTTGCCGAATTGGTGGGTATCGAAGGTCTGGCTCACGGACCCGCTGACGGATTCGGCTGGATCAAGGAAACGTTCTCGCAGCCTGTCTACGTTGTCCTTTATGTCATTTGGATTGTGGCCATCTGGTTCCATCTCTCTCACGGATTCTGGAGTGCCATGCAGACCATCGGCATTAATGGCAAGATTTGGTTCAATCGCTGGAAGGTTATCGGCATCATCTACGTGACCATCCTGATGGCTCTGTTCCTCATCGTGGTGCTGGCATTTGCTTTTGGCTGCGCTCCCAGTCTCTGTTGTGGTGCTGCTTGTGCGGCTTGATAAACTTTTGAACTCATTAACTTGTAAACTTATAAACTTACAAATATGGCTAAAGTATTAGATTCAAAAATACCTGCAGGACCAGTAGCTGAGAAATGGAAGGAATACAAGGCTCATCAGCGTCTGGTGAATCCAAAGAATAAACTGAAACTCGACGTCATCGTGGTGGGAACAGGTCTGGCTGGTGCCTCTGCTGCCGCTTCTCTTGCCGAGATGGGTTTCAATGTGCTGAATTTCTGCATACAGGACTCTCCCCGTCGTGCTCACTCTATTGCCGCTCAGGGTGGTATCAACGCTGCCAAGTGCTATCAGAACGACGGTGACTCTGTTTATCGTTTGTTCTACGACACCGTGAAGGGTGGTGACTATCGTGCCCGCGAGGCCAATGTTTATCGTCTGGCTGAGGTGTCAAACAATATCATCGACCAGTGCGTGGCACAGGGCGTTCCCTTTGCCCGTGAATATGGCGGTATGCTCGCCAACCGTTCGTTCGGTGGTGCTCAGGTGAGCCGTACATTCTATGCTAAGGGTCAGACGGGCCAGCAGCTCCTGCTGGGTGCCTACTCTTCACTGATGTGCCAGGTGAATGCCGGCAAGGTGAAGCTCTACACCCGCTACGAGATGGAAGATGTGGTCATCGTTGACGGCCGCGCCCGCGGTATCATCGCCAAGAACCTCGTAACCGGTAAGCTGGAGCGCTTCTCTGCAAACGCCGTGGTTATCGGTACCGGTGGCTATGGTAACACCTACTTCCTTTCTACGAACGCCATGGGTTGTAACTGCACGGCTGCCGTTCAGTGCTATCGTAAGGGTGCTTATTTTGCAAATCCCTCTTACGTTCAGATTCACCCCACCTGTATCCCCGTTCATGGCGACAAGCAGTCTAAGCTGACGCTGATGTCTGAGTCGCTGCGTAACGACGGACGTATCTGGGTGCCCAAGAAAATTGAGGATGCCAAGGCTCTGCAGGCCGGCACCAAGAAGGGTTCGGATATTCCTGAGGAAGACCGCGACTACTATCTGGAGCGCCGCTATCCCGCCTTTGGTAACCTCGTACCACGCGACGTTGCTTCGCGTGCTGCTAAGGAGCGTTGCGACAAGGGCTTCGGTGTGAACAACACGGGTCTGGCCGTGTTCCTCGACTTCTCTGAGTCTATCGAGCGTCTGGGTATCGACATCGTTCGCCAGCGCTACGGTAACCTCTTTGATATGTATGAGGAAATCACCGACGTGAATCCCGGTGAACTTGCTAACGAGATCAACGGTGTGAAATATTACAACCCGATGATGATCTTCCCCGCCATCCACTATACGATGGGTGGTATCTGGGTTGACTACGAGCTGCAGACCACTATCAAGGGTCTGTTTGCCATCGGTGAATGTAACTTCTCTGACCACGGTGCCAACCGTCTTGGTGCTTCCGCTCTGATGCAGGGTCTGGCCGACGGTTACTTCGTTCTGCCTTACACCATCCAGAACTATCTGGCCGACCAGGATGTATGGCCGCGTATCTCTACCGACCTGCCTGAGTTTGAAGAGGCTGAAAAGGGCGTGGAGAAGGAAATTGACCGCCTGATGGGCATCAAGGGTAAGCGTTCTGTCGACTCTATCCACAAGGAGCTTGGCCACATCATGTGGGAGCACGTGGGTATGGGCCGCACCGCCGAAGGCTTGAAGGAAGGTATTGAGCTCATCAAGAAACTGAAGAAGGAGTTCGACACCAACCTCTTCATCCCCGGATCGAAGGAAGGTCTCAACGTGGAGCTTGACAAGGCTATCCACCTGCGCGACTTCCTGCTCATGGGTCAGCTTGTTGCTTACGATGCCCTCCATCGTAATGAATCCTGCGGCGGACACTTCCGCGAGGAATATCAGACGGAGGAAGGCGAAGCTAAGCGCGACGACGAGAACTTCTTCTATGTTGGCTGCTGGGAGTATCAGGGCGATGACACCACTGCCCCCGAACTCATCAAGGAGCCGCTCGAGTATGAGGCAATCAAGGTACAAACGAGAAATTATAAGAACTAAAATATTATGGCAAAGAATATTTCATTCACGTTAAAATACTGGCGTCAGAACGGTCCCCGCGAGAAGGGCCACTTCGACGTACGCGAGATGCACGACATCCCTGATGATACCTCATTCCTGGAGATGCTTGACATCCTCAACGAGGAACTCATCAATGAAGGCCAGGAGCCTTTCGTCTTCGACCACGACTGCCGCGAGGGTATCTGCGGTATGTGCTCGCTCTATATCAACGGTCACCCCCACGGACCAGCTACTGGTGCTACCACCTGTCAGCTCTATATGCGCCGTTTCAATGACGGTGATGTGATTACCGTTGAGCCTTGGCGTTCCGCTGCCTTCCCCGTGATCAAGGACTGCATGGTCAACCGTAATGCCTTCGACCAGATTATCGCTGCCGGTGGTTACAACACCATCCGCACCGGTCAGGCTCAGGATGCCAATGCCATCCTTATCCCGAAGGAGAATGCCGACGAGGCTATGGACGCTGCTTCCTGCATTGGTTGCGGATGCTGCGTGGCTGCTTGTAAGAACGGCTCTGCCATGCTCTTCGTGAGCTCGAAGGTCAGTCAGCTGGCACTGCTCCCCCAAGGCCGTCCTGAGGCCGCCAAGCGTGCCAAGAATATGGTGATGAAGATGGAAGAACTCGGTTTCGGTAACTGCACCAACACTCGCGCCTGTGAGGCTGAGTGCCCGAAGAACGAGAGCATCTCGAACATCGCCCGCCTTAACCGCGAGTTCATCAAGGCAAAGCTGAACGACTAATCGTCGCAAGACCTTTATATAAAATAGGTGAGTCCAAACGGACTCACCTATTTGTTTTTTCCGGAAAATCTGGAATATCCGGAAAATCTGGAATTTCCGGGATATCCAGCCCCTCCGGAATCTCCGCCTACCAGCCTCAATCCTCAATCCCTGCTGCTCTCAGCCTTGCTTTCAGCCGGATTATCTCCTTTTGGAGCGCTTCTATCTCCTTGGCTTGCCGCTCAATGATTTGCCTTTGCGTTTCCCTTTGTCCGAGGCGGGCGGCCGTCATCCGTTCGCGGATGCCGCCTTCCGTGGTAAACTCGCGGTCCTTCCGCTCAATGTATTTTGTCATAGCCTTGTCCACCTGATGGCACAGACAGATGGCCATATTCGCCAGTTCCTCATCGTTCATCTTGGGCAGCATCTCCCGATAGTCTTCATACTTGCTATGATACTTACAGAACTCATGCATGCGCTCAAATCGCGGGTTCTTTGCGGCATACCATTCGCTCAGTCCTTTCCTTTTCAGATAGTCCTGATAGTCCTCCATCAGTTCCTTGTTGCTGCCGCGGGCAATGCCCAGCAGTTTCAATTCCGTTTCCGTAGATGTCTGGCCGTCGCTGCTACCTTCGGCAATATTCTGTTTGGTGCTACGTGCCGCCTGCACCATCTGGTCAACCGTGCGGTCGCCGTATTGTGGCAGATAGCGCTTGCAGAAGTCCTGCGTCAGTTGGTAGAGCACATCGCTCCGCTGATAGAACCGGAGTTCTGTATAGACCACCGCTTTATGCAGCACGCTTGCCGTTCCGTCCTCGTAATGATGTACCGTTATCTTTTTGCTGTCCATTCTTGCCATAAGTTATTTCTCCCACAAAATTAGCCATAATTCGTCATAATTCCAAATTTCATTGGGGAAATGTCCCGTTCTTCAAAAACTTTTGCTAAATTTGCAATCGAATACCGCCCACCATTTTAGATAAAGTAATATGAATAAAAAACTCTTTAGTAGAATGACCTTTATGATGGTCGCATTATTGAGTGTTATTATTGTATCATGCAGTAACGATGAAGACGACCTCAACAATACTCACGAGGGGGGAATTGTCAATTTATCAGGAGAAACATACACATTGGACCGTTTATATTGTAGGTACTATAAAAGTGTTTTTTCAAGTCCGTGGTTTAGCATTCTTCTGGCTGATTATGACTATGTCAATACTGTCAATCTGAAAAAGTACAATTTAGTTTGGATTACTGTTAGAACGCCGATAGAAGTAGAGATACCAGGAGAAGGCCTTCCTACGGGCGAGTTTACAGATTACAGCGTAGAATACTTCCACGATTATTATCCATTGGCTATATTGACAGGAATGGATCCCTATGCTCCCACTACAGGGGACAGATACCGAAGTACAGATTGCTCACCTCTTATTATTTCGAAAAAGGGTAACCTATATACGTTTGATATAGAAAAAATGATAGTGTACGATAGCACTGAACTCGACCCTTTGGGCGAAAAGCCTGTGGAAAAGAAAACTGTATCACTCCATTATAATTATATAGGTGATATTGCTTGGGAGAGTTGGACAAACTCGCATTGAGAGAAAGAGATAACCCGATGATTTGCTCAGCCTGTTTTCCGAAGTGAAAGCAGGCTGTTTTTATTTGCTATATAGGATTTTTTCGATTTGAGGGTGCACGGGTGCCACATCGCCTTTGTATAAAGGGCTGGCACCCTCCTCAGAAGGGTGCCACGGGTGGCACAAGGGTGTTACGCTTTTGATAAATTCTCTAGAGATTTTTCTCCAAAGTATCATCGGAAGGGGGGCAAACTATCATCGGAAGGGAAAAATTCTCTAGAGAATTTCTGATAAGCAAATATTAGAACACAGAATTCACAAAAGTTTTAACCCTCACGTTAACGATATAATAATTAAACATCGCTCGAACTTGTTCGCTTGTTCCCGAAGGGTCTCAAGAAAGACACAAAGACGCAAAGTTTATTACAACCCCCAAACTCTCATTAAAACAAAAATCTTCAAAAATCTGACAAATATAATCATACGGTATCTTCTTAGAAAGAAGGAGGGGGCAAAGAGTAATCATAACTCTACACTCTCAACTCTACACTCTACACTAAAAGCGTGGCACCCTTGTGGCACCCGTGACACCCTTCTGAGGAGGGTGCTAGCCCTTTATACAAAGGCGATGTGTCACCCGTGCACCCTTAAACGCAAAAAAACAGTTACGCAAACGTGCCAAATGAAAAAGCCTGCTCTCTATAGTAGAAGGCAGGCTTTGGTTATTATGATGAAGTGAAATGTTTACTCGTAGTATTCAATGGTGCGTGTCTGAACCATTTCGCGGCCCATCATTTCAGTCTTGCGGCTAATCCAGTTGCCGTGGTCGTCATATTTATAGTCGGTGTAGGGAGTTTCCATCTGCTGGCCCATCATGTCCATCGACATTGAAGCGGGAGCGCCTTTTTCGTTGTACTTGAAAACCTGAGTCATGGAACCCTGGCCGAAATCCATCGACTGGCTTGCAACTTTGCCGTTCTCCCACTTGTAGGTGGTCGTAATCTTCATGTTGCCCTGAGGTGTCTCAACAGATCTCTCAGCCTTCTGCAGGTAACCGTTGTCGTCATAGACCAAACCTGACAGGCCCTCAGCCTGCATCTTGCCCTCCTGGGTGAAGTTTACTACCTGCTCTCCGCGGCCCATCATTCCTGCCTGTTTGATAGACTTTACGGGACCTGTAGCCTCGTTTACCTCAACGTCGTGGAACTTTGTCTGTGCCTGCATGGCAAACGGAATGGCCATCAAGGCCAACATCATCATTACTTTTTTCATTTTGTTTGAAGTTTTAAATTAATAATAAGTCATTAGATGCTTATTAGACGTAACAAAATTGAAAAGGCTTAATCGATTATGAAAAAAAGATGATTTGGTCAGAATTCGTAGCCGATGTTCAAGCCGAAAGTAACTCCGTTTTTATGGTTGCTCCAACTCAGGTAGGCTCCGATGGGGCCTATCAGGCTGTTGTAGTAGTAGGCCCCCTGAATGCCCCAGAGGGGGCGGTTCTTGAGGAGGTCTGTGATACTGTTGTCATGTTCGGCCACGTGGCCTTTCAGTAGGAGGTATCCGATGCTACCCAGACGTTGCTGGAAGCGAATGCCTGTACCGATCAGTTTAGATTGCATGAATTCAGCGTAGGTAAAGCCGGCGAAGGGTATCTGATGCTCGGAATAGATGCCGTAGCGGTTTCCCCCCAGCATGTTGTATTCCCACACGGGTATGTCACTACCGAAGATCATGCGGCCGAAGACAACAGGCTGCACGTGGAGCGAATGGGTCAGCGGGATGGTGATGCGCCATAGACCTTCCAATGCTGAGAATCCGATGTGGTTTTCCCATTTCAGCAGGTTGTCGGAGAAATACTTGTAATCCAGTTCGAAGCGGGCTCCACTGGTGGTGAAATACCAGTTGTCTTCGGTGTTGTAATGCAGTCGGGCGTTATAGGTGAAGTAGTGTGTGTTTTTGACATCGTTGAAGTACTGGTAGCTGTACTCGCTTTTCATCAGATCGGAAAGGTGGTAGTATTTCCAGGTGGCGCCGATGTCGAACTTCAGGTTGCGTATATCAAACTGGAAGAGTTTCAGGATGACGGAATGGGTGTTGAACACCACGCCATCGCTCTGACGGCCTTCGTTGTACATATAGATCTCGTTGTGCTGGAATTCATAGGCTAGCGACATCCGCTTGAATTTCCAGGGTTCCAGATAGGTCTCGAGTTTCACTTTCGTGCGGAGGCCCAGTCGTAGGGTCAGGTTAATGCCCGGGTGGAATTTTGCCCTTGACTGATAGTCGGCATAAGCCTGTAGGGCGGCCTGCTCTTCCAGATCGAATCTGGCGGCCAGTCCCATATTGATGGCGGGGTCGGGTTCCGACCATTCCAGTCCTTTTTGTTTTTCCTTCTGCAACAGCCGTTTGTCGTAGGTCAGGTATTGCGGATGGTAGTCGGATTCCACTCCGATGAGTTTCTTGAGTTTCATCAGCTCGTCCCAAAAGCTCATGCCCGTCCGTTCACCGCGTACGATCAGCGAATCAATGGCCTTGTTGGTAAAACTCTGCGTGTCGTAGCCGTGGGTATTGACGTTGATATGCAGGTCAGCCATTTTCAGGCATTCCCGCATCCGTTTATTACTGGCCACGAAGACGGACTGCAGCACGATGTCGCGGAAAGAGTTAAAATCATTGTTTATCTTAGCTTCATCCTGCAAGGTGACGGCGATGATGATGTCGGCCCCCATGGCCTTGGCTACATCCACGGGCAGGTTGTTGGCCACACCGCCGTCCACCAGCACCATGCTGTCCTTTCTTACCGGCGAGAAGACACCTGGAATGGCCATGCTGGCGCGGATGGCTTTGGCCAGATGGCCGCTATGCAACACTGTCTCCTCGTTGTTCATCAGGTTGTAAGCCACGCAGGCAAAAGGCCTGGGCAGCGTGTTGAAGTCGATGGAATCGCCATAGCCGGAGGTGAAATGTTCCAGCATGCGGTCCACATTGATACCTTTGATGATTCCTCCGGCATACTTATTGGCCGATTTGTCAAGCCATACCTTATGATCAAGGATATAGATGCTTTGGTTCTCGCGGTCATCGAGGGAAATGTTCTTGTGGGCTGAGCGGTCGCGAAGTACATAGCCCCAGTCTACGTCTCTGAAGATACTGTCCATCAGTTCTGCATCATAGCCCATACTGTAGAGTCCGCCCACGATACTTCCTATCGAAGTGCCAGTGACGATATCAATGGGGATACCAGCCTTCTCCAGCACTTTGATAACACCAACGTGTGCAGCGCCTTTGGCGCCTCCGCCGGCAAGCACCAATCCCACCTTCTTTCGCTTGGGTGCCTCATCCTGAGCCTTGACCGTTCCCAAGCCGGCCATCAGCAGGATGCACGTCCAGATAAACAGTTTTTTCATTTCAAGAATTGTTGTTTTTTGTTTGCAAAAATAACGATAAATCAGCAAGCATCCAAATTATCTTTTTATTTTTTATGGGGTTCCATTCAGAAATGACTACCTTTGCACCCATGAAACACATAGGCTACCATCTGCTGGCCATCTTCACGATTGCCATCTGGGGTGTGACGTTTGTCAACACCAAAGTGCTGTTGCAATATGGATTGCAGCCGATGGAGATATTTTTGCTCCGTTTCATCGTGGCCTATCTCTGTATCTGGACCATTTCACCGCGTCGGCTTTTGAGTGAGTCGTGGCAGGACGAAGGCTTGTTCTTTATCTTGGGACTGGTGGGCGGCACCATCTATTTCGTGACCGAAAATACGGCTCTCGGCCTGACTTATGTGAATAATGTGTCGTTTATTGTCTGCACGGCTCCGTTGATGACGATGCTTCTGGCCATTCTCTTTGTCAAAAGCATCAAGGCTACCGTTCCGCTTGTTCTGGGTTCGCTGATAGCCTTGCTGGGTGTGGCCTTGGTCATCTACAACGGCCACTTTGTGCTGAAACTGAATCCACTGGGCGATTTCCTGGCTCTGATGGCTGCTTTCTGCTGGGCCATCTACAGTCTGGTCATCAAGAAAGTCTCCCGCCGCTATAGTGCCACGTTCATCACCCGCAAAGTGTTTTTCTACGGAATTCTCACCGTATTGCCCCTTTTCCTCCTCACGCCGTGGCAGTTCCCTGTCGAGGGATTCCGTCAGCCAGTCGTTTGGGGTAATCTGCTTTTTCTCTCGGTGGTGGCTTCTTTCCTGTGTTTTCTGTGGTGGAGCGTGGCCGTAAAGAAGATAGGCGCGCTCAGCACTAGCAACTATGTCTATCTGAATCCTGTTACCACAGTGTTGGCATCGGCCCTTTTCCTCAATGAGCCCATGACTTTGATGGCCTACGCAGGCAGCGCCCTTATCCTTTTGGGTGTCTATATTGCCAACCGTAACCCCGTGGATGATTAGATTTTTTCCTTGAAATCCCTGCGATTTCCGGAATTCTTATTTTGTATTCTTCTGCCTGTAGAAATCCTGCAGCACGAAGAAAGCCTGTTTTTTCACGCCCTGTTCCGAGACGATACCCTTGCGGTTGAAGAAGTTCTGCGTCTGGTGGTTCTGACGGCGGGGACTCCTGAAATCCATCAGTATCCATGGTGAACAGCCTGAGAAGCCAGGTGTGCGGTCATACATAGCGAGCGTATGGCGGTAAACCTCGGCTTGATATTCCTCCGTCCATTTGGCGGCAGCATCTCCATGGAGTCCTGCCAAGGCTCCTGCACCAAACTCACTGATGAAGAAAGGTTTGTCTTGAGGGATAATCCATTGGCGGGTGTCGCAGTCGGCTGGCTTTCCCCCATACCATCCCAGATAGCAGTTGAAACTGATGATATCCACCAGACTGCTCATATAGTCGCGCACTTCGGCCACGTTACCCTTGGTGTTGCTTACCTCCATGGCCATGCTCAGCAGACGTTCGTCATCGTTGGCCCTTACCTCCTGAGCCAATCCCGCAAGGAATTTGTCGCGGGCTTCGCTATGTGGAGTCTCATTGGCCACGCTCCATACAATGATGGCACAGCGGTTATGGTCGCGTTTCATATTGTCACGCAATTGGCTCAGGGCGTTTTCATAGGTGGCGGGATTGTTCCAGTGGATAGTCCAATAGACGGGAATCTCGCTCCAGAGCATCAGTCCTTCGCGCTCTGCCAGCCGTACCATCTGCTCGTTATGCGGATAATGAGCTAGTCGGAGGAAGTTGCAGCCCAGTTCCTTGGCCCAACTGATGAGTGTCTTGTCATCCTGTTCCCCTGTGCAGCGGCCCGTCTTGAAAGGTGCTTCTTCGTGGACGGATATTCCGCTCAGGAAAATCTCTTTGCCATTGAGCAGGATCTTGTTGCCAGAAGTCTCTATGTGGCGGAAACCGATTTCGTCGCGTAGTTGTTCATCGTTGCAGGAGATAAGCACTTCATAGAGTTTTGGCTTTTCGGGTGACCACAGTTGAGGCTTTGCCTTTACCGTCACCTCAGCCTCGCCGTTTTCGTTGGTGGTAAGTGTCTTGTTGATTTTCAGTTCCGGAATCTTCACGCTTACCTTCACGCCAGCCTCGGGCAGGTTCAGTCTTACCTTTATCTCAATATTCTTGTAGTCACCCTTGGGCATGCGTATGCTGTAGTCATCGACAAAAGTCTCGGGCGTTTCCACCAGCATCACGTCGCGGGTGATGCCTCCATAGTTCCACCAGTCGCTGTTCACCGTAGGCACACCGTCGGGCTTGCGCACATTATTAACACGTACCACGATGAAGTTGTCGCCTTTCTTCACCTTGTCCGTAATGTCGAAGTTGAAAGGTGTATAACCGCCGATGTGCATACCCAGTTTCTCACCGTTCAGGTAAACCTCCGCCTGATAGTTCACGGCACCGAAATACAGGTAGCAGCGTTTCTGTCCCTGTCCATTCCAGTTGAAATCCTTTTTATACCAGATACTGCCTTCGTAGAAGAAGAACTCCTTGCGCTGCGTGTTCCAGTCGCCAGGCACTAAAAGGGCATCGCTGTCTACGAAGTCGTATTCCACATGGTCGCCTTTGCTCTTCGGCTGATCGTTTTTGAAGTAGCCGTTGGCAGATTCCTTCAGTCGGTAGTCGTAATAGCCGGCATCATAGGGGTCGGCCACGATCTGCCAGTTGCCGTTGAGCGAGGTAATTTGACGGGCATAGACATTGTGTAAGACAGCCTGTGAAGCTGCTTTTGTGGTAGTTGTGACGGTCAGCAGGACGGTCATCACAAAGAAAAGTCTTTTCATAAGGTGACAGTTAATGAGATAAATATGAGCACAAAGATATGGAAAACAAATGACGTTACCAAATTTTTCCTTCAGTTTGGTGGAGAATATTAAAAAAATAATGATTATCTTTGCAACCAGGAAACACCTATGAATTTCGTAAATATATATTGCAAGTATATGATTTCTTTTGAAAGTGACTACAACAACGGAGCGCATCCGCAAGTGATGCAGCATCTCGTGGAAACCAATGCCGAGCCTACGGCTACCTATGGTTTTGATGTATATAGCGAACAGGCCAAGCAGAAAATTCGCATGGCATGTGGCACCCCCGATGCCGAGATTTTCTTCTTGATGGGCGGCACGCAGACCAATGCTACCGTCATTGACGGCATGATGCGTTCCTATGAGGCCGTCGTGACCATTGATTCGGGCCATATCAACGTGCATGAAGCCACGGCCATCGAGGCTTCCGGCCATAAGGTGATAGCATTGCCGGGTTACGATGGCAAACTGGCCGTGGCCGAACTGGATAATTTCATGCGGGCTTTTATGAACGATGGAAGCCGTGAGCATTGTGCGCAGCCTGGTATGGTGTATATCTCTTTCCCTTCCGAATACGGCACTATCTATTCGAAAGATGAGATTGCTCGCCTATATGCCGCCTGTCAGCAGTATAGCCTTCAACTCTATATCGATGGCGCCCGTCTGGGTTATGCGCTGGCTTCACCCGCCAATGATGTCACCTTGCCGTGGCTCGCTTCCCATTGCGACGCATTCTATATCGGCGGTACGAAGGTGGGTGCCCTTTGCGGAGAGGCTGTTGTCTTTCCGCGAGGCAATGCCCCAAAGAGTTTCTTCTCTATTATCAAGCGTCATGGTGCCTTGCAGGCCAAAGGCCGTCTGGTGGGTGTGCAGTTTGATGCGCTGTTTTCGAATAATCTCTATTTCGACATCTCCGCCCATGCCATTCGTATGGCTATGCAACTGAAGCAGTTGTTTGCTGACCGCGGTTATCCCTTCTTCCTGGACTCTCCCACCAATCAGCAGTTTGTGGTGATTCCCAACGGCAAGGTGCGCGAGCTGGAGCAGCAGGTGGAGTTCACCCATTGGGGTGCCACCGACAGCCACCATACCGTGTGCCGCTTTGTCACCTCCTGGTCCACCACCGAGGAAGACCTGCAGGCCTTGGCGCGCATCTTGGGCTGACATCATATTATAATAAGGTTATCGCATTACTGGCAGAGGTCTATCCTCTGCCAGTTTTTTTGTCTTTTTGGTTGTTTTTTCAGTGCTTTTGCGACATATTTTGAAGGCATTCGTCCGTTTTGTCGTGAATACGGGCGCCTGTCGCAACAACTGAACAAGAAATGAGGCACCTTTTGATTGCCACCTGAAAAATACACACTACTTTTGCACCGTCAAAAACGACAACGTTTAACGAAAACGATAACAATAAACAATAACAATTTAAAAAACAACAATGAAAAAGATTATGACAATGGTTGTAGCCGCCATGCTGGCTACGGTAAGTGTAAACGCTCAGCAGGAAGTAGGTTCATTCACCATTCAGCCCCACATCGGCGGAACAGCCGGTATGATGACCAACGCCGACATTGCCCCCAAGGCAATATCAGTAGCCAAACTCGACAAGACTCCAAACGGTGGAAGCATGGCAGGTGTTGAATTCGAATACCAACTGGCCAAGAGTTTCAGTCTGGCAGCAGGCGTCAACTACATGCAAGCCGGAACAGCCTGGAAGGATATCAACCATGACGGTGTCAAGTTTAAGGACATGAAGGTAGAGACGAGCTATGTGACCGTTCCCGTGGTGGCCAACGTCTATCTCTGTAAGGGTCTCGCCCTGAAGAGCGGTGTGCAGTTCGCCTTCCTGACAGATGCCAAGACCAAGTTTACGGAAGAGACATCGATAGGCGACTTGACCAAAAAAACAGAGATGGACACCAGCTGCAAGGACCAGTTCAATAAGTTCGACCTGTCCATCCCCGTTGGTATCTCTTACGAGTTCAAGGTGCCCATCGTCATCGACCTCCGTTACAACATCGGTTTGACAAAGGTTAATAAGGTTGACAACCTCTTCGGAAATAAAGGCGACAGCCGCAGCCACACATGCACTCTGACCGTTGGTTACAAATTTAAACTCTAATATAATACAATGAAAAACGAGAAAGCGTAGGACCGGGAATGGTTCTGCGCTTTTTTATTGTGCTGATTTCCTGAGCCGCTGCTTGCGTTTATAGCATTGTTCGAAATCGCAAAGACCACAAGTGTAATCCAGATGTTTCACGTTTTTTCCTAAACCGATGATGCCGCTGACGGATTTGATGGGAAGCATGAGGCTGCTCTCTGTAAGACAGACGCCACAGGTCTCGCCTTTAAACAACGGAAACAACAGCTGCTGCTGGCTGACATGCCAACCGCAATAACCAGGTGAGAAACGGTTGGTGTGGTTCCATCCCAGTTTGTCGATGCTTTCCTGCAGCGCTTTTTCCATGCAGTCGGCGGTCTTCTCTGCAATCACGCTACCTAAGGCATCGGCAATAAACACGCGTACCATGTCGCCTTCCTCCTTCAACCGTTTTTGGTATTCCTCATATTCTGTTCCCGCCGTGCAGATGAAAAGGGCATATGCTTCGGCACTTTTCAGTTGGTGCTCAATAATCTTACCGATGGAAAAGTCAGGAAGCTCACGCAGAACGAAGAAACAGAATCGGGGTTTTAGGAAATCCTTCACCTCGGTGACAATTGCTTCCGTCTCTCTGACGGTAGCCTCGTCAGGCACCGTTTCACCATAGCCCATCTGCTCATAGAGTTCAGAAAGGCTGATATCCAAATCCCCGTATTGCAGTTCTTTTTTATTCATTCCATTCCTGAAGAGCCTCAAAGAAGGCATCAATATTATGGAGCGGTGTATGCGGCGGTGTGTCGCATCCGCTGGAAAGTACGAAATTGGGGAACCGGCACGTCTGCTCCAGCAAGTTTTTCACCGTTTGCTTCATTTGTGCAGGCATGGCATCTTTGAAGATACTCACGGGGTCGATGTTGCCCATTCCCAAAGCTGTCGGCGGCACATCCTCCATCACCTCACACATGGCACACTTATTGCCGAAGTGAAACATGGCCGCGCCTGTCTCCACCATGGCTTTCGTGCAATGGCCCGTGTTGCCGCAGTTGTGGAGAATCACCGAGAATTCAGGTGTCTGCACCTTGTTCACGATGTATTTAACGTAGAGTGATGAGAAATCCACACATTGCTCGTTACTCATCAGCCCGGCTGCCGGCTCTGCCATCACCACACCATTGGCACCAGATTCGCGCAGGGCCAAACAATATTTCAGGATAAACTCCGTACATTTCGACAGCAGTTCGTGGGCTGCGTCGGGTTCTTCGCAGATAAGCACCATGATGTCGCTCATGTCGTAAAGGCGGCCTGCCAAAGAAAAAGGTCCGATGCAACCACCGAAAAGTGGACGGTCGCAGATCTTTTCCGCAGCCAGCAGGTTGGCTTTCAGGTATTCCGGAATGCGTCCGCTGTTCAGCGACGGCACTTTCAGTCTGGAGATATCCTTTATGTCATTGAGCAGACGCCCCCTGACGGCTGGAACAGCTATATCCGAAAACTCAATCTCTGCCCCGAAGCATTCGGCCTCGGTGGTCAGGTCCATGATGGTGCAGGCTGCCGCTGAAGGGTAGCGTTCACAAAGCCTCATCACGGCCTCATAGTGAATCTGGCCATTGGTGACAGCCTCGCGCACGGTCCGATTTCCAAGTTCTATACCTGGATGAGTCATAATGGGAACAGCGGCAACCTTCTTTTGCTGAATCACCTGTTCGATCCAGCGCTCCATATTCATTTTCATGCGGTAAAATCTTTACTTTCAGACGTTAATTCTATAAAAACGTACTATGAAGAAGAGAAAAAATTGTATCTTTGCAACCAAAACAAAAAACCTATAAAATCAAATCAAAATGAAGAAGCTCTTTTCTATCGTGCTTTCATTGACAGCAGTCCTTTCCACGGCCTCAGCACAGTCGGGGTATCCCATCAATCCCGTTCCCTTTACTTCCGTGAAGGTGACCGACGGCACTTTCTGGGGCCAGCGTCTGCAGGCTGCACGTGAAGTGACCGTGCCTTTGGCCTTTTCGAAATGTGAAAGCGAGGGGCGCTACAAGAATTTCGTTCAGTGTCAGAACCCGTCGCCCGACTATCCTCCTTCGGGTTTTTCGTTCGATGACACCGATGTCTATAAGACCATAGAAGGTGCCAGTTATATACTGATGACGATGCAGGATAAGAAGGAGCGTCAGCGACTCGTTCAATATATGGACTCTGTTCTTACTTTTGTGGGTAAGGCCCAGGAGCCCGACGGCTATCTCTATACACCCCGCACGATGAATCCATGGCATCCTCATTCGTGGGCTGGCGACAAACGGTGGATGAGTGAGGAGGTGCTTTCCCATGAACTCTATAATCTCGGTCATATGGTGGATGCTGCCTGTGCTCATTATCAAGCAACCCAGAACCGGAAGTTCCTCGACATTGCCGTGCGCTATGCCGACTGTGTTTGTAGGGAAGTAGGGCGTAAGGCCGGACAGGCTTGTGTGGTGCCTGGCCATCAGATTGCTGAGATGGCATTGGCACGCCTGTATGTACTCATCAATACAACCCCTGCGCTAAAGGACCTGCAACCAAAGGCACAGAGTTATCTCGATGAAGCCAAGTTCTTCCTCGATGAGCGCGGCAAGACAACCATCAAAAATCAGTATTCACAAAGTGACAAACCCGTGGTGGAGCAGAAGGAAGCTTGGGGACATGCCGTTCGCGCTGGATATATGTATGCAGGTATGGCTGATGTGGCTGCCTTGACAAACGACTCTGCTTATCTGAAGGCCATCGATGCTATCTGGAAGAATATCGTAGAACGGAAATATTACCTGACGGGCGGTGTTGGCGCCCGCCATGCAGGAGAAGCTTTCGGTGCTGATTACGAACTCCCGAATCTGACGGCCTATAATGAAACGTGTGCGGCCATTGCGATGGTGTATCTCAACTACCGCATGTTCCTGCTCCACGGTGATGCGAAATACTTCGACTGTCTGGAGCGTACGCTCTACAACGGTGTCATCAGCGGAATGTCGATGGATGGCGGACGTTTCTTCTATCCAAATCCACTGGAGAGCGACGGCCATTATGCTTTCAATGCCGATGGAAACACCACACGCCAGCCTTGGTTCGGCTGTGCCTGTTGTCCCAGTAATATCTGCCGCTTCATTCCTTCGGTACCTGGGTATGTCTATGCCGTGAAGGACGACCGTCTTTACGTGAATCTCTATCTGGGCAATACGGTAACTCTCAACGTGGGAGGAACCGAGATTATGCTCCGCCAGACCACCGACTACCCCTGGAACGGTGACATCAAACTCGAGGTCGTGTCGGTTAAAAAGAAGAAAGACAACATCGTTAGCCTCATGCTCCGCATTCCCGGATGGGTGCGCGGACAGGTCGCCCCCGGTAGCCTCTACGAATATGTCGACAGCAAGCAGCTCAACTTTGCTATCACTCTGAACGGCAAACCCATCTCGAAAGCCCAGTTCGTCAACCAACAACTGCCCATCACCCCCGAAGGCTATGCCTCTATCACACGCCGATGGAAAGAGGGTGACGTGGTGGAACTTCATTTCGATATGGAGCCCCGACTGGTGAAGGCCAGTGAGAAGGTGGCCGACGACCGCGGCAAGCTGGCTGTCGAGCGCGGCCCGCTGGTCTATTGTGTCGAGGACAAAGACAATCCGGAGATGAACCTGCGTCATCTACTGATTCAGGAATCCGGGCCAAAGTTCCAGGTTTCTGATTTCACCATTCAGAACACAGAGTGTCAGGTGCCCAATTCTCCAGCCAGTCAGTTTGGGGTAAAGGCCTTGATGCTGCAAGCTCAAGAAGTCTTCATCCAGAATGATGGCTCCGTCAGTTCAAAGCCCGTCGGACTACGTCTGATACCCTATTATGCCTGGAACCATCGAGGCACCTCCCGTATGACCGTATGGATGGCCAATACCCTAGGCGGCCTCGGCGATTATCAGAATATGGAAAACAAGAAACAATCCCACGGAGAACAATAAGAACAATATGGAAGGATATATCACAAAAGACTACGGTCAGCCCGTGAAGCGCTACGTGCAGACCATGGAGTTGAAGGACAACCCAGAACTGATAAAGAAGTACAAGGAAGCACATAGTGAGGAGAAAGCCTGGCGCGAGATTCTTGACGGTATCCGACAGGTGGGTATCTTAGAGATGGAAATCTATATTGCCGGGCCACGTCTGGTGATGATTTGTGATACACCGCTCGACTTCCAGTGGGATGAGGCAATGGCCCGACTGGCTACTCTGCCCCGCCAACAGGAATGGGAAGAATACGTGGCTGCATTCCAGCAATGCGACGCTAAAGCCACGAGCGACCAGAAATGGCAGATGATGGAGCGGTTTTTCCGCCTTTGGTGAAAATTTTGAACTTCGTTCATGATCTTCGGCTGCACTCGGCATTATTCAAGCAAACTTGATTCTGCTCTCATTTGCACGAAAATTCTTAATTCTAAATTCTTAATTCTAAATCTTTTTCGTATCTTTGCACCCAAATGCTAGAAGATTTCGACATCAGACAAGAACAGGTCTCATCAGCCGAGAAGGATTTTGAGAACGCCCTGCGGCCGCTTCGTTTCGCTGACTTCAGCGGACAGAAGAAGGTGGTGGAGAATCTTGAGGTGTTCGTGGAGGCAGCCAAATATCGCGGCGAACCGCTTGACCATACGTTGCTGCATGGTCCTCCGGGATTGGGAAAGACCACACTCTCGAATATCATTGCCAACGAATTGGGAGTAGGTTTCAAGATTACCTCTGGCCCCGTGCTCGACAAGCCGGGTGATCTTGCGGGTATTCTGACCTCATTGGAACCCAATGACGTACTGTTTATCGATGAGATTCACCGTCTGTCGCCTGTTGTGGAGGAATATCTCTATTCGGCCATGGAGGACTATCGCATTGACATCATGATTGATAAAGGTCCTTCGGCCCGTTCCATACAGATAGACTTGAACCCGTTTACCCTCGTCGGTGCCACCACGCGCAGCGGTATGCTTACGGCTCCGCTCCGTGCCCGTTTCGGTATCAATATGCATCTGGAGTATTATGAGCCCGACGTACTGAAAAAGATTATCCGCCGTTCGGCCTCCATCCTACAGGTTCCCATCGACGATGAGGCTGCCGTGGAGATTTCCCGCCGCTCACGTGGAACGCCCCGTATTGCCAATGCACTGTTGCGTCGTGTGCGCGACTTTGCACAGGTGAAGGGTAACGGACGCATCGACCTGAAGATTGCACACGTAGCGCTCGAAGCTCTCAATATTGACCAATATGGTCTTGATGAGATTGACAATAAGATCCTGCTCACCATCATCGACAAGTTCAAGGGTGGTCCTGTCGGACTCAATACCATTGGAACGGCGATCGGTGAAGATGCCGGCACTATCGAGGATGTCTATGAGCCATTCCTGATCATGGAAGGTTTCATCAAGCGTACGCCCCGAGGACGCATGGCCACCGAATTGGCTTACAAGCATTTCGGGCGTAACCCCTATAAAGGCAATATTATGGAGCCGGATATCTTTGGATAGAGTGTACTGATTAGATAAATACTTATAACTTTTAAAACTCATAAACTGAATTCTTATGAAGAAAATCGTATTATTGTTCGCTATGGTGCTGATGAGCATCAGCGGGTTTGCTCAGGCAGACAAGATTATTAATAGTTACAAGGACAATTCTGGCATCCAGATTATAGAACTCAACAAGGCAATGCTTGAGATGGTGGCTAGTGCAGCCAAGTCTGACGAGGAAAAGGAAGCCTTGAAGAGTGTTGACAGCATGACCATGGGTATGATTGGATCAGATGAGCTGGCCAAGGAAATCATGGGTAAGTTGGAGGTTCTGGAGAGTCAGGGTTATGGCAAGATGGATGTCAAAGAAGAAGGTGTGAAGGCCGTTGTTTATCTTAAACAGGCTGATAACATTATTTCTGAGATCTTAATGGTGGCAAATGCCGAGGGGCATAATGTGTTGACACTGATGAAAGGCAAGTTCAATGCCGATCAGATGGAGTCTCTCATAAAAAAATAACTGCAATGCGCATAGCGGCATTTACCGGCAGTTTCGACCCCTTTACAATAGGACACGATGACATAGTACGTCGTGCCCTTCCCCTTTTTGATCGTATCGTCATAGGCGTAGGCTACAATGAACACAAGCAGTACATGCAGCCCGTGGAAGAACGCTGCAGTCTCATCCGTTCTTATTACAAGGATGAGCCCAAGGTACTGGTGGAATCCTATCAGGATCTCACGGTGGATTTCTGCCAACGTATCGGTGCCCACTTTATCATCAAGGGTGTGCGTACGCTGAAAGACTTCGAATACGAACGGGATATGGGTGATGTCAACCGACAGCTCAGCGGTGTGGAAACCATCCTTTTCCTGGCTGCCCCCGAACTCTCACATATCAGCAGCAGCATGGTGCGCGAACTGGCTCATTTCGGTAAGGATATCACCGAGTTCCTGCCTGTCATCAAAGACTGAAAGGATGATAACATACAATTGTGAGGGCATAGGAATGCCCAAGATTAAGAAACGTGAGACCACGGCTTGGATACGGCGAGTAGCCGCAGCCTATGGTCGTAAGGTGGGTGAAATTGGCTACCTCTTCTGCAACGATGATAAGATTCTCAAAGTGAACCGTGAATATCTGGGACATGACTATTTCACCGATATCATCACTTTCGACTACGATGAAGGTGATGTCCTTAATGGCGACATCGTCATCTCTCTCGACACCGTTCGCACCAATGCTGAAACCTATCACAAGGATTATGATGAAGAGCTCCACCGCGTCATCATCCACGGGGTGCTCCATCTCTGCGGCATCAACGACAAAGGGCCTGGTGAACGTGAAATCATGGAAGCCGCTGAAAACCGTGCTTTAGCCATGCGCTAAAACTTGGTATTCATTTGTTTATTCAATTATCAGCCCCCCTCAAACGAGGAGGGCTGATAATTTATTTTGTTACGGTAAAATAGTTGGAACGCAGTGGTTGGGTATAGGCCGCATCGGTCAGGGTGACGGTGTCTTTCAATCGGATATCGGCAGAGGAAGCACCGATTTTGATGATATATTCGCCTGGTGAAACGGTCCATTGGCCGAAGCCATTGTCAGCTTTGTTGATGGTATCATAATGGCCCAACTGCTGGGGTGATAGAAGCATGGTGATGGTGCGAATCTCATTAGGACGTAGATGTACGCGCGTAAAGCCCTGCAACTGTATGGGACGCAGCGACTGTTGCTGGTCGGTAGGCGATACGTAGAGTTGCACTATCTCGTCGGCTTCCATCTTTCCCGTGTTCTTTACATCGAAGATTACCTGTATCTGTTTTCCGGAGGTAGGTACTTCCTTGTCGATTTGAAGATTGCTGTATTCGAAAGTTGTATAGGTGAGACCGTAGCCGAAGGGCCATGCAATGCGGGCATCAGGTTGGTCTGAATAGTTGTAGCAGACAGGTTCGTGGATTTCCACGGCAGGATAGCTGACACTCAGTTTTCCAGATGGTGACACCTTGCCATAGAGGATATCTGCCAGGGCATTGCCGCCCTCTTCACCGGGATACCATGCCTGGATGATAGCTGCGCAACGGTCGGCAATACTGCTGATGACCTGTGCACGTCCGCCAAAGACAATGAGGACAACGGGCTTGCCCGTATCGAGTAGTTGTTTCACAAAGGCCTCCTGCTGTCCTGGCAGACGAAGGCTGGTGCGTTCACGGTTCTCACCGCAGAGGATAGCATTCTCGCCCACGGCAGCGATGATGACATCACTCTTTCGGGCCATATCGAGTGCCTCGACGAGATCGATTTTTTCACCACCGTCAATCTTACGGTTCTGCAAGTAGATGAGGTATTTTACACGGTCATCGCCACTATTTTCAACGATGGTCTCTACGCCTTCCGTCCAGTCGCAGCCGCGACTGTAACTGAGCGTGAAGCCTTCTGGTTTACGTTTCTCCAGTCCTTCGCGGAGCGTGACGATATGGGGATGCTCACCGTCTTCGGTCTTTACCTGCCAGAAGTAGCGCATGCTGGGATAGGTATAGTCGCCTGCCATGGCCCACATCTGATTGGCGTTTGGACCTGTGAGGGCAATGTGCTGGGGCTTGTTCAGCGGCAGCACACCGTTGTTCTTGAGCAATACCACCGATTGTGTGGCCAGTTCGTAGGCTGTCTGTCGCTCTTCGGGTGTGTCGAGGGTTATATGTTCCGTAGAGCAGAGGTTGGGATTCTCATCGAGGAGTCCTACGCTGGCTTTATAGGTAAGTACACGTTTCACGGCTTTCTCGAAATCTGCCTGGCTGACCAATCCCTGATCGATGGCTTCTTGCAGGTGCGCATAAGATGTTCCCTTCGGGAAATCCACGTCGTTACCTGCATTTATAGCTGCTGCTGCCCGCTTCATATCACTGTCGAGTCCCGGTATCTGTTCGATGGAGGTATAGTCGCTCACCATCATGCCGTCAAAGCCGAGGTAAGTACGGAGAATGCCGTCGATAATCTCTTTGTTGCAAACGCAGTTGGTGCCATGGACGGCATGATAACCCGTCATCACCACCTTGCTACCACCTTCGCGGATCATCGTCTCGTGGGGCAGGAGAATCTCTTCCATAAGTTCTTTCTCTTCAGCGTCGCCTCCGCCACCATAGCCCAGAAAATGCTTGCTGCAAGTGCCTACGCCCTCGCGGAGACCGCCAAACTGTAATCCCCGAACGAAAGCTGTACCAAGGGCTGCAGAGAGGTAGGCATCTTCACCATAGGATTCTTCCAGACGATTAAATGACGGATTGCGTACGACATCAACCATTGGAGAGAGGGAAAGCAATCCTCCGATGCGGCGCAGTTGGCGACCCGTCTGAAGGGTTTTCTTCTCGGCCAATTCCGTATTGAACGAACAGGCCTGTCCTATCTGTTGGGGATAGATGGTGGCATCACGGGTGGTGACGCCGGTCAGCACCTCCTCATGGAAAAGAGCGGGGATGCCGTGGGGCGTGTTGTGAATGAGCCACTGCTGTATGGCGAGCACCTTGTCGCGGATGCTGTCGGCACAGGTTTCTTCCTGACTGGCAAACTGCGAGAAATGCCCGATGCCATTGGGAATAAGTTTCCGGCATTTGGCAGTGTCGAGTTTACCGTTTTCGTCGAAGAGTTCCGACATCATCATGCCCCGCAGTTGGGCAATGCGCTCCTCCTGACTCATCCGGTTGTAGAGATCGTTCACTTTCTGTTCTGTGCTGTCGGAATTGCAGCTGGCGACTGCCAGCACGAAGAGTAATGTGATAACGGTTTTTAAATTCCTCATAGGTAATTATAGTAATATAGAATAAAACAATGTATGCAAAGATACAAAAAAAAGATGAAAAATGCCGATTTGTTTGGGATTTTTGCAGTTTATACCTAATTTTGCACGGATGAGAGACAATAACGAAGAAATATTCCCGATCGTTGACGATTCAGGAAAGGTATTGGGAAAGGCTACGCGTGGTGAGTGTCACAATGGTTCACGGTTGTTGCATCCCGTAGTCCATCTGCACGTCTTTAACAGCCGTGGGGAGGTTTATCTGCAGCGGCGTCCTGAGTGGAAGGATATCCAGCCTGGTAAGTGGGATACGGCTGTGGGTGGTCATTTGGATTATGGTGAAACATCGGAGGAGGCGCTCCGCAGGGAAGTCCGGGAAGAGTTAGGCATCACCGGATTTATCCCGAAGCGCATCGGACAATATGTCTTTGACAGTAAACGGGAGCGCGAACTGGTCTATGTGAACAGTGCCATCTATGATGGTGAGATTCATCCCTCTCAGGAAGAACTTGACGGTGGGCGTTTTTGGACAATGGATGAAATCCGCGATGCTATTGGAAAAGGCCTGTTGACTCCCAATTTCGAAAGCGAGTTCCAACGTTTCTTTCTTAATAATCCAGTCCAAGGCTGATAGATATCTCTTTTTTATTCCATCTCACGGATGTGCTCATCGAAATCTTTGGCTCCCCCTTGTTCTCCGAAGATTTTACGAAGCAGACGAACGCGGCTGTTGGTGACGGTCTGCGGAGAAGAGCCGATGAGAACAGCAATTTCCGATGGCTGGAAATGCAGTTTGATCAGTAGGCAGATGTGTGTATCGCGTTCTGAAAGCATGCCGTTCTGATGGATAAAGCGGCAGAATCCCGGCGCGTATTGTTCCGTAATCTGTGACAGTTCGGTCCAGTCTTCCAATAGTGGTTCCTTGCCTTTATCAGCCAACCGGTGGAAACGGTGAACGGTATTGTTCTCATGAAGGGCTTCTTTCAGGTTCCATTCTTTGGGAAGAGGTTGTGCTTTTTCCTGTTCGGTCAGTTGTTTCTGCAAACTTTCGATATGTGAAAGCACCTTGTTGTATTGCTTCATTTTCTTGCGATGATAACCGAAAAAGAACAGGATGACAAGTGCCAAGAAGGCGATGACACATAGCGTGAAGGCCAGTCTTTTTAGTAGTTTTGTACGAATGATATTTTGGTCGAACTGTTCCTGCAAGGCTGCGATGTGCTCCGTTTGGTCGATGGAATGGTGCTTTTTCAACAAATCATTGAGCAACTGACTCAAATCAAGTGCCCTCCAGGTCTCTGTATTCTTATAGTAGGGGATGAGTTTTTCCAGCGCAACCATCCTCACCTCATCTTCATTGGTGTTCAGTGCCTCAAACCATAGTTCGCATGCTTTCTTGGTATTTCCTTCCTTTTCAAACAAGTTCCCTAATTGCAAGGCAGCAAAATCATTGGGAAATAGTTCTATTGCTTTCTCCAGATACTGCCGTGCTTGGTCTTGCAGGTCCTTTTGAAGTGCCCAGTATCCCAAACAACCAAGGAGTTCTGATTGCAAAGTTTTGTCCACACGGGGTAACAACTTCTTGCTGCTGTCTATATAATTCGAGATGCTGTCTTTATCTGCCGTTCTTATCAATTTGCATAGGCTATGTGCCTGACGTGAGAAACTGCCTGTTTGCTGTGCTAAGAGATAGGCATCCTGATAACATCGCTTGGCCAGTACCTGACAGTTCTCCTGCTGGTTCAAATCACCCAATGCCAAGGCAACGTCATATTTCAGCGTGTCATCTAACTGCAGAGACTCCTGTTCTGCTTTTTTGAGCCATTCCACCGCTTCCTCAATCTCTCCGTTTCTGCTTTTGGTAATGCCGAGATGAAGCATTGCTTTTACCCATCGGCGTCCCTTCCCATTGTTGGAGAAGAATCGTTCACTGGCCGTGATGAGTGAGTCATTGCCCACATGGATTCCCTTCTTGTGGAGAATCTCAGTGAAGAGTACGCCGTAGAGTGCCTGATCAGCCTGATGAGGAAACGAATCCGTCAGGTTGTAAATGTATGCGTAGGCCGAATCGCAACTTTCGTCGATGCAGCTTTCTGCCTGTAGCAGTAAGGGATGGCGAGGCTGCTCCGTGGGGGAGCAGCCTGCCATCCATAACGCTATGAATGATAAAAACAGGTGCTTTACGTTCATTACAGTTTGAATGAAACAGGTAAGGCAAACGATACGCGCACAGCTTTGCCCTTCTCTGTGCCGGGCTTCCATCGGGGCATTTCGTTCACTAATCGCATGGCTTCTTTGTCAAGCAATGGATGAACGGCTGTCAGGGGATGTACTTCCGAGATGGAACCGTCTTTTTCTACGATGAAGGAAACGATGACTCGTCCCTCGATTTTTTGGTTTTTGGCCTCCTTCGGGTAGTTCACGTTGTTCTGCATGTATTCAAACAGGCCCTGCATGCCGCCGGGAAACTCGGGCATTACTTCTACTCTGTCGTACACTTTGTCGGTCTGCGCCTCTGAAGAGAGGGTCATCAGGGTTGCCATCATCAGGCATAAAAGGATTCTTTTCATTGTTCAATTGTTTTAAAGGTTTAACTTCAGTTCGGGTGGAATTCCGCTGCAAAAGTATGGAATCCCAGCATTTGCTCCAAGTTAATCTTTACATTTGATTACATCCTCCCTGTTTTTTATGCTGTTTTCTTATCTGAGCAGTTCACCGATGCCTTGGAATACGCCGTCGAGTACATCAATGATGTCGTCGGTGATATCGCGCACGCTCTTGGTTACTTCATCCAAAAGCGTGGACTTGTCCGTATCTCCCACAATCTTCAGAGCCACTTGTGAGAAGAAGTAGGGAGCAGCGGGTGTATGCGCCCAGCCGTCCACGTACTCTGTCTGTACGTCGGCCCCCTGGCGTTTCAGGAAACGTTCCATCCGCTCGGTACATAAGACGGGTACCACCTCGTCGGCTCTGGAGTGGAACAGATAGATATGCGTGTCGGGATTTGGTTTCCAGGTATCTATGAGCGAGTTCTTTTGATAATAGGTCATCATCTTGCGGCCCAGCGGGGTGCTTTCATCCATGATGGCGGGGTTGACGATGGCTGAGAGGCGTACGCCGTCGCGGGGATCGCCAGGCACGATGTCTTCAGGCGAAAGGCTGTCAATAATCATCTGATTGATGTCGGTGGTGGAATAATCCTTTGAGAGAATCCACTCCTCGTAATGATCAGCCAATGCTCCGCGGAACATATCGTGGGGTTTCAGCCACAGGTTTTCGGTCTCGTTGATGCCGCTCAGAATCAGGGGCAGCGCACAAGGATAGTAGGTCACCCCCGTTCGTTTCATGTCCTCATAGATGCCCATAATATCGTAAGGTCCGCCGCCGGCATAGGTATGCAGAATCCTCAGACGGTCGCTATAACGGGTATCTACGAGTCGTTGAACAGCCAGAGCTGTGTGTGCCCCCTGCGAATAGCCCACGTTGAGCAGTCGGTCCTCATATTCATAGCCCCTCAGGAAAAGCAGGCGCTTGGCCGCCAGGAGTCCGTCGATAGCTCCCTGCGCCGTGATGTCGGGATTCAGGTAGGCCTGCGGATGTTCTTCAGTGATACCGAAACCGTAGTTATCCACTGCCACAATGATATACTTGTGCGTGAAACCGATGGCTGCCTCGGCATCCAGATCATAATCCCTCGAAGGACATCCGTCTTTCTCGCTCGTGGTAGGATGGTTATAGAGGATGAGGCCGTTGCAATGGTTTTCCTTCGTCCAGATGGAGTGGCGCATGATAATGGCTCCCGAAAGAGTGATGGGCGTATGCCCGTCGGGTCCTACAGAGGTATACGTGTAGTTCAGCCTTACCAGCCGCATGTCCATGGCCGTACGGTGGATGATGGTGGTGTCGGAGATGGCTTCCTGCCCGTTCACGGTTTGCAGGAAGGCAAGACAGAGCAAAACGATGAGCGTACTGTGAACTTTAAACATACAACTTTAACCCTTAATCCTTCATCTTTAATCCTTAATCTCTAAGTCTTTTCAGCAGTTCCACCAGCACTTTCCAGATATTTTCGATGGTGGAGATTTCTACCCGTTCATGGGTGGAATGGGGTTCTAGGATTCGGGGGCCGATAGGAATAATCTCAATACCGGGGAAACGTTCTACGAAATAGCCCATCTCCATGACGAAATGCATCTCAACCAATCGCGGTCGGAAGCAGAGCACATCCTCGAAGGTTTGTTCCACCAGATGCATGAAAGGGCTGTCGGTGCGTTCCTGCCAGGCAGGTGTTGACATGACAATTTCCGATTTACCTCCGTTTTTGGCGATTTCATCGGCAATGTCTTTCCCGATACGCTCCATCTTCCTGTTGATAAACGAGCGGGTGTGGGTGGTCACATGGAAATGGTCTTCCTTTGTACGGATAACGCCAATGTTGTTGGAGGTCTCTACCGTGCCTTCCAGCCTTTCGCTCATCTTGATGACACCGTATGGAATTCTGGCAATGGCGCGGATCAGGGAGACGACAGATTTACGGTCGATGAAGGTCTCTGGCTGTTCGCACTCCTGTACACCTTCGGTGGGTAGTCCCTCTTTCGAGATTTTACCGATGATGACCGATGCCCTTGCGGGAATAGAGGCATTGGCTTCACCGGCGGTGATATCGGCCACAACCATGGTGGGGTCTTCTTCAAGCATCTTGTCAAGCAACGCACAGATTTCCTTTACCGCGCTCTTCCTGCCTTTGTTGATGTCCACGCCCGAATGCCCGCCGGTACTGCTCTGTTTGCTCACCTTATAATAATGAAGGTTCTCCGTAGTTTTTCTCCTTCTCAGGGGCAGCACGTGGTTCTGCAGATAGGCGCCGGCAGCTCCCGTGGTGATAGTGTCATAGTCTTCTGAGTCTAGGTCAATCATTCTGCGCCCTTTGACAAATTCAGGTGAGATGTTGGCAGCTCCCGTCATACCGTCTTCTTCGTTGGTCGTGACAAAGAGTTCCAGCGGACCATGCTCGATGGTATTGCTCTCCAAAACGGCCATGGCCATACAGAGTCCGATACCGTTATCAGCTCCCAGCGAAGTGCCGCGGGCCTTCATCCATCCATCCTCGATGTACGATTCTATCGGGTCGCTCAGCGGATTAAAGGTCTTGCCTTCTTCCGCCACGCATACCATATCCATATGGGCGTGCATCACGGTGATGGGTGCCTGCTCCATTCCCGGTGTTCCTGGTTTGCGGATGACGATGCAGTTGTGGTCGTCGCGCTGATAGTCGAAATGATGCTTTTCGGCAAACTCACAGAGCCAGTCGGCTACCTTCTCTTCATGCCATGAAGGTCGTGGCACTTGATTCAGTTCATGGAAAAGACGGAAGATGTTTTCACTCATAGTTGTTTCCTCTTAAGTATATTTCGAATGCAAATATATAATAAATTCTTGAAACCTGAAACCTGAAACCTGAAACTTTTTATTATCTTTGCACCCATAAACCAATAATCGTTACTGAAGGAAATGAAAAAACTGCTCTTTTTAGTTCTAATTGTGGGTGTTGCCATCATTATGTCACTCACCAAACCCGACAAGAAGGCCCATAAAGAGGCCATGATGAAAGCTATTGCTGAATATGTGGACGATGAGGCTGAAGACCGCGGCTTTGGCAATAATGTGCTCACCAATCTCGGCAAGAGTGTGGTGCGCTCGGCTGCCAGTCTGGCCATCGATCTGAAACTGAAACTCGATGACTACTTTGTGGTGAATGCTACCCATATCCGTATGGATGGTAAAGACCAGATGCTCTCCCTGGGACTCTTTGGAAAGGTCATCACCTTCGACAAGAACATGCTTCGTGAAGCTTTGGAGAAAGGCGACAAACTGCAGCAGAAAGACCTTGACGACCCTGACGACAAGGAGGCGCTCCGCGAGGCCAAGAAGGCAGAAAAAGCTGCCTTGAAGGAAGCCAAGAAACGTGAAAAAGAGGCCAAGAAGGAAGCCAAGCGGGCAGAGCGGGAAGCCAAGAAGGCTGCCAAGGCTGCTGAGAAGGAAGCCAAGCGTAAGGCTAAGGAAGCCGAAAAGGAGGCTAAGCGCAAGGCGAAGGAGGAAGCGGATCGTGAAGATTGAAGTTTTTAAACAACGAAATAACGTTATAACGTCATAACGAAATAACGAGAATCACTAGTATATAATAACCTAAAAATGAAAAGAAACCTTATGCTGACGGCCCTCATAGCCGTCATGACCCTCTTGAGCACCAATGCCAGGGCTGAAGTGGATCCCAATTTCTACATCTATCTATGTATCGGCCAAAGCAACATGGAAGGCCAAGGCACCATTGAAGACTGCGACCTCTCACCCGACGAGCGTTTCCAGATGATGTCGACGCTCGACTGCGGAACCCGCAAACTCGGACAATGGTACCGCGCCGTACCTCCATTGGCCCGTTGTGACACTCGTCTTTGTCCTGCCGATTACTTCGGACGCACCATGGTGGCCAATCTTGATGAAGGCAAGCGCGTGGGTGTGGTCGTGGTAGCCATCGGCGGCATCAAGATTGACTTGTATGATCCTGACGGTTGGCAGTCGTATGTCAATTCGATGACAGAGACTTGGCAGATTAATTCCGTCAACGCTTATGGCGGCAATCCGCTGGCCCGTCTGCTCGAATGTGCCAAGGAGGCGCAGAAGAGCGGTGTTATCAAAGGTATCCTTTTGCATCAGGGTGAGAGCGATGCCTACAGTGATGCGTGGGTGCAGAAAGTGAAAAGGGTCTATGAAAACCTGCTCACGGAACTCAACCTCAAAGCCGAAGATGTACCCCTTATTGCGGGCGAAGTGGGTAGTGCCGACCAGAATGGCGGATGCGCTCATGCCAACCCCACCATCAACCGTTTGCCCAAGACCATTCCCACAGCCCACGTCGTCTCTTCCGTTGGTTGCACCTTGCAGAGCGATAACATTCACTTCGATTCACAGGGCTACCGCAAACTGGGTCGCCGCTATGCCAAGACCATGCTTGCCACGATGGGCATCGAAGCTGATATCGACGAGGATGAAGTTCCCGAGATAGATTATTCAGAGCCTGTTGACATAATCAATCGTTTCACTTATTGCTGGAACACAGCTGAAACGGTTACTTCCGAAGGTGGCGTCCTTGTTTATAATGGTGTGCAATGGGGTGGTCTTGCCTGCTGGTTGGGAGAAGCCGACTGGTCGGAATATGCCAAGTTGGTCTTCGAATTTGCCGAGCCCACTACTATTGCTACGCAGATTTTTATCCAAGGTGTTGGTAATGTAGATATTGCCAAGGTCTGGGTTAATGCCGGAGCTGAGAAGGCAGAATGTCTTTTTGCCGGTCATGATGTGAGCAAAGTCAGTCAGGTAGCCCTTCAGGCCGCTGATGCTGGCACCGTAAAGATTTCCAAAATATACCTGCTGCGTCAGACACCCACGGGTATCCGCCAGACGGAAATCTTCAGTGGAGACCAGTCTCGCCAGTGGTTTCTCCTGAACGGTCAGCCCGCGCCTCAGGGTTTCAAGGGCATTTCCGTTTCAAAAGGTAAGAAAGTGATGCGCCCATAATCCACGGTCGCTCCTGTAGAAAATTTTCCATTTAAGGGTGCAAGGGTGTCAAAACCCCGATAGACACAGGGCTTGCACCCTTATTCTGAGGGTGTCAAGGGTGACATAAGGGTGCAAGGTTTTTAATAAATTCTCTAGAGAATTTTCTCCAAACTATCATCCGAGGGTGTGCAAACTATCATTGGAAGGTAAAAATTCTCTAGAGAATTTTCCACATCCTGTTAACATCTTCACACCCATGAGCCTTTCGGTAGCAACTAACAGAAGAAAAACACGCCTTAACTTGAATTTATTTCTCCCAAAATTGCTTTAATCGGAAATATATGTTTATCTTTGCCTACATGATTCTGTACACTATCGGACATTCCAATCATTCGCAGGAGAGTTTTTTACAACTGCTTCAATCATTTCATGTGGACTGCGTGGTAGATGTGAGAAGTTTGCCCGTAAGCAATTATAATCCGCAATTTAATAAGGATGCGTTGGATTTCTTTTTGCAGGGAAATGGCATTGCATACGTTTTTCTGGGTCATGAATTTGGCGCACGCCGTTTGGACTGTCTGGATGAAAAAGGTCAGGTGGATTTTGAAAAGGCTGTTGATACTGCTTTGTTCCAGCAGGGCGTGAGCAGGATTAGTCAGATTCTGAACGACTATCATCATGTGACGCTTATGTGTTCGGAGGCAAATCCTTTGGTCTGCCATCGTTTTGCATTAGTGGCTCGTTATTTTAATGCTCATGGTATTAAGGTGAGTCATATATTGAGTAATGGTACAACTGTGAGCCATGAATTTTTGGAGCAGGAAATGGTGACCCAGTATCTGAAAGCCAAAAAGCGGTTGTTGCCGGAGGTTGACGAGTTGTTCGATTCCTATACCGCAGCACAGCAATTGGTCGATGCCTATCGGCTCAAGAACAAGGACATCGGTTATAAAGTTGAACACGAAGATTATTATGACTGATGTATAAGCATTTCATTTGTTTGGCAAACTCCTATAAGCGGGGCGGAAGATGTGTCGCTGGCGTGGAAATCATTATTGATACTGACGGTCAATGGAGCGTCAGAAGAGATGAGGCTGGGAGGCCCCAATGGATACGTCCCATCGACCGTCACACAGAATATGGTGAGATTCCCGAGGGTGATGCCCGTTTTCTTCCCCTTCTTTCTGTAGTCGAAATAACTGAAGTTGTGCCTTGTCCGCAACACGCACATAGCGAAGACGTGTATTTTGCCAACATGTATGCCATCGGTAAGGTACTTCCACATCCTGATGTCATCAGCCAATTGGCAGACGGCGTTCATGATGTGCTGTTTTATGATTCGGAGTATTCCATTTCGATTGATACCTACAACCGGGGTGATTATTCGTTGATGTTAGTCCATCCGGAAAGTTTTTCATTTCATCTTGATCCGACAAAGGTTCGGGCAAAATATTTCATGAACTTTAGGTATCATGGAGTGACCTACGATTTTTCCGTAACCGATCCTTTTTTTTATGCGTACATCAATCAGAATCTTGGCGCTTTAGAAAATCTTTCTGATGTCTATTTGGTTTTATCGTTAGGATTGGAATATGAGGGTCGGCATCATAAATTGGTTGCTGCGGTCATCATTCCATCCCTTACGGTGACCGCAACTGATTTCCAAACTGTTCTACATGACAAGTTGCGCGAAAAGTCTGTCCGTCCTTTTACCCGGCAGGAGCGAAGGTATTGCAAGCGAGCCTTTGTCGTTCCTAGTCAGGAAGGTTTGTCGCTCTGCATAAGGAAGAAGGGAAGCAGGGAACAGTTTATCATGCTGGATGCCGGATGCGACCTTAGTAGTTGGCAGAAAGTCAATTTAAAAACGGTACTATTGGTCACTTATGAGAATGAGTATGGTGAGGAAACCTACCGAATCAGAAAGGCCCCATTCGTGACAGGGAAGTGGAACTTCCGTTCTCTTCTCTGTCATCTTAAAAGGCTAGGAAGATATGGGGCCAAATAAGGCAATTAATATTGCTGAAAATAACCTTATATACTCTAAACTCCCTACACAGGGAGGGATGGGTCTCAGGCTTGGAGAGAGTCTCCTGTGACTTACACCCTTATGACACCCTTGACACCCTCTGAATAAGGGTGCAAGCCCTGTGTTTATCGGGGTTTTGACACCCTTGCACCCTTAAATCGAAAATTTCTATATAGACAAACGAGACATCCGCCCCGGCTATAATCCACATAAAGAAAGTTAAAATAAAGGTGGGCCGTTTGCTTTATAATAAGATTATAATGATTTTATTATACTACCTTGGCATTTTTAATCTCATTCTGCAAAAAAGAATATACATAACCAGCACTCTGATAATACAGCCCTGTATTATTGTCCTGCAGACGTTCAAAGGTCTCAGAGGTGTATAGCATTTCAATGGCCTCTTGTGGGGACAGTTGGAAGTCATCAACGAGAAAGCCTGCCAATTCTACTGTCAGTTCATCTTTAAGCAGTTGAATCTGCTCGGGTTGCAATCTTGTAGTCATACTTTCTTCAGTTTAGATAATGCTCGGTCAGTACCAAAGAAATACTGGAAGGTAATACCCTTGGCGTACTTCAGTTCTTCAACCAGTCTAGGCAAAGAAATAACCCCTCCTTCATAACGGCGTAACTGATAGGTTACGCCATCATCAGCAATAGGGCCATACACGATGTCATAGTCATGAATAGGGTGCTTTCCGTTTTTGTTACGATTGGCCAGGACGAATTTAGCCCATTCTTCACAATAGTCAAGAAAAGAGAGCACTTTCAACTCATCAGATTCCATCAGCATTTCATCAAACATGAACTCACTGACTTCTGCTTCCCCTTCCTGGGTCTGACTGACTTTCTGATATGCCATATCCCATGCTTGTTGCTTATCAGCAGAAAGATAGAATCCCATCCCGAAATCCTTGAAGGGTTTCGAATGCGCCAAATCAGGCACATCAATCTTTATGTTTGAACCGTGAAACAGCTTTATCATTTTAGTCCTCCGCCGTTATTTGCGCATACCTGTGTTAGTACCTCAATAGTGTCAGAGAACGACTGGGTATGCAGAACACCGTAGTGTTGCTGAAGATGTTCCATTCCCTTGAAACGCTTCAGATAAGCATAGGCTTGTCTGGGATGAATTCCATAATGACAGGCAAACTCACTTATGAGTGACACCGTGTATCCTATAATATTCTTATTTTCTCTTGACATAATTATAAAACATATCCAGTGCAAATTTACGAAAAATCCTTTAACTTCCAAATTTTTTTGTACTTTTGCTTAGGAAAACGGGTTGTCTGATTGTATATAGAGTAAAAGACATGCAATAAGATGATTGAAAAGCAAGAGTTTGAACAGATTTTCAGACGTCACTACGACGGGATGTTCCGGCTGGCCAGTCGGATACTCGGCGATGATGCTGAAAGCAAGGATGTGGTGAGCGACGTGTTCGCCCTGCTACTGAACAAAGTACGTTGTGGCGAGTTTGAGATTCGCAACGCGGAAACGCTTCAGGCTTACTTGCTGACCAGTGTCCGTAACCGTTGTATCAATCTGCTGGTGCACAGGCAGAAAGAAAAGCAGCGTGTTGACGAACTTTACTCGGAAGTGGAGCAGAGTCAGAAGGCCGTGGTGGTGGAGATGACGAACCCTGGTCAAACGGCAGAGCAGGAACAGTTGCAGATGCTTCATCACTTTATCGACAGACACTTGCCGAAACTATCTCAGCAGATACTCCGCCTGCGCTATCAGCAGGGACTGAAGTATCGTGAGATAGCCAACGTGCTACAAGTAAGTGAGGTTACCGTACACAATCATCTTTCGCAGTCGCTCAAACAATTAAAGGACCATTTTAAATCATTAGGTTATGGAATCAAATGACAATCTGGAACAGCTTCTCAAACGAATGTACGCGCATGAGGAAGAGCATATAGATACTTCGGACATTATTGACGATGAGTGGACGAAGTTTGAAGCCGAGCATTTTGGAAGTAAACAGGAGCACGTGAAAAGAGAAAAATCTCCGTTGCTCAAGATTGCTGCCATGATTATCGGTGTGCTCATGCTTTCAGGAATCACCTACGCCGCCATCCGGTATGTACGCAGTTCGCAAGGACAAGATGAAAAGACTCCGGAGACAATAGTGGTGACAAACAGCCCTAGCTCAGTTGTAGATGAGCCGTTAGCCGAACAGGACAGTACGCAGTTGGAACCTGTGGTCTTTGAAAACGCAGAACTCGGCACAATCCTTCGTGAGGTTGCCGATTACTACCAATGTGAAGTTGTCTATAAGAACCAGAAGGCCAAGCGCGTCCGTCTATATTTCACTTGGGACAAGAAAGCCCCGATAGAGGATGTGGTAGAGACGTTCAACCAGTTCGAACGTATCCATATCGAGAACGAGAACCGAAAGCTGATTGTGAAATAACCTAAGTCATACGAACATGAGAAAGATTTTATTCATAGCCATGCTCTGTGGCTTCACGCTTTGTGCCAATGCGCAAAGGTTAAGCAAAAACTATCAGAATCTGTCGCTCTCGAAAGTGTTGACAGACCTGAATACAGCCTCTTCTGAGAAGACTATATATTTTATCTACGATGAGTTGGAGGACTTTACCGTTACCTGCCATTTCCGGAACCTGACCATAGAGGAAGCCATCCGTGAGGTTATCGGCTTCTATCCCATGAAGGTTACCTATGATGGCGACCGTATTTTCGTGGAATGTACGCAGAAAGAGGATACGAAGGTAATAGGCCGTGTGGTGGATGAGAATGGTCGCCCCATCGAATTTGCCAATGTCACGTTGATGGCCGAACAGGATTCCGCTTTTATCAATGGCAGCGTGAGCAATGAGAACGGTGACTTCGTGATACCCTGTGAGCAGAGGAGCGTAGTGGCTCAGGTAACCTATATCGGTTATAAGATTGTTAAGCGAAAGGTCAATGTGGGAAATATAGGAACCATCACCCTACATCCGGAGACCTATATATTGAACGGTATCACCGTAAAAGGTGAGATTCCGCAATACAAGGCCGTTGCCGGTGGAATGACTGTTGACATACAACACTCCATCCTGCATGATGTTGGCTCTGCTGACGATCTGCTCTCGATGCTGCCGATGATTCAGGGACGTGACGGAAAGTTCGAGGTTATAGCCAAGGGCGAGCCGGAAATCTATATTAATAATAAGAAGGTACGTGATGCCACGGAACTGAAACAGTTGAAATCGATGGACATCAAGAATGTGGAGATCATCACCGCGCCAGGTGCCAAGTATAATGCTGAGGTGAATGCCGTGATTCGCATCAAGACGCTGAAACCACAAGGCGACGGATTCAGCTTGATGGCTACCAGTCGGACGTGGAAGAACAACAAGTGGAGCAACTACGACGACCTGACCTTGAAATACCGCACAGGCGGACTGGAGGCGTTTGCCACCGTGGCACTCGATAACGGGCATTTCAGTAATGACCAAGATATTGATCAGGAGCTACATATCAAAAAAGACCTATTCAATGTTCATGCTACTTTGCCCGGTAGAAGCAGTTGGACGAAGTTTGAGTATCAGGCAGGTGTGAGCTATGACTTCAATGCCGACCATTCCATCGGTATGAGCTTCTCTTCACAGCATATACTCTATGACAAATATAAGTCGGAGATGAAACAACACTATCTGAAGAACGAGGCATTCTACGGTGATGTCCTTTTGAAAACGGATATCAAAGAACTCAACAAACCTGTTTGGGAACTGAACACATACTATGTGGGAAAGGCAGGGGAATTAGGCATCGACCTGAATGCTACTCTGTTGCGACGCGCTACAGAGAGCCATCTCAACCAGCAGGAGTTTAGCAAGGAACTTGCTGACCGAACGATTACCACCCTCAACAATGATGATCGCAAGATGGTGGCAGGGAAACTGGTGCTGACTTATCCCATTTGGAAAGGCGTGTTGAGTGGCGGTTCGGAGGCTTCCTCTACGCAGAGCCAAGGCAAGAATGTCAATCAAGAAGGCATCATCCCAGAAACCGACAACGAGATGAAAGAAAAGAATATTGCTGGTTTTGCCGAATACGAGTTGCCGTTGGGTCCGTGGCGTCTGAATGCTGGTCTTCGCTTTGAGCATGTAAAAGCGAATTACTACTCTTTTGACAAATGGCAGGAAGAGCCCAGTCGCACCTATAATGATTGGTTCCCTAACGTGTCATTAGCATGGCAGAAGGATAAGTGGAGTGCACAGTTGAGCTATGGTAAACGCATCACTCGACCACCCTACCGTATGCTGGAATCAATGATTGTCTATGACAGTCGTATGTTCTATGAGGGCGGTAATCCGTTGTTGCGACCTTCGGTGCGTCAGAGTATCGACCTCAACCTGACTTATTCGTGGTTGACTTTTGTTGCTGGCTATACCCGCGAGAACGACCTTTTTACTCACATCGGTAGGGTCTATGATGAGGAAAAGGAGATTGCTATCTTCCAACCTGTCAACTTCGACCATCAGGATCGCATCTATGCCACCCTCGTTGTTTCGCCTAAATTGGGATTCTGGCAACCATCCGCCACATTGCACTACTATCAGCAGATGTTCGACGCTGAAGCATACGGTGCGCCAAAGAAACTGAACAAGCCCGAATTCAGCTTCGACCTGAAAAACTGGTTTGTCATCAATCCCACCACGAAAGCGTTCCTGCAAGTTCGCTATACAGGCAGCAACCACTGGGGATTTATGTATCGCGGAAGCGACTTTCAGGTGAATGCCAGTGTGCAGAAGTCTTTCTTCAAGGAACGCCTCTCGTGTACACTCTATGCCAACGACATCTTCCGCACGTCAAAAACAAAGAACATCACTTATTATGCCATCGGCCAAACGTCTCAGAGCTACTACGCCTATGAGCAGTGTGTGGGTATCACGCTCAGCTATAAATTCAATGCCACACATTCGAAGTATAAGGGTTCAGGTGCAGGTAATGAAGAGAAGGGCCGGTTGTGATTTTCCGTTTCAAAAATGGCCCAATATTCGAGAATAATCAGTAACTTTGTCCCCGGTATGAAGAAAAAGGTATTCCTTTTGATGTTGCTGGCAGCATTGTCACTGATCCACGGAGCGGCACAAGAGTATGTGCGGATGCCGCAGGCGCTGAAGTCAGGCGATACGATTGCCATTATTTCTCCGTCGAGTACACCTACACGGGAGGTGGTGGAACGGGGATGCGCCGTGCTACGCGGTTGGGGCTATGTGCCCGTGGTGGGGAAACATGTGTTCAGCTCTTATCATGGTTTTGCCGGTACGGCTGAGGAACGGGCCGCTGATTTGCTTTGGGCGCTCAGGGATTCTACTATCAAGGCGATTATGTGCAGCCGTGGTGGTGACGGAGCCGTGCAGGTATTACAGCGAATACCTTTGAAGGAATTTGCCAACCATCCCAAATGGCTCATCGGTTTCAGTGATGCCACGGCACTTCACAGCGGTATGGTATCGGCGGGAGTGATGAGCATCCACGGTACGATGTGCGAAGGGATAGCAGCGCGGAGTGATGATGATCCCGTTATCGTTGCCATGCGGCAAATCCTTCAGGGGCAGATGCCCGTGTATTCGGTGTCTCACCATCCGTTGGACCAGACGGGTGAGGCTACGGGTATCTTGGTGGGAGGCAATATGAGCGTGTTCAGCGGATTGGCTGGCTCTGACTATGATTTCCTGAATCATGCTGACAAGGGGCTGATTCTTTTCTTCGAGGATACGGGTGAGGGAATGAGCAAGGTAGACCGCATGCTCCACCAAATAGAGATTAGAGGCATCTTGCCGCGGCTGAAAGGTATCATCGTTGGGCATTTCTCGAAATACAAGGAGGGAGAGAGTGGTTTTGAGACGATGTACGACATGCTGCACGAATACCTGCGACACTACGATATTCCTGTTTGTTATGACTTTCCCATTGGTCATCACAGCGGTTTCAACTGGCCACTGGTGGAAGGCTGTCGTGTGAGACTGACGGTGACAGCCGACGGAACGCAGTTGGATTTCAGATATTAGTTTAAAGGTTAAGGGTTAAAGTTTTAGGTTAAAGATGTTTAGGAAGATTACAGAAGAGGCATCCCTCTATGACCATTTGGAACGGAAATCCACCTCGGAGATTCTCGTTGAGATCAACCGCGAGGACCAGCAGGTGGCAACGGCGGTCAAGGAGGCTATTCCGCAGATTGAACGTCTGGTAGAAAATATCTTTCAGCGATTGAATTTGGGTGGCCGGGTGTTTTATGTGGGTGCCGGTACCAGCGGACGTCTGGGCGTGTTGGATGCTTCTGAGATTCCTCCAACCTATGGACTTCGGGACGTTTTTATAGCGGTGATTGCCGGTGGCGACAAAGCTTTGCGTACAGCCGTTGAGAAGGCTGAAGACAACGAAGAGGCCGGCTGGAATGACTTGCTGCCGTATCATCCTAATGACCATGACTCGGTAATCGGCATTGCCGCTTCGGGAACCACGCCTTATGTGATAGGCGCGTTGAAAGCAGCCCGAAGCCACGGATTGCTTACGGCTTGCATCACCAGTAATCCCGACTCTCCCGTCACGCAATTGGTGGATATTCCCGTGGTGACGGTAGTGGGCCCTGAATACGTCACGGGCAGTTCGCGCATGAAATCGGGCACAGCCACCAAACTCATCCTTAATATGTTGTCAACAGCCTTGATGATCAAGTCGGGACGGGTGGAGGGCAACCGTATGGTCAACTTGCAGCCCACCAATCATAAACTGACAGAGCGCAGCATCCGTATGCTGATGGAGAAGCTGAACGTTCCTGAGGAAAAAGCCCGACAATTGCTGCTACAATATGGCACCGTGAAAGCAGTGCTGGACAATCAGCGGTAAAAGATTTTTATTCACAAAAAACATTAATAACTATCTAATTGACGGTGATAATTTGGCGGAGTGAAACTTTCTGCTTAATTTTGTCGTCAATTATGTAGCATACATTCGACTTCAGACACAAGATATGAGTATGATTCATTTACGGGATGTCCATAAAACCTATCAGGGCGCGCAGCCATTGCACGTACTGAAAGGCATCTCGCTCGACATAGAGGAAGGAGAGTTCGTGAGTATCATGGGTGCCTCGGGCTCCGGCAAATCGACGTTGCTGAATATTCTGGGTATTCTGGACAACTACGACGAAGGCGAATACCGGCTGGCGGGTACGCTCATCAAAGATTTGAGCGAGACGCGTGCCGCAGAATACCGAAACCGGATGATCGGTTTTATCTTCCAGAGTTTCAATCTGATAGGTTTCAAAACGGCCGTGGAGAATGTGGAATTGCCGCTCTTCTACCAAGGTGTAGGGCGCAAGAAACGTCATCAGATGGCAATGGAATACCTGGAACGCTTGGGTCTGCTCGACTGGGCAGGCCATTATCCCAATGAACTTTCTGGAGGTCAGCGCCAGCGTGTAGCCATTGCCCGCGCGCTGATTACCCGTCCGCAGATTATCCTGGCCGATGAACCCACGGGAGCCTTGGACTCCAAGACTTCGGTGGAAGTCATGCAGCTATTGAAGGAACTCAATAGTAAAGAGGGCATGACCATCGTGGTGGTGACCCATGAGAGCGGTGTGGCCAACGAGACGAATAAGATTGTACATATCAAGGACGGTCTGATTGGGAACATTGAGGAGAATCTCGATCATAAGGCTTCGCCTTTCGGTATCAATGGCATGATGAAGTGAGTATTGGAATTAAGAGTTATCGTTATCGTTAACGTTATCGTTTTTAATGAGAGATATCGTCAGTGAAATATGGAGTACGGCTCGGCGCAACAAGTTGCGCACCACGCTTACAGGCTTTGCTGTGGCGTGGGGCATCTTCATGCTCGTCGTGTTGCTGGGAGCAGGCAATGGCCTTATCCATGCACTGGAAAACAATAATAATCGTTTCATCGTGAACTCCATGGCCATCTTCGGCGGTACAACTTCGAAACCTCACAAGGGCATGAAGGAAGGACGCTATGTGCCGCTCAGGGACAAGGATATCGCTATCACGGAGACACAGTTTACGGATCATATCGACGAGGTGGGGGCACGAGTATCGCAACAGGCTGTTATCAGCATGGGTGAGAACTATATTAGCACGCGGCTTTGTGGCGTCTATCCTAATCATCAGCAGATAGACAAGATAGACATGCTCTACGGTCGTTTTATCAATAATATCGACCTGAAGGAGAAACGTAAGGTGCTCGTGTTGGGCGACCAACAGGCCAAAGAACTGACCCGTGACGTGGCCTCACTGGTGGGTAAGCATCTTAAGGTTGGCGCTTTTGTCTTTCGCGTCGTGGGTATTTTCAAGGAACCGCAGAACGGCAATGCCGATGCTATGACGGCCTATTCTACACTGGAGACGGTCTATGGCAAGGGCAAGCAACCGGAAAGGATCGTGTTTTCTTTCCACGGGCTGCCCACCATTGAGGCCAACGAGGATTTTGAGAAAGCTTATCGCAGCAAATTGAACAGGGAACATCAGGTGGCTGATGATGATGAGAGCGCACTCTGGATATGGAACCGCTTTACGCAGAGTCTGCAGATGGAGATGGGTATGGGCATCATCCGCACAGCCCTTTGGATTGTGGGTCTCTTCACGTTGTTGAGCGGCATTGTGGGTGTATCGAACATTATGCTCATCACCGTGAAAGAACGCACCCGAGAGTTCGGTATCCGCAAAGCCATCGGTGCCAAGCCGTGGTCTATCCTGAAACTCATCATCGTGGAGAGTGTCATCATGACCACTTTCTTCGGTTATATCGGGATGGTACTTGGCGTTGCCGCCAACGAATATATGGATGCCACCTTAGGTCATGACGTCATTGATACAGGACTTTTCCAGACAACGATGTTTGTGGATCCCACGGTGGGTATTGACGTGTGTATTGAGGCCACGATGGTGATGGTCATAGCAGGAACCTTGGCTGGCCTCATCCCGTCGCTGAAAGCCGCACGCATCCGCCCCATTGAAGCCTTAAGAGCAGAATGAGATTTGACATAGATACATATCGCGAAATTCTTGACACGCTGACGCGCAACAAGAGTCGGTCTTTCCTTACGGGTTTCGGCGTTTTTTGGGGCGTGTTCATGCTCGTGGCATTGATTGGCGGCGGCAATGGATTGAAGGAGCAGCTGAACAACAACTTTGAAGGATTTGCCACCAATACCGGTATGATATGGAGTCAGCAAACCACAAAAGCCTATAAGGGATTCCGCAAGGGACGGCAGTGGCAGATGGTCTATCAGGATGTGGACCGTTTGCGCCAGCGGGTTCCTGAACTGGAAGTTGTAACCCCCATGCTTTTCTCCAATGGCGGCACGGCCTACTATGGCGACAAGAAGACCACCATTGCCGTGAACGGCACGACGCCGGAATATGCGAAAGTGAATTCGCCGAAGATATACTATGGACGCTATCTGAATGATATGGACATTGCAAAGCATCGCAAGGTGTGCGTCATCGGAAAGAAAACCTACAAGGACCTTTTCACCAACGGTGAAGATCCTTGCGGTAAGAGCATCCGCATCGACTCTGTCTATTATCAGATAGTGGGCGTGGACTACAATGTGAGTGGTGCCGTCAATTTCGGAGCAGAAGAGGGAACCACCGTCATACTGCCGTTGACGCTGATGCAGCAGACCTACAACCGTGGAAACACGGTGGATATGATAGCCGTGACGGGAAGACCAGGGGTGGTGATGAGTCAGCTCTCTGACCGTATCCGTACAACCATTGCCCGAGCCCATCTGGTAGATCCTTCTGACGAAAAGGCCGTTACGGTCTTCAACACGGAAATCCTCTTCCAGTTGCTCGACAACCTTTTCAAGGGCGTGAACTTCCTGATATGGCTTGTAGGACTGGGAACCCTTCTGGCCGGTGCCATCGGCGTTTCGAACATTATGATGGTCACCGTGCGTGAGCGTACCACGGAGATAGGTATCCGCCGTGCCATCGGAGCCACGCCGCGCACTATTCTCTCGCAGATTATCTCTGAGAGTATCATCCTTACAGCCGTGGCGGGCATGAGCGGCATCCTGATTGCCGTGGGTGTCTTGGAAATGCTGGAGAAAGCAAACACAGAGGATGGTATCATTAGTGCCCATTTCCAGGTGGATTTCTGGACGGCGATCTTGGCCGTGGTGGTCATCAGCGTGATGGGTGTCTTGGCAGGTCTGGCTCCCGCCTGGCGTGCCATGAGTATCAAGCCTGTGGATGCTATGAGAGATGAGTGAATTAGAGGATCTAGAGAATCTAGAATTCTAGAAACCTAGAAAATAAAATAAAAAATAGATATGAAGAAGTACAGCAAACTGATTGTGGCGGCCATTGTGGCGCTGATTTTCATCGGGACCTTTGTGTTTCTCTGGCAGAAGTCTCAACCAGAAGAGGTTTCCTACAACGAGTTCACGCCGAAGGTTTCCGACTTGCGTAAGACAACCATCGTGACGGGAAAGATTGAACCGCGCAATGAGGTGAATGTGAAACCGCAGGTCAGCGGTATCATCACACAACTGATGAAGGAGGCTGGCGACTATGTGCAGGCCGGAGAGATCATTGCCAAGGTGAAGGTGATTCCCGATATGGCACAACTCAGTTCGGCGGAGAGTCGCGTCCGTTTGGCTCAAATCAATCTGGCACAGGCCAAGATAGATTTTCAGCGTGAGGAGGAACTCTACAAAAAAGAACTGGTGAGTGCCGATGAGTTCGATAAAAAGAAACAGGCGCTGCGTCAGGCTCAACAGGAAAAGAATGCTGCTGACGATAACCTGCAGGTGATACGCGATGGTGCCTCGAAGAGTAATGCCAAGGTTTCGAGTACATTGGTGCGATCTACCATCAGCGGCATCATTCTCGATGTTCCCGTCAAAGTGGGAAACTCTGTCATTCTGAGTAATAACTTCAACGATGGTACCACCATTGCCAGTGTGGCCAATATGAACGATCTTATTTTCCGTGGCAATATTGACGAAACAGAAGTGGGGCAGCTGGTACAGGGGATGCCCATGAAAATCACCGTGGGAGCCTTACAAGACCTTACCTTTGATGCGGCTTTGGAATATATCTCGCCGAAGGCCGTGGAGAGCAACGGTGCCAACCAGTTTGAAATCAAGGCCGCTGTGCGTGTGCTGAAAGGCAGTAAGATACGTTCAGGCTACAGTGCCAATGCCGAAATAGAATTGGCCAATGCCAAGCAGGTGGTTACCGTGCCTGAGAGTGCCATCGAATTCAAAGGTGACAGCACATTTGTCTATGTCGTCAAAGGCGAAGGCAAGGACAAAACCTACGAGCACCGGCAGGTGATGACAGGTCTCAGTGACGGCATCAGTATTGAAATTAAGAAAGGGCTCAGCACGAAGGAGAAGGTGCGCGGCCCCAAGATTGTAAAGGACATTAAGGACGAACAAGAATAATACGAATGAAACAGATCACTTATCCCACTTGGGGCACCTGTTCCAAGTTCATCAATTTCGAACTTGATGAAGATCACCGTGTACATAATGTGCAGTTTCTCGGCGGTTGTGACGGCAATACCAAGGGCATAGGACTTCTTGTGGAGGGAATGTATGCCGAGGATATCATCAAGAAACTGCGGGGTGTCACTTGTGGTTACAAGCGCACTTCCTGCCCTGACCAACTGGCCCAGGCCTTGGAAAAAGAACTAAATGGAAATCCCGAGGCTTTGTAATCTCAAAGCCTCGGGATTTTTATTCTGCTGGAGTAGCCGCTGGCTCTTGCGGTTTAGGTGCAGGAGCGGGTTCTGCCGGCTTTGGCTCTGCGGGTTTTGATTCTGGTTGTTGAGGCTCTGCAGCGGGAACGATTGTGGTTTCTGTTCCTGCAGACGGTGTGGCTGATTCTTCCTTCGGCCCTTCTTCACGACGACGTTGCTTCTGTACTTTCACTGTGTCTTTTTTGACGGGAATGGGGTCGAGGGCCTTTCCGTCGTAGGTGAGCATATTGAGGCTCTCGGTGTTAAGTTGGTAGTTCATGGTCTGGAGCTTCTCATCCTCAGAGTTCTTGCGGCGAGTGACGGCGGTGAAGAGGATGAATTTCTCATCCTTTGAAAGCTTGGCGGCAATGATTCCGCTCTGGTCGTCCATGTCGTCGTAGTAGATTTCAAGATTGGCATTTGAAGTTTCGGGCGTCACCTCCTCCAGCATCTTGCTTTGGGCATTGAAGCGCATCAGGTGGCCGCTCTTCAGGTAATAGAGCGAATGGCGCTCATCGTTGAAGCGGGCAATGACATTTGCACCTTCAGGCATCACGGCAATGAAACTGTCGATGACCTCTGTGGTGCCCAGATCCTGCGAGAAGAAGCGGTGCTTGGGTCCCTGACTGCCTTCACATCCGATAATCAGTCCGAAAGCGAAGGATACGACGGCAATGGTAGCCCAAATGGTGTATTTAAGTGCCTGAGGACTAAGACGCTGAAAGAATCGTCCTATTCTGTCAGTCAGTGGTTTCAGTTTCTGAACCATTGGCTTTATTTTCTCCTTTAGAACGTCAATTTGTTTCATTTTTGGGGCGCAAATAGTAAAATTTCGTTGCAAAGATAAAAATAATTTTTAATTCTGAATTCATAATTCTTAATTATGTTGTACATTTGTGCTCAAATTCAATGATTTAATGGCTTATGAACAAAAAAAACTTCGTTTTGATGACAACTTTTTCAGTTCTTTCCGCTCAGGCACAGATAAATTATCCCGATACACCTAAAGACAATACTGTTGATGAGTATTTCGGGGTGAAAGTGGCCGACCCTTACCGTTGGTTGGAAAACGACACCTCGGCGGCAACTGCCCAGTGGGTGGAGGCTGAGAATAAGGTTACCAATGCCTATCTGCAGAAGATTCCTTTCCGCGGAAAACTGCTGAAGCGACTGAAGGAAGTAAGCAATTATGAGAAGATAGGCACACCTTTCAAAAGACATGGGCGCTGGTATGTCTATAAGAACAACGGTTTGCAAAACCAGAGTGTGCTTTACGTGATGGATGAGTTGGGAGGAACACAGCGTGTATTCCTTGACCCGAACCGCCTTTCCAATGACGGTACGGTGGCACTCAAGGGCGTATGGTTCTCTCACAACGGGAAATATGCGGCCTATGCCATTTCTCGAAGTGGCAGTGATTGGCAGGAGTTCTATGTGATGGATGCCCAGACGGGTCAGTTGCTTCCCGACCATATCGAATGGGCAAAGTTCTCCGGGGCCGCCTGGCAGGGTGACGGCTTTTATTATTCGGCCTATGATGCCCCGGTGGAAGGCAAGGAGTTCTCCAATATGAACGAAGGCCATAAGATATATTACCACCGGATGGGTACTCCGCAAAGTGAGGATGTGCTCTTCTATCAGAATCCGGCTCATCCCCAGCGTTTTTATGGTGTTGACGTGAATAAGGAAGAGACGATGATGTTCCTGTCGGAGAGTGGTGAGGATGCCGGCAACAACCTCTATGTGCGTGACCTTCGCGTGCCCGGTTCGCAGTTTATTCAGATGACCGACAATATGAAGTATGAGTGCGGTTCGGTGAATACCGACGGTGACAAGATTTATATCTACACCAACTGGAATGCCCCCAAGAGCCAGGTGATGGTGGCCGATATCCACCGTCCGGGGATGAAAGATTGGAAGACTTTCCTTCCGGAAGGAGCCCATGTGATTGAGGATGTGAGTTTTATCGGTGGCCGTATGGTGGTCTGCTACACTGAGGATGCCTCTACCCATGCCTATGTCTATGATATGAACGGAAAGCGTGAACGTGAGATCAAGTTGCCCGGTGTCGGCACTGCAGGGTTCAGCGGACAAAAGGACGAGCCCGAATGCTTCTATTCTTTCTCGTCGTTTACCGTGCCCGGTACGGTCTATCGCTATGATTTTGATCGCAATGAGAGCACCGTCTTATCGGCCCCGAAAGTTAACTTCAAACTTAGTGACTACACCACCGAGCAACTGTTCTTCAAGAGCAAGGACGGCACGCGTGTCCCGATGTTCATTACCTACAAAAAAGGAATGAAGCGCAATGGGAAGAATCCCGTGTTGCTCTATGGCTATGGTGGTTTCAATATCTCATTGACTCCTTCGTTCTCGGCCATGCGTATCCCGTTCCTGGAAAAGGGCGGCATCTATGCCATGGTGAATCTGCGTGGTGGCTCGGAGTATGGCGAGGAATGGCATATTGCCGGCACGAAGATGCAGAAGCAGAATGTCTTCGATGATTTCATCGCGGCGGCTGAGTATCTGATTGCCCAGAAATACACGTCTTCACAGAAGCTGGCCATTCAGGGTGGTTCCAACGGCGGATTGTTGGTGGGTGCCTGTATGACCCAACGCCCCGATCTTTACCGTGTCTGTATCCCGCAGGTAGGTGTGATGGACATGTTGCGCTACCATAAGTTCACCATCGGATGGAACTGGGCTCCTGATTATGGCACTTCGGAAGATTCCCGCGAGATGTTCGAATACCTGCGAGGCTATTCCCCTCTCCACAATCTGAAGCCTGGAACCAACTATCCATCCACACTTGTTACGACCGCTGATCATGACGACCGTGTGGTTCCTGCCCATTCATTTAAGTTTGCCGCCACACTTCAGGCTTGTCAGGCAGGCAGTTCTCCCACACTCATCCGCATCGATTCCAAGGCAGGCCATGGTGCGGGAAAGCCTTTGGCAAAGGTGCTGGAGGAGCAAGCCGATATCTATGGCTTCCTGATGTATGAAATGGGTATGAAGTGATTATAGTTTGAAGTTCGCCCAAAGGGGGTAGTGGTCGGAAATCATGAAGGAGAGTTTCTGTTTGGTGAGTCCCCGGTTCACCATGGCAGTCTTCACGAAGTCGTAGTTGCCCGCTCCCATGAAATCAAGTGAGAGTTTCGGACGGTTCTTGTCTGTGGTGTTGAACCATGCTATCTGGTCGTAATACTTAGTTTCATCGAAGATGGAGCGTGAAAGGGTCTGCAATTCCTCGGGCACAAAGAGACCTTCCGAAAGGAATGTCTTGTCGAGGAAGTCCCCGCGTTTCTCAATGTTGAAGTCCCCGAGTACAATCAGGTTCTGGTCGTAGGCGTTGACGTCAGAGGCCCATTCCGAAAGCCATTTGGCAATGCCATGGATTTCCGTTTCACGGTCCTCTGCTTTCTTGCCATATTTGATGTGGACGGTGACGAGGATGAAAGTTTTGTCGTTGGAGCGGAAACTCACCGCATAAGGTGAACGTACAAACTGTTCCCGGATAACCTTTTCGGGATCGTTTACCCATTCGTTGGGAATCACAATCTCACCAGCCAGGCCGGAAAGGTTCACGCGTCGGGTATCGAAGAGATAGGCCATACGCTCATCGTTGCCCGAATCGCTCTTATTGGTATCGGTGAGAATCATGGACCAGTGGTCACCGAGCAGTTTCAACGTGTCGCGCAATGCCCGCAGGTTGGCTTTTACTTCTTGTATGGCAATCACATCGAACCGACTCAGGATTTCAGCAATACAATAGATGCTGTGCAAGTCGCGGCGTGGTGAATCTTTTTCATCACTCCACCATTTTCGGGTAAGGTTTCCAAAACCACGGATGTTCCACGATGCAATCAAGAGGTTTCGATCCAGCTCTTTTGAGGGAATCTTTCCATCAAGGTCAGCACATAGAATCTCAAGGTTCTCTAAAACTTCCGCTGGTAAGGGGTCATAAATTGTAGCCATAGAAAGAGATGTTTTTAATGATTAATGCTGCAAAGATAAGAAAAAAAGGTAAAAAGGTAAAATAGTAAAGGGGTAAAATAGTAAAATTCTTCACTCTTCACTCTTCACTTTTCACTTTTATTCTTATCTTTGCAACCGATGAGAAATCAGGAATCGATAGATTTTGTACGGGAGAACCGTGAAGGGGATGTCCGCCAGTTGGCACTGAAAGGTGCCCAGGGAAAGAATGTGGATATCGCTTGGGCACTTGACCAGATAAATGGATGGCAGTCTGCATGCACCAAGTTGCCAGAGTGGGCTGCTGCTGACGGCATTATTTATTCACTCCATCTTTCCATGGAGCAGTGTTCCAGTGAACAGACGGCGAAATATAAGGCGAAAGTGATAGCCACCCTCCGACCCCCCTCTAACTCCCCCGAGGGGGAGAGGTCTCTGATTGACCTTACTGGCGGCTTTGGCGTGGATTTCTCTTATATGGCGCGAGGTTTTCAGAAGGCTGTCTATGTGGAGCGTAATCCCGAACTGTGTGAGATAGCCCGTCACAACTTCCCTCTGTTAGGTTTGGAAAATGCCGAGATAGTTTGTGGAGATGGCGTTGAATATCTGAAAACAATAACCCCTCCTCCGTCCCCTCCCAAGGGAGGGGGTCTTCTTATCTATCTTGATCCTGCCCGTCGAGACATTCATGGAAAGAAGACTTATGCCATCAGGGATTGTACGCCCGATGTGGTGGCTTTGAAAGATTTGCTCTTGGAGAAAGCCAATATCGTGATGGTAAAACTCTCACCCATGCTCGATTGGCACAAAGCCGTGGAAGAATTAGGGGAAGTCCAAGAGGTTCATATCGTCAGTGTGGATAACGAATGCAAGGAGTTGTTGTTGGTGCTTCGAGGAGCAAGCGGCAAGGATCAGGAGACAAGGCGCACCAGAGTCTGTTGTGTGAATCTTCAGAGTCATGGGGGAATAGAGGAGTTTGATTTTGATAATACTTCCTTATCATCAAATCATTCCTCCCCTATAGGGGAGGTGAGGAGGGGTCTCTACCTCTACGAGCCCAACGCCAGTTTGATGAAGGCAGGCTGCTTTGATGAATTGGCAGAGCGTTTCGGCGTAAATCCCATTGCCCCCAACAGTCATCTCTTTGTCTCGGAATCGCTGAAAAAAGACTTTCCCGGCCGTAGATTCCAGATAACGGCAGTATCATCAATGAACAAGAAAGCTCTGCGGGAAAACCTCCAGGGAATCAGCAAGGCCAATATTGCCGTACGCAATTTCCCGTTATCTGTGGCGGAATTACGAAAACGCCTAAAATTGGCCGATGGAGGTGACATTTATCTTTTTGCTACCACTACGGCCGAGAAAGAACATCTCTTGCTGTTCTCCAAAAAAGTTTAAAAACTAGTCTATTTTTAGGGAAACTCGTTGTTTTTTCGTACTTTTGCAAGAATAATTGAATTAATCATAAGCGTATGGCATTAGTAGAGATTAAAAAAGTAGAATCCAAGAAGGATCTGAAAACTTTCATAGACTTCCACTATGACCTTTATGCAGGTAATGAGTATGATGTCCCCAATCTATACTCTGATGAATGTAACACATTTGACAAGGAAAAGAATGCAGCCTTTGAATTCTGCGAGGCTGAGTATTACCTGGCTTATAAAGACGGTAAGCTGGTAGGGCGCGTAGCCGCTATCATCAATAACCGTGCCAACGAGAAATGGCAGCGCAAGACAGTCCGTTTTGGATGGATTGACTTTGTGGACGATCTTGAAGTCTCTGCCGCTTTGCTGAAGGCCGTGGAAGACTACGGGCGTTCAAAGGGAATGACGGAGATTGTAGGACCGTTAGGCTTTACGGATATGGATCCAGAAGGAATGCTGACTTGGGGCTATGACCAGTTGGGTACTATGGCCACCATCTACAACTATCCCTATTACCCCGAGCACATGGAGAAGCTGGGCGGATTCGAGAAAGACAACGACTATGTGGAATACAAACTCATCGTGCCCAAGGAGATTCCAGAGAAGTACACAAAGGTAGCCCGTGTGGTGGAAAGCCGCTATAATCTGCATACCATCAAGTTTACTCGGAAGATGGTCTATCAAGGTGGCTATGGACAGAAGATGTTCGAATTGGTTAATGAGAGTTTCAAGGACCTCTATGGCTATTCTGAAATGACGCCCCGCCAAATACGGCAGTATCTCGATATGTGGATGCCTCTTGTTCATTTTGATTTTGTGACGGGTGTCATTGACAGTAACAACAATGACGAGCTGATCGGTATTGCCATCACCATCCCGTCGCTGTCTCATGCCGTGAAGAAATGCCGTCGTGGCCGTTTGCTTCCCTTTGGCTGGTGGCATGTCCTGCAGGCCTTGAAATTCGGAAAGACGAATATCGTGGATTTGATGCTGATAGCCATCAAACCAGAATACAGAGCCAAAGGTGCCAATGCCTTGGTGTTCTCAGACCTGATTCCCGTTTACCAGAAATATGGTATCGAATGGGGTGAAACTCAGGTGGAGATGGAGACCAACGAGAAAGTGCAAAGCCAGTGGGGTCCCCTGAACCCCATTCATCATAAGAGCCGCCGCTGCTATTTAAAGAAGATTAGTGATGATAGAGATTAAAAAGATTCTGGACAAAAAGGGACTGAAGGAGTTCATCCAGTTCCGCTATGACTTGTATCGTGACGATGAGAATGACGTGCCTTATCTCTATAGTGATGAGATGTTCACACTCAGCAAAGACAAGAATGCCTCATTCGACGATTGTGAGGCCGACTATTTCATGGCCTATCGGGATGGAAAACCTGTAGGACGTGTGGCCGCCATCATCAACCATAAGGCTAATGAGCGCTGGAAGAAGAATGAGGTCCGCTTTGGCTGGTTCGACTTTGTGGATGACATCGAGGTGTCGAAGGCTTTACTTCTAAAAGTTGAAGAGTGGGGACGGGAGCGTGGCATGGATTCGATGATAGGACCGATGGGATTTGCCGACACCGACCGTGAAGGTATGCTTATCGAAGGATTCAGCGAGTATTCCACAGCCTATGCCAACTATAACTTTTCCTACTATCCTCGTCATATGGAGCAGATAGGTGGATTCGAGAAAGACAATGACTGGGTGCAGTGCCAGGTAAAGGTGCCCGAGGCCGTACCTGAAAAGTTCGGCAAGATAGCAGAGATGGTAAGTCGGCGTTATAATCTCAAGGTACATAAACTCTCCCGAAAGGAACTGATGAAAGAAGGCTATGGACGCGAGGTTTTCCAGATGCTCAATGTCTGTTATGGCAACCTCTATGGGTTTGCCTCTTTGGGTGAGCGAAAGGTGGACCAACTCGTCGACCAGTATATCCGCATTGCCGACCTAAACTTGGTGAGCATCATCGTTGATGCCAGCCAGAACAACAAGATGGTAGGTTTCGGCATCACTTTCCCTTCGCTCTCCAAGGCACAACGCAAACTGAAAAACGGCCGCCTGTTTCCTTTTGGATGGATAGGTATGCTCGATGCCATCAAATGGCATCATGCAGATACGGTCGATATGCTGCTCATCGGCGTTGTACCCGAATACCGGGGCAAGGGTGCCAATGCGCTTATCTTCAACGACCTCATTCAGCAGTATATCCGTTATGGGTTCAAGTGGGCTGAAGCAATGCCGCAGATGGAAACCAATGAGCATATGCTGGGCCAGTGGCAGTATCTTGAGGCCAACTATCACAGGAGGTTGAGGAGTTATAAGAAAACAATATAAAAAGACCCACCCCTTGCC
>R23__coassemble_49_pt1 | contig 84428 bp, 73 predicted proteins | sample R23__metabat2_high_PE_035 | metagenome-assembled genome bin R23
TGTAATTCAATTATTTCAAAGACCGATTAGTCCACTTTAACGGGACAGTAGTGAAGTTAGTAAATAAAAAAATTTCTCTATAAAATCTGGGGTCAAAGATACGTTTTTTCCACATACGTTGTTACATTTGTTTAAATGTTTTAACATAAATCGCTCGTTTATAGCACATTCTATTTTTAGTAATCAATTTTTTTGTGTACATTTGTGGCGATGAAAAAGATAATGCTTTCCCTGATGCTGCTGATGCCCTTCACATTGATGGCACAGAAGCGCACGCTTTATGAGTTCAAGAAGAACATGCCAGTCTATTGCGACTTGCTCATAGCCGACATGACGTATCCCTTGGCTTGGGGACAGTCGGAGGAGAAAGACTTCGACGCATGGAAGCGCATGGCCAGAGCCAAGGTGCTGGAATGTATGATGACGCCGCCTCCTGCTCCGAGATCATGGGATGTAACCGTTCTCGCCGAAGAGCAGCGTGACGGCTATATTGCCCGCAAGCTTGAGTTCCAACTGAGCAGATATTATAAGGTACGTGCGTATATGCTCATTCCTCAGGACGGTAGGAAAAAACACCCTGCCATCAATCTGCTCCACGACCACGGCGCGCATCTCTTCATCGGAAAGGAGAAGATGATACGGCCTTTCGATGAGGATTCCGCCATTATCAAGGATGCCGACAACTGGCAGCCGATGGTCTATGGCGGACAGTATTGGGGCGACTACTTGGCTCGTAACGGCTTCGTGGTTTTTTCCGCCGATGCGCCGATGTGGGGAGAGCGTGGACGTGCCGAAGGTGTTGATCGCAGCAAGTATGATATGATTGCTGGCAACATGCAGATGTATGGCCGTTGCCTTTCGGCCTTTATGACCTACGATGATATCGCCTCTACAGAGGTATTGGCCTCGTTGCCGGAGGTGGATGCCGACCGCATCGGTTGTGCCGGATGTTCCATGGGAGCCTATCGTGCCTGGATGCTTTCGGCGCTGAGCGACCGTGTGAAGGTGGGTGCCTCCGTATGTTGGATGGTGACCAGCGATGTACAGCTGACGCTGAAGTACGGTCGTTCGGAGAATGGCGGTTTTGCCAATTGCATCCCCGGCCTTCGCCAGTATCTGGATTATCCGCACATCGCCTCCCTTGCATGTCCGAAGCCGATGCTTTTTATCAATGGCTCAAAGGACAAGCTCTTTCCTGTTCCTGGTGCCGAAAAGGCATTCCGTGAGATGCATGCCGTATGGGATAGCCAGGGGGTAGGCGAGCGGTTGGTGACGGAGTTGTGGGACATGCCTCACGGTTGTCCTCCCGATGCCCAAAAGCGGGTATTGGAGTTTTTGAAGAAGAACTTGTAAACGAGACGTCTATGATTAAGGAATACCAACTTCGTCTGCTGCCGCAGCAGGCTGTCAACGAATCCACCATCAAGGACTATCTGTCACGCGAAGAAGGACTTGACATGCGTTCCCTCCGTCATGTGCGGGTGCTGAAACGCAGCATCGATGCCCGTCAGCGTACCATCTTCGTCAATCTCAAGGTGCGTGCCTATGTCAATGAGGAGCCTGCCGATGACGCCTATGTTCATACCGAATATCCCGATGTGAGCGACCGTCAGCAGGTCATCGTCGTAGGGGCGGGTCCCGGCGGACTCTTTGCCGCCCTGAAGCTGATAGAGCTGGGCTTCCGTCCCATCGTTCTGGAACGTGGAAAGAATGTCCGCGAGCGCAAGCAGGATTTGGCCTTGATTACGAAGACGCAGCAGGTGGACGGCGAGAGCAACTACTGTTTTGGAGAGGGTGGGGCAGGCGCCTATTCCGACGGCAAACTCTACACCCGTTCGAAGAAGCGCGGCAATATCGAGAAGATTCTCAACGTCTTCTGCCAGCACGGCGCTTCCACGAATATACTCGCTGACGCCCATCCGCATATAGGAACCGACAAACTGCCGCGTGTCATCGAGAACATGCGCAACACCATTCTCAACTGTGGCGGCGAAGTGCATTTCCAGACCAAGATGACGCGCCTGATTATCGAAAAAGACACCGTTATCGGCGTTGAAGCTGAATCTGTAGAAAAAGATTCTTCACTCAATCCCGCGCGAAGCGATTCTTCACTCTTCACTCCATTCCCGAGCTTTGCTCGCCAACCCGTAGCCTTTCACTCTTCACTCATTACTTATTCCGGTCCCGTCATCCTTGCTACTGGACATTCGGCCCGCGATGTCTATCGCTATCTGAACGAGGCCGGCATTGAGATTGAGGCAAAGGGGCTGGCCATCGGTGTGCGCTTGGAACATCCCAGTCAGTTGATAGACCAGATACAATACCATAGCAGAAACGGCCGTGGCGACTATCTGCCGGCAGCCGAATATTCCTTCGTCACGCAGGTGGACGGCCGTGGTGTCTATTCCTTCTGCATGTGTCCCGGAGGCTTTGTCATTCCTGCAGCTACCGGTCCTGAGCAGATTGTCGTCAACGGAATGTCGCCTGCCAATCGCGGCACGGCATGGAGCAACAGCGGCATGGTGGTGGAGATGCACCCCGAGGATGTGGCTGGCGACAGTCCCCTGCGGCTCATGGAGTATCAGGAACAGTTGGAGCGCACCTGCTGGCTGCAGGGCAATAGGAAGCAGACGGCTCCTGCCCAGCGTATGGTGGATTTCGTGAATGGCAAGGTGAGCTTTGATTTGCCTAAGAGCAGCTATGCCCCGGGAGTGATTTCCAGTCCGCTGCATTTCTGGCTACCGAAGGAAATAAGCCGTCGGCTGCAACAGGGCTTCCGAAAGTTTGGAAGCATGAGTCACGGCTTTCTCACCAATGAGGCCTGTCTGATAGCCACCGAGACGCGCACCTCATCGCCCGTGCGTATTCTCCGCGACCGCGAGACCCTGCAGCATGTCCGTATTCAGGGGCTTTTCCCCTGTGGAGAAGGTGCCGGCTATGCAGGCGGCATCGTATCGGCTGGTGTCGATGGAGAGCGCTGCGCGGAAAGTGCGGCGGAATACTTGGCGTCAAGATCTTCTGAAGCCTGACGCTCGTTATCGTTACCGCTATCGTTAAGAAATAATGTGAACGTCGCGCTGTGGGAAAGGAATCTGGATACCTTTCTCGCCGAGTACGTCGTAGATACGCTCCATGATGTCGCTCACGGCATAGATCTGCTTCACGGCATCCACCCAGCAGAGCAGCTTGAAATTGATGCTGCTGTCGCCGAATTCGGTGAACACCACCTTCACCTGCTTCTTCTTGTCCACGTAGGGGTGCTTCATGTCGACCACGGCTTTCTCCACCGTTTCCATCACGTCCTTCATGTTCGAGTTGTAGGCCACGCCGAAGGGTATCAGCGACAGCACGTAGCCGTGGTTCTTCGTCAGGTTGCGGTAGTTCTTGGTGAAGAGCTGTGAGTTGGTGAAGGCGATGATCGTACCGTCGATGCTTTCCACCATCGTCGAGGTGTAGCTGATGGAATTCACCTTTCCTTTCGTACCGTCAATTTCTATCCAGTCGCCCACCTTCACGCGTCCGGCCATCAGCGAGATGCCATAGTAGATGTTCTCGATGATGTCTTTCAAGGCGAAACCGATACCGGTTGACAGACCGCCGGAGATTACCACCAGCCAGGTGTTGTCCACGTGGAAGATGGCGAGCGAGATGAGCAGCCATGCACCCCATACGATCACCTGTATCACGTTCTTGCCCATCACCGTCCTCGAAGCCGCCAGTTTCTTGTCGCCCTTGCTCAGGTAGAGCTTCAGGACGGCGATGCTCACACGGTTGAGGTAGCCGAAGAGGAAATAGAGGGCAATGACGATCAGCAGCGAGAGGATGCTCACCTTGAGATACTTCTCGTCTACGAAGTTCGTCGTCATGATGCGCCGTGTCAGTTCTCCGAGATTGAACACATCCGCAGCCCAGTAGATGGAAATCCATACGGAAGCCAGGATCAACCATGGCAGCAGCACCCTGTAGACGAAGCGGAACAGCCACGTCTCGTTGATGGGGCGCTCATAGATGTTGTGGCGCTCGCTGTATTTCTTCATCCATCCCACCAGACAGGTAATGGTCAGGATGCACGTCAGCTGCATGGTCCACCAGATCAGTATCTGCACGGCCAGCAGCGTGTAGCCGTACCATGCACAGCCTACGCTCGCCACGAAGATGGCCAGCGTGATGTACGAGTAGTTCACGTCACTGTGCGGTATGCGCTTGCCATGGCGTCTGATTACGCTCCATTGCCACAAGGCCGAGAGCAGCAGGAGGGGAGGGAAGATGAGGTTCACCAGGTAGTTCGGGATAAGCACGATGCGGAAGGCTATGACGATAAATCCCACGAAGAGCAGCGGGGCATAGATGCGCATGGCACTCCTGATCTGATTGCCGTCCACGCGGAGCAGCAGCGAGATGAGCACCACCGAGAGCATCCACATGTATTGCACCAGCAGTTTCGAGGCCATGATGAGGAAGTTCTGGCTCACCGTCAGTCGCAGCACCATCAGGATGATGGCCAGCGTCACCGCCGAAGTGGCGATGATGATGGGGTTGCGTTTCTTGAGGAAAGCCTCCGAGCGGAAGCGTTTCGGTATCAGGTAGCGGATGGCCAGGGTGTTCAGCACGAAGGCGATGAAACCGTAGAGCGCGATGAAGGTGAAAAGGAAGAAGATGTAGCGCGAGTCCCATTGCGACTTCACTTTCATCGGGCGGTACTTGTCCTTCACGCTCGACATTGTGTATTCCACGTACGCGCCCAGCCTTCCCAGGATGGTGAAATAGTTCTGGTCGCCATTGCGGAAGATGTCGTTCTGTATCTCGTTGTAGCGCTTCGTGGCATAGTCGTTGAGGTATTCCAGTCTGTTCTGCGTGCGGTCGTAGATGTCGATATAGTCCTGCATCTGCTGCTTGTTGTCCTTTACTGTGTTGCGGATGTTCACGGCATAGGTCAGACACACGTTGCGGTCAATTTTCGCCTTTTCGCTCAGGCGCCGCGTCTGCATTGTCTGCAGTGAGTTGATGAGCGAGTCGTAGCGTGCAATCTCCGTGTCAAAGTATTCAATGTAGTTGCGGAAGGGCATCGTGGCCTGCTTGAACTTCCTGAACTGTTCCGTGGCCTCGTGGCAGGCATACGCCTGGTCAAACACGTACCCCTCCTTCTGCGAATAGAGCATCAGCGCGTTCTGGTTGCTCCGTTGCAGCGTCTCGATGAGTTCCCTGAAGGTCTCCTCGTTTCGCTTCTTCGTCAGTTCCGAGTTCTTTTCCTGGTCGTGGTGGGTATCGGTGAGTTCCTGCCTGAGGATGTTGAGTGTCTTCTCAAGGTCCTGTTCTTTGAGCACGGCCTGTGTCTGCACGAATGCTCCGAGGAATAATATCAGAAAGAGAATTTTCTTCATTTTTTCTTGTTTTGCTTGCAAAAGTACATATTTTGCCTTAACTTTGCAAACAATAATTTTTAATAAACTGTAAAATAATGATACTCATTGCCGACAGCGGAAGTACGAAGACCGATTGGGCCTTCGTCGAGAATGGTGAAATCATCGAGCAGAAAGTAACCCCTGGCATCAATCCCGTCCACATGTCAGAGACCCAGATCAAGGAGAGCCTCGAAGAATTTTTATTTGAAGAAAACCTTCATCCTTCATCCTTCGTCCTTCATCCTGAAAAAGATTTCCAAATCTTTTTCTATGGTGCCGGCTGCATCCCTCCTTTTAAGAATAAGGTGGAGAAGATTCTCGCCGAACAGTTCCCCGAAGCTGAAATCCACGTGGAGAGTGATATGCTCGGAGCCGCACGCGCCCTTTTCGGCCGTGAGGCAGGTATCGCCTGTATCATAGGCACCGGCAGCAACTCCTGCGTTTACGATGGCGAGAACATCGTCGACAACATCCCCCCGCTCGGCTATATTCTCGGTGATGAAGGCAGCGGCGCCTATCTCGGTCGTGTCTTCCTGCAGCATCTTTTCAAGCGCCAGCTTTCCGACCAGCTCCGCGAAGAGTTCCTCAGCGAGTATCATCTCACCTACGAGGAGATTATCGACCGCGTCTATCGCCAGTCCGGAGCCAATCGCTTCCTTGCCTCCCTCTGTCCCTTCATCCGCAAGCACCTGGTGGGCACTTCCGAAGTGGGCACCGATGAGAGTACCATCGACTTCTTCGTAGGTTGCGCCTTCGAGGACTTCTTCAATTTCAACATCCATCCCTACGGCCGTCCAGAACTCCCCGTAGGATTCATCGGCAGCGTAGCCTGGCATTTCCGCGAATACCTCAGTCCCGTTTCCGAAGACCTCATGGAATACCCCGTTAAGGCCATTGTTCAGAGTCCCATGTCCGGCCTGGTAAAGTATCACTCAGCCTGACTGTCCTTAAAGTCCCTAAAGTCCTTATAATTAAAAATAGTATAATGAATAAACTAATCGTTCTATTAGCATTGGCCATCACCTGCATGGGCGTCAGCGCCAAAAAACCTAAGAAACCCCTCAAGCCGTCACCCTTCGTACAGATGAAGGACGGCCATTTTCTCCGCAACGGCAAACCCTATTATTACGTAGGTACCAACTTCTGGTACGGCGCCATCCTCGGTTCCGAAGGACAGGGGGGCGACCGCCAGCGGCTCGTCCGCGAGCTCGACAACCTCAAGGCCATGGGCATCGACAACCTCCGCATCCTTGTGGGCTCCGACGGGGAACAGGGCGTCACCACCAAGGTAGAACCCACGCTCCAGAAAGCACCCGGCGTCTATAACGATACCATCCTCGCCGGACTCGACTACCTCCTCATGGAGATGGGAAAGCGCCAGATGGTCGCCGTCCTCTACCTCAACAACTCCTGGGAATGGAGTGGGGGCTACGGCTTCTATCTCGAACATGCAGGCGAGGGCAAGGCCCCGCGTCCCAACGAAGCTGGCTATCCCGCCTTCATGAATTTTGTCTCGAAGTATGCCTCTAACGAAAAAGCACATCAGCTTTTTTATCAGTATGTTAGAGATATCATCTCACGTACTAATCGATACACCGGACTCAAGTATACCGACGACCCCGCCATCATGTCCTGGCAGATAGGCAACGAGCCCCGCGCCTTCAGCGAGGAAGCCAAGCAACCCTTCGCCCACTGGCTCAGCGAAGCCTCCTGCCTCATTCGTGAACTCGACAAGAACCACCTCATCTCCATCGGCTCCGAAGGCAGCTGGGGCTGCGAGAATGATATGGACCTCTACGAGCAGATTTGCTCCGATGCCAACGTCGACTACATGAACATCCACCTCTGGCCCTACAACTGGGGATGGGCCCACGAGCGCACCCTCCGCAAAGACCTTGAACAAAGCTGCCGCAACACCAAGGCCTATATCGACGAGCATGTACAGCTCGCCAACCGCCTCCGCAAGCCCGTCGTCATGGAAGAGTTCGGATTCCCCCGCGATGGATTCTCCTATTCCCAGGAGAGTACCACCACCGTCCGCGATGCCTACTACCGCTACGTCTTCGGACTTGTAGCCGAGAACGCCCTCTCAGGCGGCAATTTCGCCGGCTGCAACTTCTGGGGCTGGGGCGGCGAAGCCAATCCCACTCATCAGCAATGGCAGGTAGGCGACCCTTATACCGGCGACCCCGCACAGGAAGCCCAGGGCCTCAATTCCGTCTTCTCCACCGACACCACCACCATCCAGGTCATCCGCGAGCAGGTGGCCCGTATCAGTAGCGCCGGGAAGTGAGAATCGGCGGAAAATGATGATTTTTCCTTACATAAAAAGAAAAGTATATGTATTTGCAAAATAAGTATCAGTCCGTTTCAGGAAAAAGTATTAATTTTGCAGCAGAATACTGATAATTATCTAATAATAACCTAAATTTTACATTTATGAAGAAAATTTTTACGCTGATTGCAGTTGCTTTCGTGGCACTGAGTGTGAACGCCAAAGAGACCATCGACTTCACCAAGATTGAAGGCTTCCAATATGGGACTGCATTCACGCTTGGCGGATGGGACTGGAAGGGAGTAACCCTTTCCCAAGGTGAGCCTGTCAAGAACGAGGAGGCAAAGACTGCCGATGATTCTTCTGTCATCTATTATGACGGCTCTGCATGGGATTATGTCGTTGTGAAGTATTCTTCTTCAACGGCCGATATCTCGCTGATTGCCCAATACAAATGCCTTGGTACCATTGGTCAGTATGGTGTGGAATATGCCCAGGCTTCGGCCACAATCAACAAGTCGGAAACTGGTGGCTATGCTGCCCTCCAGCTTGATGAGGCTCAGAAAAAGACCATCAACCAGATTGCCATCCAGGGTGGTCAGGGCGGAGGTTCCATCACCATTGAAGAAGTATATTTTGCCACCACAGCCGAGTGGGAGGCTGTAAAACCCGAGCCTGCTCAGACAAAGGACGTTGATTTCGGCAGTCTTAGCGGAACCACCAATGCCGATGGCTCAAAGACCCTCACCGGTGCATCGGCTTATAGTTGGTTCGGCATATGGCTGGGCGGTTTCGACGCCAGTGAGTTTGACTACCTGGTCGTTGAAGTAGATCCAAATTCTGAAGTTGGAACTCAGGTGCTTGTCCAATATGGCAACGGGGCAACTGATGGAGACACTTCGAAAGGAGTTGTCAATGCCGGCGAGTCCCTTTTGATGGTTCCACTTAACGCCAGTTTCAAGAGTGCTGTTAACCAGATTGGTATTCAGAACGTGGCCCCCGGAAGCCTTACTATAAAGAAGGTATATTTTGCAACTCAAAAATATATAGACGAATTGGTTGGACCCGCTTTGGAATACGAAACAGAGGGTAAATCTATTTCAATCTCTGACGGCGGTAATATTCTTGCCTCCGAGTTTGCAGGCTACTCTGACGACGCCAAGGTCGTGTTTGTCACAACCGTTTCCGGTTCCGATGGTTATGTAGGTTGGGGCAATGGTTCCATCACGAGTATTGGTGGTGCTGTTCCTGTAGGTTCGTTGACAGTAGCTGGTGAAGGTGCAAATGAAACCGTATTCCTGCTCAGCCAACTGAAAGAAGCCCTCGATGCTCCCGGATTCTATAAGGACGAGGAAACGGGTGAGGAAGTTGCTACAGATTCTGGTCTTTACTGGAATGTATGGGGATTCGACGACGGCAAATGCACCTCTACACGTACAAGTGTTACCATATACGAAGTCGTTGGTTTCTCCGGTGAAGGCTATGTACCTGCAGGCATCAACACCGTTTCTGCCGAGCAGACAAAGAGCAACGCCATTTACAACCTTGCAGGCCAGAAGGTCAGCGCCCAGTATAAAGGCGTGGTCATCAAGAACGGAAAGAAAGTGATTCAATAATTCATAAACGATAACTATTTCTCACTTAGTAAACAAATCTTTTTAAGCCGCTTCCTCATCTGAGGGGGCGGCTGTTTTGTTGGATTTGTTTCCAACCATTGGAAGAAATGTTTCCACCCATCAGGAGCAATGCTTCCGTCCATTGGAAGCAACCCTTCTACCCATTGGAAGCAACCCTTCTACCCATTGGAAGCAAAGACTCCATCCTTTAATTTTAAAAAATCGCACTACTCGAACTACTTTGCGATGTAAGTTATTGGAAATCAGCGAAAATACGGTAGGTCGATGATTGATTATTGTACTACTTTGGCACTACTGACGTCCTACTCTGTTCTTTTGCTGAGGCTATTTTGGCTAAAGCCGTAAGGTCTTTTGGCTATAGGCGCAAAGGCTTTCGGCTATAGGCGCACGATACAAAGAACCATCGGAAGTTCCTGATTCCTTGATGTTTAACCCCATATTCTTTGGTAGAAACCCCCGCGAATACTTAAAGTAACGGGAGGAATGAAACATTTATAAAGGATACGATTCCAAGTGGCGAGTAGGGTCAGAGTAGTATCAGAGTAGTACAATAATCAATCATCGGCCTACCGTGTATTTACTGAATATCAACAGGTTATGATACAGAGTAGTTCGAGTAGGTCGATTTTTTGTTTAATCCCTATAGATTTTTAAAAAAACATGTCACCCTTATGACACCCTTGACACCCTTCCGAAGAGGGTGCAAGCCCAGTGTTTATCGGCAATGTGACACCCTTACACCCTTAAAATGAAAATTTCATAGTAAATAAACTTGTTTTCTATCTGAATGAATGTATTCTGTTCCACTTTAACCTCTAAACTTTAACCTTTAACCTCTAACATTTATCCTTTTTGGAACAAATATTTGGAGGTTTCAATAAAAACGTTTACTTTTGCAGGCTGATATAATCGCCTATAATATAATTACAAAATAATGAACATGAAACAAAATTACTTTAAATTAGTGTCTCTAACAATATTGATGTTAGTGATAGGGTTTGGGAACGCCTTTGCGGAAGACAGGTGGGTGAAAACTGCCCCAACTGATCTAGCAAAGGGTGACATTGTCATGATCGTTGATTTAGGTTCAAAGAGAGCAATGTCGAATGATAAAGGGACATCCAATCCACCTGATGCTACTCGCGTTTATTTTATTAACGAAGAAACCATATCAACTGGAATAAGTAATAATACGGTAGAGGTTCCAACGTCATTACAATGGGTGGTTACCGTTGTAGAAGATGATTTTGGTAAGTCTTACAAGTTTGGTGTTAGCGGAACATCAAACTATCTCTATTGTACAAATTCTAACAACGGTGTTCGTGTCGGTGCTAATAGCAATAATGCTTTTACTGTAATAGTAAGTAATGGAAAAAGCTACTTGAAAAACACGGCTACCTCTCGCTATTTGGGAGTATATACCACTAATAATGATTGGCGTTGTTATACTACTACTACAAGTAATAATATAGATACAAATACTGCATTCTATAAGAAAGAATCAGATGATGTAGTACTTAGTTCTATTTCTATTTCTGGCTATACCACTACATTCAATGTCGGCGATAATTTTGTCTTTGGTGGAACAGTTATGGCAAACTATGAGAATGGTGAACCCAAGAACGTAACAAATTCCGCATCCTTCACTGGTTACGATATGAGCACTCCGGGCACTCAGACCGTTACGGTAAGTTATGGTGGAAAGACTGCGACATACGACATTACAGTAAGTGCAATTCCTGTGACGGGTATAACACTTAATACTAACGAGGCCGAAATTGAAGTAGGACAGACACTGCAACTGACGGCTACCATCGCTCCTGAGAATGCAACAAATAAGGAGTATTCGTGGTCATCTTCGGATGAAGATGTGGCAACTGTTGATGAGAACGGACTTGTATCGGCTATCGCCGCTGGTCCTGCTATTATTACCGTTACCACCACAGATGGCGGAAAAACGGCAACTTGTACTGTTACGGTGAAAGCAAAAGAGGGTATCTGGTATTCATTGGTAACTTCTACCGACAATCTTGCTGAAGGCGACCAGGTTATTATTGTGAATACTAATAATAAGAGGGCAATGAGTACTACCCAGAACGACGCCAATCGTAAAGCCACGGATGTGAATGTTGCTGGTGGAAAAGCTTTTGTTCCTAAAAATGGGGATATCCAGGTGTTAACCTTGGAGGGCAATACGGATGGCTGGTATTTCCATACTGGCAGTGGTTACCTCTATGCGGCAAGCAGTACTGCTAATCAATTGAAGACGGAAGCAGAAAAAGATAAAAATAACAATGCCAAGGCAGCGATTATGATATCTAATGGCGCAACTTCGGTGGTGTTCCAAGGAACAAATACCCGTAACGTATTGCAAAATAACGGAACAATATTCAGTTGTTACGGCTCTGCTTCTCAGGCTCCCGTAGATATTTATAAACTTGATGACGGGAAACAGGATGCTGAACTGAGTTTCAACGAAGAGACAGTTACTGTTAACGTAGGTGAGATTGATGTTTTCGTTTCACCTACTTTCAATAATCCTAACAACTTGACCGTAACGGCTACTTCCACCGACGAGGATGTGGCAGTGTTCGACGTAGAGACTTCTGAAATTGTGCTGAATGGTTCTGTGGGAACAGCAGAAATCACGGTCACTTCTACCGAAACGGATGAATACCGCGCAGGTGTAGCATCTATTACTGTTACGGTGAAAAAGGCAGATACTGCCGTTTTCTTCGAAGAGGCTGTTGTAGAGATTACCTATGGTGACAACTATAACAAGCAGGCGGCTACGGCAGAGGGCTTCAGCGGTGATATTGTTTATACGAGCAGTGATGAGAGTATAGTTAAGTTTCACGGAAATAGTGTTATTGATATTCTCAAGCCTGGCACGGTGACTATCACTGCTATCGCTCCCGCCACCGATACAACAGAGGAGAGCAGCGCAACCTATACGCTCAAAATATATGAGCCTGCTGATGCTGTGGTAGGGACAGAGGAGTTGTTGAATGAGCCGTTTGACGATTGTGATGGATCTAATCCATCGGAGAATATATGGTGGGGTTCAGGTTCAAGTTACAAGGCTCTTCCAGAACGATTACAATTATTAGGATGGACGACATCAAATAATACTCCAGCAGGAAAGGGATGTTTGAAAGTTGGTAACACTGGTGGTGGTACAGCAACTTCGCCCTCATTCACACTGGATGGAACTACATCATTATCATTTGACATTGCTCCATGGTTGTCAGCATCGGATTTTGGTATTGAGAATGGAACAATTACTGTTACTCTGACCAACGCTACATTCAATGGCAGCAGCAACTCCATTTCATTCAATACAAGGGATGCTCTCATAGCACGGCAATTCACAAATAAACAGTATGAAATAACAGGTACGGGCGAGAACGTGACAATCACATTCAGTGGGGATGCACGTTTCTTCCTCGACAACGTCGTTGTTGGCGGTGGTGCACAGCCGGCACATGAGATTAACCTTACATTCAGTTCGGCAGGTTACCTTACATGGGTGGCAACTGCTGATATTGACTTCTCTCAGACAGCAGACGTGACGGCTTATCAGATTACGGAAGCCACATCACAGAAGATTACGATGGAAGAAGTAGATAAGGTTCCGGCAGGTGCTGCCGTGATGCTGAAAGGCTCTGGTACGAAGACGCTGAAGAGAACCACTGAGGAAGTAGCAGATCTTTCTGACAATAAGATGCTGGCTTGCACGGATGGTTCTGTGACTGGCAATGGTGTGAATGGTGTAACCAATACGGATGTCTATGTGCTGGGTAACGGCAAGAGCGGCTTGGGCTTCTATATGCTGAAAGGCACGCTTCAGGCTGGTAAGGGCTATCTGCAGGTTTCGGAAGGCACGGGTAATGCCAAGCCGAATTTCATCAGCTTCGAAGAGACTACTGGCGTAAAGACCGTCGTGATCAATAAGGATAGCGATGGTGAAGTTTACAATCTGCAAGGTATCCGCGTGGCTCATCCCCAGAAGGGTATTTATGTGAAGAATGGTAAGAAGTATGTTATAAAATAAGGAACAGGTGATATGAATACTAAATATGAATATATGAAACCCGCTATCCAGGTATTGTTTACTCAGCATCTGATGGAAGGAGAACCGGGTATGTTTTTTGGCAGTGATGAAATAGACGGCGACGAAGAAGGCCAAGTCTTATCTAAGGAGCATGACTACCTAGATGATGTGAAGCTGCCTGTTCAGAAAGACATCTGGGGCGACGACGAAGAGGAATAACAGTCATTATCATAAGATCGGCACCGCCATTTTGAGCGGTGCCTTTTTATGGATTCCTGTAGGTATTGGATGTTTACTCCGCAAGCGAGAAGAGGAAGCGTTCTTCGTGGTACGTCCAGGTGGCGATTCCGAAACGGATGAAACGGGCCAGCAGGCGGATGACCTTGTGGCGGGGCAGGCGCGCATGCCTTACCGTCTGATTGAGCGTCACGGAGGGATGTTCGCGGAGGGTGGCCAGCAGATGGGCCTCGTCGTCGCTGTAGTGCATCAGGGCGCCTTGGCGCGACGTCTCCTGCCGCCAGATGTCGAGGTGTACGGGCGATGCCAGGATGTTCTCGTCGTGGATGCGGATATAGGCGCGACGCTTGCCTTCGGCAGTCAGGGCGAAGACGGGCTTCTGGGGCGATGGCGGCACGGTGGCAATCACCACGTTACGGCCCTCGGCATGCAGGGTGTCGAAATGGATGGAGGGCTGGGGCTCGCAATACTTGTAGGCGGCGGAGTGCATCATGTAGATTTCCTCTTCGGAGCGGATGCCCGAGATGTGGCCGTCGTCGCGTACGCCGATGAGCAGCCGTCCGCCGTCGGTATTGGCAAAAGCCGAGACGGAGCGGGCCAGTTTCTCGGCGTCCATCACCTTGTATTTGAAGTCCTGCTGCTGGTGCTCGCCCTGTGCTATCAGCTGCTGCAGGTATTGCCGGTCGCTTGAAAATTTCATCTTTTTTCGCTTTCGCCTGCAAAATTACCAAAAACTTTTGTAACTTTATGTCTCTTCGAGCCATGAAGTTAGGCTGCATTCGGAAAATCCCTGCTTTAAAGCCGTCCCTTATCAAGGGACTCAAAATGTTTTGTCTTCGATTTGCACTAACTTTATGTCTCTTCGAGCCATGAAGTTAGGCTGCATTCGGAAAAAATCAAAAAAAGATTTTTGTTTTTTCACTCATTTGCACTAACTTTGTCCCCACAACCTAATAAAGTCATGAACGAAACCGAACGCATCTTACAACTTCGCCGCGAACTGCACGAGCATAACCATCGCTATTACGTTGAGAATCAGCCTACCATTTCGGATCAGGAGTTTGATTTCCTGATGCACGAACTGCAGGAACTGGAAGCGCGCCACCCCGAGATGGCCGACGCCAACAGTCCCACACAGCGCGTGGGCAGCGACTTGAACCAGGAGTTCCGGCAGGTGGCCCACAAATATCCGATGCTCTCGCTATCGAACACGTACAGCGAGCAGGACGTGGCCGACTGGTACGAGAGCGTGCAGAAGGGACTCGAGGGCGAGCCTTTCGAGGTGTGTTGTGAGATGAAATACGACGGACTGAGCATATCGCTGACTTACGTGGACGGACAGCTGACGCAGGCCGTTACTAGAGGCGACGGCGTGCAGGGCGACGACGTTACGGCAAATGTGAAGACGATACGGAGCATACCACTGGTATTGGATGAGAACGGTTATCCCCACGAATTCGAAATCCGCGGTGAGATTCTGATGCCCTGGAAGTCGTTCGAACGGCTGAATGCCGAACGCGAGGCTGCTGAGGAACCGCTGTTTGCCAATCCCCGCAATGCGGCTAGCGGCACGCTGAAGTCGCAGAAGTCGGAGGTGGTGGCCGGTCGCGGACTGGATGCCTACCTCTATTATTTATTAGGTGAGGATATCCCCTGCGACGGACATTACGAGAACCTGATGGCGGCCAAGTCGTGGGGCTTCAAGATTTCGGAGGGGATGAAGAAGGTGAAGACCTTACAGGAGATCTACGACTTCATCAACTACTGGGATAAGGAACGCAAGAACCTGCCTGTGGCCACCGACGGCATCGTACTGAAGGTGAACTCGCAGCGCCAGCAGCGGCATCTGGGATTCACGGCCAAGTCGCCGCGATGGGCCATTGCCTATAAGTTCAAGGCCGAAAGGGCCTGCACACGGCTGAACGAAGTGACCTATCAGGTGGGGCGTACGGGAGCCGTAACCCCTGTGGCCAACATGGAACCCGTGCAGCTGGCTGGAACCACCGTGAAGCGCGCCACGCTGAACAACGAGGACTTCATCAAGAGTTTCGACCTGCATATCGGCGACTATGTCTACGTGGAGAAGGGCGGCGAGATCATCCCGAAGATTGTGGGGGTGGACATCGACCAGCGTCCCATCATCGCACAGCCGGTGCAGTTCATCACGCGCTGTCCCGAATGCGGCACGCCGCTGGTGCGCTATGAGGGCGAGGCCGTGCACTATTGTCCGAACGACAGCGGTTGTCCGCCGCAGATCAAGGGGCGAATCGAGCATTTCATCTCCCGACGGGCCATGAACATCATGTCGCTGGGCCCCGAGACGGTGGACGAATACTGGAGCCGCGGGCTTATTCACAACGTGGCCGATCTCTACGACCTCACCGTTGCCCAGATTACGGGCGGCAACAAGAACCGCCGGCTGTCGGCAGAGAATGTCGTCAAGGGCATCGACGCCTCCCGTCAGGTGCCTTTCGAGCGTGTGGTCTTCGCCCTCGGCATCCGTTTTGTGGGCGAGACTTCCGGCAAGCTGCTGGCGCGCCATTTCAAGAATATCGATGCGCTGATGAATGCCTCGCTGGAAGACCTGATGGAGGTGGAAGGCATCGGCGAGGTGATGGCCCGGAGCATCATCACCTATTTCCATAATGCGGAGAATATGAATATCGTGGAGCGTCTGCGCGGCTACGGATTGCAGATGAGCCTCACCGAAGAGCAGATGCAGGGCACGACGGACAAACTGGCGGGCAAGAGCATCGTCATCAGCGGCGTGTTCCAGCATCACAGCCGCGACGAATACAAGGCGCTCATCGAGCAGCACGGCGGCAAGAACGTGGGCAGCATCTCAGGCAAGACCTCCTTTATCCTGGCCGGTGAGAACATGGGACCCTCGAAGCTGCAGAAGGCCGAGAAGCTGGGCGTCGCCATCGTTAATGAAGACGAGTTCCTGAAAATGATAGAGTGAAGAATGTAGATTGTAGAATGTAGAATTATGATTACATTTGAAACCTGAAACTTGAAACCTGAAACCTGAAACCTGTCATCGTTTTCTACAGAAAACGCTTTCAGAATTAATGAATGAAAGAAACCTGAGATGAACATCATCGTTTCCAATGAAATAGAATCGGTATGCCCGCAGTTCGCGGGAGCTGCCGTAGAGGCCCGGGTGGTGAATACGCCACGGAGTGAGGGCCTATGGGCTGAGATTAATGCCCTTTGTGAGAGTTATAAGCAGCAGTTTGACACGACCACCATCAAGCAGTTGCCGGGTGTGGAGGCTACCCGCCGCGTCTATCGTGCCTGTGGCAAGGACCCTTCGCGCTACCGTCCTTCGTCGGAGGCTCTCATCCGCCGTGTGGTACAGGGCAAGGACTTGTATCAGATAGATACACTGGTGGACCTGATTAACCTGGCCAGCATGAAGTTCGGATACAGCATCGGCGGTTTCGATGCCGATAAGTTTGAGGGCGACACCCTGACGCTGGGCGTGGGCAGGAAAGACGAGCCCTACGAGGGTATCGGCCGCGGCATCCTCAATATCGAGGGAATGCCCGTCTATCGTGACAGCAGGGGAGGGGTGGGAACGCCTACGAGCGACAATGAGCGCACGAAGATAGAACTCTCCACCACGCATCTCTTTGTCATCGTGAACGGCTATGACGGCAACCGCGAGACCGTCAACGCCAATGCGCTCTATATCAAGGACCTGCTGGAGCGTTTTGCTGAAGGAAAAGACATACAAATCATAGAATTTTGAATGGACGACATCAAACTGACCTTCCATAAGGCATCCACGGAAACAGAACTGGCCATCCCCTTGGCGCAGAGCAGTGTGAAAGCGGGATTCCCGAGTCCGGCGCAGGACTATATGAGCGAAGAGATAGACCTGAACAGGCAGCTCATTCCTCATCCTGAGGCTACCTTTTTCGTGAGGATTTCGGGCGACTCGATGATGGATGCCGGTATCCTCGACGGCGATCTGGCTGTGGTGGACAAATCCTTGGATGCTTCCGACGGCGATTTCGTGATTGCCTTCGTGGACGGCGACTTCACCATCAAGCAGTTCCGCCTGGATGCTTCGGGAAACAGCGGATGGCTGGTGCCTTGGAACAAGCGTTATCCCCGCATTGAAGTGAAGTCGGGTGAGGACTTCCGGATATGGGGTGTGGTGACCTATGTCATTCATGCGATTCACGGACTAAAAACCAAATATCATGTACGAAACAATCCTTAGAAAGCCGAAGATGCTCTTTGGCGTGTTGTTGATGGGAACATGTCTGGCTGTAAATGCCCAGCGGCAGGCTCCCTTAGTGTTTAACCAGGAGAATACCGGACGCTATTCGGAGCGCGTGACTCCCTACGAGCAGTTGGTACCCCAACAGGAGTTGCGCAATCCCCTGGTGTGGAACAACGGCAAGGGAAGCGTGAAGAACCTGAAGCAATGGGAGAAACGGCGCAATGAGATCAGCGCCAACATCCAGGCCTATGAGATAGGACGGAAGCCCACGGTGGACAAGAAACAGGTGAAAGCCCGTATGAACGGGGATACGCTCCTGGTGGATGTTACCGTGAACGGACAGACGCTGCATCTCTCTTCCACCATCCGCTATCCGCAGACGGGAAAGGCTCCGTATCCGCTGATGATAGGGACGAGCAACATCTCGTTGCCCAAGGATCTGCTGGAAAAGCGCGGCATCGCCACGATGGTCTTCCATGAGAATCAGGTGAACGACTATTCGCAATGGCGGCAGAAACATGACCGTGGCTCGTATGAGTTTGACCGCCTGTATCCGGAACTCAAGGAAAACGGTGCCTATAGTGAGTGGGCATGGGGCTTCAGCCGTCTGCTTGACGGTTTGCAGCTGGTAGGTGAGACGGTAAGTCGCATAGACATGAAGCATATCGGCGTGACGGGTTGTTCGTATGCCGGAAAGATGGCCCTTTTCTGCGGTGCCTTCGATGAGCGTGTGGCCCTGACGATTGCCCAGGAGCCCGGAGGCGGCGGTGCTGCTGCCTGGCGTCTGTCTCATCCCCTTGACAGCGTGGAGAACCTTGACCGTACGGATTACCATTGGTTCCTGGAGAGCATGCGTACCCGTTTCGGGGGTGACAAGGTATATCTGCTTCCGCACGACCGTCACGAACTCTGCGCGATGGTATGTCCCCGCGCCCTGCTGATTTTGGGTAATACGGATTACAAATGGCTGGCAGACGTTTCTGCCTATGGCTCCATGAATGCAGCCATTCCCGTATGGGAGCATTTCGGCATCGGTGACCGTGTGGGCTATTCCATCATCGGCGGTCATCCGCATTGCATGCTGCCCCAGAGCCAGTATCCGGAGGTGGAAGCCTATCTGGACCGTTTCCTCCTGGGAAAGGAAAGAGGGAACACCACGGTGCGCTTTGCGCCGATGTTTAGCGGAAAATAAGAACCGTAATGCAACTCTTTGGCCTTGCTGACTGCAATAATTTCTATTGTTCGTGTGAACGGGTGTTTCACCCGGAACTGAACAACCGTCCCGTGGTGGTGCTGAGCAACAACGACGGGTGCGTCATTGCGCGCAGTAATGAGAGCAAGGCCTTGGGGGTGAAGATGGGGACTCCGTTCTACCAGGTGCGTCAGTTGCTGGATGACAACCATGTGGCGGTGTTTTCCAGCAACTACACGCTCTATGGCTCCCTCTCTCACCGGGTGATGAGCCTGCTGAGCCAATACACTCCCCATCTGGATATTTACAGCATCGACGAGGCCTTTCTCGATTTCTCCGACATGGAGAAAGGCTGCGACCTGAAAGCCTATGGCGAGCAGCTGGTAAGGCGGGTGAGTAAATCCACGGGCATCCCCATCTCCTTGGGCATAGCACCCACTCGCACTCTGGCAAAGATGGCGAGTAAGTTTGCCAAGAAATACAAAGGCTATCATGGTTGCTGCCTGATGGATACCGATGAGAAACGGCAGAAGGCGCTGGCACTCTTTCCCGTTGAGGATGTATGGGGCATCGGGCGCAGGATCAGTAAACAGCTGGAATATTTCGGTATTCACACGGCCGCAGACTTTGCCGCCAAGAGTGAAAGGTGGGTGAGGCAGCATTTCAATGTGACTACGGCGAGAACCTGGAAGGAACTGAATGGCGTGAGCTGTATCAGCGTAGATGAACTGCCGCAGAAGCAGAGTATCTGCACCAGCCGTTCTTTCTCCGATCAAGGCATCAGTGACCGGCATGTGCTGGAGGAGGCCGTGGCCAATTTTGCTTCGCGCTGTGCGGAGAAACTGCGTCACCAGGGTTCCTGTTGCAAGAGCATCATGGTGTTTGCCTATACGAGCAGGTTCAATGAGCGCGTGCCTGCCCATATGATTTACGAGACGATTACGCTCTCCGTTGCCACTCAGTCGTCGGCAGAGATTATCCATGAGGCACTGAAGGTTTTGCGCAGGGCTTATGTGCCTGGTACCTATTATTATAAAAAGGCGGGTGTGATCCTGATGGACATCGTGCCCGAAAGGCCTTGTCAGCAGGATTTGTTCGACAAGGTGGACCGCAGGAAGCAACAGCTTCTTACACGAACCATCGACCGCATCAATCTGCTCAACGGGCAAAACAAGGTGCGACTGGCCATTCAGGGTACGGATATCCGTTTCGGCTTGAAACATGAATATCTGTCACACCGCTATACCACCAACATTCAGGACTTGCTGGTGGTGAAGGTCTAATCCCAGGGTTCAAACTCCAGTTCCAGCTCTATCCATTTGCGCTGGGATTCATGGCGGGGAGGATTGGAAACGGAAAGTCCTATCAGTCGTACGTAGTGGTTGCCTAATGCAACGTCTTTCAACAGCCGTTTGGCAAGTGGAAGGATGTCGTCCTTGGTACGGAGAACCTTGTCACCGGTGATGCTGTGCGTGTGCTGTTCGAAATTCTCATATTTCACTTTCAGGGTGAGCGTCGTTCCCTTAAAGTCGGATTTTGCCAATCGTCTTTCCAGCTCAATCACCGTGTGGTATAGTTCAATGATGAGGGCCGACCTCGAACTGATGTCTTTCTCGAAGGTCTGCTCACAACCTACCGATTTCCGTTCATAGTCAACGATTACAGGCCGTTCGTCAATCCCTCGGGCAAACTGATGGAAGATTGCCCCCATCTTACCGAACGCCTGCGTCAGCCTTTCCTGTGATATCTTGCGCAGATCGGCTCCCGTGAAGATTCCCATGTGGTGCATGGCCTCTGCGGTTTTAGGGCCCACGCCCCAAATCTTCTCAATGCGCAGCTGGTCGATAAACTCCTGTGCACGGTCGGGGTGTATGGTCGTAAGTCCGTTGGGTTTCCGCCAGTCGGAGGCAATCTTGGCCAGCAGTTTGTTGTAGGAAACACCTGCCGACGCCGTTAGCTGGAGCCGTTCGTGGATCTTCTGCTTGATTTCACGGGCAATGTCAACGGCCAGTTCTATGCCGGGCTTGTTTTCCGTGACATCCAGAAAAGCCTCGTCGAGTGATATGGGTTCAACAAGGTCGGTATATTCGTGGAAAATCTCATGCATCTGCCGCGACACCTCCTTATACTTCTGATAATTCCCATGAACGACAATCAGGTCCCTGCAAAGTGATTTGGCCTTCGTCATAGACATCGCGGAATGCACCCCGTATTTCCGTGCCTCATAGGAAGCCGTTGACACCACGCCCCGTTCCGAGTCACCGCCCACGGCTATGGGCTTTCCCCGAAGCTCCGGATGGTCTCTCTGCTCCACGCTTGCAAAGAAACTGTCCATGTCGATATGGATAATCTTCCGTAACATTTCAGGATGCAAATATACAAAAAATCCCCGTAAAACAAAAATCCCCCTCTTTGGAGGGGGAAAGGATCATATCTGATGAAGTGATAATTAGTTTGCAGCTTCGAATTCGCGCAGGAAACGGATATCGTTCTCTGAGAACATACGGAGGTCGGATACCTGATACTTCAGGTTCGTGATACGCTCCACGCCCAAGCCGAAAGCATAGCCACTGTATATCTTGCTGTCAATACCGCAGAGCTCGAGCACGTTGGGATCTACCATACCGCATCCGAGGATCTCCACCCAGCCGGTGTGTTTGCAGAAGCCGCAACCTACACCACCGCAGATATGGCAGGAAATGTCCATCTCAGCAGAAGGCTCCGTGAAGGGGAAGTAACTGGGACGCAAACGGATTTTCGTATCGGGACCGAAGAGCTCACGGGCGAAAGTCAGCAGCACCTGTTTCAGGTCGGTGAAGCTCACGTTCTTATCGATATAGAGACCTTCTATCTGGTGGAAGAAGCAATGGGCGCGGGCTGTAATGGCCTCATTGCGATAGACGCGTCCGGGACAAATCACACGGATGGGGGCCGTCAGTTTGCCGTCCTCAGTGTGCATGTTCTCCATCACACGTGCCTGAACACTTGAAGTGTGGGAGCGCAGGAGGATGTTTTTCGTGACATCGTTGAGTTCTGACTGTTCCACGAAGAACGTGTCTTGCATGTCGCGGGCAGGATGGTCTGCAGCGAAGTTCATCTTCGTGAACACATGCAGGTCGTCCTCTACCTCAGGACCGTCAGCCAATACGAAGCCCATACGTGAGAAGATGTCGATGATTTCATTCTTCACGATGGTCAGCGGGTGGCGTGTTCCTAGTTGTATGGGGTAGGGTGTGCGCGTCAGGTCGATGTCGTCACTCTCAGTCTCGGCGGTTGCCAACTGTTCGCGCAGCATATTGATTTTGTCGAATGCTGTCTGTTTGAGTTCATTGATTTTGATACCCACTTCCTTTTTCTGGTCAGCAGCCACATTGCGGAAGTCGGCCATCAAAGCATTGATTTCACCCTTCTTACTGAGGTACTTCAGACGGAGTTGTTCAATCTCTTCCGCATTAGCGGCAGTCAACTCACTCACTTCTTTCAGAAGACTTTCTATTTTCTCTAATAACATGATGCAGATTGATAATTTGGCTGCAAAATTACTACAAACGAACGGAAAAACCAAATTTATTTGAGTTTTTTCTGAGTGCAGCCTCATTTCGTGGAACGTAGTTATATATTTTTCAAAATTAATTCCTTAAATCTGCTTTTATATTGATAATAATTTGTAATTTTGCACCGTAGTTTTTGAGAGAATAATCGTATTACTGATGAGAAAGAGTGCAATAATCGTAATGATGGTCTGTATGTCGATGATGATATGGACAACGGGCTGCACTGACAAGAAGAAAGCTGTGGCTGCTGATACCACTGCCGTCACGGACACAATTGCCGACACCACCGCTGTGGATTCACTTGAAGATTTAATTGATGATGCGCCTATTTCAAAGGCCGTCGATGAACTCTTCGATGACTTTTTCTTCAATTTTGCCGGCAACCGCAAGTTGCAGATGAAGCGCATAAAGTTCCCGTTGCCAGTGGTGAAAGACGGAAAGACCGTACAGATGACGAAGTCGCAATGGCAGATGGAGCGTTTCTTCATGCCTCAGGGCTTTTATACCTTGATTCTCGACAACCGCAAACAGCTGAATCTCTCAAAGGATACGAGCATCAATCATGTCGTTGTGGAGAAAATCAACCTCCAGGAACAGCATGTGAAAAAATACAATTTTGACAGAAAGGACGGAGAGTGGATGTTGACCTCCATTGATAATAGTGCGATGGTTCAGAACAACAATTCCTCTTTCTTGAAATTCTATCAGCGCTTTGCCACTGATACTGCTTTCCAGATAAAGAGCCTGAGCAACCCCATTGCCTTTACGGGACCTGACCCTGACGATGATTTCGAAACTATTACAGGAGACTTGCTTCCGGAACAATGGCCGGATGTAGGGCCCACGGATCTTCCCCGTGACCTCATCTATAATATTATCTACGGTCAGGAATATAAGGAAAGCACCCAGAAAATATTCCTGCTTCGCGGCATTGCCAACGGACAGGAATTGCAAATGACTTTCAAGGCTATCGGCGGTGAGTGGAAACTGACCGGACTGGTAGAGTGATGGTTGAAGGTGTAGTTTTTAAGGATGATACTATTTAGGATTTGAAAGACGTAAAAGATTATAGTTTAAAGGCGCACAATACATTTGGCATTGAGGCTAAATGCAGGCGTTTCCTGGAATTCTCGTCCGTGGATGAGGCACAGGATGTATTGCCCACGCTCCGAGGTGAAGATGCACCGCTGATGCTCTTGGGAGGTGGTAGTAACCTGTTGCTGACCAAGGATTTCCAAGGAACGGTGATTCATTCGGCCATTATGGGAACTGAAGCCCGTGAGACAGGTGACGGCCATGTGTTGTTGCGTTGTGGTAGCGGCGAGACCTGGGACGATATCGTGGATCTCTGTGTGAGCCGTGGTTGGTATGGCGCAGAGAACCTGAGTCTGATACCCGGTGATGTCGGTGCCTCTGCCGTTCAGAATATCGGTGCCTATGGAGTGGAAGCCAAGGATCTGATTGTACAGGTGGAGGCCGTGGAGATAGCTACGGGTAATCTGCATCTGTTTACCAATGAGGAATGCCGGTATAGTTATCGCCAGAGCCGTTTTAAGCAGGACTGGCGTGATCATTTCTTCATCACACATGTCACTTACCGTTTGTCGCTCACTTTCGAACCGCATCTTGACTACGGCAATATCCGTACTGAATTGGAGGCAAAGGGATATCAACAAAAACCCACGGCAGCCCAGTTGCGTCAGGTTATTATCGATATCCGCAATGCCAAGTTGCCTGACCCCAAGTTCGAAGGAAACGCGGGTAGTTTCTTCATGAATCCTGTGGTGACCCGTCAGAAATATGAAAGGCTCGCTGCTCTGTATCCCAACATGCCGCATTACACCATCGACGAGGAACACGAGAAGATTCCTGCCGGGTGGATGATTGACCAATGTGGTTGGAAAGGAAAGACACTCGGACGTGCCGGTGTGCACGACCGTCAGGCTTTGGTTCTGGTTAACAAGGGTGGTGCCACGGGTGACGAGATTGTGCATCTTTGTGAACAGATCAGGATGGATGTCTACAATCGCTTTGGCATCGAAATTCAGCCAGAGGTGAATATCGTTTAGCATATGAAGTTGACTTTTCTGGGAACGGGAACATCTGTAGGCGTGCCCGCTATTGGTTGCACCTGCCGGACTTGTCGGAGTACAGACCCTCACGATAAGCGGTTGCGTTGTTCTGCACTGATAGAAACCAAAAGTACACGTATCCTGATTGATACGGGCCCGGATTTCCGCCAGCAGATGCTCAGTCAGCCTTTTCGGAAGATAGATGCAGTCTTGCTCACTCATATCCATTACGACCATTGTGGTGGTATTGACGATTTGCGGCCTTTCTGTCAGTTTGGTGAAGTGAATGTCTATGCCGATGACCTGACAAGCCGGGCACTGATGCAGACCGTTCCTTATTGCTTTGCAGAGAATCGTTACCCCGGGGCACCCGCCATCGTTCTTCATACCATTCAGCCGCACCATCCGCTATTGGTGAACGGTGAATTGGAGGTACTTCCTGTCAGAGTAATGCATGGCAAACTTCCTATCCTTGGCTATCGTATCGGGTCGTTGGCCTATATCACGGATATGAAGCAGATGACCGAAGATGATGTGGCATTGCTTGAAGGCGTAAAGGTGCTGGTGGTAAATGCCCTCCGTTATAAGCCGGATCATCATGCCCATCAGAATGTGGATGATGCGGTGGAATTTGCCCGTAAGGTAGGGGCAAGACAAACGTGGCTGATCCATTCCTGTCATGACATAGGACTTCATGCCGAAGTCAATTCACAACTGCCTCCTGATATTCAGTTGGCTTATGATGGGCAGGTTGTGGAGATTGAAGACTAAATCCGCCAAATAGATACGGGAATCTCCGATTTTTAGTTAATTTTAATTAATTATTACGGATGTGAAGTTGGAATTGTTTGCGTAAACGGAAATAATTCGTAAATTTGCACCGTGTTTTTCATAGTATTAGATTTAAGGTTAACAAGGTTGGAGTACGGCGGTACTCCTTTTTTTGTGCTTAAAATCCTTGAGGTCTTTAAAGTCCTTAAAGTTTTTCACTTCCTCTTAAACTTCCGGTAGAGCTTCCAGACTAGCAGCAGACCATCGAGTACTGATGCGCCGTTGTTCACCAACTTGCTGGGCATAAAGCCGCTTTTCTTTGAGGGCATCTTCGGCTTCTCAAAGAGTTGTTGGCGCAACTTGTTCATCTGCACGCTGTCCTTGCGGATTTCCTTCAGCAGCTGCGCCTTGCGGTCTTCGATGGAACGCAGGGTAGTGTAGGTGGGACCGTTTATCAGTTCGTTTTCAGTCATATGCTCAAATCTCTAAGTCCTAGGCATCCTTCTTCTTCTTTCAAAAATCACTTCTCCATCAGCAGGCTGGCAAGGAATCTGACCAGCGGCTTCTCCACCCACGATTTACGGAAAGCCATAAACAGCAGGAAAACGATGATGTAGAAACCGGCCACGATGCAGAAGGCTGCCGGATGTCCCAGACTGGGCGCCATGGCATAGGCAGCAGCGAATGAAAGGTAAATCAGGATGATGATGACGATGAGGAACACCACGGCTGCCATTACAAGGGCCGTGATGAGCCTCACCACCTTTTCTATAACATCCAGTCGCAGATATTCATTCTGCAACCCGATGTAATGACGAATCAACTCCACGAGTTGACCGATGGTCTCTATATTCTGGTCGTTGGAAAACAAAATATTTTCTCTATACTTTAACCTTTAACCTACCAACTAATTACTCTGCAATCTCAGCAGCAGCCTCCTTGATGTCGTCAGCCAGGTCGCCGATTTCTTTCTTGGTGAGGTTGATGTTGTGCTTCTTGCAGAAGTCGTCGATAGCGTCAGTAATCTTCTCACGAGTGTCCTGTCCTTTCTCGGGAGCCATGAGGATGCCGAGAGCTGCGCCGGCGATAGCACCGCCGAGGAATGCGCCAATGTAACCTAATGTTTTCATAATCCTAAATATTTAATAGTTAATATGATTTTCAATAATCAATAAGCAAAGTTACACATTTTTTCCCTAATCCCAAACATTTCTTCCGTTAAAAACTATGTATTTGCGGCATTTAACAAACTTTATGCACAAAATTGACTTGTTTTCGCTCGAATTTATGTAACTTCGCACAAATTTTATAAACAAATTCATCAAATTATATTGCAAATATGAAGAAGTATATGGTTTTATGCGCAGGTTTGGCTGTCGCACTCGCATTCACAAGTTGCAAATCTTCAGAGAGCGCTTATCGCAAGGCTTATGAGAAAGCCAAGGCTCAGGAGACTAACACCGTTATTGAGCAGCCCACGAACACAGGTACTGAGACGACCGTTGTGGCTCCCGTGGTGACTCGTCCTTCCACCGAAACAACCGTTGTCGATAATGTTGACAATGCCGTGGTTCGTCAGGAGAGTGTTCAACTCATCAATGGTTCCGGCCTCCGTAATTTCAGCGTTGTGGTGGGCTCTTTCTCTGTAAAGGCAAATGCCGAGGGTCTTCAGCAGACATTGAGAAATGCAGGCTATGATGCACAGATTGTTTTCAATAGCGCCCGCAACATGTATCGCGTGGTGGCTTCTACCTACGACGATAAGGCCAGTGCCGTGCGCAGCCGCAACGACTTCAAGGCCGGTAAGTATCCCGATGCTTGGCTGCTCTATAACCAGCAGTAAGCCAAAGTGCCGCGAATACTTTCAATAGATTACGGTAAACGACGTACAGGACTAGCAGTCACCGATCCTCTGCAGATTATTGCCGGAGGATTGGCGACTGTTTCTACTTCTACACTCTACGATTATCTGGTAGCCTATATGGCAAAGGAATCGGTGGAGCGTATCGTTATCGGAAAGCCTATTCAGCCCAACGGACAGCCAAGTGAGAATCTTGCCCGTGTGGAGCAATTCGTAAACCGCTGGCGAAAGGCGCAGCCCTCCGTGCCCATCGAGTATGTGGATGAACGTTTTACCTCCGTGCTTGCTCACCGGGCCATGCTTGAAGGCGGCTTGAAGAAGAAAGCCCGTCAGGATAAGGCGCTCGTTGATGAAATCTCCGCCACCATCATCCTCCAGAGCTATCTGGAAAGCAGGAGGAAGTAATTCTAAACTCTTAATTCTTAATTCTTAATTCATAGTGATATTACCTATATTTATATATGGACAGCCCTGCTTGAGGAAGGTTAGTGAGGATATCACCCTCGATTATCCTGAACTCACGCAGTTGATTGAAAACATGTGGGAGACGCTGGCTTCGAGTGAAGGCATCGGACTGGCGGCTCCGCAGATTGGCAAGAATATCCGCCTGGTCGTTATCGACCTCGATTTGATTTCTGAGGATTTGCCTGAATACAAAGGTTTTAAGAAAGTATTTATCAATCCACATATCTTGGAATACGACGAAGAGGCGCCCCAGGATAATATGGAGGAAGGCTGCCTTTCCCTGCCTGGCATCCATGAAAAGGTGCAGCGCCCCACGCGTATCCATGCCAAATGGATGGAACCTGACGGCTCGGAGCACGATGAGTGGATTGACGGTTATCTGGCCCGTGTGATGCAACACGAATTCGACCATCTGGACGCCAAGATGTTCATTGACCGTATCAGCCCATTGCGCCGCCAGCTGATCAAGAATAAGCTGAAGGCGATGACTCTCGGGAAATACCGTTGCAGTTATCGTACGAAGCCCTTGCGAAGATAATCTCGTGTTGAGAATATGAGGATAAAGGACCTTATGATAAGACTATTTACTCCCCGCCCTATAGGGAGGGGTTGGGGGTGGGTTTTCTTTTTCTGTCCTCTCCTCTCATTTGCCCAATACAATTTAGATCGTGTATTGACAGCTGGCCGTGCTGCCCTCTATTATGAGGACTATGTGCTGTCAATCCAGTATTTCAATCAGGTCATCACGGCCAAACCCTATCTTTATGAACCATGGTTCTTCCGCGGAGTAGCCAAGTTCTATCTCGACGACTGGATTGGAGCGGAGAACGATTGTTCCGAAGCCATCCGCCTCAATCCTTATATTTCCGGTCAATACGAATTGCGAGGCCTTTGCCGCATCCGGCAGAAAAAATACAAGGAAGCCATAGCCGATTATGACTGTAGCATCCAGTATGACCCTACCAGTCAGGGACTTTGGTACAACCGTGTGCTTTGCCGCATTGAAGACAAGGATTATGATCGGGCCACGGCCGACCTCGACTCTATGACCAACCGCTGGAAAAACTATGCGAAGGCATGGCAGCTGAAGGCAGAAGTGGCTCTCCGCCAGAAAGATACGGTCAGGGCGGCTAGTCATTTGGATAAAGCCCTCGAGCTGGATGAGTATGACGGTGAAGCCTGGATGGTGCGCGGTATGATTTCCATGAGTCGGAAGAAGTGGAAGGATGCCGACACTCAGATTACCAAAGCCATCCATCTGAAACCGACGGTGGCTGGCTATTACATCAACCGCGCCCTTTCACGCTACAATATCAATAATCTCCGTGGGGCAATGGCCGACTATGACAAGGCCATCGAACTGGAGCCCAATAACTTCCTGGCTCACTACAACCGCGGACAGCTTCGTGTTCAGGTGGGTGATGATAACCGGGCCATCGACGATTTCGACTTCATCATCCAGAATGAACCCAAGAATATCATGGCCATCTTCAACCGTGCTTTATTGCTCGACCGTACGGGTAATCTCCGGGGGGCCATTCGCGACTATACCACGGTCATCGACCAATTCCCCAATTTCTGGACTGGTCTCAGTTACCGTGCTTCTTGTTACCGTCGTTTGGGCATGACCGCCAAGGCAGAGATGGATGAGTTCCGTATTTTCAAGGCTCAGCAGGACAAGCACTTAGGCTATCAGCCCCGATGGAGCAAGCAACACCGAAAGGATGTGCGCAAACTCTCGGATATTGATATGGACAAGTATAACCAGTTGGTGGAGGAAGATGAACAGGAGGTGAAGCATGAGTATGCCTCGGCTTATCGCGGAAGGGTGCAGAACCGCAAGGTGGAGAATGATTTCCTGCCGCTCTTCTGTCTTTCATACCAGCGTCATACCAATGGCGTGAAGGATGTGCTGACCTTCGATCAGGAGGTGGAGCGTTTCAACACCAAGCCGCGTCCGCTCCATCGTGTCTATGTCAGTGGTTCTACGAAGTCGCTCGACGAGCAGGAGTCGAAGGCCTATTTCGCTTTGATAGATACGTTGACCAACCAGATTCAGGACATCCGCGATTTGCGTGAGAGTAAGGGACTCCTTCTGGAGCGTGCCATCGCCTATGCTTCCACTCAGAATCAGGAAGCCGCCATCAACGACCTTACCGCCTATATCCAGTTGGATAGCGTTTCATCGTTGGGCTATTGGCAACGAGCCGTCTGCCAGGTGATGATGAATGAGTTCTCTGCTTCCCAGGGAGTGGATATTCAGTTGAAGAACGCCCGCGCCATGGATGATTTCAACGAAGCCTTGAAGCGTAGCCCCCATAATGCCTACATCCTTTACGACCGGGCCACTTTCTACGCCCACCGTCAGGACTACAACCATGCCATTGACGATTTCACCAAGGCTATCCAGCAAGACCCCAATCTGGCGGAAGCCTACTATAACCGAGGCCTCTGCCGTTTGTATGCCGGCAATACGGCTGAGGGCAACAAGGACTTGAGTAAAGCCGGCGAACTGGGACTCTTCAATGCCTATAGCATTATGAAGAAACAGCAGAAGACAAAGAAATAGGTTAAAAAACGTAAAAGGCACAATTTCTCATTTTCTCATTTCCTCAATTTCTCTTTTTCTTACTACCTTTGCAGCCGATAAATAAAAACATATATTGTAGATATGATTAAAATCACTTTCCCTGACGGCTCTGTACGCGAATATGAGCAGGGCGTCACTGGTTTACAGATTGCCGAGAGCATCTCACCGGCTCTGGCACGCAACGTTGTGAGTTGCGGCGTGAATGGTGAGACAACAGAGTTGAACCGACCCATTAACGAAGACGCTACCATCGCCCTCTACAAGTTTGAGGACGAGGAGGGTAAGCACACCTTCTGGCACACCTCCGCCCACCTTTTGGCTGAGGCTCTTCAGGAACTCTATCCCGGCATCCAGTTCGGTTTCGGACCTGCCGTCGAGAACGGTTTCTTCTATGACGTGATGCCGCCTGAAGGTACGGCTATCTCAGAGAACGACTTCCCGAAGATTGAGGCCAAGATGAAGGAACTGGCCAAGAAGGACGAGGCCGTTGTTCGCCGCGATGTTTCCAAGGCAGATGCCCTGAAGGAATTCAAGGCCGACGGCCAGGAGTACAAGTGCGAGCATATTGATCAGGACTTGGAGGACGGTACGATTTCCACCTATACACAGGGTGCCTTTACCGACCTTTGCCGCGGTCCTCACCTGATGTCGACAGGAATCATCAAGGCCATCAAGATAACAAGCGTTGCCGGTGCATTCTGGCGCGGCGATGCCAAGCGCGAGCAGATGACGCGTATCTATGGTATCACCTTCCCCAAGCAGAAGATGCTCGACGAGTATCTCGTGATGCTCGAAGAGGCCAAGAAGCGCGACCACCGCAAGATCGGTAAGGAAATGGAACTCTTTATGTTCTCCGACCGCGTAGGTAAGGGCCTGCCCATCTGGCTCCCCAAGGGAACAGACCTCCGTCTGCGCCTGCAGGATATGTTGCGCAAAATCCAGAAAAACTATGGCTATCAGGAAGTTATCACTCCGCATATCGGCTCGAAGAACCTCTATGTGACCTCTGGCCACTATGCCCACTATGGCAAGGATTCGTTCCAGCCCATCCACACACCTGAGGAGGATGAGGAGTACATGCTGAAGCCGATGAACTGCCCTCACCATTGTGAGATTTTCGCCAATAAACCCCGCTCCTACAAGGACCTGCCTTTGCGTATTGCTGAGTTTGGTACGGTCTATCGTTATGAGAAGAGTGGCGAGCTCCACGGACTCACACGCGTGCGCTCATTCACGCAGGATGATGCCCACATCTTCTGCCGTCCCGATCAGATCAAGACCGAGTTCATGCGCGTGATGGACATTATCAAAACTGTGTTCTCTACCTTCAATTTCGACAACTTCGAGGCTCAGATTTCGCTCCGTGATCCTAACGACCACGAGAAGTATATCGGTAGCGATGAGGTTTGGGCCGAGGCTGAGCAGGCCATCATCGATGCCTGTAAGGAGAAAGGGCTCGAAGCCAAGGTGGAATTGGGCGAGGCTGCCTTCTACGGACCGAAGCTCGACTTCATGGTGAAGGATGCCATCGGCCGTCGCTGGCAGTTGGGTACCATTCAGGTGGACTACAACCTCCCCGTGCGCTTCAAGCTCGAATATACCGCTGAGGACAACTCCAAGCAGACGCCGGTGATGATCCACCGTGCTCCTTTCGGTTCTATGGAGCGATTCACCGCTGTGCTCATCGAGCATACTGCCGGACACTTCCCCTTGTGGCTTACGCCCGACCAGGTGATGATTCTGCCTATCTCTGAGAAGTTCAACGACTACGCCAAGGAAGTGCAGAACTATCTCGGTCAGCAGGGTATCCGTGCCAGCGTGGACAACCGCAACGAGAAGATTGGCCGCAAGATTCGTGACAACGAGTTGCGCCGCATTCCTTACATGCTTGTTGTTGGTGAGAAGGAGCAGGCTGAAGGTCTGGTCAGCGTCCGCAAGCAGGGTGGTGGTGACCAGGGCCAGATGAAGAAGGAGGACTTCGCCGCAAAGATCAACGCCGAGGTTTCCGAAATGCTCAAGGCCACCGACATCCGTCCTGAAGAGTAAAAAGTGAATAGTGAAGAGTGAATAGTGAATAGTGAAGAATGAACAAAGAAAAGTTCGTAATGTAAGTTTTCAACGTTTTTGTATCCCTTTCAATCCCTCTGTTTGTTAAAAATATGTAAATTGAGGTAGGGAATAATGAAATTCTTCACTCTTCACTCTTCACTCTTCACTTAAAATTACTACCTTTGCAGCCGATTTCGAAATTATCACTCGAGTAAGAACTTTTAAAACAGTTAATGAAGCAAGACAAAAAAGGTAATCAATACCGAATTAACGAGCAGATTCGTGTTCGTGAAGTGAGAATTGTGGGTGAAAACGGCTCCACCGTGGTGCCTACCCGTCAGGCACTTGACATGGCCCGCGACGAAGGCGTGGATCTCGTAGAGATCTCCCCCAATGCCAATCCTCCCGTATGCCGCCTCATTGACTACAGTAAGTTCCTCTATCAGCAGAAGAAGCGTGCCAAGGAAATGAAGCAGAAGCAGGTGAAGCAGGAAGTCAAGGAAATCCGCTTCGGACCTCAGACCGACGAGCACGACTACAACTTCAAGCTGAAGCATGCCAAGGAGTTCCTGGAAGAAGGCAACAAGGTGCGTGCCTATGTGTTCTTCCGCGGACGAAGCATCCTCTTCAAGGAGCAGGGCGAAGTGCTGTTGCTGCGTTTTGCCAACGACCTCGAAGAATATGGCAAGGTTGACCAGATGCCGTCATTGGAGGGCAAGAAGATGTTCCTCTACATGAGCCCCAAGAAGGCTGGTGTGGCCAAGAAGAGCCAGCAGAAGCGCGACCGCGAGCAGGCTGAGGCCGATGCCAAGGAGCAGGCAAAGGGCAAAGACCAGAGAGTGAAAGAGATCGACGCTGAGGCTCCCGCCAACGGAGGTATGTTCGCCAATATCAAGAACGGCGAAGACATCCTGGCAAAGCTCAAGTCAGAAAGTGAAGAGTGAAAAGTGTAGAGTGAAGAATTGACGTTATCCCGTTAAATTCGTAATAACGTTATCACGAAACCACTTGAATCTTGAATCTTGAAACTTGAATCTTGAAACGCATCGAAGATGCAAAACCCCGAGTGCGCGTAACGTCTTGGTAATACGTTGCCGCCTCACATTAATATAATATTAATAATTTAAAGTTTAAAAAAATGCCAAAAGTAAAGACAAACTCCGGAGCCAAGAAGCGCTTCAGCTTCACCGGAACAGGCAAGATCAAGCGTCATCACGCTTATCACAGCCACATCTTGACCAAAAAGACCAAGAAACAGAAGAGAAACCTGGTGCACCAGGCAATTGTAGACAACAGCAACTTGAAGCAGGTACGCGATCTGCTCTGCCTCCGTTAATTTAATTAATTAGAAAGGAAAAGAATTATGCCAAGATCAGTAAATCATGTTGCTTCAAGAGCAAGAAGAAAGAGAATTCTGAAACTTACACGCGGCTACTTTGGCGCACGTAAGAACGTTTGGACCGTTGCCAAGAACACCTACGAGAAAGGTCTCACCTATGCATATCGTGACCGCAAGAACAAGAAGCGCAACTTCCGCGCTCTCTGGATTCAGCGTATCAATGCTGCTGCCCGCATCGAAGGTCTCAGCTACTCTCAGCTGATGGGTGCTCTCCATAAGGCCGGTATCGAGATCAACCGCAAGGTGCTCGCCGACCTCGCCATGAACAATCCTCAGGCTTTCAAGGCCATCGTTGAGAAGGTTAAGTAAGAAATTTCAAAGCATTTATAAAGTTCCGTCCTGCTGTAGAGTAGGGCGGAATTTTTTTTGAGAAGCATCTTTCCCGTATACATCCCTGTTGCGCTTCCGCTCATCAGAAGAAAAGCCTCCAATGACCAGGACAACGTAATAGGAAGACTCACAACTATGCCGCTGACAATAAGAGAATTACAATAAATTCTTTCTTTTTTCACTGTCAACAGTTAGTCTACACTTGATTAAAATCAAAAAAAATACGATGTAAGGAAAAATTCTTTACTGATTTTCATTGTGTTATGCGAAAAAATGAATAAATTTGCACGCGAATAGTAGTATATATTATGCTCTGAGGTAAAGCTATGCCGAGTAATGCCCCTATTCAGAGAGAAAAGACTATATAAATAAAACATTAATAAAATTAAACTCCTCAAGTTATGAAGAAAAAATTATTTACGCTTTTATTATGCGCATTCGCTACTATAGGGGCTAATGCGTGGGAAGTCACTTCTAGTAGTGATGGTTCGACTGCCTACATTAAAGGTAATGGTTCAGAGACCCACAACTGGGCTGATATATCTGCAGAAGACCAGGCAATAATTACAGCTGCAACTACTCTTGAATTTTCGGGAACTGTTAACACATTGAAACCCTTTGAGAGTCATTGCGATAATGCAACGACTGTAGATTTCAGTCGCGCTACTTTTCCAGAAACCAAAGAGGGAACCAAAACTTATCAAGCTTGGGATTCAGAGAATAAGAATTATTATGAAGCTACAGTTGATGTGTACTCCAACTGCATGACATTCTCAATTTTCCCGAATGTTTCAACAGCTATACTCGCAAATGTTAAGACTCTTTGTGCAGGATTGTTTAAAAGCACCAACACAAAGATGACTACTACATTTACGATTCCGTCATCTGTTGAATATATTGCTACACTTGCGGTTGAGGATACACCTATCCATGATATCACAATACCCGCAACAGTTAAGTATATTGATGAAAAGGCTTTCCAAAATTCTTCTATTAGTAACCTTATTGAAGTAACCGTTGATGGATATACTTCAGCTGCGCATGGCGCATTTGACAAGGATGTTACTGTCGGCCAGACACAAGCAGACGGAACCAGGATTTATGCTACGCTGCATTTCAAGGCAGGAGCAGAGGAATTCTTCACGAACACCTCTCATGAACTTGATCTCAAGACTTCATTGGATGCAGGTTTGTTCCAATCATGGTTGAATGAGCACTACAATGTTTCTGGCAATGGCTGGCAGGATTTCATCAATTCAGCACCTGGTAAAGGTACACCCGTTGATAAGCCTGTTGTGTTGAGAACGTTCAGTGATAATGTTGCGCATTATGTTCCATTGTGCTATCGTGCCTATATTGTCAATGGAGTTAAAAAGAATGATAAAGGTGCCTATGAATTGCAACTGACAGAAATCTTCGGTATCCCTGCCAATACAGGTGTGATTATCTATGGTGAGGCTGACAGTGGTTCGTTTGCGCTTCCTATCTTGTCTGGTGCTGCCTGGCAGACCAACCCTTATGACAGAACTGTGAGGTCAACCACAGTCGACAATAAGACAATCAATCTGCAGAACTACTTGGTTGCCAACGATGGAACAAAGATTGGTCCATATACGGTTGGTTCTGACGGTACTGTAGACGAAAGATTCTTTGTGATGGGTCCGTATAGCAAGACAGACATGGGCAAAGATGCTTCTACCGCCATTCAGGATAACACAGATTATGTGGCTTTCTTCCGTGCAAAGCCGATGACTCCAGGTAAGAACAAGGCTCACTTGAAGTTGCCAAATAGCATTTTTGCAGAACCTAAGGGCGTAGAGATTTTAGGCATCAATCCATCTGAGTTCAGACAATCTGAGTGGCCAAGAGACTTTGCAGAATTTGGTGACTGGGGCACAAAGCCTCGTACCCTTCCCGACGTCTTTGCAAAGTCATTCGGCGAGCCATTTGAGGATGAGTATGGAACCACAGGTATCAGTAACGTGAAGAGCGAGAACACCGATGATGCTATCTACAATCTGCAGGGTGTTAAGGTCGCAAATCCTGTCAAGGGTGTTTACGTAAAGGCTGGTAAGAAAATAATCATTAAGTAATAATTGAGAGAAATAAAGATATGAAAAGTATGTATGAAAAGCCGTATATTAATGTAACAACAGTATATACAGAGCCTGTTTTGGCCAGTACTCTTGAACATGGTGTCATAGGTGAGGGTGATGATATGGCCAAGAAAGGTGAATTCGTTGAAGAGGAAACAGGCATTCCAGACAATTTCACCAACGTCTGGGGCGACGAAGAAGAAAAAGAAGATTAATTTGATTTAGGTAAAGAAATAACAATTGAGGAGAAGAGCCGGAGCAGAACCTGAAAGGGAAATGCTTCGGCTCTCTCCTTTTAGGAGACCCACCAATCTGAAGACCCACCCCGACCCACCCAAAGAGAAGAGACCCACCCCGGCCTTTGCCTATCGGCGATTTAAGTCACGACTCGGCAATGTCTAAGTAAACTTAACATTGCTCTCGCTGCTCCATAAATTCCCTGTTTAGGGAGGGTGGTTATGATTGTGAAATTTTAGCAAAAGCATTGCATATTCGAAAATTATTTGTAATTTTGCTGCCGGAAAGAAAAAAGGAGAAACTACTATGGCAACAGCAATTAAAGCAATTCCCACACTTAAAGGAAAGGAAGCACGCGAGTTCCTTCGTCATGCAGAGGAAGCTGAGCGTGACTTTAAGGGGAGCAAAAACAAGGATCAGCATCCTTTCTGCAGGATGGCTCAGGAGATACTGAGTAAGGCAGGGATGTTGTAATTTACGGATTTGTACATGGCTTTTTTGATAGAGCATTGCACATTTTTTGAACTGACAGATGACATTCTTGCCACTTGTCAGCCTTTTTCTTGTGGTAATGCAGACCTCGATGATTTCTTCCAGAACGATGCAACACGTTATGCCTATTATTTGATGGGAAAGACATATTGTTTCCGTTTGAATAGTGATCCGTCAAAGATTGTTTGTGCATTGACGGTCTCAAATGATAGCATCAGAATCTATGATCTCCCCCGTAGTCGTCGAGACTACATGAAGAGTCTTACCCATCATGAAAAGCCACTTCGAAGATATCCAGGAGTATTGATCGGGCGTCTTGGCGTTTGCAATGATTTTGCAGGAAAGGGCATTGGTAGCGAAGCCCTTGACTTCGTAAAGGGATGGTTTTACTCCAGTAGTAATAAAACTGGATGCCGTTTTGTAATCGTTGATGCCGTTAATGACCCACAGGTTCTTTCGTTTTATGAGAAGAATGGCTTTCGGCCTCTATTCCCAACAGAAAAGCAAGAGTTAGCCTATACTATGGGGAAAAAAGATATTCCTCTCAAGTTAGACACACGCCTCATGTATTTTGATCTGTTAATGTTGCGCCAAGAATAGTTTGGGGGAGTAGTATAGAATAAGTCTTTTATTTCTTCACGTAGTTCATGCGGACACGCTCGTAAGTGATGGGGCCATCTTCGGGGATGTGGACTCGCATCAGATAGTCACCGGCTTCAGGACTGTTGCGCTCGCTCATGGAGTCGAGCGTCACGTAGTGGACATCGGCAAAGTCGCGCTCATCCCAGGCGTGTACGTGGCCGCAGAAGACGGCGGTCACATTCCATTCTTCAAACTGATTGAGCAGATAGTAGGTCTCTTCCTTGGCAAAGGTGGAGGAGAACTGCAGGGATGACGGCCGGAAGATGTTGGTATGGCTGAAGACAAAGGTGTAACGGCACTTGAAGTAATTGTCCTTGGCGTGTGCATCAAGCACGCCCTCTTCGATGAGCTTCACCTGCTCTTCACCGAGGGTGCCGCTGGCGGTGTCGAGAAAGATGAAATGGTCGAACTTGTCGGTTCCGTTGACATAGACGTCGAACTGGTAGAATGAGGAGTGGAAGATGTTGCACCACAGGGGCCATCCGTTGTGGGTGAGGTCGTGGTTGCCCACTACGGGGTAGAAGGGGTAGTGGATTTGTTCATAGCGTACGGTGTCGCCAAGCTCATCGATATAAAGGCCGTCCCAGTCGCGCATGGATAGTTTTTCGAAAGGTATCTCTTTGTATTTCTTGGCGCAATATTTGTGCTTGTATTTATCGAGTGTTTTCTCCAGGTTGATGTAGTATTCGGCCTTGGTGTCGGCTATGTCGCCAAGGTGTGCGTAGAAGAGGTCGTTGGCATCGAGTCCTATCTGGAGCATTTCCTCCATGCGCCCCATGTCGTCGGTGACATGGCTGTCGGCTCCCACGAGGAAGGTGTAGTCTCCGTTTTCGGCAATTTCTATATTGAAGTCTGACTTGTGCTCCTGATAATAGAGATGTGACATCTTGACGCGGTCTTCCACGCCTGTACCTGAGACGAGTACGCCGATGGGGCTTACTTTCTCGCATGATGCCATGGTGAGGGTGGCCACGGCTGCTAATATAATAATGTATATCTTATTCATCTTACCATACGTATTTTAGTCCGAATTTCTGTGAAAACTCATATTTACTGGCCAGCTGGCTCATGGAGCCTGCGGGACGGATGTTGAACTCGCCGAAGAGACGCATCCGCTTGGTGAGGTTGGCATTGAAGCGGAGACCCCAGTTGATGTTCCAGTTCTCGTAGTAATACTCGTCGTAGTTGCGGAAGAAGAGTCCGATGTTCCAGGAGTTCCATCTGGGGCGTACATTCAGTCCGAAGCCGAAGGTGAATGTGAGGGGCTCATTGTAGCCGTCGCCCAGCATCCGATACCACATTGCGGATTCGCCGATGGTCACTTCGAAGTAGGGTGCTTCCCAAGTGGCCGATACGTTGGCCGTGTATTCGTTAGTGCCGAAACGCTGGTAGCGGTTGTACATCATTTTGCCGTCGAAGTAGAAGTTGAAGTATTTCCACGGCAGCCGATAGCCACCTTTGGCGAAGGCGCCATAGAGTTGCTTGCCGAACTGGGCCTGCATATCACCTTCCACGCTCCACCGGTCGGTGAGGTGGCGCTTGTAGGATGCGGACATACCACCGAAGACGCCTGTTACTACATTCCGGCCTCCGACGATGTAGCCGCTCACTTCGTTTTTGTGTTCTCCGTCGTATTTATGCTCTCCGCAAAAAGTCTGGGCTGTTGCCGGGAGACAGAATGTTGCGGCCATGCATAGGAGCAATCTTGTGAGAAACGGTCTGAAATCTCTCATATTCTAATGCTATTTATCTGTTGGATAATTTTGTTTTGATTAGACAATATCTAGTATTTGCCTGCAAATATACGAAAAAAACAAATGAACTGGTATGTTTTGAAGAAAAAATATGGATAGAATTCAATATTGCTATTCGTATAGTTTGCGAGATTTGAAATAGAAATAGTTATGATTTTAATTTCTTTTTGCTAAAAAAATTTTGTAGTAAGAGAAAATATATCTACTTTTGTGCCGGATAAAAACATTCTCATTAAGAGGATATTTGTTGTTTTTGTTATTTAGCTGATTATCAAGACAGGAATCTGGACGGTTCCATAACCACTAACTACACAGATAATAGGCATGGCTTCACGTATATGGCGTGAGATTTGTTTGCTAAGTGTAGTAGGTAGTCCAGAACCTCTGTTTTAATGGCAATCAACATCTCACGCTTTCTTTTATTGTTTTTTCTCTCAAAAATCTTATGTTTTATCTCAAAATGGCTATTTTGCCACTTGTGAGACATGGAATGAAACTAATGAGACGTGAGAATTTGGAGCATTATAATAACCGTTGTATATTTGCAATCGAAAATACGGGGCTGATGTATGAGCATCCGCACATTTGGATAGATTTATCTGTTTTAATTGATGCATAGATATGTTTAGGTTATTATTAGATAGTTATTAGTTAATTCATTACCATAACAGGACGCGTCGGGATGACGAGTCCTGTTGTGATTTTATGGGGTAGGGACTTTAAGGTTTTTAAGGTCATTAAAGTCTGGTCAAATTCCTTTCATGGTTAGGGAGATGCGGTTGCGCCGGTGGTCTACCTGCAATACTTTCACCTTAACGTGCTGATGAAGATGGATTACATCGTTAGGGTCTTTCACGAATTTCTTTGCCAGTTGCGAGACATGGACAAGACCGTCCTGGTGGACTCCGATGTCTACAAAAGCTCCGAAGTTGGTGATGTTGGTGACGATACCTGGAAGTATCATGCCTTCCACGAGATCATCAACCTCCTTGACGTTGGGGTCAAACTCAAAGGCTTCCAACTGCTCACGTGGATCGCGGCCGGGTTTCTCCAGTTCCTGCATGATGTCGGTGAGGGTAGGGATACCAATCGTGTCAGTTACATATCGGCGGATATCCACCTGTTGGCGTAATTGCGGGTTGCTGATGAGATCGCCTACATGGCAGCCTTGGTCCTTGGCCATCCGTTCCACTACCTCGTAGCTTTCTGGATGCACGGCAGAGTTGTCGAGCGGATTCTTGGCTCCCGGAATACGGAGGAAACCGGCACATTGCTGATAAGCCACGGGCCCAAGGCGAGGTACTTTCTTTAACTGGGCTCTTGAGGTGAAGGCTCCATTCTCACGGCGGTAATCCACAATATTCTGTGCCAATACAGGACCGAGACCACTCACATACGTGAGGAGGTGCTGGGAGGCGGTATTGAGATTGACACCCACCTGGTTGACACAACTCTCAACGGTCTGGTCAAGTGTATGCTTCAGTTTCGTCTGGTCAACATCATGCTGGTATTGTCCTACGCCGATGCTTTTCGGGTCAATCTTCACCAGTTCCGCCAATGGATCCATCAGTCGACGTCCTATGCTGACGGCTCCGCGCACGGTGACATCCTCGTCGGGGAACTCATCTCGTGCTGTCTTGGATGCCGAATAGACGGAGGCACCGTCTTCGCTGACAACGAAGACAGCGGGAGCCTCTTCTTTGAGGGAGGCCAGATCCTCTATAAATTCGCGGGTTTCCCGGGATGCTGTGCCGTTGCCGATGGCAATGGCTTCAATCTGATATTCGTTGATCATGTCGAGCATGTGCATCTTGGCTTCCATGAGGCGGTTGACAGGCGGGTGGGGGAAGATGGCCTCGTGGTGAAGCAGGTTGCCTTGGGCGTCCAGGCACACCACCTTGCAACCGGTGCGGAAACCTGGGTCGATACCCATCACGCGCTTCTGTCCCAATGGGGCATCCATCAGGAGCTGGCGCAGATTCTGGGCAAAGACGTTGATGGCTTCATCATCCGCTTTTTCCTTGCTCAGGTTTGCAAACTCCGTCTCTATACTTGGCTGTAGAAGTCGTTTATAACCGTCTTCCAGCGCTTCGTAAAGCAATCGCTTGCAAGCTCCACCACCCTGAGGGGGAATAGGAGGAAGGCACCGTCTGAGTCTGCTGATGCATTCGTCATCATCGGTTTCTATCTTTACCCTGAGAATGCCTTCGTTTTCACCACGGCGCATGGCCAACAGCCGATGGCTGGAACAACGGCGCAGGGGCTCTTCCCATTCGAAGTAGTCGCTGAACTTCTGTGCTTCGTCGGTGTCCTTCTTTGCCTTTACCACCTTACTTATAATAAAAGCATCCCTACGGAACTGTTGGCGCACGATGTTGCGGCTTTTTTCATCCTCGGCCAGTTGTTCGGCAATGATGTCCTTAGCACCTTGGAGTGCCATCTCCACATCCTTTACATCGCCTTTCACAAAATTCATGGCTGCCTTCTGAGGATCAGGTGCGGCGTAGGAGAGCAGCATCTGTGCCAATGGCTCCAAACCTTGTTCACGGGCCACCTGAGCACGTGTGCGCCGCTTGGGGCGGTAGGGCAGATAGATGTCCTCCAGCTCCGTCGCGTTCCAACACTCGTCTATGCGCTTCTGAAGTTCGGGTGTCAGCTTGCCAAGTTCGGTGATGGTCTTGAGGATTGTTTCCTTGCGTTTGGCCATTTCCTTGAGTTTCTCGTTAAGGTCGCTGATTTGCGCTATCTGCACCTCATTGAGTCCTCCCGTACGCTCCTTGCGGTAACGGGAAATGAAGGGGATGGTACATCCTTCGTCGAGCAGTTTCAGCGTATTCTCCACGCCGTCCTGCGGCAATGAGAGTTGCCGGGCTATGATTTTCGTGAAAATGTTCATATTTCTACTTATTTCTTTGGGAGCAAAGATAATCAAAAGTTGGCACAAATGGTGGAAAAATGAAAATAAGTTTTGGATTTATAAGAAAAAGAAGTATTTTTGCATCACCAAAACGAACATAATCAATCAACCATAAACCCTATTTAATGATGAAAAAGAACATCTTATTTGTTTTCTTAATGCTGGCCACGGTGGCTATGGCGGATAAAAAGCAGGTGGCTATCATCTCCGTTAACGACATGCACGCCAACGTGCAAAAGATGCCTGTGCTGGCTGATATCGTGGACAGCATTCGTGCGATTTATCCCAACCTGCTGGTGCTTTCGGCCGGCGACAACCGTACGGGAAGCCCCATCAATGACCAATACCGTATTCCTGCCTATCCCATGGTGGCTATGATGAATGCCATTGGCTTTGATGCCTCCGCCTTGGGCAACCATGAGTTTGATAGTGGCGTTGAGGGACTTGGGCGCCTGATCAATCTGGCCCATTTCCGTCATCTCTGTGCCAATATAGAAGACCCCCAGGAGCACGGATTGAATGTCTTGCCCTATCAGTTCTTCGACATGGACGGTATACGTGTAGGTGTCCTGAGCGTGGTTCAGTTGAGCGACCGTGGTACGCCCAGCGTTCATCCCAACAAGATTGTCGGGCTGGAGTTTAAGGACGAGAAGGAGACCATTGCCAAATACAAGTGGATGCGCGATGAGTGTGACCTGAACATTCTGCTTGACCATAGCGGCTATCCGGCAGAGAAGGAGTTCTGTGAGGAATTCCCGTACTACGACCTCATCATTGGCGGTCATACACACACCAAGGTGGATGGAGAACGTATCAACGGAGTGCTACTCACCCAGACCGAATGGCAACTGAAATACGTCTGTCTGACGGTAGTGACCTTTGATGATAAGAAGATTGTCTCTAAAGAAGCTAAGCTCATTGATGTGAACAAGCATCAGGGACGTAGCGAAGTGCTCGACAACATGCTGACACTCTTCAACGAGAATCCGTATTTCAAGACTGTTCTGGCTACGAATGAGGTGGAACTCAACGATGTGGAGGAAGTGGCCTGTCTGATGGGTGACTCCCATGTAGCAGAGAGTGGTGCCGATTTGGCAATCCTTAACTTCGGAGCAGTACGTGACAGTCATCTGGATCAAGGCCCGATACGTATTCTTGACGTGTTCCGCATAGATCCGTTCGGCAATGAGGCAGCTGTCTATACCCTGACGGGCGCAGAGGTGGTCAAACTGATTGAAGTGAGCCGTCAGAAAGGGCGTAACCGTGCTCCATTCGTTTCTGGTATGACCTATGAGATGACTGTTGACAAGGCCGATACGGCAAAAATTAAGAATACCAAGGTGTTCCTTTCCAATGGCAAGCCCATCGATAAGAAAAAGCAATATAAGGTGGTGCTCAACAGTTATGTGGCAAGCATCGGACTGGATCCTGACAAGTCGGAGGATTATACTTGTGGTACGACTCCCGAATTGCTGATAGAATATCTGAAGAAGGTATCCACGGTGAATTACAAAGGAAAGGTTCGCCGTAAGATTATACGGAAATAATTAATTAATATAAAATAATTTGTGGGTGTGAAGATTTTAAAGTAACTTCGCACCCTATTTTTATGATATCTGTAGAAGGACTTAAAGTAGAGTTTGGTGTAAAGCCCCTTTTTCACGACGTGAGTTTCGTGATAAATCAGCGTGACCGTATTGCCTTGGTGGGCAAGAATGGGGCGGGGAAGTCAACCCTACTCAAGATACTCTGCGGGATGCAACAGCCCACGGAAGGTGTGGTCAGCGTGCCTAATGATACGACGATGGGCTATCTGCCGCAGGTGATGAAGCTGGTGGACGATACTACCGTGCGTGAAGAAGCCCGCAAAGCGTTTGCCGATAATACAAAAATGGCAGAGCGGTTGGAGCGCATGAACCGCGAACTGTCTGAGCGGACGGATTATGAAACGGAGGAATATATGGACCTCGTTCAGCGTTATACCGAAGCCCACGAGCGCTATCAGATGATGGGCGCCGAAGGCTATGAGGCCGAGATAGAGCGCACGCTGGTAGGTCTGGGCTTTGAGCGTACCGACTTTGAGCGTCCTACAAAGGAGTTTTCCGGTGGGTGGCGTATGCGTATTGAATTGGCAAAAATCCTGCTTCGAAAACCTGATGTATTGTTGCTTGACGAGCCGACGAACCACCTTGACATAGAATCCATCCAATGGCTGGAGCAGTTTCTGGCTACCAGTAGTAGTGCTGTGGTCTTAGTAAGCCACGACCGTGCCTTTATAAATAATGTGACCAACCGCACGATGGAAATCTCATGTGGCCAGGTGACTGACTATCGTGTGAAATACGACGAGTATGTGGTGCTTCGCAAGGAGCGTCGTGAACAGCAGTTGCGTGCTTATGAGAACCAGCAGAAGGAAATAGCCGACATCAAGCAGTTTGTGGAACGTTTCCGCTATAAGGCCACGAAAGCCATTCAGGTTCAGCAACGTTTGCGCCAGTTGGAGAAGATGGTTCCTATTGAGATAGACGAGGTGGACAATTCGGCTTTGCGCCTGAAGTTTCCCCCTTGTTTGCGAAGTGGTGATTATCCGATTATCTGTGACGAGGTGTCAAAGAGCTACAACCATCTTGTCTTTGAACATGTGAACCTTACTATAAAAAGAGGTGAGAAGGTGGCATTTGTAGGCAAGAACGGTGAAGGAAAGTCGACGCTTGTGAAGTGTATCATGGGCGAGATTCCCTTCGAGGGAAACCTGAAGATAGGCCATAATGTGCAGATTGGCTATTTTGCCCAGAATCAGGCTCAATTGCTGGATGAGTCGATGACCGTTTTCGATACCATTGATCGTGTGGCTACTGGTGACATCCGTCTTCGCATCAACGATATCCTTGGTGCCTTTATGTTTGGTGGTGAGGCTTCGGAGAAGAAGGTGAAGTTCCTCAGCGGGGGTGAGCGTAGTCGTCTGGCGATGATTAAGTTACTCTTGGAACCCGTCAACCTGTTGATACTCGACGAGCCTACCAATCACCTTGACATGCCTTCCAAAGATGTGTTGAAGGAAGCCATCAAGGCTTTCGACGGTACGGCTATTATCGTGAGCCATGACCGTGAGTTTCTTGACGGTCTCGTGTCCAAGGTCTATGAGTTTGGCGGCGGTAAGGTACGTGAGTATTTGGGCGGTATCTATGACTGGATTAATAAAGCCCCTCTTCTACTTCCCCCAACGGGAGGAGTGCCCAATGGCGCTGAAAAGAAGGTTGCTAATAGTATACCTCAAGAATTGAAAGTTAATCCTTCGGTAGAAAGTGCGGCGGGGGCCCTTTCCTATGCCGAACGCAAGGAATTGCTGAAAAAGAAGTCACGCCTGGAAAAGAGCATCAAGGAAGTAGAAAAGAAGATAGAAACCCTGGAAACCCGTATCGCAGAACTTGATGCCATCCTTTGTACACCAGAGGGTGCTTCGGATATGACTGTGGTAACGGAATATACCTCTACAAAGCGTCTCATCGACCAGGAAACAGACCGTTGGGCTCAACTCTCAGAGGAATTAGAAACGATAGAACTATAAATATCTGTGCATATACCAGATGATAATTAATTAAACAATTAAATAATGATTATGAAATTCAGAACAATGATGACAACCGTGCTGATTGCATCGGCAGCCATGGGTGCTGGTGCTCAGGAACTGAAGTCGGGTCTTGTGATGTCGAACCTCGATACAAACGTCAAGCCCCAAGAAGATTTCTACCAGTATGCCTGCGGTGGTTGGATGAAGAACCACCCCCTGCCTGCTGCTTACAGCCGTTATGGAAGTTTTGACCAGTTGCAGGAAGACAACGACAAGCGCATCAACAGCATTCTTGACGAACTCCGCAAAGGTACTTATGCCAAGGGAACCATAGAGCAGAAACTCTCCGACTTCTACAAGCTCGCCATGGACCAGAAGCGCCGCAACAAGGAAGGCGTGAGCCCCGTGATGCCCATCATCAAGAAGATGGAGGCCGCCCAGACCAAGGAGCAGCTTTTCGAGATTCAGAAGGAACTGATGCAGTATGGCGACCAGCAGTTCATGTACATGGGCTTCGGTGCCGACGACAAGAATGCCACCGAGAACATCCTGAACATCTATCAGGGAGGCCTTACCCTCGGTCAGAAGGAGTATTATCTCGACAACGATGAGGCCACGGCCAAGATCCGTGCGGCCTACAAGAACCATATCGTCACGATGTTCCAGCTCTTCGGCTTCAAGAAGGGCGTGGCCCAGCAGAAGATGGAGCAGGTGCTCAAGATCGAGACTGCCCTTGCCAAGGTGAGCAAGAACCGTACGGAACTCCGCGACGTGGAGGCCAACTACAACAAGATGACCTTGAAGGAATTCGAGCAGAAGTATCCCCACGTGCAACTCTCGCAACTGGCACAGGCCGAAGGCGTTGACCTGAAGTATATCCAGGACATGATCGTGGGCCAGCCCGACTTCGTGGCAGGTGCCGACAAGGTGATTGCCGAGATGACCGCCGACGAATACCGCGCCTATATGGAGTGGGGCGAGATTACCAGTGCTGCCAGCTACCTGAGCGACAAGGTGGTGGCAGCCAATTTCGACTTCTTCGGCAAGACGATGCGCGGCCGCAAGGAGAACTTCCCCCTGTGGAAGCGTGCCACCGGACAGGTGGAGAGTCAAATGGGTGAGGCCCTTGGCCGCATCTATTGCGAGCGCTATTTCCCCGCTTCTTCAAAGGAGCGCATGGAGCGCCTGGTGAAGAACCTGCAACTCTCTCTTGCCGAGCGCATTATGGCCCAGGACTGGATGGAGACCGACACCAAGCTGAACGCCCTCTCGAAGCTCTCCACCTTCTATGTGAAGATTGGCTATCCCGACAAGTGGAAGGACCTCTCGGCACTTAACATCGACCCCTCGAAGAGCTTCTACGAGAATGTGATGGAGTGCAACAAGTTCCAGACCAAGCGCCATATCGAGGAGAAGGCCGGCAAGCCCGTCAACCGCGACGAGTGGCACATGACTCCCCAGACCGTTAACGCCTACTACAATCCCACCACCAACGAGATTTGTTTCCCCGCCGGCATCCTGCAGTACCCCTTCTTCGACCCCACGGCCGACGATGCCTTCAACTACGGTGCCATCGGTGTGGTTATCGGCCACGAGATGACGCACGGCTTCGACGACCAGGGCCGCCACTACGACAAGGTGGGCAACATGACCGACTGGTGGACCGAGAGCGACGGCAAGAACTTCGAGGCCCGCACGGGTAAGTATGCCGACTTCTTCTCAGCCATCGAGGTGCTTCCCGGACTGAATGCCAACGGTAAGTTCACGCTTGGCGAGAACCTCGCCGACCACGGCGGTCTGCAGGTGGCCTTCAATGCCTATAAGAACGCCACCAAGAATGCTCCGCTGAAGGACATCGACGGACTCACTCCCGACCAGCGCTTCTTCATTGCCTATGCAGGAGTATGGGCCGGCAACATCACCGAGGCCGAAATCCGCAACCGCACCAAGAGCGACCCCCACGCACTGGGCCGCTGGCGTGTGAACGGAGCCCTGCCGCATATCGACATGTGGTACGAGGCCTTTGGCGTGAAAGAAGGCGACAAGATGTTTATCCCAAAGGCAGAGCGCCTGCAGCTTTGGTAGACCGATTATCATAGGCATAGAAAGGATGCTAAAACATTGATTTTGGCATCCTTTTTTGCTTTTTCTGCAAAATAGTTGTAACTTTGCACCCAAATTATCAGTAAATACTTATATGCCTTTAAGAATACCCGACAGACTTCCCGCGATAGACATCCTGAAGAAGGAGAACATCTTCGTGATGGATGACACCCGCGCCCACACGCAGGACATCCGTCCGCTGAAGATTGTCATCCTGAACTTGATGCCGCTGAAGATTACGACCGAAACCGACCTCGTAAGACTGTTGTCGAATACGCCCTTGCAGCTTGACATCACGTTTATGAAGCTGAAAAGCCACACCCCGAAGAATACGCCCATAGAGCACATGATGATGTTCTATAAGGACTTCGAGGTGCTGAAGTCGCAGAAGTTCGACGGTATGATTATCACGGGCGCCCCCGTAGAGCAGTTCGCCTTCGAGGACGTCACCTACTGGGACGAGATGAAGACCATCTTCGATTGGGCAAAGACCCACGTGCAGAGCACGCTCTACATCTGCTGGGCTGCCCAGGCCGGGCTCTACTATTATTATGGCATCCCCAAGTATCCGCTCGCGAAGAAGAAGTTCGGCATCTTCCCCCAGCGGGTCATCCAGCCGCAGCTGCCCATCTTCCGCGGCTTCGACGATTTCTTCTACATGCCCCATAGCCGCCACACCGAAATCCGTCGCGAAGACATCGACGCCAGCGAGTACCTTTCCGTACTTGCCGAGGGCGAGGAGAGCGGCGTCAGCATGGTGGTGGCCCGTGGCGGCCGCGAGTTCTTCGTCACCGGCCATCTGGAATATGCGCCTAACACGCTCGACAAGGAATACCGCCGCGACATCGGAAAGCGCGACGATGTGGAGCTTCCCAAGTATTACTATCGCGACGACAATCCCGACAAGGGACCCATCGTGAAATGGAGGGCCCATGCCAATCTCTTCTTCCAGAACTGGGTGAACTACTACGTTTATCAGCAGACGCCTTACGACATTAATCTCATTGGGTAATACAAGCATCCCCGAGTGAAACAGACCATCGAACTGCTGGCTCCGGCCAAAAACCTGCAATGCGGCATCGCGGCTATCGACCACGGTGCTGATGCCGTTTATATTGGGGCTTCCCGTTTCGGGGCCAGGGTGGCAGCAGGCAACTCGGTCGCCGACATTGCCGAGCTCTGCCGCTATGCCCATCCCTTTGGGGCGAAGGTCTATGTCACGGTCAACACTATCATCTACGATGACGAGCTCGACGACACCCGTCAGCTCCTAGAAGAACTTGAAAATATTGGTGCCGACGCCATCCTCGTTCAGGATTCTTCACTCTTCACTCTTCACTCTTCACTTGCTCTTCATGCCTCCACCCAGACCGACAACCGCACTCCCGAAAAAGTGGCGTGGCTGCGCTCTTTGGGATTCCGTCGCGTGGTGCTGGCCAGGGAACTCTCGGTCGATGAAATCCGCGAGATTCACCGGCAGGTGCCCGATGTCGAGCTCGAAGTCTTCGTGCATGGCGCGCTCTGCGTCAGTTATAGCGGACAATGCTATGCCTCGCAATATTGCTTCGGCCGTAGTGCCAACCGCGGCGCTTGTGCCCAGTTCTGCCGCCTTCCCTTCGACTTGGCTGACAGCAACGGCCAGGTGATAGAGCAGGGCAGGCATCTGCTGTCGTTGAAAGACCTCTGCCAGATTGACCACCTGGAAGAGTTGATGGAGGCCGGTGCCGTTTCGTTCAAGATTGAAGGCCGCCTGAAGGATGCCGACTATGTGAAGAACGTCACGGCAGCCTATAGTCAGCGGCTCAACCAGATTATTGCCCGCCATCCCGAGCGGTATCAAAGAGCCTCCCGGGGCCGCTGTTCCTATACCTTCGAGCCTAACTTGAAAAAGACCTTCAACCGCGGCTTCACCACCTATTTCCTGCATGGCCGCCAGCCTGACATCTTCTCGCCCGACACCCCCAAGGCTTTGGGAGAGTATGTGGGAAAGGTGAAGGAAATACGGCGCGACTCGTTCAACGTGGCGGGAACGGCTTCCTTTGCAAATGGCGATGGGTTGTGCTTTTTTGTAGAGGAAAGAGGAGAGAGGAGAGAGGAGAGAGAAATGCTTTGCGGCTTCCGCGTGAATCGCGCCGTGGGCAACCGCCTCTATCCCTTCAAGATGCCGGCCGGCCTGAAACCTGGCATGGCGCTCTATCGCAACAACGACATGGAGTTCGAGCGGCTCATGGCCGGCAAGACGGCCGAGCGCAAGATTCCCCTTTCCATGACGCTCGAGGCCGTTGATGGTGGCTTCCGGCTCAATGGCATCTTCTTCGCCGCCGAGCATCAGGAGGCGCAGAAACCCCAGCAGGAGAACATCATCCGTCAGCTCACCAAGTTGGGAGGAACACCCTATGTGTGCGACTCCGTGCAGCTCGTTCCCAACGATTTCAACTATTTCATCCCCAGCAGTCAGCTGGCCGAATGGCGGCGCCAACTGGTATCGTCGCTTCAGCAGCCCGTCAGGGTTCAAGGGTTAGCCCCCGCTCCGTCCGAAAAAGTTCTGATGGAGCCCTATGCCTACGCCTATCTCTATAATGCCGCCAACCGCGAAGCCCGCCGTTTTTATGCCGCTCAGGGCGTGCCGGGCGCCACATCACTCGAAGCCCCCGTCAGCCAAAGTATTCCGTCAGGCGAAATCCTGCTCATGCAGTGTCGCCATTGCCTCAGGTATTCGCTGGGCTGCTGCGTGAAGAACGGTGGGGAAAAACCATATTGGAAAGAACCACTCTATCTTGTTTCGGGTGATGGACGACGTTTCCGTCTGGAGTTTGATTGTCGGAATTGTCAGATGAATGTTTACGGAAAATAGATATGAAAAAGATACTTGTATTTTTTTACTTTTCTGCCATTATACTTTTATTCACGGGCTGTTATAGAAATAAGGCACGTGAATTGCCTTCGCCAGATACGACAGCCGTGAAGTATGTTGCTCCACAAATAGACACCGTTGTCCTTAAGCAGAAGCGTGACTCTCTGTTATTCTTGGCACAACATCATTATACTGAGAATTTCAATTTCGTGGTTCGCGCAGATTCTATCTGTCTTTACAAGCAACAGCCAGAGGAGGTAGTAAGTCAGTTGGTTACAGATTCTTTCTATGTTTATAAGAATGATCCGTTGGTGGTAGCTGACATCCGTATGATGCCTGCTGATCCTGTGGATTCCGTATGGGTGCAGTTGGCACGCGACCAAATTACGTTTGGATGGATTCATGAGTCTGATCTTTTGCCCAACGTGGATCCAGATGATCCTATCTCTCAGTTTATTACGGTGTTCTCCAATAACCACCTGCTTATTTTCTTAGTGGTACTTATCTTCATTGGAGTGGCCTATATGGGCCGTATCGCCATCAAGCGTAATGCAAAGATAGTGCATTTCAATGATATTCCCACACCTTATCCGATGGCGTTGGCATTGACTGTAGCAACCTCGGCTACGCTCTATGCTTCGATTCAGAATTTTACTCCACAGTTGTGGCGGCATTTCTATTTCCATCCTACGCTTAATCCGCTGTTGGCTCCTTTCCTGATAGCCATATTCCTGGTTTCCGTATGGGCTATCATCATCGTAGGATTGGCGGCTGTAGACGAGGTACGCAAGAATCTCCCGCTCGACGAAGCGATTCTGTATCTCTGTGGTTTGGTTGGCGTTTGTGCAATTGATTATATCGTCTTTACTTTTACCACCATATATTATATTGGTTATCCACTACTAATTTCTTATTATTGGTTTGCCATTAAGATGTTTAAAAAATCCATATAAATGGGGATTGTGGATAACAGCTAAATTGGCTACCTTTGCTCCAGTTATGAGAAAATATTTGATGACGGCTATGCTCGGCATAGCAAACATGGTGTCGGCCGAAGTGACCAGTCCTGAAATGGTGGCCGACACATCGAAAGTGATCGACCTCGACGAGGTCGTCGTTGTTTCACAGCCCAAGGAGTCTTTCCGTATGCGCCAGCAGCCCCTCAGCGGCAATATGTTCTCGGCCAGTGACCTGAGTGCGCTCGGCGTGCGCGACCTTCGCGAACTGTCCCAGTACGTGCCCTCGTTCACCATGCCCAACTATGGCTCGCGCTACACGTCGGCCATGTATGTGCGTGGCATCGGTGCCCGCGAGAACAGTCCTGCCGTGGGCATGTACGTCGATGGAATTCCCCTGCTCAACAAGAGCCTTTTCAACAGCCATCTCTACGGCGTCGAGCGCGTCGACATCCTGCGTGGTCCCCAGGGCACCCTCTACGGCATGAACACCGAGGGCGGACTGATGCGCGTCTATTCCAAGAACCCCTTCCAGTATCAGGGCACCGATGTCAGGCTCAGCTTCGGCACCCGCATGTACCGCAATGCCGAGGTGGCACATTATAACAAGGTGAGCGACCGGTTCGCCTTCTCCGTGGCGGGCTTCTACAGCGGGCAGAACGGCTTTTTCAGGAACCAGACCACCGGCAACCGTGCCGACAAGTCTGACGAGGCCGGAGGCAAGCTGCGCCTCATGTGGAATCCCTCCAGCCGCCTCTCGCTCGATTTCATTGCCGACTACCAGTGGGTCAGCCAGAACGCCTTCCCCTATGGCATGCTCGATGTCGCTTCGGGCGAGGTAGGTCCCGTGGCCACCACCATCGACGGCCGTTATCGCCGTGCCATGCTCAACACCGGACTGAAGCTGAAATACGCCATGGACGGCGTCGACCTCTACAGCACCACCTCCTATCAGTATCTCAAAGACCACATGGCCATGGACATCGACTACATGCCCAAGGCCAATTTGCGCCTCGAGCAGAACGAGCTGAAGAACGGCATCGTCCAGGAGCTGGTGTTCAAGAGCAACCGTCCCGGCATCTGGCAGCACGTCACCGGCTTCAATTTCTCACACCTCTGGGAGAAGAATGTCGCCCCCGTCTATTTCGACCCCAATTTCAGCCAGGAGCTCTCGCAGACCGTCTTCAGAGCCATGCGCGGCGCCATGATGCTCAACCCCACCATGAACGTGCTCGACGGCAGCCGCATGGATATCATCATGGGTGGCGAGGTGCCCGGACTGTTCCACACCCCGCAGTTCAACTTCGCGGCCTTCCACGAGTCGAACATCGACATCACCCGCCATCTCACCGCCACGCTCGGACTGCGCTACGACTACAACCACGTCAAGCTCGACTACGTCACGTCGGGAGCCATGAACCTCGATGTCGACCTGCGCATGCAGATGGTGCGCGAAGTCGGCGGCCGCACCATCACCGTGCCCATCAACTCCGCCTACCGTGCACTCATCACCGATGCCATCGCCAACACCCACAGCGACGAGTTCAACCAGCTGCTGCCCAAGGTGGCGTTCACCTACAAGTTCGACAACGGCAGCAACATCTATGCCGTGTGGAGCAAGGGCTATCGCGCCGGAGGCTACAACTTCCAGATGTTCTCCGACATCCTTTCCAACGAACTCGAGGCCCAGCAGAATACCGACCACGACTACCAGATTCAGCACAGCGAGTCGCAGTACGACGACATCCGCAACACCATCTCCTACAAGCCCGAGACGTCATGGAACTACGAGTTCGGCACCCATCTCAACCTGCTGCCCAACCTCAAACTCGACTTCTCAGGATTCTACACACAGGTGCGCGACCTGCAGCTCACCATCATGGCCGGCGACAACTCCTATGGCCGCATGATGAAGAATGCCGGCAAGAGCAGCAACTGCGGCGTCGAGCTCAGTCTGAACGGCTCCCTCTTCGACGACCACCTCACATTCAGCTTCAACTACGGCTACACCCGTGCCGTGTTCCGCGACTACACCGACTCGCTGAAGGTGAAGGTCGGCGGACAGCCAGTCGAGGTCGACGGGCAGACCATCATGGTGAGGCAGACCACCGAGACGCAGTTCGTTGACTACACCGACAAGTACGTGCCCTACGTTCCGCAGCACACCTTTGGCGCCATGGCCGACTACAGGCTCGATTTCCCCAATTCCTTCCTCAGGGCCTTCACGCTGGGCGTCAATGCCCATGCCCAGGGCAAGACCTGGTGGGATGCCTCCAACGTAGCCTTCCAGAAGATGTATGCCCTGCTTGGAGCCCATGCCGAAGCCGACTTCGGAGTCGTTGCCCTGAATGTATGGGCGCGCAACATCACCGACACCAAATACACCGTTTTCGGTCTCGAGAATGTCAAGGGCGGCAACTACATCGCACAGCTCGGCAATCCCTTCCAGATGGGAGTCGACGTAAAGATTCATTTCTAAGGTCGTAATTAAAGCCTGGAAGGTTTGCATCTAAAGCCTAAATGGTTTCCTTCCAAAGTCTGGAAGCAACTCATTTAAAGTCTAAATGGAGTTCAATTAAAGTCTAATTGGAAGTCAATTAAAGTATAGAAAAAGAGGATATGCCCGGCTGGACATATCCTCTTTCTTTTGGCGGGTTGTTCTTTAGAATACGTGGAGCCCGAGGAACACCATCAGGCCGTTCATCAGTATCCAGAAGATGGCAAACGGCATGGTCTTGCGCATGATGTCGCCGTCCTGGCCCTCCATGTCGCAGGCAGCAGTGGCAATGGCAATGCTCTGCGGCGAGAGCAGCTTACCACCCTCGGAGCCGGCACAGTTGGCGGCGGCCAGCCAGTTGGTCTCGCTTCCGCTGACACCGAAGAAGGTGCTCTGGTTGACGAGTCCGAGGTCGCTGGCGGCAGTGGCCTGCAGCTTGCCGAACAGGATGTTGGCGTTGGTGGCACTACCGGTGACAAACGTTCCGATGGAGCCGATGAGCGGCGCGAAGAACGGGAAGAAGGTGCCGGTGAGGGCTACGAGGCCCTTGGCAATGTCGTTGGTCATTCCGGTGTTGTTCATCAGCATGGCCATGGCCACGAGACAGCAGATGGTGACGGCGGTCTTCTGCAGGTTGACGGTGGTCTTGGCGAGCAGCTTCATCAGACTGCCGAACGAGAGGCCCTGGATGAGTCCGCCGATGGTGGCGCCGAGGAATATCATGAGTCCGGCATTGGAGAGCCAGCCGAACTTGAAGGTGTTGCCGATGACGGGCAGCTCGAACTGGGTGACGAGGCTCTTGTTGAGCAGTTCGTTGATGGGGGGCACAATCTTGCTGGAGATGAGGATGAAGAAGATGATGAGGCCATAGACGCTCCATGCCTTCAGGGTCTTGCTGGTGCCGAAGACTTTCTTCTCGACCTTCACCTCGTCGGACGGGTCTTCGTCGCGTATGAACAGCTTGTTGTAGATGAGCATGGCGATGATGGCTGCCACGGAGCCGAGGATGGCGGGCGTCTCGGGACCGATGAAGTGGGCGCAGCAGAACTGCACGATGATGGAGAAGGTGCCCACGAACAGGGCCAGCGAGATGTTCTTGAGTATCTTCTTGCGGTCGGTCATCATGAGGATGAGGAACGGCGTGATGTAGAACATGAGGGCGAGCTGGAGGATGATGAAGGTGGCCACCTCGCAGAGCATCTCGGGCGAGGCTACTCCCTCGGCAGCTACCTGGTTGGCCAGCGTGGTGGCGGGAAGTCCGACGGCACCGAAGCCCACGGCCACGGTGTTGGCAATCAGACAGATGACAGCTGAGAACATAGGCTTGAATCCCAGTCCGATGAGGATGGCTGCGGGGATGGCCACGGCGGTGCCGAAACCGGCCATGCCCTCGAGCACGCCGCCGAGACCCCACGTGAGCAGGAGCACCAGCAGACCCTTGTCGGAGGTCATCTGGATGAACTGTGTCTTGATGGTCTCAATCTCTTTAGTCTCGCAGAGGATGTTGTAGCTGTAGATAGCGCAGATGATGATGAGGATGATGGGGAAACAGGCTTTGAGGAAACCTTCGATCACCGACCACAGGGAGATGCCGTAGATGGACAAGCCGGCGTACTTCTCGGGGATGATGCCCATGGCGGGAACGGCGAACAGAGCCAGGACGATGGTGACCAGCAGCGTGACGATGGCGCTCTTGTAGCCGGACACCTTGAAGCCCATCATCAGGACAATGAGCAATAGGATAGGAATAACTGAAACCAGTGCTGTCATAATGTGATTGTATTAAAGTGTTATTAAATTTTGAATATAATTGCTGTAACAGATGGATTTGGCTTCAAATATACGAAAAATAAGCCAAACCCCTGTAAACTATTTTCAAAAACTACGCAAAACGTTTGAAAATAGCCCTTTTCATTTAGTAAATCTGTTCTTTTCTTCTGTATATGATTCAGACCATCATCAGGTCGCTCATCACCATGTCGCTGACAAAGAGCCCTTGGCGTGTAAGACGCAGATAATTGTCTTCTAATGCAATCAGATGATTATTCAAATGGGGGCGGGCTTGTGTCAGCAGGTATTGCCGATGGCTTTCACTGATTCTTTCCAACGAGAGTCCCTGGCGGGTGCGGAGGGCGGTCATCACGGCATCATTATAGCGTGTTTCCTCGTTGAGTATTTCTCTTTCCTCGATAGGACTTTCTCCATGTTGTATTCGGCGGATATATTCCCGTACGTTACTGACATTCCACCAGCGGCTGTCGATGTCGTAACTATGGGCTGCTGCTCCCAATCCGATATAAGGTGTTCCGTCCCAATAGCTGCTGTTATGGCGGGAATGAAATCCGTGACGGGTAAAATTAGAGATTTCGTAATGTTCAAAGCCAGCTGCAGTTAGCCTGTCGATAAGTGTTTCATACATTTTCAACGAAAGTTCCTCATCGATTTCCTTCACTTTTCCTTGTTCCCGAAGTTTGTAGAGGGTTGTTCCTTCCTCGAACATGAGGCTGTATGCAGAGATGTGTTCCACCTGCAACGCTATGGCCTCCCTGATGTCTGTCTCCCAATCCTCAAGAGTTTCTTCAGGGAAACCGAACATTAGGTCGATGCTGATATTACCAATACCAATATGGCGGAGACGTTCCACGGCTTCCCTCACTTGCTGGGAACTGTGGCGACGGTGGAGAAAACGGAGACGTTCATCAGAAAAAGTCTGTGCGCCCATCGAAATGCGATTAATGGGAAGGTCTTTGAGGGCAGCAACATATTCATCCGTGAGGTCGTCAGGATTGCATTCCATCGTCACCTCAAGCTCAGAAATCGTCCCGCAGTTCTGTTTGATAGCGTCGAAAAGCTTGTGGAGTAAGAAAGGTGAAAGCTGTGAAGGCGTACCACCACCCAGGTATACCGTCGATATTTCGTTGAATGGTTTTACTCCCTCCTCACGAAGGACGCTTTTAACCTCCTTACACACCGCTTCTACATACTGCTCCTTCAGCTCAGCCAAAGTAGTGGAATAGAAGCCGCAATAGATGCAGCGGCTTTCGCAAAAGGGGATGTGTATGTAGAGACCTGCCATATAGTAACGGAAATGCTATCACCTAATAATAAATATATAAGGTGAAAAATGTTTTTAGATTGCAAAGATACTGATTTTTCTGCAAAATAACGTTAAACAAATCGTAATTATTCAAACTTCATTCTTCATTCTTCATTTTTCTTCGTAATTTTACACCTCGATTATTACTACGTCTAATATCAACAATTAAACCTTAAAGATATGAAAGTTTATCAGACAAACGAAATCAAGAACATTGCCTTGGTTGGCAGTGCGGGTAGCGGCAAGACTACTCTTGCCGAAAGTATGTTATTCGAAAGTGGCGTCATCAAGCGTCGTGGCTCAGTAGAAGCCAAGAACACGGTGAGCGACTATTTCCCTGTTGAGCAGGAATATGGCTACTCAGTATTCCCAACAGTTTTCAACGTTGAGTGGAATAATAAGAAACTTAATATCATCGACTGCCCGGGTTCTGACGATTTCGTTGGAGGTGCCATTACGGCTATGAACGTGACCGACCAGGCTCTGGTACTTATCAATGGCCAGTATGGTCCCGAGGTTGGAACTCAGAATATCTTCCGTTATACGGAGAAGTTAAAGAAACCGGTGATTTTCCTGGTGAACCAACTCGACCGTGAAACCTGTGACTTTGATACGGTTCTTTCTCAGATGAAAGAAATCTATGGCCCCAAGTGTGTGCCCGTTCAGTATCCGCTTAATGCCGGTCCTAACTTTAATGCACTTATCGATGTGTTGCTGATGAAGAAGTACTCCTGGAAGCCTGAGGGTGGTGCTCCCATCATTGAGGATATTCCCGCAGAGGAAATGGATAAGGCAATGGAAATGCATCAGGCACTCGTAGAGGCTGCTGCTGAGAACGACGAGGCTTTGATGGATAAGTTCTTTGAGACGGAGTCTCTGACGGAGGACGAGATGCGTGAAGGAATCCGCAAAGGTTTGGTTACCCGTAGTATCTTCCCGGTATTCTGCGTTTGCGGTGGCCGTTCAATGGGCGTGCGCCGTCTGATGGAATTCCTCGGAAATGTGGTTCCTTTCGTGAGCGAGATGCCGAAGGTTCACAACACCCGTGGCGAAGAAGTGGATCCTAACCCCGCTGGCCCCACCTCATTGTATTTCTTTAAGACGGGTATGGAGCCCCATATCGGTGAAGTGTCTTATTTCAAGGTGATGAGTGGTGCCGTGAAGGCAGGTGATGACCTTACCAATGCTGACCGCGGTTCCAAGGAGCGTCTGGCTCAGCTGTATACATGTGCCGGTGCTAACCGTCAGCCTGTAGATCAGCTCAATGCCGGTGATATCGGCTGTACCGTTAAACTGAAGGATGTGAAGACAGGCAATGCCCTTAACGGCAAGGACACAGAAAACCGCTATGATTTCATCAAATATCCTAATTCAAAGTATTCTCGTGCCGTAAAGGCTGTGAACGAGAGTGAGACTGAGAAGATGATGGCTGCCCTGACCAAGATGCGTCAGGAAGATCCCACATGGGTTGTTGAGCAGTCTAAGGAGCTCCGTCAGATTATCGTTCACGGACAGGGTGAGTTCCATCTGCGCACCTTGAAGTGGCGTATGGAGAACAACGAGAAGATTCAGATTAACTACGAGGAGCCGAAGATTCCTTATCGCGAAACAATCACGAAGGCCGCCCGCGCCGACTATCGTCACAAGAAACAGTCGGGTGGTGCCGGACAGTTCGGTGAGGTTCACCTGATTGTGGAGCCCTATGCCGAGGGTATGCCTGATCCCACGCTCTATAAGTTCGGCGGCCAGGAGTTCCGCATGAATATCAAGTCGAAGGAAGAAATCGACCTCGAATGGGGTGGAAAACTCGTCTTCATGAACTCAGTGGTGGGTGGTGCTATCGATGCACGCTTCATGCCCGCCATCCTGAAGGGTGTGATGGCCCGTATGGAGCAGGGACCGTTGACCGGTTCATATGCCCGCGACGTACGCGTCATCGTTTATGATGGTAAGATGCACCCTGTTGACAGTAATGAACTCTCGTTCATGCTTGCCGCTCGTCAGGCATTTGCTGAGGCCTTCAAGAATGCAGGCCCGAAGATTCTGGAGCCTATCTACGATTTGGAAGTATTCGTTCCTGCCGACTATATGGGTGATGTGATGAGCGACCTTCAGGGACGTCGTGCACTCATTATGGGTATGGATAGCGAGGCTGGATACCAGAAACTCGTTGCCAAGATTCCTCAGAAAGAATTGGCAAACTACAGCATTACGCTGAGTTCCATCACTGGCGGACGTGCTAGTTTCACGACCAAGTTCGCTTCTTATGAACTCGTTCCGACAGATGTACAGAACGATTTGATCAAGAAGCACGAGGCTGAGGCTGCAGAGGAAGATTAAACTAGTATTCTTAATGAACTGCCCTTGATTGCTCTTAAGGTGTCAAGGGCAGTTCTGCTAAATGATAACTAACCCTAAAAAAATATGAAAAGAATAGCAGTAAAGACGCTGATGGTGCTTGCTTTTGCACTAGGCGTTCAGACAAGTGTAAATGCGCAGTTGGCACAGGTGGCCCCGAAGGGCACGACGACGACTCAGCAGGCTCCAAGCAAGCAGTGGGATTTCTTTATTTCTCACGCCTCTGAAGACAAGGATGCCGTGGTTCGAGAATTGGCAAAGATCCTGACAGCCAAAGGCTTTAAGGTATGGTACGATGAGTATGAGTTGAAGGTGGGCGATAATATTCGCCGCCGCATTGACAACGGACTGGCTAATTCCAAGTACATCGTAGTGGTTCTTTCTCCAAGTTTCATTTCCAAGAGATGGACTATGTATGAGCTCAATGGCATCACTACCCGTGAACTCTATGGTCAGACGCTTATCTTGCCCATATGGCATAACATCAGTCTTGATGATGTAATGAGTTTCTGCCCTTCAATGGCAGACAAAATGTCGCTGACCACTAATAATGTTTCAGTTGAACAATTGGCAAATTCTATTATTGAACGAGTAAATATCGACAAAGCCGGTCACTGATAGCTTTCAACCATTTGTTCGTTAGTTAACAAATCAAAGCCATTCTTATCAATAGGGATGGCTTTTTGTTTGATAATTATTAATTATAATCAGTATATGTGGTTAATTGAACTAAATTTAACCAAATTAATTAACTTAATTGAATGATGGTATTCAGAAAAACACTAATTTTGCACCTATGAAAAAGAAAACCATAGGGACAATAGCTGTTGTGATGGGACTTTCGTTCCTCGGATTGCTTTTCCTCCAATTGAAATACATGGAATCCATGGTGAAGATGAAGAAAGAGCAGTTCGACGAAAGTGTGAACAAAGCTCTTTATCAGGCTTCCCGAAACCTGGAACTCAATGAGACACTACGGTATCTTGAGAAGGACGTGAATGCAACTGAACGCAGAGCCTTCAAGACTGATTCTGTAGGGACACAGTCAGGTGAACCTGACGGAACAATCCAGGAGTCACATCAGTATTCCGTTGCTGGACAGGATGGCACGGTCTATTCTTCCTTTGAATTGAAGACTATTGCCGCCAAACCGGCCAATATGCCGAAGGCAATGATTCTTCGCAACGACAAGAACTCCATCAATCAGGTTACAAAATCGATGAGGGAAATTGTCAAGAACCGTTATGTCTATCAGAAGGCTCTCCTCGATGAGGTGGTTTACAGTATTCTTTATACTGCTTCCGAGAAACCGCTCCGCGAACGTATTAATTTCAAACTGTTCGATCTTGACCTGAAAGCTGAATTGATGAACAATGGAATCAATATTCCTTATCACTTCACCGTTTCAACACAAGATGGCCGTGAGGTTTACCGTTGTCCTGACTATACTGACGAGGGTGAGGAATATACCTATTCACAAATCTTGTTCAATAATGATCCGCAAAATAAGAAAGGTGTGGTGCGCATTCATTTCCCGGATATGAACAGTTACATCTTTTCGTCTGTGCGCTTCATCATTCCCTCGATGGTGTTCACGCTGATTCTTCTTATCACGTTTATCATTACCTTAGTTCTCGTGTTCCGTTCGAAGAAATTGTCTGAAATCAAGAACGACTTCATCAATAACATGACCCACGAACTGAAAACACCTATTGCTAGTATCTCCCTGGCAGCACAGATGCTCAACGATGAGTCGGTGAAGAAGAGCGAAGCCATGACAAAGCATCTCGGTGGCGTCATCAACGACGAGTCGAAACGACTCAGATTTTTGGTGGAGAAAGTACTTCAGATGTCCATGTTCGACCGAAAGAATGCTACGTTCAAAAAGAAAATGCTCGACCTCAATGAGATTGTAGAAAACATTAGTCAGTCGTTTAAACTTCGTGTGGAGCATACTGGTGGAAAAATATATACAGACATTGGAGCTATTGATTCCGCTATTTACGTCGATGAGGTCCATTTCCAAAATGTCATCAACAATCTGTTGGATAACGCCGTAAAATATCGTAAACCAGATCAACCGATTGATATATGGCTCCGAACGTGGAATGACAAAGATAAGCTATACTTCTCCGTGCGTGACAATGGCATCGGCATCAAGAAGGAAAACCTTCGTAAGATATTCGATCAGTATTACCGTGTTCCTACTGGCAACAAACATGATGTGAAGGGCTTCGGTCTTGGTCTGGCCTACGTGAAGAAAATCGTTGAACTCCATAAGGGTGAGATTCGTGCGGATGTCAGCAAGGAAGACGGTGGCGGCACTAAGTTTACCATTTCGCTGCCAATTATCCGTGACAATGTTGAAGAGTAACTATTAGATATTCAGTGATTAATAAATAGAATTATAAACCATTAAAGTAATAAAGATTATGGACGACAAATTGAAAATCCTTTTGTGCGAAGACGACGAAAACCTCGGTATGCTGCTTCGCGAGTATTTACAGGCAAAGAACTTTGAGGCTGAACTTTGTGTTGACGGTGAGGCTGGCTACAAAGCTTTCCTGAAGTCAAAGTTTGACATCTGCGTGCTTGATGTGATGATGCCAAAGAAAGATGGTTTCACACTTGCCCAGGAAATCCGCCAGGCCAATCCCGATATGCCTATCATCTTCCTCACGGCAAAGGTGCTGAAAGAGGATATTTTGGAAGGTTTCAAGATCGGTGCTGACGATTATATCACCAAGCCTTTCTCCATGGAGGAACTCGTATTCCGTATTGAGGCTATCCTGCGTCGTGTGAAGGGAAAGAAGAGCAAGGAAAGCACCCTCTATCACATCGGTCGCTTCACATTTGACACTCAAAAGCAGTTGCTCACCATCGGTGAAAAGCAGACTAAACTCACTACGAAGGAGAATGAGCTGCTGGCCCTGCTCTGCAGCCATGCCAATGAGATTCTTCAGCGTGATTTCGCATTGAAGACTATCTGGATTGATGACAACTACTTTAATGCCCGTTCAATGGACGTTTATATCACCAAACTACGCAAGCATCTGAAGGACGATGACCAGATAGAAATCATCAATATCCACGGTAAAGGCTATAAGCTTATCGCTCCAGAGAACGATTGATGAGTTCATACCGTAGATAGGAGAATGAAAAACAGCCGATTAATGGTTAAAAAAACATAAATCGGCTGTTTTCTTATTTCTCATTTTCTAAATCTCTCAAATTCTTAGTACCTTTGCAGCCGATTTCGCGATATTGCGGATCATAACACATTATTTATAATAAATGAATCAATACGAAACCGTTTTCATTCTGACTCCCGTTTTGTCTGATGACCAGACAAAGGAAACGGTCGCTAAATTCAAGAAGATTCTCACCGATAATGGTGCAGAGATTCTGAACGAAGAGGCCTGGGGACTGAAAAAGATGGCTTATGCTATCGACAAGAAATCAACAGGTTTCTATAACCTCGTTGAGTTCAAGGCTGAGCCATCAGTGATTAAGAAGCTCGAAACTGGATTCCGCCGCGATGAGAAGGTGATCCGTTTCTTGACAGTTAAGCTCGACAAGTATGCAGCTGCTTATGCTGAGAAGCGTCGCGCTAAGTATGCAACTAAAAAAGAGGAGGCTTAAACTATGGCACAAGATTCTGAAATCCGCTATCTCAACGCTCCTTCTATCGACACGAAGAAGAAGAAGTATTGCCGCTTCAAGAAGAGTGGTATCAAGTATATCGACTACAAGGATCCCGAGTTCCTCAAGAAGTTCCTCAACGAGCAGGGTAAGATTCTTCCCCGCCGTATTACCGGAACCTCTCTGAAGTATCAGCGCCGTGTGGCTCAGGCTATCAAGCGTGCTCGTCAGATTGCTCTTCTTCCTTATGTAACTGACATGATGAAGTAATTGTTGGTTTTGAGTTTAAAGGTTAAAGTTTAAAATTAAAAAGAAAGACAATTATGGAAGTCATTTTGAAAGAAGATATTATCGGCTTGGGTTACAAGAACGATATCGTGAACGTAAAGAACGGCTATGGCCGTAATTATCTCATTCCTACAGGTAAGGCTGTCATCGCTTCTGCTTCTGCCAAGAAGGTGCTTGCTGAGAACCTGAAACAGCAGGCTCACAAACTGGCTGCCCAGAAGGCTGCTGCTGAAGAGAAGGCTGCAAAATTGGAAGGTGTGGCTCTGACTATTGCCGCCAAGGTTTCTGCCACAGGTCAGCTCTACGGTTCAGTGAATGCTGGTACTGTTGCTGAGGAACTTGCTAAGCTGGGTATTGAGGTTGACCGCAAGATTATCACCATGCGTGATGCTAAGACTATTGGCGACTTCGAGGCTACAGTTCACTACCACAAAGAGGTTGAGGTGAAGGTTCCTGTGAAGGTTGTTGCTGAGAATCAGCCTGCTCCTGCTCCTGTTGAAGAGGCTCCCGTTGAGGCTCCAGCCGTTGAGGAAGAGGACTTCGAGGAGGAAATCGAAGACGCTACCGAGGCATAAGCCTTGAAGCTACAGTTTTGATTGACATTTTTCGCACTGTAAAGCACATTTAGATAAAATCCTGGCTGTCGGAAGATGGTCAGGATTTTTCTCATAAATCTTAACTCGAATTGTCCAACGACTATTTTTCTTTTAAGCAGTTTACCGTTCATCAGGACCGTTGCGCCATGAAAGTCGGTACCGATGGCACTTTGCTCGGAGCATGGGCCAAGGGAGGAGACCGTATTCTCGATGTCGGAACGGGTACCGGACTGATAGCCTTGATGCTGGCTCAACGTTTCCCTCAGGCTATGGTGGATGCTATTGATATTGATTCTGATTCATGCCTGCAAGCCCATGAGAACGTAGTTGCATCTCCCTTTGCAGATAGAGTAAACGTTCATCATTGTCGTTTGCAGGATTTCACTCCCGTTATCCCAAAAGAAAAGTGGACCGATAATGAGTCTTCACTTCACTACGATGCAATCGTAGTCAATCCTCCTTATTTTGAACAATCACTGAAGGCGCCTGATGCTCAGCGTTCAATGGCCCGCCATACTGATTCGCTTTCCTACAGGGATTTGATGAATGGGGTAGTGCGCTTGCTTGATACCGACGGTGAATTCTCGGTTGTCATTCCATTCGACTGCCGCAGAAACCTTGAAACAGAGGCTATTATGGCTGGACTCTATCCTTCAAGGGTTTGTGCGATTAAGACCACACCTCGAAAATCAGCCCGACGTTACCTTCTAGCCTTCCGCAAACATCCAGAAGAAATAGAAACATCGGAACTCTTGATGAATTCCGATGCTTATCATGATTTGGTCAAAGATTTTTATCTGAAAGGCTAACGAATTCGTTAAATATTATTCAGTCGTCTGAGAATTTTTTTGTTTAGTGCCTGAATGTTGCGGCTTTGCTTGACGAGGTCATCACGTACCACATTAATGTCATTGAAAAACTCGCTAAGTGCAGTCTGCATCCTGTTCGGACGGCGTTTGCTACGATCCGCCTCAGGATTCACCACAACCTTAATGCCTCCAGGAATAAGCCTGATGTCTACATCAGCATCAGCCATTACAGGATCACCGTCAAAGTGTATAACACCTGGTTTTTCCCGATGGATACGGATGTGCTTCGTTCGGAATGTCTTGATTTTTTGATTCTTGTCGAGCGTTTTGTTTAGCATTTCTATGGCTACTTGTGGTGCTTCAAGGGCATCGAAAGGTTCCATAATGATAACGTCGAGCATGCCGTCGTGCATTGAAGCGTGAGGTGCTATGTAGGCATTGTTGCCGTATTGTGAAGCGTTGGCGCATGATATTAGGAAGGCGCGGTTGATAATGGTGCCGTTTTCATCCTCAATGCGATATGTTTCAGGCTTGTAATTCAACCCTTCTTTCAGCACATTCTCTACATAAGTCGTTAGTCCACGTTTGCCTGCCGCTGCGAATTTCATGGAGATAAAGGCATCGAAGCCCATTCCACAGGTACAGAAAAAAGCGTGATCGTTGATAATGCCGTAGTCAAGATCATGAATTTCGCATTGATTTAGGATATCGATGTCTTTCTTGAAATCCATTGGCAGCATCAGATGGCGGGCTAGTCCGTTACCGCTGCCGCAAGGAATGATGCCCAATGCCGTTTCCGAATTCGTAATGCCTCGCGCTACCTCGTTCACCGTTCCGTCGCCACCAACAGCAACAACCACATCCACTCCCAGCTCTTTACACTCTTTTGCTATTTCCTCAGCGTGGCCTGCGTGTTCAGTTTCCTTGATTTCGTAGGAAAACTTCTCCTTGTCAAGCACTTGCTCAATGAGTGCCGGTATGCCCGATTTGCTGACAGTGCCCGAAATGGGGTTTATGATGAATACTATTTTTTTCTTATCATTAGTCATTATGTTGCAAATATACAAAAAGTAGTCCATAAATGCATCCTTTTCTCCAAATATTTCTCTTTATCAGAAGTTTTCTATAAAAATTGTGAAGAATTGCACATTTTTTTTGTAACTTTGCAGCCTAAAATGTAAAATAGTTATTTAAACCATCGAAATGGGACAGTTACAAGAGAGATATAAACTCTATCGTGAGCCGCAAAAGTATATGGAGGCTGACGTCTATCCGTATTTCCGCGCCATTGAAGGAAAGCAGGGAACGGAAGTAGAAATGGGCGGCCATAAAGTGCTGATGTTTGGCTCTAATGCTTATACGGGACTTCCTGGTGACCAGCGCATTATCGACGCTGCAAAGAAAGCACTCGACAAGTATGGATCAGGATGTGCAGGCAGCCGATTCCTCAACGGAACGCTCGATCTTCACGTTCAGCTTGAAAAAGAAATATCTGAATTTATTGGTAAAGATGATTGTCTTTGTTTCTCCACTGGCTTCTCTGTCAATCAGGGAGTACTTGCCATGGTGGTAGGAAAGGATGATTATATCATCTGCGATGATCGTGACCATGCTTCTATTGTGGACGGTCGTCGCCTTTCTTTTGCCAAGCAGCTTCATTACAAGCACAATGATATGGAAGACCTGGAGCGCGTTCTTCAGCGTCTGCCCCAGGAAGCTATTAAACTCATCGTTGTAGATGGCGTATTCTCGATGGAAGGAGATTTGGCAAAACTTCCTGAAATTGTTGAACTCAAGCACAAGTACAACTGCTCGATTATGGTGGACGAAGCTCACGGTATCGGTGTCTTCGGAAAGCAGGGACGTGGTGTTTGTGATCATTTTGGCTTGACTGACGAAGTTGATCTTATTATGGGAACTTTCTCTAAGTCACTTGCCAGTATTGGTGGCTTTATAGCCTCTGATAGCGATACAATTAACTTCTTGCGCCATACCTGCCGCACCTATATCTTCTCAGCTTCCAATACGCCTGCTGCTACAGCTGCTGCTATGGAGGCACTCCACATCATTCAACAGGAGCCCCAGCGTATTCAGGCTCTTTGGGATGTAACCAACTATGCCTTGAAGCGCTTCCGCGAAGAAGGATTCGAGATAGGTGACACGGAGAGCCCGATTATTCCCCTTTATGTGCGCGATGTTGATAAGACCTTCCTTGTCACGTCTCTTGCTTTCAAGGCAGGTGTTTTCATCAATCCCGTTATTCCTCCGGCTTGTGCACCCCAGGATACGCTCGTACGCTTTGCTTTGATGGCTACGCATACCAACGAGCAAGTTGACCGTGCCGTTAAAGCCCTGAAGAAGATTTTCGTAGAGCAGGGAATTATCAAATAATTGCGGTTTTATTTGCAGGGTACAAAAAAACTTTGTAACTTTGCAGCCGCTAAATCGAGGTGTAGCGCAGTTGGTAGCGTTCCTGGTTTGGGACCAGGCTGTCGCAGGTTCGAGTCCTGTCACCTCGACTGAATAAAAAAGAAGTGTGTGCTCATATTAGGCGCCCACTTCTTTTTCTTGTACGTTAAGTATTTAGTTCTTGACAATTTTCCTATTGTTTTCAATGACGATACCGCGAGTGGAGCCCTTGGCCATTGATCCGTCAAGATGATAGGTACGGGATGCTGGGTGCTCTACGATTGCGGCTTTCACGCCGGTACTCTGTCCTGTCTTTTCTTTGTACTCCTGCTGAGCCTTTTTCATCTGGGTAATGAACTCCTCGCTACCTTGCAGGGCGCAAAAGCCGATGCTGGCGGCGGTGCGGCTGGCATCAACGTCACTCTGCCAATGGGCACCCACGATGACGCGGCTATTACAGTAATCCCAGCCACGGCTGAAAATCTCATCGGCGCGCTCAGGAGCAATTTGGGCTAGCAATAGCGAGATTCCCCATCCACGCAGACTATGGCCTGAGGGATAACTACCCTCTCCGCGCAGTTCATCCTCTTCGTGAGAGGGCATCGAATCATTGAAACGCTCGAAGGGGCGCTGCCTTTTGTAGTAAGCCTTGGTCTCCTTGCGCATGGGGTCAGTGGTGGCCAGGCTAGTCTCCATGAGTTTCCATATTTGGGGCGTACCGATAGGAGTGATTTCTAGTCCGAATGCATCTTTCCATTGGAGAAAGAGTTTAGCGTGATCGTTCCATTCGGCATCTGCGATAGCCAATGCAACTCGGTCAGGATCCTGACGCTGTTGCTTGCCCCAACTGTATCGGACTACATCATTGGCAAACTCAGGGCTGTCGAATGAGGGTGGAGCCGGCATGATGTCAATGAGTTTGGGCAGTTGGTCGAGTTCATAATACGGTGTCATGGCATCATTCTGTGCAGAAACGCTTGTTGCCATAAATATGGTGACTATGGCTATGAGTACCTTTTTATTCAAGTTTCCAGACGAATTGTCATTTTGCAGACATTGTGTTTTAGAACTTGTAAATACACTGCTGTTGCAGATGTTGAGGATGCTTGTAAGCATCCAAAATGCGAATCTTTCTGTTTTCATTCTTTTAAATATTTATTGTTAATGTCTTGTTTCAAATTGCGGGTGCAAAGGTAGGGCTATTTATACATGTTTGTATGGCAGCAACGGATTATCTGCAAAAGTTGTTACGACACCAGGTCGTTTTTGCGACAAAAAGCACGGTTTCCTAAGAATCTGTCGTAATGTCATGAATTCGTACGGACAACATCCGCCGCGACGCTCCCTGAAATGGGGAAATGTCGCGGCGGATGGGATTATCTCTTTTCAAGAGCTATACCTCGAAAGGCATTATCTTCTTTGTTGTTCTTCGAATTGCTATCCTCGGTTACAACCGGATGAGCGTTGACCCCTGCTGGCCTATCTTCACGGCATAGACACCGGAGGGTAGGCTGTTCAGCATGACAGTCCCGTCGGTGGCACGTGTGTTGAGCATCTGTTGGCCGTTGAGGTTGTTGATGGTCACTTGCACGTCGTTATATCCGTCTATATTCAGGATGCGACCGTGGAGACTGACTTTCGCTTGCTGGCGTGGCAGATCGGGGATGGATGTTTCGATGTTAAGCAGTTTCAGCAGTCCTGCGTATGCGTCAATCTCGCCGTAGCCGTACACGTTGTTAGGATAGGGGAGCGTCGGGTCGAGATGTTTCGATGTGGCAGCGATGGCTTCTTTGACTTCGGCCAGCGTCAGATTGGGCTTTGCTTGCAGCCATAAGGCCACGATGCCTGCCACGACGGGTGATGCCATGGATGTGCCAGACATGGCGACCATCTCGTATGTGCGGTTACCCATTTGCCATTGTTCTATGATATCGCTTTGATTGCGTTCTGAGGTGGCCATGCTCTGTTTAAGATTGCTGTTGTTGGAAGAGATGATGTTGTATCCTGGAGCACAGACGTCAGGTTTGGTGCGACCGTCGAAGGTGGGGCCGGTGCCACTCCAACTGACGATGTTGTTATCTGAGTAAAGATTGCCGGATTGTATGGCTTTTCCGTTTCTGTTGACAAGTTGGTTTCTGTGGCTGGTGGCTCCCACGGCCAGCACACAATCGTATGCAGCAGGAGCAGTCACGGTGTGATCAGCAAGGGATGTGGAAAAGCCTTTGGAGAATCCGATATGATCGATGGCGCCGTTCATGACGTAGTCCTCATTGCAGGTTACCGTCATCCTAGCACTTCTGGCGCTGGTGCCGTCAGGATAGTATTCCCGTATGGGCATTATAATGTCAAACTTATAGGCAACCCGTCCGTCAGGTAATGTCTGTTTGTGATACGGGACGCTCACTTCGTCTTTGTAGAATCCAAAATAGTGCGTCTTTCCTTCATTGTCTTCCCAATAGCAATACTGTCCATCGGCGTTAGGATCCCGGGAGTCGAAGACGGCCTTGGCATTTCCGTTTGTTAATGTAGCAGAAAGCGTGATTTCGAAATCGCCCTTGGTCGTAATGAAAAGTGAATATGGGCTCTCGTCTTTAGCGTTCTCACCAAGGTAGTTGAGGCTTTCGTTGAGGGTCTCGTTGGCTTTCATGGCGCGGTAGTAGTCGGTGTCGGAGTTGTTGCCTGCGCTAGCAACGATGATATGTCCGGGAACCTTAGCCATCTCGTTGAACACTTCTTCCTCCAGCGAAGTGTCAAAATAGAAATTCTGGCTACTTCCCCAGCTGCAGTTCATGACGGCGGGCATGTTCTGCTCTGTGGCATAATCGAAGAAGTGTTTGATGCCGAGCAGGCATCCTGTTCTCGAAGCATCCCACTGATAATATTTGTCGACCTCAATATTGTTGGAACTTGCTTGCTTTATATCTGCTATCATCAGATCGCCCAGCGTTCGGTTTTCATCATAAGGATTATTGCTGGAAGTTCCAGACATGAACATGGCAATATCCGACTCGTAGGCGATACCGCGATACTTACCGTCAAGCACTGGACTCCCTGTGGCAATGCCGGCCACATGGGTGCCATGGTTTTTGAGTGAGTCGATGGAACCACAAGCCTTGGCCAGTTTCTCGGGAGTGTCATAGAGCGATCCGATGCTGAGATAGCCTTCCGTGGCTCCACGTCCGGTATATATGTCCCATGCCCAACGGATACGGGTGGTGCCGTCTGCATTTTGGAACATGGGGTGGGTATAGTCAAATCCGGAGTCGCAGATGCCCACGAGCACACCCTTTCCAGTGTAGGCCTGAGGCAGATTCAAGCCCTGATAGATATTGGTGACTCCTGTGGTGCCCGCTGTCTGGTCCATCTGTAGTTTGGGAGATTCGTTCAGTTCTATGCGGCGGACGCCCTCGTCGTTTGAGAGTGCAGCCATGCGGCTTAGGGGTACGATGGCGAAATAGATATTTCCAATATGGTCGAGCACACGTACACCCTGACGGGTCAGTGTCTCTTCTGAATCGGCCTTGATGAGAGGCATGAGAAGTTCATCCTGTTTATCCTGCAACGAGGCTCGAGTGTGCATGGACTTGCTCTCATAGTGGTTCAACTTGCTGATCAATAAACCTGACAATTTGTTATAGTTTGCTTTCTGTGCCATCACTGCCTGCCCTATAATGAGAAGGAGTGCAAAAATAATGCTTATTTTGCGTTTCATATACTTTCTTTTTTTACTATTTCTTTACCTATGATATGTTCACGATTCCAGATGCAAAAGTAGTTTTCAGCTATTGGGTCACCTTGGCACCTTTTTCTATGATCACCTTGCCTGTCGTCTTGATTCCTTTTATGCATGATGTCATTACGCTTGTGCTGCAGATTGTGAAGATGGCAGCAAACACCCAAAGTGCTGTTTTTTTCATTTCTTTTTTTTGTTTTATTTTTGTTATTGATATTATTGTTTCTAAATTCGGGTGCAAAGGTATATCATTAATTTATGGGTAAGTGCGAAAATGTTGTTTTTGTGTTAGAGTTGTAGCGACACAGCATGGTATATGCATCATATTGAGGGAGTCCCTGCAGAATCTGTCGTACAACTGTATCAATTTCAGTTTTTATATGCCCAAAGTTATGCTGGTCTCGGATTTTTTTGTACTTTTGCAATGAGAATTAAACTTAATACATACAATTATGATACTTTTTGATCAAATCAGTGAGGACATCAAGGCGGCTATGAAGGCTCGTGATAAAGTGCGACTGGAGACGCTTCGAAACATCAAGAAAGTTTTTCTGGAGGCAAAGACAGCCCCGGGAGCCAACGATACGCTGGCAGATGCTGACGCGCTGAAGATTATCGCCAAACTGGCAAAACAAGGTAAGGAAACCGCAAAAACATATTCGGATGCCGGCCGGCAGGATTTGGCTGATGCCGAATTGGCGCAGGTAGAAGTACTGGAAAGTTACCTGCCCAAGCAACTCTCTCAGGAAGAGATAGAGGCTGAGGTGAAGAGAATCATCGCTGAGGTGGGGGCTACGAGTATGAAGGAGATGGGCAAGGTGATGGGCTCTGCCAGCAAACAGTTGGCCGGCAAGGCTGATGGCCGCGTCATCTCTGAGATTGTGAAGAAACTCCTGGCTTAAGAAATTCATTAAAAACGGGGACTGCCGCTGCAGCCCCCGTTTTTATCAACTAACCTAAATAACTAACTTAAAACTTATGAATCTATATATCTAATCTAATGAGAGAAAATTTCTTTTTGTCTTTTTGTCTTTTGACATTGCAAAGATACGACGGATTTTGTGGCTGCGAATCATTTTCTGTGTTTTTCTCTTCAATTAGTTGCGACACATGCCCTATATTGCGACAAACTCTGAGAGCCCTCTCTGAATCTGTCGTAACACATTGAATTATTGACGAAAAAGTAAGTGCTGGATCAGCATGTAACTGACGGTCTTATAACCTTTATTCAATAAACGCCATAACTTATTACCCAAAATGTTTGCCGTTTCAGAATAAAAGTTTATATTTGCAGCATGAAGAAGTTCTTTATAACCGTAGTTACGCTGTTGGTTGTAATAGTCGCCATTCTTATCCTCGGAAATGTGATTACTATCGGGGACAAGATGACGCAGGTGTTCGGTGTGCCTTATTTTGAATATGCTTTCTACATTTTGCTTTTTGGCTTGCTGGCCTATCTTATCATCACACCCATTCATCAGATCTATTCTACGCCTGAGTTCCCGGTGATGAAGGTGGACGAGGAAATGGGCGACCGCGATGCTGAGAAATACTGGAAGGATCTCTGTTCCTTCGCTTCAACCCTATGCTCCAATTGCTATTATCTGCCCGAGAACCTCCGGATAGCCCATCAGGCAGAACTTTCCACAGAATTTGCTGATATCCGGCAACGACACGATGTGGACGAACTGAAAACCTTCCTGAAGAAAGAGATTGACATTCGACTGAAGCGAGTTGACAAACTCATTATGAACTATGGAACGAAAGTGTTCATCATTGCCGCCATATCTCCTTCTGACAGGGTTGACTCTATGTCGTCGCTGGCATTGAATTTCCGAATGATCGGCGATATCATCAAGGCTACAGGATTCCGTCCTAACAAGCCCCAGATGATGAAGCAATATGTACTCATTGTGAGTGCATCGCTCTTCAGTTATTACGTCTCGAGTGATATTACCGGGAGTCTGGTAGAAAATATTGATATGGCCGATATTGACCTCTCGGATTTGGATCTCTCGGATTTGGATTTCTCATCGGGCGTTACTCAGGCTGCTAAGATTATTCCGGGAAAGCTCCTAAAACCGTTGCTTGATGGTGTATCAAGTAGTATCCTGACGCTCATCATCGGATATGTGGCCAAATACTATCTGATGAATGGAGCCCGCGAACTGAAAGGCCGCAACGGAGCGAAGGCCCGTAAATCTTCCATGAAGAAGGCCATCCTTTCCATTCCCGATGTTTTCAAGGTCGTTTCTGAAAACCTGGGAGGACATTGGACCAAAGGCATGAACTGGTTGATAGAGCAGTTCACCAAGAAGAAACACGACGTGGAAAAAAACAGCCTTGACCGGCTTGCTGAGGAACAGGCCGATCAAGGCAGGAAGAAGTCTTTCTTCAGGTTTTGGAAACGGGGTTGACTTTTACCAGTCTTCGTCTTCGTTGCCGACGATACCGTTCTTAACGGCTTCTTCTATCTTGTCGATAACGGCATTTGAATAGGCGTGTGTCATCACCAGGGCCTTGGCACAAGTGCGCTTCTGAGCGTCGTTTTGTACAAAGGGATAATGACGGGCGATCTCCCATTGCTTGTCGTAGAGATTAGCATTCGTTTTGTCGTCAGCCTTGCGCTTAGAGTCGCCGACGGTGCGTTCGTCTGCGAGTACTGCGGTCAGCCATCCACCGGAGATGTCACTCAGAATTTCGTAGTTCTGCACCGTATAGGTGACACGGATACGGTTGTCCTTGATGTCGATGCGGATGATGGGGGTGATGCTGACGGCATATCTGTTGATAGTTCCGGTGTGCTCAGCAATGTCCTTGATGGTCGATGATATGATAATGCATCCGGCATCCTTGTCATTGAGCGTAATGGCGTTGTGATCCTTGAAGGTAGCGGTGGTCCAATAGTTGAGAGCCACGTAGAGTTGTTCCTTCGTCTTTCCTGGTGCCTCGATGACCTGTTGGAAGGTGATGGACTCGTTTTTGTCGAGGGTGATGCCTTTTGCGATATTGGCTGCAGCATCCACCCATTTGTCACCATAGCGTTGCTTGGCATATTTTTCCAGATCGGCAGTCTTCATCACTTGTGCCTGTACACTTATGATGCCGCAGAAAAGGATGGCGGCAAGCATCCAAAATTTTAAGCTTTTCATTGTCTTTTATTTTTTATTGTTATTGTATTAATTTTGATTTCTGATGCAAAGGTAAGTCATATTTAATAATGTTGGAGAATATTCGGTGTCTTTTCTTTCCAAGTTGTTGCGACACCGACCCTTATTCGCGACAAAACCTCTGCATTCCTGTTAATTCTGTCGCAACTGACAGTCATAATGTAGGAAAGAGGTTTATGAAGTACTAAGAAAAAAGCGGAGATACTCCTGAAGGGAATATCTCCGTTTTGGTTTTCGCGATGGTGATTCCGTTGGGGTTCGAACCCAAGACCTACTGCTTAGAAGGCAGTTGCTCTAATCCAACTGAGCTACGGAACCATTGCGAAAAGCGGTGCAAAATTACTGCTTTTTATTGTTATCTCCAAATAAAATGGAAGAAACTTTCGGTTTATGAGTTCATCGAGAGAAGGAACTCTTCGTTGTTCTCCGTACGCTCCATTCGGGTGTGAATCTCGTTCATTGCCTCGATGGCGTTCATGTCTGAAATAGCCTTGCGCAGAATCCACATTCTGTCGAGTGTAGTCTTGTCCTGCAGCAGATCGTCGCGGCGGGTAGAAGAAGCCACAAGGTTGACGGCAGGGAAGATACGCTTGTTGGAGAGTGCACGGTCGAGTTGGAGTTCCATATTACCGGTACCCTTGAATTCTTCGAAGATCACTTCATCCATCTTGGAACCGGTGTCGATAAGAGCGGTGGCAATGATGGTAAGCGAACCGCCTCCCTCAATGTTACGGGCAGCTCCGAAGAAGCGCTTGGGCTTCTGCAAGGCATTGGCATCAACACCACCGGTGAGCACCTTACCAGAAGCAGGGGCCACGGTGTTGTAGGCACGTGCCAGACGGGTGATGGAGTCAAGGAAGATAACCACGTCATGTCCGCATTCCACCATTCTCTTGGCTTTCTCAAGGACAATACCAGCAATCTTGACGTGGCGCTCGGCAGGTTCGTCGAAGGTAGAGGCAATAACCTCTGCATTGACGGTGCGTGCCATATCGGTGACTTCTTCAGGACGCTCATCAATGAGAAGCATCATCAGGTAGGCCTCAGGATGGTTAGCGGCAATGGCGTTTGCCACGTCCTTCATCAAGATGGTCTTACCGGTCTTGGGCTGTGCCACGATGAGTGCGCGCTGACCTTTACCTATAGGTGTGAAGAGATCCACGATACGGGTGCTGAGGTTGGTGGTGCGGGGATCGCCGCAGAGCGTGTATTTCTCGTCCGGGAAGAGTGGGGTGAGGTGCTCGAAGGGAATGCGGTCGCGCACTTCCTCAGGACGGCGTCCGTTAATCTTGTCGATGCTTGAAAGCGGGAAATACTTTTCTCCGTCGTGAGGCGGACGCACGTGGCACTGTACCACGTCACCTGTCTTCAAGCCGTAGCGCTTCACCTGCTGTACGCTGACATATACATCATCGGGCGAAGAGAGATAGTTGTAATCGCTGGAGCGCAGGAAACCGTAGCCGTCGGGCATCACTTCAAGCACACCATTGGCGGTGATGATATCAGAGAAGTCGTAACCTCCCCGTGAAGGTTCAGCCTGCTGGCGGAAGATGGGTGTCACAGGTGCGGAAACAGGTGTAGTCGGATTATCGAAGATGTCGTAATTGGGCAAAGCTGCCTGGTCTTCGATGGGAAGGTCAATGACGGTGATGAAGTCGGTACCGTCACCAGGATCACCCTGCCATATGCCGTCAATGGTCTCGTCGCTGCGGATGCTGTCCGCTTGTTTGTTGTGGTCGCTGACCTTTGCCTGGAGTTGTGCGAGCAGGTTTTGCTGTTCTTCATTGTCGTTGGCTGCGGAACTGCCGGAAGCAAACTCAGCCTCGGGAATGAAGTCGGGAGCCACGTCGTTGCCTGTTTCTGCCTCTTCCGCGAATTCTGGTACTTCGACATCGGGAGCAGCAGCGGCTTCTGCCTGTGCCTTTTCCGCCTCTTCCTTAGCCTTGGCTTCGGCTTCAGCAGCTGCAATGGCTGCGAGTTCAGCCTTCGACTTGCGTCCGCGTTTCTTGGGAGCTGGCTTGGCTGTTTCTTCCTCTGCAGGTGTTTCTACAGGAGCTTCTGCGGGTTGCTCCGGCTTCTCGGGGAGATCCTTGAAAAGGGGTGTTGGCTCTGCTGTGGGCTTACTCTTTTTCAGGTCAAAGTTTTCTCCTTCCTTGCCGTTGACGGAATATACGCGATCAGTGTCCTTCTTGGTGATTCGAGTGCGCTTGCGCTTGGTACCCATAGGGTTCTTACTTGCATAATCAGCGGCCTGTGCCTCGATGATGTCATATACGATGTCTTCCTGAGTGCTACCGGCTTTCAGGCTGACATTCAACTCTTTAGCAATATCTTCCAAATCGGAGATACTCTTTGATAACAGTTCTTCTTTATTGTACATATAATAAATATGTGGAAATTGATGTTTGGTTTAATTGTTTCGCGAATGGAAACGTAGAGGATGTCTTTCAAAAGACGAGTGCAAAGGTACTAAGAATTTGAGAGAATGGGATAACGAAAAAATGGGAAATTGAGGAATTTACATATTTTTAACCTTTAGGCTGCTTCTTGCCTTCTTAATCCTCTATTTCCGATAGTTCGAGCCAGCGCATGCTCTTCTCGTCGAGTTCTTCTTTGAGGAGGGGCAGACGCTTACTTTTCTCCGTAAGTTCTTCGATGGAGAGGGTTCCGCTGCAGAGGGCTTCTTCGATTTGGTGCTGCTCGGCTTCGAGTGCAGCGATTTCTTTCTCCAGCTGTTCGAACTCAGTCTTCTCTTTGTAAGTCATCCGTCGGCGGGAGTCATTGCGGTAGCTTTTCTTGGGTGAGGGGGTGCCGGTTTTTCCGGATTTGCCTGAGTTTGCCAAGTCTCCGGAGTTTTCTGCTAGTTTTGACCACTCTCTGAACTGGGTGTAGTTGCCGGGGAAATCCTTGATTTCTCCGTTTCCTTAGAATACGAGCAGGTGGTCAACGACCTTGTCCATGAAGTAACGGTCGTGGCTGACCACGATGACACAGCCGGGGAAGTCCATGAGGTATTCTTCGAGAATCTGGAGCGTCTGGATATCCAGGTCATTGGTGGGCTCGTCGAGAACAAGGAAATTGGGATTCTTCATCAGTACCGTACATAGGTAGAGCTTGCGCTTCTCACCACCAGAGAGTTTATAGACGTAGTTGTGCTGCTGTTCAGGTGTGAAGAGAAAATGCTGCAGGAACTGACTGGCTGATAGGTGACGCCCGCTGCCCAGATCGATGTATTCGGCGATATCGGTGATGATGTCGATGACCTTTTGGTCCTCGCGGAACTTCAGCCCCTCCTGTGAGAAATAGCCGAAACGAACGGTGTCGCCGATGTCGAACTTTCCGCTGTCGGGGGCTACTTCTCCCAGCAGCATCTTGATAAAGGTGGACTTGCCGGTGCCGTTGTTGCCCACGATGCCCATCTTCTCAAAACGGGAAAAGTTATAGTAGAAATCCTTCAGGATGACCGTATCTTCCTGTCCCTCTTGTCCCTCGAAGGCCTTCGACACATACTGGCATTCGAAGATCTTGGAGCCGATATAGATGTTGGAGGATTTGAGCCGCATCTGGCGCTCCTCTATCCGTTGCTTCGCCACACGCTCCAGTTCATAGAAAGCTTCCTCGCGATAGCGGGCCTTATGGCCTCGGGCTTGCGGCTGACGGCGCATCCAATCGAGTTCTCTGCGATAGAGATTATTGGCTCGCGCTATCTCTGCACGTTGGTTGTCGATGCGCTCCTGGCGCTTCTCCAGATAGTAGGAGTAGTTGCCTCGATAGGTGTATATGGTGCGGTTGTCGAGTTCGAGGATGAGTGAGCATACGCGGTCGAGGAAAAAGCGGTCATGGGTGACCATCAGCAGTGTGCGGTTGCCGCGGCTGAGATAGCCTTCGAGCCACTCAATCATTTCGAGGTCGAGATGATTGGTGGGCTCATCGAGAATAAGGAAATCAGGTTCGGTGATCAGTACGTTGGCAAGGGCTACACGCTTCTGCTGTCCACCGCTCAACTGCCCCATGGGCTTGGTTAAATCTTTTATTTTAAGTTTTGTGAGTATCTGCTTGGCTTTCAGTATCTTTTCTTCTTCCCCCTGATGGTTGAAACAAGCGTCGAGTACGCTCTCTTCCGGGTCGAAGACGGGTGTCTGCTCAAGCATGGCCACGCGCAGGTCACGGCGAAAGATAATGTCACCGCGGTCATAGCCTTCCTTGTCTGTGAGTATGGAGAGCAGCGTTGATTTGCCGGTGCCGTTCTGTGCGATGAGTCCCACGCGCTGACCTTCTGCAATTGAGAAGGATAAATCCTCGAACAGCACTTGCGCACCGAACGATTTCGTGAGGTTCTGAACGTCTAAGACAGGTGATGGCATCGGTGAAAGGAGAGAATGAGAAACGGGTTATTCCTGAAATGAACGGTTAATCTCTTCAATATAGTTGAGCACCTCTTCGCGTCCCTGACGGCTGCTGGAAGACGTGATGAAATAGGGGGGCAGTTCCTCCCAGGTGTCAAGCAGTTTCTCCATCCATGCTTTGGCTGCAGGCTCCACTTTTGATTTGGCCAGTTTGTCGGCCTTGGTGAACACGATGCAGAACGGAATCTGGCTCTGTCCTAACCAATCGATAAACTCGCGGTCGATGGTCTGCGGGTCGTGGCGGATGTCGATAAGCACGAACACATTGGCCAGCTGCTCGCGCTGGAGAATGTATTGTGCAATCATCTGCTCCAGCTTGTCGCGTTGTGTCTTCGAGCGTTTCGCATACCCGTAACCGGGGAGGTCAACGAGATACCATTCCTTGTTGATGATGAAATGGTTGATCATGATGGTCTTACCCGGTGTTGCCGATGTCTTGGCCAGTCCCTTATGGTTGCAAAGCATGTTGATAAGACTCGATTTACCGACATTGCTTCGTCCGATGAAAGCATATTCGGGTTTGGTGTCCTTGGGGCAAAGGCTAACCGTAGGACTTGATATTGAATACTCCGAACTCTTTATTTCCATAACTTTTTGATAATTTCGGTTGCAAAGATACAAAAAATTCAGGAAAAAGCGTTACCTTTGCCACGAAAATGAATCAGCAATATCCGTCGCAGTTATTGGAAAAGGCCGTATCGGAATTCTCACGGCTACCAGGTATCGGACGCAAGACCGCTTTGCGTTTGGTGCTTCACCTGCTTCGTCAGACTGCTGAAGACGTGGAGCAGTTTGCCTCTGCCGTCACGCGGATGAAACAGGAAGTGAAGTATTGCCGGGTATGCCACAATATCAGCGATACCGATGTCTGTTCCATCTGCAGCGATCATCGCCGCGATGGTTCCATCGTCTGTGTGGTGGAGAACATCCAGGATGTGATGGCCATCGAGAACACGCAGCAGTATCACGGACTCTACCATGTGCTGGGCGGCATCATCTCGCCAATGGATGGTATCGGGCCTTCCGACATTGAAATCGCTTCGCTGGTGGAGCGTGTGGAGGCAGGTGGCATTCAGGAGGTGATATTGGCCTTAAGCAGCACGATGGAGGGTGACACCACAAATTTCTACATCTCACGGAAATTGGAAGGAACGGGTGTGAAACTGAGCATTATAGCCCGCGGTATCTCCGTTGGCGACGAACTTGAATATACGGACGAGGTGACCCTTGGCCGTTCAATCCTAAACCGTACACCATTCGATGGAAAAAGTCAGTAAGATTCTCAAACAGTTTTTCTACGGCATTCTGGCCGTGGCCCTGATTATTGTCGTTGTCTTCGAGACAGGTATTTTAACGCCAGGTGGACTTGGCGGCAATAAGGCGGCGGAGTTTCCCGTGCTTACAGCCATGGAACTGCTCACCGTCTGCCTGATTCCCTTTTCACTCTATCTTTTCCGCGTGAAGAGCGTTCGCCAAAACCTCTTAACCGCTCCCGCCCAGTCATTGCTCACGTGGGGCTTTGTGCGTATGGCCATGCTGGCCTTTCTCGTGATTGTCAACGCGGTATGCTATTACCTTTATATGAATGCCTCGTTCGGTTATATGGCTATCATTGCTGCCATCTGCATGCTCTTCGTCTATCCCTCACTAGGCAGATGCAAGGAAGAGACTACTGACGATAACGATAACGATAACCCTTACGCTAACGATAACGAAGGCGATAACCTGTAATCGTTTTCTTCAGAAAACGCTTTCAGAATTAATGAATGAAAGAAACCTGAAACCTGAAACCTACTCCATGAAACTGACCGTCGTCATCGTAAACTATAACGTGAGGCACTATCTTGAACAGTGTCTCCGCAGCCTTGAGCGCGCCCTGAAAGAACTTGAGGCAGAGGTTTACGTGGTGGACAACCATTCAAAGGACGGTAGCGTGGAGGCTCTTCAGCCGCTGTTTCCCGAGGTTCATTTCATTTCAAGTATTCATAATCTGGGTTTCGCGCGCGCTAATAATATCGCCATTCAGCAGAGTGAGGGGGAGTATGTGCTGTTGCTGAATCCCGACACCGTGGTGGCAGAGCCTGCCATCGCCCGTTGCATAGCGTTCATGGATGATCATCCCGATGTGGGAGCCCTTGGCGTGAAGATGCACACCGAAAACGGCAGACCTGCCATGGAGAGCCGCAGAGGCATTCCCTCACCGCTTGTGGCCTTCTACAAGATGGCTGGACTATGCAGCCGCTTTCCGAATAGCCGCCGCTATGGCAAATACTATATGAGCTATCTCCCTTGGGATGAAGCCGCGGAGATAGAAGTCGTCAGTGGCGCATTCTGCTTCCTGCGTCGTGAAGCCCTCAATCAGGTGGGTGTTCTCGACGAGGATTTCTTCATGTACGGTGAGGACATCGATCTCAGTTACCGTCTGCTGAAAGGCGGCTGGCATAACTGGTATCTGCCCGAGCATATCCTGCATTATAAAGGCGAGAGCACGCAGAAGTCATCGTTCCGCTATGTGCACGTCTTCTATGAGGCGATGCTCATCTTTTTCCGCAAGCATTACGGCCATCTCAGCTTCCTCATCACGATACCCGTCAAACTGGCCATCTTCGGCAAGGCATTTCTGGCGCTTGTCTCCATGCTGGGAGAGAAGATCAGCCGATCGCTCGGTTTCTTCTCCGGCAAGCGCGAGAAACTCCCTGTGTGGCTTTTCGTCGGTTCGCGGCAGATGATAACGGCCTGTCGGAAGATTGCCCGCAGGAATGCCCTGACGGCCGAGTTCTGTGAGGCAGATGCCAAGCGTCATCCGCAGGGACATCTGGCTTTCAATGGCAAGATCAAGGAAGGCGTGGTCAACTATGTGGTCTATGACACAGGGACTTTCAGTTACGAACAGATCCTGAATATCTTTGAGGAGAATGCCGACAGCGAAGTGCTCATAGGCTTCTATCATCCGGAAAACGCCACCATCATCACAGGCAGGGAGGTTATCAGATGAACGACAAGAATATACGCCTGAGAGCGATAGAACCTGAGGACCTCGACGTCCTCTATGAGATAGAGAACGACCGCGAACTTTGGGACGTGGGTACCACCAACGTTCCCTATTCCCGCTATTCGCTCCATAACTATATAGCCTCGCAGACCTCCGATATCTATGCCGACCGGCAGCTGAGGCTGATGATTGAAAACGGAGAAGGGCAGACCGTTGGCATCGTGGACCTGATAAACTTCGAACCACAGCATCAGCGTGCTGAAATCGGCATCGTGGTGATGACTCCTTGGCGCCATCAGGGATATGCTGAGGCCGCCATTGCCCAGGTGGTGAGGTATTCCGCAGAGCGGCTTCATCTTCACCAGCTCTATGCCTTCGTCGCTACCGATAATGAAGCCTCGCTCCAGCTTTTCCGTAAATCAGGTTTCGTTTCGGGTTCCGTACTGACCGATTGGCTTTTCGACGGCCATGATTACCACGATGCCTTGTTGGTGCAACTTTTTTTGTGAAAAAGTCGTTAGAAAGTTTGGGTAATTCAAAAAAACTTCATACCTTTGCAACCGCTTAACCGAAAGGTGCGTTAGTTCAGCTGGTTAGAATGCCTGCCTGTCACGCAGGAGGTCACGGGTTCGAGTCCCGTACGCACCGCTGAAAATCGGTGATAGCAAATACATACAAACCTTTGGTGCGTTAGTTCAGCTGGTTAGAATGCCTGCCTGTCACGCAGGAGGTCACGGGTTCGAGTCCCGTACGCACCGCAAACCTTCCTTCGGGAAGGTTTTTTTGTGCTTAGAACTCTCACCCGTGACCTCCGGCCAGGGTTCAGACCTCTTACCTCTTACCTCTTACCACTTACCTCTTAAACAATCCATTTCTTGCAGTCCGTGAACTCATCATCCAGTATCGGTGCTTCATCAAAGAAAGCGAAGAGCGCCGAACCGCTTCCGCTCATGGCGGCATAGCGGGCACCGAGTGCATAGAGCCGCTGTTTGATGGCTGCCAGTTCGGGGTGCTGTGGGAAGATGCTATCCTCAAAGTCGTTCACGAGTTCCTCTTGCCAGGTGTCGATAGGTTGCATCACGATGTCGCGGCAGTTCTTGGCAGGCCGCTTCACCTTGATGCCGCTGAAGGCTTCACGCGTGCTCACGGCCACCTGTGGCTTCACCACCACCATGTGGTAACGGCTCAGGTCGAGTGGGATAGGGGTGAGCCGTTCGCCGATACCCTCGGCATAGGCCGGAACGGCTTCGATGAAGAAGGCGCAGTCGGCTCCCAGACTTGCAGCCATCTGCTGCATCTCATCGGTGCTCATTCCCAAACGGAACTGCTCGTTGAGGAGCCTGATGGTAAAGGCACAGTCGGCAGAGCCACCGCCCATGCCCGCCTGCATAGGTATTTGCTTATCTAATAAAATATGAACGGGTGGGAGCGCATAGCGCGTGGCCACCATCCTGTAGGCGCGCATCACCAGATTCTTCTCCGGATCGCCCTCAATGGTCTGTCCCTTTATCTCGAGCGTGGTTTCCGGAGCCTCTCGAATCTCTATCTCATCATAGATGGGCACGGGGTAGAACACCGTTTCCAGGTCGTGGTAGCCGTCAGCCCTTTTGTTGACGATATTTAGTCCGAGGTTGATCTTGGCGCAAGGCTTTATCTTCATGGTCTTACTGTTTATTTCCTAACAATCACACTGCCGCTGGCCTGATGGGTGGCCAGTATCAGCACCTCGGCTATCTGCACATGGGCGGGCGCGTTGGCGGCAAAGACGGCCACGTCGGCAATGTCATCGCCCGTCAGGGGCTTGATGCCCGTGTAGAGTTTGGCGGCCCGATCCGTATCGCCATGGAAACGAATGTTGCTGAAATTGGTCTCCACCAGTCCCGGTTTCAGGTTGGTCACGCGGATGGGTGTGTCAGCCACGTCGATGCGCAACCCGTCAGTCAAGGCCTTCACCGCTGCCTTGGTGGCACAATACACATTTCCTCCGGCATAGGCAGCATCACCGGCTACCGAACCAACGTTGATGATATGTCCACGGCCACGTTTCACCATTCCCGGCACTACCAGTCGGGTCATCAGCAACAGTCCCTTGATGTTGGTGTCAATCATGGTTTCCCAGTCATCGAGGTCACCCTCATATTCCGGTTCCAGTCCAAGCGCCAGTCCGGCATTGTTTACCAACACGTCTATTTCGCGCCATTCTTCAGGCAGTTCCGCCATGAGCTGCATCGCCTTTTCGCGGTCTCTCACGTCGAAAGCCAGTGTCAGCACCTGTGCCCCTTTCTCCTTCAGTTCCCGTTCAATCTCTGCCAGCCGCTGTTCATTACGCCCAGTCAGAATCAGTTTGTCACCATTCTCAGCAAACTTCTTTGCGCATCCAAGTCCGATGCCGCTTGTTGCGCCTGTAATCAGTACTATCTTATTCATATCAATTATTTTTATTGGCAAAGATAGTGCAAAAAAACGATTAAGCGAAAAGAAAGAAGATTCTTTTTCTTTCTTGAGTGTGAGTTTTTTATTTAAATCGAAGACAAAACAAAGAAATCCTTTCAAATCATCACTACATAGAATTTTCCCGTTCGAGGGTGTAAGGGTGCCACATCGCCGATAAACACTGGGCTGGCACCCTCCTCGAAAGGGTGTCACGGGTGCCACAAGGGTGCCACAGGGGACCCACCCCAAACAAG
>R23__coassemble_53_pt1 | contig 80713 bp, 60 predicted proteins | sample R23__metabat2_high_PE_035 | metagenome-assembled genome bin R23
AGCTTGCTTTCTGCCTGGTTTGCAAAGCTCTCAGCCTTTCCTTGAACGTTGTTTGCGAAATTCTCTGCCTTGTTCCCTAGGTCGTTAAGTTTGCTCTCTGCCTGGTTTGCAAAGCTTTCTGCTTTTCCTTGTACGTTATTGGCGAAACTGGTCATCTTTTCTTCCGCACTATTGAATGCGGCGTTCGCTTGACTGCCAATTTCATTTATCTTGTTGCCGGCTGCATCAGCAAGACCAGCTGCTTTTTCTTGTGCCTGAGTGACTGCGTTAGTAACACTACTTTGTGCCTCATTGAAGGCAGAGGTCGCCTGGTCTTGTATCTGACCTACAGCGCTAGTCAGTTTGTCTTGTGCATCTTGATAGGCAGAATTAGCCGTGGATTGCACTTGGTTGATGGCGTTGCTCAGTTTGTTCTGAGCATCACTGGCCATTGAACCTGCCTGATTCTGTATGTCATTGAGAAATGATGAAGCTTTGTTCTGGGCAGCGTTGTATGCTTCAGACACTTTTCCCTGTACTTGTCCGAACGCATTGGTGGCTTTATCTTGTGCAGCACTGAAGGCTTGAGTGGCCTGATCTTGTATTTGAGAAAAGGCGTCTCCTAATTTCCCTTGTGCCTGTTCGCATACATTGCCGTATTTACTGATTACTCCTTCAATATTAGGCAAAGTTTTTTCCAACGAGCCAGTGATGTTCTGAAGCCCGTCAGTGAATTTGCTGGCATCTAGAGCCTGCAACACTTTGCCTTGATCGATGCTTGGCAACGATTGGAACATTTGGCTTACACCAGACAGCTTTTGTTGAGCACCCTGTAAGACATTGGCTCCGTTCTGGAGATTCTGCAGTGACTGCGAGATGTTCCCAGGAAGTTTTAAGCTGGAGACATTAGGCAGGTTTTGCAATTGCCCAACAGCGCTGTTGATGGATTCTGCACTCTTGGTGAGTGTCTGGAATATTGAACTGAAATCCATATTATATAAATATGTTTAGTAAGCAGGTAAATTTAGGTCCATTCGTTATCATATTCAGCCTTGTCACTATTACCAACATTGATTATCTCAGCTGTAATGGTAACAGTAGTGTACATCAGGCGGCTGTCACTGTCATTGAAGAAATCAGACAGTTGGATGCAGTAAGCATTTTCAAATTCCAGAGTCTTGTAACTCTGCTTATTTTGCTTTGCCCAAACAGAAAAGGTGAAAGTTCCGTTTTTGGCTTCAGTCTTACTAAACATCCATTTGTAGAAAAAAAGATCGTCATCACTGGTGGAAGGCATTACAAAAGTGAGCGTACCACCCCGTGGACGTGAAGAAGGCATATTGGTATCATCGCAAGCCTGTCGGAATTCGTATTCGCACTGTACGGATCCATACTCCTTCTGGCCGATTTTCAGTTTGCCTTGTAAAGCCATTGTTTGTTTGTGAATGGGGAGTTACTGAAAACTCCCCATTTTTAAGAAGAATTAGTTGTTGTCGATGGTCCAGCGGTTGTTGTGGCGTGCATTGCCCACAGCAATCTCTTTGGCAGAGATTGTGAACTCCTCGTACTGAAGCAGAGAGTTGGTTGAGTCGTAGGTTTCTGCATATTCCACGAGATAGCCTTCCTTGAAAGTCAGCGCTTTCATCTCGCCGCCTTGACGGTTGGGGAACGAAATGGTTCCGCTTTTACTCATATAAGTGTCGCACATCCATTCCATAAGATCGGTGTTGCCGTCATCATTGGATTTCACTCTGATTTTAATCTTTCCGCCACGGGTAGTACCTGTGGGCTGGCCTTCAACGTCAGTCTGCTGGTTCAGTTCATAACGTACGTAGAGCACCTCGCGCTCCTGAATGCCATCTGCATTGAGGGTTGTTGTTCTTGTTGCCATAATTTTTAATAGTTTTAAAAGTTAATATTATTCTTAGTAATTACTGCACGGTCTGATCCCATTCCACACCTGCCTGCCCGTTGTGTCCGGTCAGTTCGATGAAGAAGTTCTTTGCGGCAAAGAAAGGCTTCAGTTCCACCTCGATCTTAATGTCTTTGGTTTTGGGATCTTGGTTGATGCCTTTCAGGTTGTAGTTCTCGATAAGCTTGCCTGGTCCTTTGTAGTCGCTCAGGAAATCATGAACGGCCTGCTGCAACTCAGCCTTGACAGAAGAGTTCCAGTTGATGAATGCTTCATCGTTGAAGAAGTTCTGGAATACCTTTCCAATCCAGTCGAATACACGTACGATAGGATACTCTTGCAGGCCAATGGTAGCACCGTTGTAGAGTGAACGGTTGGAGAAAGCCATTGTGCGACCGTCTTCCTCAACCATTGGGATGACGCCCTGGTCGATAAGAGCTGCAATTTCAGACTTGCGAAGGTCTAAGCGAGCCCCTTTTACGTTACTCAGCGTACCATATTTCTTGCCAGCAGCACCCTGCGCGATAACAATTTCATCTGTATTTGTCATACGGCCGGCCAGTGCAGCAGAGGCGGGCAGATAGAGGTCGTCGTCCTCACCAGCTAGTTCTGATTTCTTACGGCCTAAGATATAGTTACAAGTCATTACGACGTTAGCCAGTTTGGCATCCTGTCCTTGCATGTTGGCATCATCGAGTTCGTCTTTCAACATGCTGAAGTTCTGGCTGTCCTTGAAATCGGTGAGCATCATCACCTTGTTACGGTAGGCAGTGTCGGCCCACATGCGGATGGTATTTGCATCACCAAGATAGCCGGGAACGATAAGCAAACTGTAATTGTTCTTTAGGCTCAGACGGTCGTAGTAACGTTCCAATTCATCTCGAATGGCGAGTGTGTCCTCAGAATCGTGGTACTCAAGTTCTTCCTTGTTCACGTTCATCAAGGTCAGACAGTCTATTTTGCCTTGTCCTGCGTTTGCAAAGAAAGAGTCAAGAGCACGATAGGTTACCTCTAATTTGTGAAGCTCGTCGTGGATGGCAAAGAGGTTGTTGCTGAGGCACTGCTCCGCTTTCTGACACTTGGCCTTACAGGAATCGATAATTGCCATGGGGTCAGTAGCTTCACCGTCGAGAATGGAAACCCAGAGCTCCAGCTCATTTTTCAGTTTTTTACGATTATCAGCATATGCTGAATCAGAGAGGAAGATGTTCTTGATGGCTTTACGGCGGGGATCCATGTTCTCAACACCCTTAATGAGCCCCTTGAGGAGTTGAAATCCGCCAAACTTATTCAGACCGTCCAGACTTTCCTGCAGTGATGCGGCTTCCTGTTGGGTCTGTTGCTTCTCCTGAAGTTCTACCGGCTGACCGGCCACTTCTTTTTTCATTTCTTCTGCTGCCATATTGCTTTCTTTTAATTCAGTTTAAATTTCCAAATAATTACTCAGCCTCTTCCAACTCTGAAAGTAGAGCCTTGAGAGCGTTCTTAAGGTTGCCGCGGGCGGCCTCGTCTTTGAGAGCATTGCGCAAGGTTTTGTTCTTTTCCAACTGGCGGATTACGCTGTTGAAGGCGTCAATTTTACCTTTCTCCTCTCCGAGCAGCTGACTTTGTTCGATGAGCATGTCATCTTCAAAATCCTTAATCTGTTTGAAGTCGAAATCCTCAAAGACAGCGCCACCTTCCTCTGTTTCTAAGGCAACGCCCTTCTTGGAAGGCTGGTAGTGTTCGAATACTTCCTTCATGCTCTTGGGCTTGAAGCCTTCACGATCGTCGTCGGTGTTAGGTGCTTCGTCTGTGAACTGGTCTGCATAGAGGGCCCTGTTTTGTGGGAACTCAATGATACCATCCTGCGCTTCTGCGTCCAGGACTTTTGTAATAACGGTTTTTCTTGCCATAATTGTTGTTTATTAGTTTATGAATTATTATTTCGGTTTATTCGGCATTGTTTTCTTCTGGTGTCGATGCGGGATCCGGTTCTTGTTGGGTAGTTACAGTTTCATCATCTCCGTCGGGACTGTCGATTTCCCAATTGATTTCCTTCTTTTCCTCGTCATATTTCATTGTGACAGTATCACCTGGAGTAATGTCGCCAGAGATAATGAGTTTAGACAGTGGCCGCCGGATTTCCTTGCGGATAATACCGAGGATGGGACGGGCTCCGTAGTGGGCGTTGAATCCAACCTTCGTCACATACTTTCGTGCCGACTCATCAATGACGAGTTTGATGTTCTGCTCATTAAGTGTCTTCAGCAGGTTCTTGATGTGGATGTCGAAGATGCGGTCTATCATCTCTTCTGTAATCGGTGAGAATGGAACAATCTCTGTCAGACGAGCCAGGAACTCAGGACGGAACTGTCCTTGCATCACCTCGAGCAGTTTGTCGTGGGTAGGAACGATGCCTTCACCGAATGACTTGAAGATGTAGTCGCTGCCGATATTAGAGGTGAAGATGATAAGCGAGTTGGAGAAATCGCCCACACGACCTAAGCGGTCGTGCAACTTGCCTTCATCAAGAATCTGAAGGAAGAGGTCGAATACAGATTTGTGAGCCTTTTCAATTTCGTCGAAAAGAACAACGGAATATGGGTGCTGGCGAATCTGGTTCACCAATAAGCCTCCCTCTTCATAACCTACATATCCCGGAGGTGCACCATAGAGAAGGGCGACGGAATGCTCTTCCTTGTATTCTGACATATCAAAGCGGAGCATAGCAGTCTCGTCGTCGAAAAGGAAAGCAGCCAAAGATTTTGCCAGCTCAGTCTTTCCGGTACCCGTCGGGCCGAGGAAGAAGAATGAACCCATTGGTTGTCCCTTCTTGTTAAGGCCAGAACGTGATTCGAAGATGGCATCGAGGATACTCTTGATGGCATGATTCTGACCTACTACACGTTTATGGAGTGTGGCTTCTGCATTAGAAAGTTTCTCACGTTCTTCACTCTGAATGTTACCCATAGGAATTCCCGTCATCTTAGCCACCACATCACGTACCGCGTCTTTTTCGAGTTTGGGCTCGGGTTTTTCCTGGGGCTCCTTTTCATCCATCATCGATAGTTCAAAGGAAATCTTAACCGATGACATGGCACGATCGAGAAGATCGAGTGCGGATGAAGGCAGGTTGCGGTCGGGCATATAGCGTTTGGCCAAACGTACGATTTCAGCAGGAACATCATCTTCAATCGGCAGATGGTGGAACTGCTCGTAACTTTCACGCTTGCTCTGGATGATTTTGATGGCTGATTCTTCATTGGGCTCTTCCACTGTGATTTTCTCAAAGAAAGCAGTCAGTTCCTTGTCTTTCTCTATATCCTTTGTAAAACCGTCAATGGTGGAGGTGATGATGACCTGTAACTGGTTTTTGGAAAGAAGTTTCTTCAGATTAGGCAGAATGCCGTTGAGAACAGACTGTTTGTCTTCCACACGATGGAAGTTTTCAATGACTAAAACAGGTTGCGTTTGATTGAGTAGCGACTGGGTAACTTGCTTGAATCGATCTTCTATCTCACCTTTGTAACTGACGCCCTGACTTAGAGCAATAAGGTCAAGTTCAAAAGGTTCCATGGATTCGAGGGATGCAGGTACACGCTTGTCGCGCAGACGTTGTACGATGCCGTAGATAAGGCTTGTCTTTCCAACTCCAGTTTCGCCAACAATTAAAAGATTGGCACGATCCTTACGGGCCAACACCTCAATAATGGAGAGAATTTCCTTGTCGAAACCTATGATGGACTGTTCAGTCACTTCAACCAGCATAGGAATATAATAATCGGAAGAACCTTCGTCAATGCTGGCAACCTTATTACTTGAAGTGCTGCTGGAAGCCGCCTTAATGGGGGCATTTCCAGAAATAGTCTTCAGGATCTTTTCAGGTTGCAAAGGTAGTGTCTTCAATTGTTCGTAACTGAATCCAACACCTGGACTGACCAAAGCTGCCAACAGGCAAGGGGCGGTGATTTCCGACAATCCGCATTTTTCACTAAGCTCATTGGCTTCTTTTACTACATTTTCCGCATCGTGCGATAGTTCAAAGCCTTTCATGGGATAGGGAGACTTGTCGCATTGCTGCATACGCATGTCTGCCCAATCCACCATATAATAATAGTCTTCATCGAGGGTGTCCTCAATGAAGTTTACCAGACCGGCACTCTTGTGAAGGAGTGCGCGAAGCAAATGGGCGGGTTCAATCTTCGGCGATTTGTGCTCGTTGGCAAATGACTGTGCAACGTGTAGCAAATTCGGAAGATTCTCAAGGAGTTTTAAGTACTTGTCCATAGTTTTACCTGATTATGTTATTCGTTTATAGTGGCAATATAGTTGGTGGGTACGTAGGTGATGGCTACAGCGGCAAGACCTTCCATCTGGACGACAACGTGACGGTTGTTTTTAAACCGTTTGATTACTCCCTCTACACCGGCAAAAACGCCTTCGGTAATAAGAACGCGGCGGCCAACCTTATTAATGTAGTCCCCAGGCTGTAGAAACATAACACTGTCATCCTGTACAGAGGCTACTCGTAGGAAGTTTTCCATCTGCCGGTCAGGGATGTGAAGAATTTCACTGTTTCCATCCAGGGTAGTACGTACGATAAATCTGAGGGGCTCTAATTCTTTTACGCTTTGCTTAAGATAGGTTAGTTGCTGTTTGGTGGATCTGATAAAGATCAGATTGTGGATGGCGGGTACTAATTTTCTCTTTTTATCGTTCCCTTTTCCTACAAATTCGTAGCGCAAGGGTATGAAGCTCTCCACATCGATAGTATCCAAATGCTCTTTGACCTTTAGTTCACGGTTGTAGGTAACTCGCATTGGAAACCATTGCAGGCTTTTCTCAGTTTGCATTATTTTAGTGGTATATTTTAGTGGTATAGTAATTAAAGAATAAAGAGAATACGATTATTGTATTCCTGCTTTCAAATTAAGACTGTCAGGGATGCGCGTCAGCTGAAAAAACAAGTCGGGGGGTCACCACTAAATGTAGTGGCGTGTCGTTTTCTTTAGGTGTGTCGTTTTCAGCTTCTGCACTGATTTCCAGTAGCATAATTGAAAGTTTTAGTAACGTTGCTCTTACTGAGAGCGTGTTTATCGTTTGCAAATATACAGAAAAAAATCCGAAACTATTTGGTATGTGCGTTAAAAAGTGTTTACTACTTCGTTCTTTTCTTTTTATTATCTGCACACAAAATGTGCCCAGAGAATAGAACGTGTCAATTAATGAGTTGCTATTTCTTTTGATTTGCAGCAAAAAAACTACATATTAAATAATTTTATGCGTGTTAGTCTTCGCGAAATAAAAAAAATGCACTAACTTTGCACGCAATTCGCAAATAATTAATGTACATTAAATAGATTTATGGTCGGAACGAAAAAAATTAAGACTGCCCTTGTGTCGGTTTTCCACAAGGACGGATTAGATGAATTGCTCGCTAAACTGAATGCAGAAGGCGTGAAATTCCTCTCTACAGGTGGTACCCAGAAGTTTATTGAGAGTCTGGGTTATGAATGTGAAAAGGTGGAGGATGTGACGACTTATCCTTCCATACTTGGAGGACGAGTGAAGACGCTGCATCCCAAAATCTTCGGTGGAATCCTTGCTCGCCGCGATAATGAGGGCGATCAGCAGCAGATGGCTGAATATGAGATTCCTAGCATTGACCTTGTGATCGTGGACTTGTATCCCTTCGAGCAGACCGTGGCAGATGCCAGCAGTTCGGAGCAGGATATCATTGAGAAGATTGACATCGGTGGTATTTCATTGATCCGTGCCGGTGCGAAAAACTTTAAGGATGTAGTCATCGTTCCCTCAAAGGCTGAGTATGGTGTGTTGCTCGACATTCTCAACAAAAAGGGTGCCGAGACAGACATTGAAGACCGCCGTATGTTTGCTACGCGTGCTTTTGGCGTGAGCAGCCATTATGACACGGCCATTAATGCATGGTTTGAAAAGAAGTAAAAAGGTAAAAAGTAAAAAAGAAAAAGGACATGGGATTTTTCAGTTTTGTTCAAGAAATTGCAATGGACCTTGGCACGGCCAACACCATCATTATCAGTGATGATAAGATTGTGGTTGACGAGCCTTCTGTGGTAGCTTTGGACCGCCGTACCGACAAGATGATTGCTGTCGGCGAGAAAGCCAAGATGATGTATGAGAAGACGCACGACAATATTCGCACGATCCGTCCGCTTCGCGATGGCGTGATTGCTGATTTCACGGCCTGTGAGCAGATGATGCGTGGCCTGATAAAAATGGTGCATACGGGCAGCCGCCTGTTCTCGCCCTCTCTTCGCATGGTGATAGGTGTACCTTCAGGCAGTACTGAAGTGGAGCTTCGTGCTGTACGTGACTCTGCCGAGCATGCTGACGGCCGTGACGTATATCTGATTTTTGAACCTATGGCTGCTGCCATCGGTATTGGTATCGATGTAGAGGCTCCTGAGGGCAACATGATTGTTGACATCGGTGGCGGTACCACGGAAATTGCCGTTATCTCACTTGGAGGCATCGTGGCCAACAACTCCATTAAGGTGGCTGGTGACGATTTGACCTCTGATATTCAGGAATATATGAGCCGCCAGCACAATGTAAAAGTTTCGGAACGTATGGCTGAGCGTATCAAAATTAACGTAGGCTCTGCCCTTACTGACTTAGGCGATGAGGGTCCAGAAGACTATATCGTTCATGGTCCTAACCGTATTACGGCCCTTCCTATGGAGGTACCTGTATGTTATCAGGAGATAGCCCATTGCCTGGACAAGACCGTGGCACGAATTGAGACGGCTGTTCTTTCTGCCTTGGAGAGTACGCCTCCAGAACTTTATGCTGATATTGTGCACAATGGTATCTACCTGACTGGAGGTGGTGCTTTGCTTCGTGGTCTCGACAAGCGTTTGCAGGATAAGATCAACATTCCGTTCCATATTGCTGAGGATCCACTTCACTGTGTGGCAAAGGGTGCTGGTATTGCCCTGAATAATGTTGACCGTTTCTCGTTCCTGATGCGATAGTCTTAAGGTTCAAGGTACTGAGGTTCAGCGGTGAACAATCTACTCGCGTTCTTTGCGAAATACAATCACTGGTTTCTCTTCGTTTTTCTGGAGGTTATCAGTATGGTGCTGTTGTTTCAGTTCAACAGTTATCAAGGTAGTGTGTATTTCACAACCGCCAATGCCATTTCTGGCAAGGTGTATGAATGGAACTCCGAGTTGGAGAATTTCTTCAGCCTGACCAAGAACAATGAACAACTCACGCAACGCAACCTTTATCTGGAACGCCAGGTGCAGGTGATGTCGGAACAACTCACCAAACTGACACGCGACTCTTCTTACCTGAAGAATAATCAGTTGGCTTTGTTGCAAGACTATCATCTGATTCCTGCCAAGGTGATAACGAACTCAATCGACAAGAAAGACAACTATATCACCATTGACAAGGGAACAGCCGACGGTGTCCACCGCGACATGGGAGTGGCTTGTGGTAATGGCGTGGTTGGTGTGGTCTATATGTCGAGCAGGCACTACAGTATTGTTTTGCCTGTGCTCCACAGTCAGTCCAATATCAGCGTGACCATTGCCAAGCGAGGTTACTACGGATACTTGCAGTGGCGAGGTGGCAGTTCTACCTTGGCTGATGTAAACGATATTCCTCGTCATGCCCATTTCCGGCTGGGTGATGCTATTGTGACTAGCGGCTACAGCAGTATCTTCCCTCCGGGGTTGTTGGTGGGACAGGCTTTGCACGTCTTTAATTCCAGTGACGGTCTCTCTTATAGGGTACAGGTGAAGTTGAGTACAGATTTCGGAAATCTGCGTGACGTCTGTGTAATTGACGATACACCGATGCGTGAACGTGTGGAACTGATGCGTGCGGCGCAGGATTCTATTAAAGTGAAGAGTGGAAAATGACATCTGACTTGATTAACAGAATAGTGGCCTTCGTGGTCTTTTTAGTGGTTCAGGCCTTGGTCTTGAACCACATCCATCTGTTCGGGGTGGCCACTCCGTTGCTCTATGTCTATTTCGTGCTTCTTTTCCGCCGCAACCATCCCAAGTGGTCTATTTTGATGTGGAGTTTCTTCTTGGGAATCTGCATAGACGTTTTTTCAAATACGCCGGGTGTGGCTGCAGGTTCAATGACCCTTGTGGCTTTGTTCCAGCCTTATGTTCTGGAGGCATTTCTTACGCGCGATAGCGAAGATAACCTCAAGCCTGGGATGCGCTCGCTTGGTGTAAGCAAGTTTATTTTCTACACCATTATCCTAGTGTTTCTCTATACGCTTGCCTTTTTCTCACTGGAGGCTTTCAATTTCTTCAACTGGCTGCAGTGGCTGTTGTGCATCGGTACCAGTACGTTGCTAACGGTTGTGCTTATTCTGGTGATTGAAAACCTACGCAGACAGTGAAAGGCGACTACGAACTTGAAAACCGGCGTTATGTTATCGGGGGAGTGGCCATTGTTATAGTGGTCATTTATCTGCTTCGTCTGCTTTCACTTCAGATTCTCAGTGACGACTACAAGAAGAATGCCGACTCCAATGCCTTCCTCAAGAAGGTAGAATTTCCTGCACGTGGCGTTATCTCCGACAGAAACGGAAAGTTGATGGTCTATAACCAGCACAGTTACGATTTGATGGTGGTAATGAATGAGGAGAAAGATCATCTTGATACTTTAGAGTTCTGCGAAGCGTTGGGTATCACGAAGGAAGACTTCATCAAACGGATGGACGAGATCAAGGACCGTTCTAAGAATCCCGGCTATTCGCGTTTCACGCAGCAGCTTTTCATGAGTCAGTTGTCAGAAAAGGAGTTCAGTATTTTTCAGGAGAAGATGTACCGTTTTCCTGGATTTTATGTTCAGCGTCGAAGTGTCCGCCAATATGTTTATCCTTATGCTGCCCATGTTTTGGGTGATGTCGCAGAGGTGTCACCGGCAGATATTGAGGAAGATGATTATTATCAGCCAGGTGACTATATCGGCAAGTTGGGCGTGGAGCGTTATTATGAGAAACAGCTGCGTGGTGAGAAAGGTATCCAGATATTACTTCGTGATGCCCACGGTCGTATCAAGGGTAAATACCAGAATGGTGCACTAGACCGTAAGCCTGTAGCAGGAAAGGACCTAACGTTGAGCATTGATATAAATCTTCAGGCCTTGGGCGAACGGCTGCTCGAAGGTAAGATAGGTAGTATTGTTGCCATTGAGCCTGCTACGGGCGAAGTGCTTTGCATGGTCAGTTCGCCTACCTATGATCCTCGTATTATGGTTGGCCGTCAGCGTGGAAAGATGCACCGCGAACTGCAGAAGAATGTCTGGAAACCGTTGCTCAACCGTAGTATCATGGGTCAATATCCTCCTGGTTCTACTTTTAAGACTTCACAGGGGCTGACTTTTGTGACGGAAGGTGTTATTAATCCAATATCCACACTGTTTCCTTGTCATCGTGGCTTTTATCATAAGGGTCTTCATGTGGGGTGTCACGGACATGGGTCGCCTATTTCGCTTGTTCCTGCCATCAGTACCTCCTGCAACGGCTATTTCTGTTGGGGGCTCTATTATATGATGTCCAACCGTTCGAAGTATAAGACTGTCCAGGATGCCATGAACCGCTGGCGCGACTATATGGTGTCGATGGGTTTTGGCTACAAACTGGGTATTGACCTCCCCGGCGAGAAGCGCGGATTGATTCCTAATGCCGACTATTATGACAATAACTACAAAGGCTCATGGAACGGTCTGACGATCATCTCCATCAGTATCGGACAGGGTGAGGTGAACCTCACGCCTCTACAGATTGCCAATCTGGGTGCTACCATTGCCAACCGCGGTTATTATTATACACCCCATGTCGTTCGTAAAGTGAAGGGTGAACCACTTGACACCGCCTTTACACGTCGTCATCAGACATTGGCCAGCCGTGCTGCCTATGATTACATCGTACAGGGCATGCGGGCTTCCGTACTTGGTGGAACCTGTAAACATCTGAATCGTGGTGATATCGTTATCTGTGGCAAGACGGGAACAGCTCAGAACCGCGGACAAGACCACTCTGTATTTATGGGCTTTGCGCCGATGGATAATCCCAAGATAGCCATTGCCGTTTATGTGGAGAACGGTGGATTCGGTGCAGACTTCGGCGTGCCTATCGGTGGATTGATGATTGAACAATACCTACATGGTAAATTATCGGCAGGCTCTGAATCTAGGGCTACTGCCTTCCAAAAAAGACGTATCGCTTATGGCTCAGCAAACAGATAAACCGGCAGGCGTTTTGCGTTCACTTGACTGGTGGACCATCTTCATCTATGTGGCTCTCCTGGCTTTTGGCTGGGTGAGTGTCTGTGGTGCTTCCTATACGTATGGAGATACCGACATCTTCAGTCTTGACTCCCGTTCAGGTATGCAGATTGTGTGGATAGGCACGTCTTTGGCCCTTGGTCTTTTCCTGTTGTTGCTCGATGACCGTTTCTACGATACTTTCGCCTATGTCATCTATGGCCTATTAGTCCTGGTGCTGATAGCCACTATCTTTAACCCGCATGAAATCAAGGGTTCACGGTCTTGGCTGGTGTTGGGACCTTTACGGTTACAGCCAGCTGAGTTTGCTAAGTTCGCTACTGCTTTGGCGGTGGCAAAGCTGATGAGTACCTATGGTTTCACGATGGATAAATGGAAGCATTTTGTTGCTGCCGTAGCCGTGGTGGTGTTGCCGATGATCTGCATTGTGCTGCAGAAGGAGACGGGTTCAGCATTGGTCTATATCTCTTTCTTCTTGATGTTTTATCGTGAAGGAATGACAGGCAGCATCCTTTTCACAGGTGTCGCGATGGTTTTCTACTTCGTGGTAGGGGTCCGGTTTGAGGAGACAATGCTGTGGGGAACGCCTACCTCTGTGGGCAAGTTCGTGGTCCTTTTGGCCGTGCAGACATTTACGGCCTTTATGGTCAGGTTCTATTGTCAGGACAAGCGACAGTTCTGGTTGATACTTGGGTATTCTTACGGTCTGACGTTGTTGGCCTTGTTGTTTTCCAAGTTCGTGATACCTTTTGATATTGTCTGGGTGCAGATGGCACTTACGGCCATTCTGGTGGGACTGCTTGTCTTTGAGGGATTGGGCTCACGCCTGCGTACCTATTATTTTATAGCGCTTTTCACTATAGGCAGCGTAATCTTCTTCAATGCTGCCGACTATGTGCTCAACAATATCATGGAACCCCATCAGCGCACGCGAATCAACGTGCTTCTCGGACTTGATGAAGACCTTGCCGGAGCGGGCTATAATGTGCATCAAAGTGAGATTGCCATTGGCTCTGGCGGGCTTTTGGGAAAGGGTTTCCTGAATGGTACACAGACGAAGCTGAAATACGTGCCTGAGCAGGATACCGACTTCATTTTCTGCACGGTGGGTGAGGAAGAAGGTTTCTTGGGTTGTGCCGCGGTTCTGCTGCTCTTTTTGGCACTTATTCTCCGGCTTATCAAGATGGCAGAACGACAACCGTTCCGATTTGGAAGGGTATATGGTTATTGTGTGTTAAGCATATTCCTGTTCCATCTGTTTATTAATGTAGGAATGGTCTTGGGACTGACACCAGTCATTGGTATTCCTTTGCCTTTCTTTAGTTACGGCGGCTCCTCTCTATGGGGCTTCACACTCCTGTTGTTTATTTTCCTGCGTATTGATGCCAGCCGTAATATGGTGAGGCAATAGAGCTTCAGTAATTATTTGCGGGATAGTTTGATACCGACATCAGCAATGCCGGGAAGAATTTCACGTTTCATGTCGTGGCGGATTCGGATTTCCACGGAGTCTCCTTCATTCAGGTCTATGTCTGTTACAGGAAAAGCATACTGATAGATACTCACACCTTGTCCTTTGGTAACTCCGTTTTCTTCCATCAGTTGGCATTTGATGCTATGGCTTTTGGCGGATTTTTCGGGGAAGACACACTGCTCGATATTCAGTGTCAGACTGGTAAAAGGGTAGTCACCCGTCGTGCGCAGCCCAAGTTCAATACGGTATCTGCCTTTCTTGGTTATCCTTGGTGTGTTGAAATAGAGAGTATCACTTTTCTCCCATCCAGCCAGTTGGGTATGTTCGTAGTGACTGTATGCCAACGACTCATCACAGGAGGACAGTCCTGCGAGGGTCATGAATGCTAATGCTATTAAAAAGGCCCTAAGCCAGTGCTTCATTCCTTCTTTTCTTTTTGAGGGGCATTATTACGGTTCTCGTTTCTGTTTCCGCGGTTCTCGTTGTTGCGGTTCTTCGGCTTTCGCTGACCTTGAGGCGGGTTCTGGTTTTGAGGAACGGCTTGCTTGGCAGGGTTCTGCTTGTTGCGGCTCTTCTTCTTTTTCTTTGCGCGGTCGAAACGGGTAATGCTTTCTCCTGCCAACAAGTCAATAGGCTTACTGGACTCCCTCTGGATATCGTCGGGCTGGAGTGAATCAGGCTTTTCCCCGCGTTTGTTCATTTCAATAATCTCTTGGGCACGTTGAGCCGTGATGGTTTCCAGATTTGCGGCCATCCGCTTGTCGGTAGAGTAGGTGATGATGCCGGCGAGGATGTCCGTCTTAAACTGATAGTAGTCGTTGTCGATGGTCTGAAGAATGATGTCTTTGGCAGGAAAACGCTTGCCGGCTTCCATATAGTTGTCCACTTCGTAGTTCAGACAACATTTCAGTTTGGCACACATACCAGCCAGTTTCTGAGGATTCAGTGAAATATCCTGGAAACGGGCGGCATTGGTGCTCACGCTGGAGAAGTTCTTCATCCATGTGGCACAGCATAGTTCTCTACCGCAGGGACCTGTTCCTCCAATGCGTCCTGCCTCCTGGCGTGCACCAATCTGCTTCATCTCAATACGCACGTGGAAGGTGGCTGCAAGGTCTTTGATGAGTTGGCGGAAGTCTACGCGTTCGTCTGCGATATAATAGAAGATAGCCTTGTTGCAATCGCCCTGATATTCCACATCGCCGATTTTCATCTGCAATCCAAGATTCTTCGCAATCTGTCGGCTCTCAATCATTGTAGCGTGTTCACGGCTCTTGGCTTCCTGGTATTTCTGCATGTCCACATCCTTGGCAATGCGGTAGATGCGCTTGATGTCATCGGGACCTTTCAAGTTGGCTTTCTTCACCTGAAGTTTCACGAGGCGTCCGGTGAGTGTCACTACGCCGATGTCATGTCCGGGATTGGCTTCTACGGCTACCCAGTCACCTTTTTTCAGTTCCAGGTTGTTCACGTTATGGTAATAAGCCTTTCGCGTGTTCTTGAACTGCACTTCCACAAGGTCTGTGTCTTCCGTGTTTCCGGGCACGTCTCCCAGCCAGTCGTAGGTGTTCAACTGATGGTCCTGGCGTCCGCAGGCTCCACAGCAGAGGCCGCGGTCTCCGTCGTTGGTTATTTTGTATTTCAGATTTTTGTAATCCATATCTTATCTTTTATTTTTGCAATAGCAGTACGATGATGTTGAGGGACATGTCGAAGAATACTATCTTCGGATTGGCGTTCTGCCCGATGTCGCGGATGGCACGCTGGATGAGTTCTGAGATGCCGATGACATTGGCCTCATTGATGAATCGTGCAAAGTTTTTTGCGAAGTTCTCTTCTTCTTGAGTCATGTAGCATAGTTCTTCCTGATGGAAGTTGTACATGAAGTTCTCACGTACCAACCGCAGGAAATAGGTGAGCATCCGTTTCTGTTTCTCGCGTCCATAGCCTGCCACGGTCTCACTCCAGCGTTTCAGCTCTTTGATGTTGCGCTGGTAAGCCAGCCGCATCAGCATGATAAACATATCCAGGAACAGACGGTTCTCTGAGTCGGCATTCAGCGATTCAAGTGCTTTTGTCCAAGAACCATTGGCCACTCGGGCAAGCCTGTGAGCCATGTCCCCGTCAATGCCCCGTCGTTCCGTCAGGGCTTCCTCTATGGCTACTGTCTCTATCTTCTTTATATCGATGCGTTGCGTACGACTGGTAATGGTTTCCAGCAACCTTTCGGGTTCTTCGCTGACCATCAGGAACACCGTCTGTGTGGGAGGTTCCTCTATGAGTTTCAACAGTTTGTTGGCACAGGATGGATTCATGCGTTCAGGCAACCATACGATGCAGACTTTATACCCGCCCATCGAAGATTTCAGCGAGAGTTTGCGGTTCAGTTCGTCACTCTCAGCCTCGTAGATGACGGCCTGCTGGTTATCAGCGCGCATTATCTGCAGCCATTGGTCCATTGTGAAGTAAGGACCTTCCAGCAGCATCGTGTTCCATTCCTTGGCGAAGTCATCGCTTATCATCTTGTGCTCCGCACTCGTCCCCTTGGGCTTGATGACCGGATAGGAGAAGTGAAGGTCAGGGTGCTGCCATTTGCGGAGCATGGCCTCGGCATTGGTCGTCAGTTGTGGGTTGAAAGTAGGCACTTGACTGCCGTCTTCCTGCCTTTCACCGAGCAGATACGAAGCAAAGGCCAGCGTCAGGGCCATCTTTCCGCAACCTGCTGGACCGCAGAGCAACAATGCGTGTGGAAGTCTTCCTTCCTCCACCATCTGCATCAGCCGTTGCCAGGCTTCCTCTTGTCCGATGACCTCACTGAACTTCATTTCGCCTTTGTCCTTTAGCAGATTGTCTTCACCACTTCTTTTACCGACTCCACGGCACTTACCGTATAGAAGTGGATATTGCTCACACCGTGTGCATAGAGATCACGGCATTGCTGGATAGCCCATTCCACACCCAGCTGCTTGGCATCGTCATCAGTCTTGCATTTCACCACTTCGCGAGCCAGATCCTCTGGAATGTCACAATGGAAAGTCTTTGGCACTACCGTCAGTTGGGAGAGTTTGGCAAATGGCTTCAGTCCCGGTACGATGGGAATCGTGATACCCATTGCACGCGCCTTCTCTACAAACTGGAAGTATTTCTCATTGTCATAGAACAACTGCGTCACGGCATATTTTGCACCGAGGTCCTGCTTCTTTTTTAGGTATTCCATGTCGCGTTCCAGATTCGGTGCTTCTTCATGCTTCTCAGGATAGCAGGCCACACCAAACGAGAACTTCTTTCCTGGATGCTTGATGGGGGTTCCATCGCGGAAATAGCCTTCGTTGAACTTCACCACCTGTTCGATGAGTTGTGTCGTATGGCGATAACCTCCACGAATCGGCGTGAATGTCTTTTGGTCCTGTGCCTTATCGCCTCTGAGCAGCAACACGTCGTTGATGCCCAAGAACTGGAGGTCAATGAGTTCATACTCAATGTCTTCAGCCGTGGCACCACTACAGATGATGTGTGGAATCACCGGCAGTTGATAACGTTGCTGAATGGCAGCGGCAATGGCTATCGTTCCGGGGCGCCGTCTTATGCGCTGGCGCTCAAAGTTGCCGTCCTCCAACTCCCTATAGACATATTCCGAGTGATGGGTGGTAATGTTGATATATTTCGGATTGAATTCCTTCAGAATGTCGATGGTACTGAACAGCGCTTCCGTGCCGTTACCCTTCAAGGGCGGCAATACTTCAAACGAGAATCCTTTTTCCTCGTTGACCTGTCCGTTTTCCAGTAAGTCGATGACTTTCATTTCTATTTATTATAAATCGGTGCAAAGATACAAAAAAAAGTGAAGAGTGAAGAGTGAAGAGTGAAGAATTTTTTAACTTGAAACCTGAAACTTGAAACCTGAAACCCAAATAACGAAGAATTTGACAATATTTATTGGGGAAAACGGTTATTAATACGTAATTTAAAGTAGAAATATCATACAAAACACCTTAATAAAAATGAATCAAACTCAAAACGGTAGCAAAGCCTACCTTATTTCGATTGTGATGGTTGCCGTGCTCGGTGGCCTGCTTTTCGGCTACGACACAGCCGTTATCTCTGGAGCAGAAAAAGGTCTGCAAGCCTTCTTCAGCAATGCTGGTGATTTCCGTTACACCGATGCCATGCACGGTTTTACGAGTAGTAGTGCGCTGATAGGCTGTATCATCGGTAGTGCACTCTCTGGTCTTCTGGCCACACGGTTGGGCCGCAAGCGTTCGCTCTTCCTGGCTGGTGTGCTCTTCTTCATTTCAGCCCTTGGCAGCATGGAGCCTGAATTCATGATTTTCGAGAAGGGCGTACCCACGTTCTCCCTGCTCGTGATGTTCAATATCTACCGCATCATCGGTGGCGTTGGTGTAGGTCTGGCCTCGGCCATCTGCCCGATGTACATTGGCGAGGTGGCTCCCTCCAATATCCGCGGTATGCTTGTATCTTGGAACCAGTTTGCCATTATCTTTGGTCAGTTGGTGGTCTATTTCGTCAATTTCTTCATCTTGGGCGACCATATCCAGCCGCTCGTGGAGGAAATGGGTAAGGGAATGGCAGCCATCCATCCCAATGCACAATGGACTGTCACTACCGGATGGCGCTATATGTTTGGTTCTGAGGCTGTTCCCGCAGGTCTCTTCGCCCTGCTCATCTGCTTCGTACCTGAGACTCCGCGCTATCTCGTTATGGTAGGTCAGGACGAGAAAGCCCTTGGCATTCTTTCCAAGATTAATGGCAGCTCAAAGGCACAGCAGATTCTTCAGGACATCAAGGACACCATCACCGTGAAGACCGAGAAACTTTTCACCTACGGTTGGCTCTGCATCTTCGTTGGTATCATGCTCTCCGTGTTCCAGCAGGCTGTGGGTATCAATGCCGTGCTCTATTATGCTCCGCGCATCTTCGGCGACATGGGTATGGACAATCCGATGATGTTCACCGTCTTCATGGGTATCGTGAATATTCTCTTCACGCTGGTGGCTGTGTTCACCGTGGAGAAGTGGGGCCGCAAGCCGCTGCTCATCTGGGGATCGTTGGGAATGGCTCTTGGTGCCTTTGGCGTAGCCCTTTCGTTCGGCCATGAAGGTCTGGAGTTTGTCACTGCCGCCTCCATCATGATTTATTCCGCATCGTTCATGTTCTCGTGGGGCCCCATCACCTGGGTGCTTATTGCTGAGATCTTCCCCAACACCATCCGCGGCGGTGCCGTTGCCATTGCCGTAGCCTTCCAGTGGATTTTCAACTTCATCGTCAGCTCAACGTTCGTGCCTATGTTCAACATGCACCTCACCGAGGGCGATGACTTCGGCCATTGGTTCACCTATGGTCTCTATGGTGTCATCTGCGTCATTGCTGCCATCTTCGTATGGAAGTTGGTTCCCGAGACCAAAGGCAAGACACTGGAGGATATGACCCGTCTTTGGAAAAAAGCATAGAATTCTAACCACTTACTATCATAAATAAGAAAACGCTGGAGCGCATGGTATTTGTGCTTCAGCGTTTCATTTTGTTCTGATCGGTTTTGCTATTTCAGGTTTTTCTTCAGCCACTCCATGTGGCCGTATTCCGTATCTTCTGAAGTCCAATGTTCATTGATGGGCGTGATCAGTGATTCCTTTTCGCACTTCAGCGTGTTCCATACGGCATAGCTGGTGGTGGGAGGGCAGGTATTGTCGTTGTAGCCCCAGGTCAGACGGCTCTTGGCCTTCACATAGCGGGCAAAGTTTACCACGTCGTAGTAAGCCATCGTGCGGATCTTTTCCGTAGTGAGCATCCCGTTCATGCGGTTGAAGTGGGGATAGCCACCAGTACGTCCCTTTTCAGCATAGCCCGCCATGTCGCTGAGGGCAGGATGGTTGGCAGCACAGAGGGTTACACGCGAATCAAGTCCTGCCGTAATGATGGCCAATGCTCCTCCTTGTGAACCTCCCTGAACGGCCACATTCCGACCATCCCATTCCGGTAGGGAAGTGAGCAGGTCAATACAACGCACACAAGCCAGATAGACACGCTTCATATAGTAGTTGTCGCGGTTGTCGAGTCCTTGGCAGAGATAGCCGTTGGGGTCCGTATTGAGTGCACGGCTGATCTCGTTGAACTGTTCGGTGGTCATACGCGGATCAAGTCCATGGATTTCCATCTCTAAGCGGATGAAACCGTTCTCAGCATAATACTTGTGGCGTAAAGGCTCCTTGATGGCCTTCACGCCGGCACCCGGCGGACAGAGTACAACGGGGCAGCTGCCTTTCCGAGCATTCTTTGGATAGAACAGATAGCCGTATATACATTGGCCGCGTTTATTGAGTTGTAGGCGGATGAGCCAGCAATCTATCTTGTCCGTACAGTATTCCGGAGCCGGTTCGCGGGTATAGGTCAGGGGAAATGCCGCTGCTTCCTCCTTCGCTTTGTCCCAGAATGCCTTGAAGTCAGCAGGCTCCTTGGTATAAGGCTGAATCTTGTCGGCAGAAAATCCAACCTTCACGTGATGCTGGTATTCCTTGCCGTCGCAGGTGATATGCAGACGAAGGTCTCGGAATCCCGGAGTCTTCCGGGTGCCTATGTTAATCACGGCGCGCCCTCCTTTGAGCTTCACCGACCCTTGCTGGTCGTCGGGCAGCATATCCTCGCCGATAGAGTAGTTGACAGTACCCTCCTGAGGAATGCCATACTTGAAGAACTGCACCTCCACCGAGGCTTTCTGGCCTGTTTTGTAGAGCCAGTCAGCATGGTCGGGTGTTGTCACCCACAGGTAATCAGAACGATAGGGATAATTCTCCGCCATTACGGCAGAACAGAAAACAAGTGCCACGAGGGCAACAATCATGCGTATTCTTTTCATAATTTTTTGATATGCTTAGTAGTGTTTGCAAAAATACGGATAATCTTTGAAAGCCGATACTTGAAAAATGATAAAACAGTCTTTATTTTTGATTTTTTTGCTATGGGGGAGAAACAAGTATGGAGTTTTTTCTTTATATTTGCATCGCTTTGCTCTGTGAAATTAGGCTGCATTCGGGAAAAAACCAAAATAAATTTTGATTTTCCGCTCATTTGCACTATTTTTGCGGTCAGAAACTTTTAACTAATTACTAACAAACAATCTGAAAGACATGAAAGATTTGAAAATGTACATCAACGGCAAGTTCGTGGAGAGCCGTTCGGGTGAGTGGATTGAAGTGTTGAACCCTTCAACGGAGGAAGTGACCTCGCGTCAGCCTGCCGGTACGGTGGAGGATGTGAATGAAGCCGTGGAGGCTGCTTACGTTGCCCAGAAGAAATGGGCGAAGGTTCCTGCTGCCGAGCGTGCCGTCTATCTGCACAAGATTGCCGATGGCATCCGTGCCAATTTCGACAAGTTCCAGGAAATCCTTGTTCGCGAGCAGGGTAAGACACAGGCGCTGGCTGGTGTCGAGGTAGGTGTGACTGCCACATATTTCGATTATATGGCTGAGTTTGCCCGCCGCATTGAGGGTGAGGTGATTCAGAGTGATGCCCCCAACGAGACGATGATTCTCGTGAAGAAGCCTATCGGCGTGGCTGCCGGTATCCTGCCTTGGAACTTCCCGTTCTTCCTGATTGCCCGTAAGGCTGCCGCTGCCTTGATTACCGGTTGTTCCATCGTGATCAAGCCTGCCCAGATTACACCAGAGAACTGTACGGAGATTTGTAAGGTGGTTCATGAGAGTGGCCTGCCTGCAGGTTTGTTCAACGTGGTGACCGGTAAGGGTTCCGTGGTTGGTAATGCGCTGGCCAGTCATCCGAAGGTAGGCATCGTGAGCCTGACAGGTTCCGTGGGTGCCGGCGTGAAGATTATGGAAGCTGCTGCTCCCAATATCACGAAAGTCAGTCTCGAACTGGGCGGTAAGGCTCCTGCCATCGTATTCCCGGATGCAGACCTCGAACTGGCAGCCCAGGCTATCCTGGAGAGCCGCATTGGCAATACCGGTCAGATCTGTAACAATGCCGAGCGTGTTTATGTACACAAGGATATCAAGAAAGAGTTCACCGACATTATCGTTAAGAAGTTCCAGGCAGTCAAGTTCGGCAACCCGGCCATCGAAAAGGATGTTGACATGGGTCCGTTGGTAGAGAAGGCAGCTTTGGAGAGCGTAACGAAGAAGGTGAACCATGCTGTAGAGCAGGGAGCCAAGATTCTCTGTGGTGGTGCTCCTGCAGGCGGTAAGGGCTATTTCTATCCCGCTACCGTGCTCGACAACTGTACCCAGGATATGGACATCATCCATGAGGAGACCTTCGGCCCCGTACTGCCATTGGTAGAGTTTGACAATATCGACCAGGTCATCGAATGGGCTAACGACTGCGAATATGGTCTGGCCTCTTCGGTATTCACCAAGGACATCGATACTGCCACTCGCATCTGCCGCGAGATTGAGTTCGGTGAGACCTATATCAACCGTATGCACTTTGAGGCTATTCAGGGCTTCCACGCTGGTGTGAAGAAGAGTGGTATCGGTGGTGCTGACGGTAAGCATGGTATGGAAGAGTATCTTGTGACAAAGGTTGTTTATCTGGATACGCACTACGAGTAAATCGATTAAAATGAAAATATCAAGACTGATGATCATGATGGCACTGCTAATATTGGCAGTGCCATCTGATGCAAAGAAGAAGGTGAAGAAGCAGGCTCTCTGGCCTAATGGAGAAGTCATTTCCGAGTGGTTTATGGATACTGTCAGGGTGGATGTTTCCACACTTGGGCGTCAGTATGTTATTACTGATTTCGGGGTTGTACAAGATTCGACAAAGATTCAGACGGAGGCTATTCAGGCGGTTATCGACCGTGCTGCCCAGGATGGTGGCGGCGTGGTGGTATTTCCTAAGGGAACGTTCCTCAGCGGCTCCCTTTTCTTCCGTCAGGGCACCCATCTGCATATGGCCGAGGGCTCGGTTCTGAAAGGCATTGATGCCATCAAGCACTATCCCATCCGTAAGACACGTATGGAAGGTCAGACGCTCAACTATTTCTGTGCATTGGTAAATGCCGACCAGGTGGATGGCTTCACCATCACAGGTAAGGGTACCATCAACGGCAACGGACTACGGTTCTGGGAGGAGTTCTGGATTCGTCGCCAGTACAACAGACAATGCACCAACCTCGAGGCCCTGCGTCCACGCTTGGTGTATATTTCCAATGCGAAGAATGTGACCGTTCAGGATGTGCATCTCATCAATTCGCCTTTCTGGACAAACCATATCTATAATAGCGAGCGCATCAAGTACCTCTATTGCACCATCTATGCTCCCCATGAGCCGCAGGATGCCAAGGCTCCTTCGAGTGATGCACTCGATTTGGATGTCTGCAAGGATGTGCTGGTGCATGGCTGTAACATCTCGGTGAATGATGATGCAGTGGTGTTGAAAGGCGGTAAGGGAACCTGGGCTGACAAAGACCCCGATAACGGACCTTCCAGCAACATCATCATCCAGCATTGCAAATACGGATTCGTTCATGGTTGCCTGACACTGGGCTCCGAGAGTCTGCATGACTGGAACGTGATTCTCCGCGACTGTTCGGTGGATGAGGCCAACAATGTGTTGTGGCTGAAGATGCGTCCCGATACTCCCCAGCACTATGAATACGTGACGGTGGAGAACATGACGGGCAATTGCAGGAACTTCCTGTTGATAAGGCCCTGGACGCAGTTCTTCAAGCCTGAACAGCGTGACGACATGCCCCTTTCACAATGCAATAACATCGTGATCCGGAACATTCACCACATGAACTGCCAGAATTTCTTTGCCGTTTCCAAGTCGGACAAGTATGCGCTGAAGGACTTCACCTTCGAGAATATCGATGTGGCCGATGAAGCAAAAGCCTTCGACAAAAACCTCATTGAGGGAACGGTAGCCAAAAACATCGTAGTCAACGGCGAAAAGATAGTTGATAAATGAGAAGACAATTTGTGAAAAGCCTGTTATGGCTGGTTCTTTCTGGACTGCCCCTCATGGTGGCGGCTCAGCAATGGCCCACGGTGAATCCCGAAGCTAAGCCCGGTTCCCGTTGGTGGTGGCTGGGTTCTGCTGTTGACAAGGAGAATCTGCAATGGAACATGCAGGAGTATGCCCGTCATGGTATCGGTGCTTTGGAGATTACGCCTCTCTACGGAGTACAGGGGAACGACAGGAATAATATTCCGTATCTGTCCGACAAATGGATGGAGATGTTGCGCTACACCCAAGAGCAAGGCCGCCAGAACGGTATTGAGATTGATATGGCCACGGGTACTGGTTGGCCTTTCGGTGGCCCATGGGTTCCGTTGGAGGAGAGTGCCTGCCGGGCCGTATTCGTGGAACAGTCGTTCATTGGAGATAAAGTGGAGAACTTGGACCTGCGGCCTACTGAGGAGAGAGACCGCAAGAATGCCGTATTCCATAAGGCGATGCTTTTCGGGCATAACGGTTCTGTCAGAGATGTCACGGACTGCATGAAGGATGGCATCCTGAACTGGAAGGCCACTAAGGAAGACAGCAAATTGTTGGGTGGCAAGGACGGAAGCAAGACCGTTGTGGTGCTGTATATCAAATATGGTGTGATGAAGGTGAAGCGTGCAGCTCCCGGAGGTGAAGGACTGGTCATCGACCATTTCGACCGTAAGGCTGTGGCCAACTACCTGAAGCACATTGAGGATGCCTTTGAGCGTACCCATACGCCTTATCCACACACCTTCTTCAATGACAGTTACGAGGTGGCCGATGCTACCTGGACTCCTACGCTCTTCGAGGAGTTCTACAAGCGTCGTGGCTACAGGCTGGAAGACCATCTGCTGGCGTTCACCCATGGAGATGTGAAGCTCGTCTCTGACTATCGTGAAACCCTTTCCGACTTGTTGCTGGAGAACTTCACCCAGCAATGGACGGCCTGGGCTCACAGTCATGGGGTCATCACCCGTAATCAGGCTCACGGTTCTCCCGCCAATCTCATCGACTGTTATGCGGCCGTGGATATTCCTGAGATTGAGGGCTTCGGCCTTTCCGACTTTGGTATCAAGGGATTGCGCCAAGACCCCGGTAAGACCCGTAAGAACGACTCAGACTATTCCATGTTCAAGTATGCTCCGTCGGCATCCCATATCTGTGGAAAGCCCTTTACGAGCAGCGAGACCTTCACATGGCTCACGGAGCATTTCCGTACATCGCTCTCACAGTTCAAGCCCGACCTTGACCTGATGTTCTGTGCCGGAGTGAACCGTATGTTCTTCCACGGTACCTGTTATTCTCCCAAGGATGACCCCTGGCCGGGCTGGAAGTTCTATGCCTCGATAGACATGAGCCCCACGAACTCCATTTGGCGTGATGCCCCCGAGTTCATGAAATATGTGGAGCGCTGCCAGAGTTTCCTGCAATGGGGACAGCCCGACAACGACTTCCTGGTCTATCTGCCCATCCGGGATATGTGGAAGAAGAACCCCGACAAGTTGCTGATGCAGTTCTCCATCCATGCCATGGGCAAGCTGGCTCCTGAGTTCATCCAGACCATTCTCGATATTGACAAGGCAGGTTTCGATTGTGACTACATCTCCGAACGTCTGCTGATGGGCTGCAAGGTGGTGAATGGTGGAATAGAGACTGCCGCCTGCACCCGCTATAAGGCCCTTATCATTCCCGGTAGTGGTGACATGCCTGAGCAGGTGAAGGCCCACATTGAGGCCATGAAGGCTCAGGGTGCCCGGATTATCTATGGCACGGATGTGAATGCGATGAATGCTGCAGCCAAGCCAGAGACCATGAAGACGAAATATGGACTGAAGGCCATCCGCCGCAAGAACCCCACGGGCTATCACTATTTTATTGCCAATCTGACGCCCCGTGACATCGAGGGTGACATTCAGCTGGGTGTAGATTTCAAGCGTGGTGCCTATTTCAATCCGCTCAATGGTGAAATAAAGCCTGTTCCAATCTCCTTGGCTGACCATAAGATTCATCTCTCATTGCGGAGTGGTGAGAGCATCATTCTCCAGACCTATGATGATGCGCCACAGCAGCAGCCTGCCGACTTGATGAAGAGTTTGGTCTCCGTCTATCACCAGACAACCAAGGCTCAGCCGCAGGAATATCCGCTCAATGGTCCTTGGACACTCTCGTTCATCGAAGAGGCTCCGAAGGTGAATCAGACTTTCACCCTCGACAACCTCCAGACTTGGGAGACCTTGAGTGATGAGGCCCGTGTCACGATGGGAACAGGTGTCTATGAGACCACCGTCAACCTGAAGAAGAAAGATCTGAAGGATGCCACGGCATGGAAGATAGACCTCGGTGATGTGCGTGAGAGTGCCCGTGTCTATATCAATGGCGAGTATATCGGTTGTGCCTGGTCGGTACCTTACGTGCTCGATTGCAAGAACACCTTGAAGAAAGGTAAGAACACCATCCGCATCGAGGTGACCAACCTGCCTGCCAACCGCATTGCAGACCTTGACCGAAAGGGTGTGAAGTGGCGTAAGATGGAGGAAATCAATGTGGTTGACATCAACTACAAGAAGACCTTATACGACACATGGGAGCCCATGCCCAGTGGCCTGAATTCCCAAGTGAAACTGATAAAATAACCCCCACCAAACCTCCCCGAGGGGAGGCTTCCTGAATACCCCTCCCTCGGGAGGGGATGGGGGAGGGGTTTTACTGGAAATAGTACAAGAACGAAGCAATACCTTCGAGGGCTGGTTTACGCTGGCCCTCGATTTCTATCTTGAAATCAATCTCGGCCTTGCAGATACCGCGAAGGTTCTGGATGTTGTGGAGCTTGGTCACCAGTCTTACACGGCTTCCTGTGATGACGGGCTGTCCGAATCGCATCTTGTCCATGCCGTAGTTCACCAGCATCTTGATGTTGTTCACCTCGATAATCTGGTCCCACATGTAGGGCAGCAGCGAGAGAGTCAGATAGCCGTGGGCAATTGTGCTCTTGTACTGGCTTTCCTTCTGGGCGCGTTCCACGTCCACATGAATCCACTGGTGGTCAAGGGTGGCATCAGCAAAGAGGTTGATGCGGTCCTGATCCACTTGGAGCCAGTCAGAGGCTCCTAATTCCTCACCCAGGTGGGCTGCAAACTCGTCGTACGAGTTAATCACTAATTTTCCCATTTCTTTTTATTTTAAGTTTAAAATAGATTTTACCTATTATTTTATGGAACACAAAGACACGAAGAGACAAAGATTTTTAGGGATTCTTTTTACTTTGTGCCTTTGTGTCTTTGTGTTTTATTAAACAATCCACCAACACCCAACACCTAACACCCATCATCTGATTCTTCTCGCCTCAAAGAATCCGCGGGTCTTCATTAAGAAGAGCAGCGTACCCATTATTTGAACCGATGCGGCAATCCAGAAGGCTTCCACATATCCCAGATACTCTGAAGCCACACCTCCGATGAGCACACCAAGGCCCATGCCTACATCCCATGAAACGAGAATCGTGCTGTTGGCTGTGCCACGCTGATTGTGATTTGCCACATTGATAATCATATTCTGGAAGGCAGGCCACATGTGACCATTGCCCAGTCCGATGAGCAGGGATGAGGTATAGTAACCGAAATCATTGGGACAGGCCACAAAGAGGGTATAGCCGAGTGCGGAGAGGATCACTCCTTCTGCCGCATTCCTACTGAGTTTTCCTTCACGGAGGCCCTTGCTGCCTTGTAGGCGTGAGGCTATCAGTCCTACAGATAGCAAAGCAAAATAGACGCCTGTTCCCCCAGTCCTTCCCATTACTTCCTTGCAATAGATGGCCAGGTAGTTGCTCAGCACGCCGAAACAGAAACCGAAGAACACCATGTTCACCGCCAGCATCCATCCGTTTGTCAGGAAAAAGCGGTCAAGACTGATTACTGTTTTCTTTACTCTAATCTCTCTCCTCTCTCCTCTCTCCTCTTTCCTCTTTATCGTAGCATCCACCGCCATTCCTATCCCTGCAATCACCAAAGCCAGCCAGAAGAGCAACTGGAAATTTCGCGTTTCATGGTAGATCAAGAGTCCGGCAGTGGGAGCAATGGCCATTGCCAGGTTGTTTGACAGTCCATAATAGCCGATGCCCTCATTGCGTCTTGATGCTGGCAGCACATCGATGGCCATCGTTGAATTGGCTACCGTCACACTTCCGAAGGGAGCACCATGGAGTGTCCTCACAATGGTGAACAGCAGTAGGGTAGAGGCGGCCAGATAGCCTGCAAAGAAGATGAAAAACAGGAAGAAACACCACATCAGCACCTTCTTGCGGTCGAAGGTATCCACCAGATAGCCGCTGAATGGACGTGAAAGCAATGCCATCACCGTATAGCCTGAGAGCACAACCCCAATGACATCTTTCGTGGCATGGAAATGCTCGCTCAGGTAGAGTGGCAACAGGGGTGTCAACAGATAGAAGGCGAAGAACAGCGTGAAATTCGCTATCATCACCTTCCAGTAATTCCCGTTCCAAAGTTTCTCTTTCACGACTGCAAAGGTACGATTAAGCGAGAACAATACCAAAAAGAAACTTGTTTATTTTTGTATTGCCGAGCGTAAGTACCTTATTTAAAGGTAGTGCAAACGAACGGAAAATGCAAATTTATTTGCAGGTTTTCCTGAGTGCAGCCTGCCTTATCTAAAGGTACGATTTTTTAATAAAACACAAAGACACAAAGACGCAAAGTTTTTTATCGCGAGCAATAACCCTTTAATCTTTGTGCCTTTGTGTCTTTGTGTTCAGTAAAAAACATCACGCTTCCTCGTTCCTGAACTTCAGCAGCTCCTCCACCACTTCATGCTCGGAATCCGTGAGGAAAAGCCGCAGGTTCTTGTACTTGCCTTCCTGCATCATCTTCTCCAGGAAAGGATAGACCGGAATCTCCTCCGTCCAGAATTTGCTGCCCAGGAAGACCATAGGAGAGGCATAGCCGAAACTGAGGTAATGATTCTGCACGGCCTCCTGGAACACCTCCTGCATCGTGCCTGCACTTCCCGGGGTGAACACAATACCTCCGAAGGCCACCGTCAGGATAGTGTCTTCACGGATGCTGTTGTCGAAATACTTGGCTATGTCCGTGGCAAAGGCCGCAGAAGGCTCATGACCGTAGAGCCAGGTGGGAATGCCCAGACTGTGGTATTTCTCCTGAGGGAACCGCTTGATTACCTCGAAAGCTGTCTGCAACCATCCTTCATCCTTGAATCCCGGGGCCTTGGCCAGTATGCTCAGGGCTTCATCCACCTCCTCAATCGTCCTTCCAGCCATCCAGGCTCCCAGATGGGTGGCCTCCATCACGCCGGGGCCTCCACCTGTCACCATCAGCGAGCCCTTTTCCGTGAGTTCCTTGCTCAGCAGTACGATGGAACGGTAGGTAGGAGTATTGCGCAGCATGCTATGGCCTCCCATCACACCCACCACCTGTTTTGGATCATATTGGTCCAGGAAGTCATCCAGCCATTTCCCGATGGCAAAGTCATGCAAGGCTCTTGCCAGCATCTCCATCTCGTCTTCGGTGTGCTTGCCCTTATCCAGGAAGTGGCGGTACACATCTATGTCGTAGCAGCATTTGCAATGATAGTCCTTCATCATCTCGTCATAGAGTGCAGGAGCGGAATAGAGGGAACAGGGCGTCACGTTAAAGGGGACCTTGCGGAGATAGTCCACGAGATTTTTCTTCTCAAAGAATTCAGTACTGGTAATCATAGTCGTAGTAATTTAATTTGTTGCAAAATTAACATAAACGAACGGAAAAAACAAATATTTTGGATTTCTTTAAACAAAGATTAATTGAAAAAATATTTGGATATTTCATTTATTTTCTGTTACTTTGTCCCGAAAACTTATTCACGTTTTACATTTAACAACTACAGCTTTATGAAAAAAACAATTATGACACTTCTTGCAGCCACGACACTGATGCTGTCGAGCTGCCTCACAACGGGAATGGGAACTGCACCTACCGCCAGTCAAAACAACAATGTGCTGGGCAACGTGCTTGGCGCCGTGTTAGGCCAGGTGTTGTTAGGTGGAATGACATACGGCCAGTCAGGCATTCTTGGTAGCTGGAACTACAATGCCCCAAGTGCTGCCTTTACTACCAGCCAGGCGCTGACAAAGGCCGGAGGATCTGCCACGATTGCCAACATGACCTCGTCGCTGGCCAGTAACTACAACAACATCGGTATCAACCGTAACAACACTTCCTTCTCCTTCCTCGAGGGCAACAAGTTCTCGGCCAAGGTGAATGGCATCCCCTTCAACGGAACCTATGCCTATAACCCCCAGAACGGAGAAATCGCCCTCAAGACTGCTACCGAGACCATCAAGGGCAACGTGACTAAGACCGAGAAAGGTATGGGCCTGATGTTCGACGCCAAGCAGATGACCAATATCCTCCAGAAAGAAGGCAAGGTCAGCAATGCCGCAGCTGTTCAGGCAGTCAGCAAGCTCGCCAAGAGTGCCGATGGTGCCCGTGTAGGCTTTGAACTTACAAAATAAGGGTATTTCATCCCTACAAAAATAAGAATTTCGTCAAAATATTTGGAAGTCTCAAGAATTCGTTGTATTTTTGCGGATAGTTCTAAAAAAGACATTATTCTTACAATATTCGTATTATAAACCTTAAAAATTTAGATTATGAAGAAATTAATGATTCTCGCAATCGTGGCTCTGGCTTCTTTGACAGCAAGCGCACAGCAGGAAGTAGGTACATGGTCGGTTACCCCTAAGGTAGGTTTCAACCTGGCTACAGTTACCGATACAGATGCCGGCATGAAGTTCGGCGTGGTGACAGGTGCTGACTTGACCTATCAGCTGCAAGAGAAATTTGCCATCAGTGCTGGTGCATTCTACTCTATGCAGGGCGCAAAAGACAAGGAGAATGGTGTAACCAGTACGATGAAACTTGACTACATCAACGTTCCCATTCTGGCCAACTACTATGTGATTCCCGGTCTTGCCATCAAGGCAGGTATCCAGCCAGGATTCAATTTGAGTCATAAGTTGAAAGCGGAGTATCAAGGTAACTCAGAAGAGGTTGACATCGATCATTTCAAGAGCCTCGATATTTCTATCCCCATCGGCGCATCTTACGAGTTTAGCGACTTCGTAATAGATGCTCGTTACAACTTCGGACTTACCAAACTGTGGGATGTATCAGGCAGCAGCAGCAAGAACAGCGTGATTCAGGTCACTGTCGGCTATAAGATTCCTTTAGGCAATTAAACCGAACCCCTTCCTACTATATTTATCCCCGCCACCCAGCGGGGATTTTTTGTGTTCAATAAGTCAAAGATCGTTTCTATATTTCGGTCAGGAGCGTATCGCGAAATTACTCCCTAATCAAATTGCATCCTTGTAATGCATTGCAAAGATACGATATTTCGCTGATGCAATATGCCCTTATTAGAACTTACGGCGACTTATTGCGACTTAGCAACCCCTTCCGGCGTTTCCGCTCATCGGAAACCTTGCTTTTAATCATTGGAAGCTCTGCTTCCACCCATCAGAAACGATGCAAACAATGGGTAGACAAAAACCACATAATCTGCCCAAGAAAATCATGAAAAAATCGGAAATTTCTTTCAGGAATCCCTTGCAAAAGTCATTGAAATTTCGTATCTTTGTAGCGTTATGAGCAACTATAAAGAATATGGGCGCACAGAGCTGGCTTTGCTCTACAACCCGCAACTTAACCCCAAGTCTGCATGGCAGAAATTACAGCATTGGATTGATGTTTGTCAGCCGCTCAAGGATGAACTTCAGCTACTCGGCTATACCGGGAAGCAACGTATCTTCACCCCGCGGCAGGTGAACCGCATCGTCCATTATCTAGGGGAGCCTTAGTGCTCCTCTTTTTTTTTACGTTTTAAGAAAAATTTACAATTAAGGGATTCAGTATTTGTGTATTTTGCAACGTACATCACACGGGATTTTTCGCGCTTTGCGCCTATAAAGCAGCAAAGTGCAAAAACTCCCTTTCTCCCTTTCTCCCGTTTAAGAATATTTCAAGTCTGGCGTAAAAAGTAGATACTATATATAAATATATATATTTATATATAGTATAATATATGTTAACTTAATCTCCCCCTCGTTCTCAAAATCCTTAAAAGGGAGAAAGGGAGAAAGGGAGTTTTTTTGCAGCAAATGATAATAGGGAATCCTCCCAATTTCGGGGAGAGTACCAGAGTACAGCTCCTGTTCATATTTCAAGCTTTTCATAAATGATAATAAGTCGCCGTAAGTCCTAATAAGGGAATATTGCGTCGGAAGAATGTTGTATCTTTGCAATGCATTACAAGGGTGCAATTAGATTAGGGAGTAATTTCGCGATACGCTCCTGAACGATATATAGAAGCGATCTTTGACTTGTTGCACACTGCTCTTTGGCCGTAGGTGACGCTTAGTAAAGTGCCGCAGGTAAAATTTTTTGAGGGACAAGTGAAATAAATATGTACATAAAGAGAAGAATATCAATTATTTTTTGTATTTTTGTACCCGAATTATATACATCCTAGGTAACACTATTAAAACTATACACATGAAAAAAACTTTTACTGCAGCGATACTGTTGGTCATGGCCACAATGTCAGCCAACGCGCAACTGGTCATCAACGAACTGATGCAGTCGAACGTTGAATGCATCATGGACGATATTCATGAATTCCCCGATTCATGGGTGGAACTATATAACCCCACAGAAGGAGATATTAACCTCAAAGATTACAAGATAAGCAACAAAAACAAGGAAGGTAAGGCTTGGACGTTGCCCGACAAAACCGTAGCTGCCAAGGGGTATGCCATCATCTACTGCGACAAGGAGGGCAAGGGTCTTCACACCGACTTCCGTCTGGAATCAGGCAAAGGATGTACAGTTTATCTCTTCAGCAACAAAGAGGTTGTTGACAGTCTTCCTTATGTTGATGGCAAACCCATGGTCAAAATGCCGGCACCCGATATTGCATTCGGTCGTAAGACTGACGCTTCCGACGAGTGGGGCTATCAGCTGACACCGACACCAGGTAATGCCAATACCGGACAGATTTGCAATGCTAAGCATATTTTAGGTGCTCCTGTATTCAGCGAACTGGGGCGTGCCACCTATGGTGGTAGTGCTATCGACCTCATGCTAAGTGTGCCTAATGGTGCTCCTGATGGTGCCTACATCACATACACCACCAACGGCAATGAACCGAAAGCCGATAGCCAGAAATACGAGAATGCCATCCATATCACCAATACCACTGTGATTCGTGCAAAGGTTTTCTGTGATGGCTGGCTCTCACCTGTGAGCACCGCCCAGTCGTATATCTTCCATCCAAGGGACATTTCGGTGCCCATCTTCTCTGTCCAGACCAACGACCTTTATCTGAATGGTGCCGACTCTCTTGGCCTTTTCAGATATAATAATAGCAAGGAAGACAAAAAGAAATGCGACTGGCGCCGTCCTGTCAATATTGAAATGTTCCCCGCCGCTGGTGAACCAAGTGCCTTCAATCAGCTTGGCGAGACCCGCATACAAGGTGGACAGTCGCGTGCAAATGCTCTCAAGTCAATGGTATTCTATGCCAACAAGCGCTTCGACCCTGACCACAAGCAGTTTCAATATGAGTTCTTCCCCGATCAGAAGTCGGGCGTTAACAAGTTCAAGTCATTCTCACTTCGCGATGGCGGTAACGACTTCGGTGACTTGTACTTCCGCGACCTCATCATCCAGCGTACGATGGGAGAGAATACCGACATCGACTGGCAGGCAGGCCATACGGCTGTGCTCTACATCAATGGTGAGTATATGGGCATGCTCAACATCCGCGAGCGCTCAAATGAGGACAATATCGAAAGCAACTACGGCATTGAGGACATGGATATGGTTGAGATTAGCCATGAAAAAGTGAACAATGTTGACCAGTTTATCGAGGAATTCAAGGGAAGCGAAGACGAAACATTCTATAACAGCTTCAAGACCTTCTATAGCCAGACGGGTCACACCAAGGCAGAGTATGAGGAGTGGCTAGATGTCAGCGAATATCTGAATATTGCAGTGATGAATCTCTTCTATGGCAATAACGACTGGCCTGGCAACAATACCGTATTTTGGCGCCCCAACGACGACGACAAGTCAGGTCTGCCCAAGAGATTCCGTTTGATTGTCAAGGATACTGACTTCGGACTGGGACTCTATAACAAGTCGAACAGCTACAATATGATTGACCTGTTGTACCATCCCGAGAACCATCAGAGTGACGCATGGGCATACACGGAACCAGCCACGCGCCTGATTAAAAACATGCTGGAAGACACGGACATCCTGAACCTGTTCATCGACAAGTGCTGTGTGTTTATGGGTGACTTTTTGAACGGCAATGGTACAGTCGAGATGATAGACATCATCAAGGCCGAGGCTATGGAGGAATTTGTTGCACATCGCGACAAGTACAGTCCTAATACTTGGGGAGGCAACCGTAACGATATCACGAATAAGTTCAACGCTGCCAAGACTTGGGCAGAAGGCCGTCCCAATTACTTCATCAATCACTTGAAAAACAAATGGAGCCTAGGAACAGCAATCCCTGTCACCATCAACAAGGAAATGGACTCCGATAAAGTGCCCGACGAAGTGTACGTCAACGGCATCAAGCTTACCAAGGGCGTGTTTGACGGCAAACTCTTCGAAGGTCGTCAGATTACCCTCGAAGGTAAAACCAATGTCACGAACGACAAGATAGTGACAGGATGGGAAATTGTGAGGACTCCCCCCCGTGGAAGAGCTGAGACGACAACTTATGTCGGTGACACCTACACCTTCACCATGGATGACAGCTCATACAAGAGCCTCAAAATCAACGCCATCATGGGCGATAAACCTCAAATTACCGGCGATGTTAACCATGATGGTAAGGTAGATGTTGCTGACGTAACAACACTGGTGGACCATATCCTTGGCAATACTCCACAGGGATTCAACCCAAATAACTGCGACGTGAACAATGATTCAAAAATCGACGTAAGCGATGTCACCAGTTTAGTTGACATCATTCTGAATAACGATTAGATGAAAAACCTGAACGTTCAGCGCGTTGACAAGAGCCACAAGGGCGTATGGGATGAAGAAGAATAAGGTAGGACTCCACCCATACGATAACGACGCTTCCATGCGTGATGCCTAGACATCATCCCAACGCTTGGAAGCGTCGTCTTGTATTTAATTGTCAGTAGTTTCGTTTCCACTCTTTGGAAGCTTTTCTCAAAGAAATGTATGTTATTTGCGACAGATTTTGGAGGTGCTCCTTGAAAGTGTCGCAATATTGAGGGGTTGTCGCAACTACTTGGGGAGAAATCTGGGGTTTTCTGTAGGATGAAGGCAAAAACAGCAGTATCTTTGCAATGTCAATTAGATCATTCAGTCCCTCGCACGGTTGAGTGCAAAGATAGGGAGATAATGATAATTGTTATTGTAGAGGGGACGGTTCACGCGAGCAAAGTGTGGGCCGTTCTGTTGTTTTGTTCACTCCTTGTTAGTGCCCTTCGGGCAGAAATCATACAAATCAATACAAAAAACGTTTGCTTTTTTCACTCTCACTTTTTCGTAACTTTATGTCTCTTCGAGCCATGAAGATAGGCTGCACTCGGAAAAAAACAAAACATGTTTTGCTATTTTCACTCATTTAAATAAATTTCTCTCGCTCAAGCATACGAATTCATTCGTATTCTCTTCGCTTAATCGAAATTTTGCACTATCTTTGTAGCCAGAATCTACTAACTGGAATGATATGCAACGATACTATCTTATAGGGTGGCTATGGATTTGTGGGGTGATGACGGTTCTGGGGAATCCCGTGGATAATCTGCTGAACCGTATTGACCCGGGAGCAGCCAGGAAGTTTAAGACGGAACTGGTGAAAGCTGACCGCGACTTCTTTGAACTGGATCAGGAGGGGAAGCGGGTGGTGGTCCGTGGCAACACATGGGTGAATATTGCCTCGGGCGTGAACTGGTACCTGAAATACTATGCGGGGGTGCATCTCACCTGGAATCAGATGCAGGCGAAGTTGCCTGCCATGCTGCCGAAGGTGGGGAAGAAGGAACGCCATGAGACGTACCTTACCCTGCGCTATGACTTCAACTACTGCACGTTCTCCTATTCGATGGCTTTCTGGGACTGGAACCGCTGGGAGAAGGAGATTGACTGGATGGCCCTGCATGGGGTGAACCTGCCACTGGCCATCGTGGGGGAGGAATGTGTATGGCGGAAGATGCTGCTCAGACTGGGCTATTCGGAGGAGGAAGTGGGGAAGTTTATTGCCGGTCCTGCTTTCTTGGCCTGGTGGGAGATGAACAACCTGGAGGGGTGGGGTGGCCCGTTGCCCCTTTCCTGGTATGACCGTCAGGAGAAGTTGCAGAAACAGATCCTGAAGCGCATGAAGGAACTGGGCATGCATCCCGTATTGCCTGGCTATTGCGGTATGGTGCCTCATGATGCCAGGGAGCGGCTGGGACTGAATGTGGCTGAGGCCGGACTGTGGAACGGATTCCAGCGACCTGCCAACCTATTGCCTACAGACAAGCGTTTCCGTGAGATTGCCGATATCTACTATGAGGAACTGACCAGGCTCTTCGGCAAGGCTGACTATTACTCGATGGACCCCTTCCATGAGAGTAATGATGACAGTAAGATTGACTATGGGCGTGCAGGGCAGGTGCTGATGGAGGCCATGAAGGCCGTGAACCCGAAGGCTGTGTGGGTGATACAGGGATGGACGGAGAATCCCCGGCCTCAGATGGTGGACGGGATGAAGAAGGGCGACCTGCTGATTCTAGACCTCTTCTCGGAATGTCGCCCCATGTTTGGTATTCCTTCCATCTGGAGGCGTCCTGAGGGTTACAAACAGCACAACTGGCTGTTCTGCCTGCTGGAGAATTTCGGCAACAATGTGGGTCTGCATGGAAGGATGGATCAGTTGCTGGATAATTTTTATTCAAAGAATGATTCTTCACTCTTCACTCTTCACTCTTCACTTAAGGGTATCGGCTTCACGATGGAGGGCTCTGAGAATAACCCCGTGATGTTTGAACTGATGAGTGAACTGCCTTGGAGACCCGAGAAGTTCACCAAGGAAGAATGGATTCGCGGCTATGTGAAGGCCCGCTATGGCAAGGCCGATGAGGATGTTCTGAAGGCCTGGGACATCCTGATTCACTCCATCTATAACTGTCCGGCGGGAAATAACCAGCAGGGACCTCATGAGAGCATCTTCTGCGGAAGGCCCACGCTCCATAACTTCCAGGCTTCCAGCTGGTCGAAGATGAAGAACTACTATGACCCTGACGATACCCGTGAGGCTGCCCAACTGATGGTGAAAGCCGCTGACAGGTTCAGGGGGAACAACAATTTCGAGTATGACCTGGTGGACATCTGCCGGCAGGCTCTGGCTGACCAGGCCCGTGTGCAATACCTGCAGACCATCACGGACTTCAATGCTTTCCGCAAGAAGGCTTTCGACAAGGATGCCAAGCGGTTCCTGGAGATGCTGCTCCTGCAGGACAAACTGCTGGGAACACGGAAGGAATTCCGTCTGGGAAGATGGCTGGAAGATGCCCGCAGCTGTTCAACCCTACCGGCAGAGCAGGACCTCTATGAATGGAATGCCCGTGTGCAGATTACCACCTGGGGCAACCGTACCTGTGCCAACGAGGGAGGTCTGCGTGACTATGCCCATAAGGAATGGAACGGCCTGCTGAGGGATTTCTACTATGTGCGCTGGAAGACCTATCTGGACGGTCTCTCGGCAGAGATGGAAAAGATGACCAAGCCACGGCCGGAGATGCTGGGTAGCGGAGAGAACAGCAACAAGACTGCCGAAGAACTCTTCCAGATGGCTTTGCCGCAGGACCTGAATATTGACTATTATGCCCTTGAAGAGCCCTGGACTCTGCGCCATAATCCATATCGGGCTGAGGCGGAAGGTGACCCTGTGGATGTGGCTAAAGAAGTGATGGATTATCTAAAACCTTGATTATGGCAAGCAAACAACGTTTGATTTCCCTTGATGTGCTGCGTGGTATCACCGTGGCAGGGATGATTTTGGTGAATGACGGCTATGGTGACACCTATGCCCCATTGCAACATGCCAAGTGGAACGGGATGACACCCTGCGACCTGGTGTTCCCCTTCTTCCTGTTCATTATGGGTATCAGCACCTATCTGTCGCTGAGGAAGTTCAACTTCAAATGGTCGGCACAGGTGGGCAGGAAGATCCTGAAGCGCACGCTGGTCATCTTTTTCATAGGCCTCTTCATCAACTGGTTTGACCTGGCCTGTGACGGAAGGGCCTTGGATTTTGCCCACTTGCGTATCTGGGCTGTGATGCAGCGAATTGCACTCTGTTACTGTGCTGCCTCCCTGTTTGCCCTCTTCGTGAACCACCGGTACACCTTGCCCACGGTGGCTGTGCTGCTGATAGGCTATGCCGTGCTGCTGCTCTGTGGAAACGGCTATGCCTATGACCAGACGAACATCCTGGCACGGGTGGACCTCAGCCTCTTCGGCTATGACCATCTCTACCATAAGAGTCCTGTGGATCCTGAAGGACTACTGGGAACGATTCCTGCCATTGCCCACACGTTGCTGGGCTTCTATGCCTGCAAACTGATGATGGAATCCAAGGACACAGCCGAGAAGGTGCTGCGGTTCCTGCTCTTCGGAGCCGTGATGGTGTTCATTGCCTATCTCTTCACCTATCTGCTGCCGTTGAACAAGCGTATCTGGTCACCTACCTATGTGCTGATGACCTGCGGACTCTGCTCGATGCTGCAGGGCATCCTGATGTATGTCATCGACATCAAGGGCAGCAAGAGATGGACCACGCCCTTCCTGGTCTTTGGAGTGAATCCGTTGTTCCTCTATGTGTTCAGCGAACTGCTGGCCATCATCTTCGGCTATACAGGCATCGGTTCCCTTCTCTACGATGGCATCCATGCCCTCATTGCCAACACCTACAACGCCTCACTGGCCTATGCCATCACCTTCACGCTGATTTGCCTGCTGGTGGGCTATCCGCTCTTCAAACGAAATATTTACATTAAGATATGATCAAGAAGCAGTTTTTGTCAGCCCTTCTGCTGCTGACCTCTTCCTGCCTTTTCGCGCAGACCCCTGTCTTTAACGTGATGGATTATGGTGCCAAGGGTGACGGTACGACTGATGATGCCCAGGCCATCCAAAGGGCTATTGATGCCTGTGCGACAAAGGGTGGCGGGCAAGTGTATCTGCCTTGCGGGAAGACATTCCTGGCAGGTCCCATTGAACTGAAATCCAACATCAACCTGCATCTGGATGCGGGCTCTGTCCTGAAGGCCAATCCTGATGAGGGCATCTACAAGCTGAGTGCCTTCAAGGAGAATCGCGGAGAAGGGATGATGTGGCTCCATTGCAAGGATATCGAGAACTTGAGTATCACCGGCACAGGCACCATCCACGGCAATGGCATTGCCTTCATGGGGAAGGAACTCTCTGACAGCTATGAACTGAAACCCCTGAAGGACCCCACCTTCGACCCCCGTCCCCATGTGCTGACATTGATAGGTGTGAAACGTCTGGTAATCCGTGATGTGACCATCCGTGAAGGTGCTTACTGGACGGTTCATCTCATCGGTTGCCAGGATGCCGTGATAGACGGAATCTCACTCCTGAACAATGTGAAGATCCGCAATGGTGACGGCATTGATGTGGACCATTCCCGGAATGTGCGAATCAGCAACTGCCACATCACTTCGGGTGATGACTGTATCTGCCTGAAAAACCGTAGGGAGTGGGAGGAGTATGGAGCCTGTACGGATATTGTGGTGACCAACTGTGTGATGACCTCCCGTTCATGTGCCATCAAGATTGGCTCGGAGAATATGGACTCCATTGCCCGGGTGATGATCGACAACTGTGTGATTACGGCCAGTAACCGTGGCATAGGCATTCAGAACAGGGATGAGGGAACAGTTACGGATGTGGTGTTTTCGAATATCACCCTCGACAGCCACCTCTTCTCGGATGTGTGGTGGGGCAAGGCAGAACCTATCTATGTGACCAGCTATCCACGAGCCAACGGCAATCATAAGGATGCCAACTGGCGCTTCCCCAAGGGCCAGATTGAAGGCCGTTGCGGGGAGGTGAGCCGTATCACTTTCAACAACATTGTGGCTACCAGCGAAAATGGCTGTTTTGTGGGCGGTGATACCCGGAATAAGGTGAACCAAATCTATTTCAACAATGTGCGCCTGCATCTGAAGAAACTGACCGACTATCCCGGTGGCATCTATGACAAGCGTCCCTGTAAGGGTGAGGGCTTTGTCAAGACGGATGTCTATGGTGTTTATGTGGAACAGGCCAGCGGCGTGCAGATGCATCATCTGGAAGTGGTGTGCGATAAGCCCTCGGTTCCTAATTTCGGGGGAGATACGAACCTCTGAAACGGTAACCTTAACGCTAACCCTAACCCTAACGATAACCTTTTAAACTTTGTGTCTTTGTGTCTTTGTGTTCATTTAAAATAAATCCTGCCTTGAAGCCTTCCTTTATTAAGGGGCTCACCATGTTAGTTATGACTTTTGTACCCTTTACCGCGCAAGCACAATATGAGAAATACGGTGGCGTTTATTATGCTTATCAAGCACCTAAAGTGAAATACACGCCTGTGCCAAAGGGCTATAAGCCTTTCTACATTTCTCACTACGGCCGTCATGGTTCCCGATGGATGCCCAAGGACAGCCGCTATGAATGGATTGCAGCTCAGTTTGCCGATGAAAGCAATCTCACGGATTTCGGTCTGGAGGTGAAAAAGCGCTTGCAGCCTGCCTTGGAGAATGCCCGTGGGAATGGTGGAAAACTGACGCCCCTGGGTGCTGAGCAGCATCGGCAGATAGCCGGTAGGATGTTCAAGCGGTATAAGGAAATCTTCCGGCAGAAAGACCTCAAAATATCAGCCCGTTCAAGTACTTCCCCTCGTTGTGCTGCCAGCATGAATGCCTTCTGCGAGCAGTTGCGGAGGTTGAACCCTGCCTTGGACATTACTGAGGAGACCGACCAGAAATACATGTACTACATTGCCTACACGTCGCCTGAGGAAGAGGAACTGGAACGGGACACGGTGGTCAGGTGCAAGGTCACGGGTGAGCGTCTGGCCAAAACCCTCTACAAAGACCCTTCGAAGCAGAAGGAACAGGACAAGTTGCTCTCCGAACTCCATACCCTGGCTTCTTCGATGCAGGACATCCCGCTGAAGGATTCCTTCTGGGACCTGTTTACGGAAGAGGAGATCCAGGCAGTCTATGACATGAACAACACCCGCATGAGACTGGTGAACGGCATAGATCCTTTCAATCACGATATTCCCGCCCGTTGTGCAGCCTCCCTTTGGCAAAACATCGTAGAAACTGCCGATAGTGTGATTGCTGTAAATAATAATCAAGGCACCCTCCCTTCGGAAGGGCAGGGCGTGGGTTGCACCTTACGTTTCGGTCATGACACTTGTCTCTATCATTTGCTTTCGTTGATTGGTTTCTTCGACGGAGTTCCCAACCTGATGGACGAGATTCTGCCCATGGGTGCCAACCTGCAGATAATCTTCTACCGTAATGCCAAGGGACATGTCATCGTGAAATTCCTGCATAACGAAAAGGAAGTGAAGTACAATGAGATTCTCTGCTATGAGAACAGACCTGCCTTCGAACCTCCTTACTATGACTGGGAGTACATCAAGCAGAGGTGTGCGCATTGGCTTGAAAAGGAGCGGATGAACAGCATCCTTGAGGGCATCAATACGTTCACGGGAACTTCTCCGAGCATTACCAAGACCGCAGGACTCTTCGGCAAGAAAACAGAGGAATTCGGACAGACCTTGCCGGCTGTGCTGGTTCCTAACGGCATGAACTTCTGGACACCCCAGACCCGTTGGACGGAAAAGAAATGCGTGGCTCCTTATTATTACAAGGATACTGAGTTCCATGGCTTCCGCAACAGTCATTGGATAGTGGGCGGTTGCACCCAGGACTATGGTTCATTTACGCTGATGGCATTTAGAGGAGAGAGGAGAGAGGAGAGAGAAGAGAGATTTGTTTTGAAGCACGAACGGGAGATTTCGCGTCCTGATTATTATGCCATTGTTTTACCTGATGCGGGTGTGGGTGCTGAGATGACGGCTACAAGTCGTGCAGCCATCTTCCGTTTTACACCTTTGACTCATCAGGAAAAGGCTGATCCTTTATTGGCTGATCGTGTACAGAGTGCCCGGAAAGGTTTCCGCAGAATAACCCTCAGGCTGGTGCCCAACAGCGATGAGAAGGAATCCACCATCACGCTGGATGCTACCCATAACCGTCTTTTTGCCACGAATCCTGTTCATCGTATCTATCAAGGATGGGGAGAGAGTGCAGGCTTTACAGGCCATTATGTACTGACGTGGAAAGACCGTTTGGTAGATAGTCAGATAACAGACAGTATCGCTTATCTCACTTTCGAAGTTCCCGAAGGTCGTCCCTTGATTGTGAAGTCTGCTTCGTCCTTCACCGATGCAGAAGGAGCCTGGAATAACCTGCAGGCGGAGATTCCCCATTGGGATTTCCTGAAGGTCCGTATGCAACTGAATGAGACCTGGCTCCAGCATCTGTCCAAGATGGATGTAAAGGAAAGAGGAGAGAGGAGAGAGGAAAGAGGAGAAATGCTTTTGCATCAATTCTATGGTGCGTTCTATCGTGCTTCCTTCCTGCCTCATGAAATCAACGATGTGGATGGACGTTATCCTGCTTTTGCAGGGAATGGCGAAATCAAATCTCTCAAAACTCCCCTCCCACTAGGGGAGGGGTTAGGGGGAGGGTCTTCCTATATGGACTTCTCCATGTGGGACACCTACCGTGCTGTTCACCCCTTGCTTAACATTATCTCTCCCACAAAATCGGGTGAGATGATGCAATCGTTAGTACGTATGTATGAACAGGGAGGCTGGTTGCCTATCTTCCCTTGCTGGAATAATTATACGGCAGCGATGATAGGTGACCATTGCGTTTCGGTGCTCGCTGATGCCTATGTGAAAGGTATCCGCAATTTCGATGTGGAGAAAGCTTATGAGGCAATGCGCAAGAATGCCTTTGAGACACCTGCTTCAGAGACAGAATACAAGAATGGTATGGGCCGTCGCGCTTTGCAGAGTTATCTGAAATACGGATATATTCCCTTAGAGGATGAGGTGAAGGATGCTTTCCATACCAATGAGCAGGTGAGCCGCACCTTGGAATATGCCTACGATGATTTCTGCGTGGCCCAGATGGCAAAGGCCTTGGGAAAGACAGAGGATTACCAGACACTGATGAAACGCTCTGAGAACTGGCGGAATGTGCTGAATCCCAAGACGGGATATGTGGATGGCCGCTATGCTGACGGACGTTTCCAGAATGAGGCAAGTCCGTTTGAAAAACAGAAGTTCATCACGGAGGGTGCTCCCTGTCATTACACGTGGTATGTACCGCAGAATCCACAGGGTTTGATAGAGGCTATGGGCGGAAAGGAATCATTCGTTTCCAAACTGGACTCCATGTTCACTGAGGGCCGCTACTGGCATGGGAACGAACCCTGCCATCAGGTGGCTTATATGTTCAATTATGCGGGAGAACCTTGGAGAACACAGAAATATGTGCGCCATATCTTGGATACGGAATACCTGGATGCAGCAGGAGGTCTTTCGGGTAATGATGATGCCGGACAGATGTCGGCCTGGCTGTTGTTTTCCTACATGGGTTTTTATCCGGTATGTCCTGCCACGCCCTATTATATGATAGGCTCGCCTGTATTCCCCAGACTGACCCTCAATCTGGAGAATGGCAAGGCCTTTACGATTATTGCCGAAAATGCATCTTCGGAGAACATCTATATCCAGCGTGCCACCTTCAATGGCCAGCCTTATACACACAACTACCTGCTCCATGAGGATATCATGAAGGGCGGTGAGTTGCATTTTGTGATGGGGAAAGAGCCTAATCCAGCTTGGGGACGGGAGTAAGCGTCCAGTCAATGCCCAGGGGATTGCCTTTCATCCTGACTACGAAGGGCAGGGGGTATCCCGTGGAAATCCACATCTCGGTGCGGTCTATATCTGCCCTGACGTGGATGGTCTTGCCGTCAGTATCCATCTGTCGCCAGGTGATGCCGTCATAGATGAACCGTCCTGAAGCCTGCAGTTCCTTCAGGGCATTTGTTGAGATAAAGGCAAAGGTGCCTGAAGGCTGATAGACAGCTCCGTCGGCAGGGATGTCCCAACAGAATCCCATGGCATGATCCACAGTCTCCCGAGTCATCTTGTATGTGGCTTCCTTACAGGTGAGCAACAGCGTGTCACCTTTCCATTCGTAGGAGATGGGCCAAGTACGGAACTGGCGGTTTAGTGTGTAGGATATCTGGAAGTTGGGTGTTGGAAGTTGGGTGTTGTGTGTTGGTTGAGAAGTAATTGTTTCACTCTTATCCCTTCTCTTTTCTCTCTTATCACTACAATAGAATGCCAGTTCGCCACCAGCCATCAGTTGCTGATGGGTGATACGGGCGTCTTTCAACTCTTTTCCGTTGAAAGTCACTTTCTCAAAATGGGTTCCTTTTCCTTTTACCGTAGCATGGAGGGTCTTGCCGTTGCATAACTGCATGGAATATTCTTTCAGTAAGGGAGCATGCAGCAGATAGTAATCCTGTCCGGCATTGGGATAAAGACCCATCATGTGAAACACCAGCCAGGAAGACATGGCTCCGCTGTCGTCATTACCGGGAAGTCCTGTAGGTGAGTCATTGTAATTGTCTATGATAATCTGGCGCACACGGTCACTTGTGAGGTCAGGACGTCCCAGCCAGTGGTAGAGACAGGGTGTCAGGAACGAGGGCTCATTGGCCACATTGTAACGTTTGCGTTCAAAGAAGAGATCAAGCCTCCGCTGAAATGCTTCCTTTCCTCCGCAAGCCTCGATGAGCCCAGGTACATCGTGGGGAATACTTAATGAATATTCTGCTGAAAGGGCTTCGTAGAAGAATGTGCTCCACCAAGGCAAATACCATGGAGCTACCTTTGTGATGGGTGTATAAGGTATGCGTGGATGGAAAACCTTGGAATGTCCCCATGGAACACTGTCGAGCCACTGGCCATCGGCATCCTTCGGCAAAATATAGCCTTTTACGCCATCCCATTCATAATCCGAACGCCAGAGATTCTTCCAGTTCCCGGACTGTCTCATGAACCGCTCATAAAGGTCTTCGCGTCCTAGTCCTTTTGCTACGAGAGCTATGCAATAATCATCATAGGCATATTCCACCGTACGGTTACCGGCACGGTCGATCCCATAAGGAATATAGCCTAAAGTGTTGTATTCCTGAAGACCACCACGTCCATGTTTCTCATGGTCGGCACCAGGATCAACATCCGCATCTTTGAGCATCGCCTCCAAAGCGAGTTCATAGTCAATGCCCTTCAGACCCTTTACAAAGGCATCTGCAATCACCACTTCAGCATTGGAACCGCCTTGTGTGCGACCATTGCAGTTGCCACTGCGGGCATCAGGCATATAGCCTTCACGCTTGTAGATGTTCAGCAAAGAATTGGCGATATCCACTTCTCGCTGTTCGTCAAGAAGCGTGATGAGTGGGGTAGAGGTGCGGTAAGTGTCCCAAATGGCATAATAGTCGTCATAATAAGGCATTTCCGTCCATGAAGGATTTTCCCCTGTGCGGTCAACGGGCATCAGACAAGTATGGTAGATACCCGTATAAAACATCCGTTTCTGCATCTCAGTTCCCGCAATCTGGATGCGTGAAAGGATGCTTTCCCACGAATGGCGGAGCAAAGTCAATTGTGTATCGAAGTCAGACTCGGGAATATTCTGTCTGGCTTTCAGGGAACTGATGAATGAAATACCAATCTTGACATTCACCAATGTGTCCTCGAATTGGAGCATAGCCTTTTGGTTGTCGTCCTTGACGATACTTCGGAAAGGCTTGTCCGTCTGCAGGCAGAAATACACGGTATAGGCGCTGCCATTGTTCCATCCTCCACGGATGCGGGTGAATCCTCTTACTTCATGGTCGTTGGTTACTTCCACCTCAGCCCCTACAAACTGTTGGGCCTCGCGCAGATCAGGGATGTCGCTTTTCCCCAGGTAATGCGTGGCATCAATAAAGATGGAAGATTTATGATTGGAGAGGGGATAGCAGATACGGTAGAATGCACAGCGTTCAGCGGTGGTGATTTCGGTCTTGATACCGTTCTCAAAGGTCGTTGAATAATAACCCAGGGAAATGTCTTCTGATACGCGCTTTTGCTCAAAGTCAGAAACATCGTCGTTTCCTATAAACGGCTGTATGAGTACATTCCCGTATTTCTGTCCCCCACCTGTTCCGCTGACGTGTGTCTGTGAGAATCCTGTTACGACCTCTGGTGTCGGAGCCCAGCCTGCATTGGGTTTAACAGTACAATCGGGGCCAGGCTTCACCATCCCGAAAGGCATGGAAGGTCCGGGGAATACCCGTCCTAACCCTTCACTGCCTATCCGAGGGTCTATGTATTGAAAGTTTTGCGCATGCACCAGGGTGCACACGCAAAACATATAGAGGTATGATAGGATTCTTTTCACAGTCATTATTAATAACCTGGATTCTGAGTCCAACCTGGATTCAGGTCAAGCATCTCCTGCTCAACAGGGAAGATACGATGGCGCTTGTCGAAGTTGGCATCGGGGAAGTTATTGTAGTGAGGGAAGAACTCATCCTCAAAGTGACCGAAGCGGATCATGTCATTGCGTCGCCAGTTCTCATCGAAGAACTCACGGCCACGCTCATCATAGATATCCTGGAGTGTAGGTTCACCATTGATCTGAGGTGCACCGGCATATGCACGAATCTGGTTGAACAGATCCTTACCACCACTCTGATGCAGACGAGCCAGACACTCAGCCTTCATCAGTAGGATGTCGGCATAACGGAAGATGGGAAGATCATTCGACTGGCTACGTCCATCTTTATTGTTTGGCTCATATTTTACATTGTAGTCGCTAGGATTGATGAACCACTTGATAGAGTGGCAACCCTGCTGGATGGCAGCATCGTCGTTACCCACGTCGATAGTGTTGTCCTCCTTCTTGAGGGTAATATCCTCTGTGAAGTGTACCTGCTTGTCCTTGTACATGAACGGCTCAGTAGTAGGACGCAACGTCTTCGGGTCACGGATAAAGACATCACCACGCAGAATGCTGAGGTTACGGATATCGCCTTCAAGACAGAACAATTTAGCAAACTCAGGTGTCACAACTAAATTTCCACCAAACGAATTAGTGAATTTATCAGCAAATCCATAATAAGTTGGCAGCATTCCTTTTAGCTGCTTGAACGAGCGAGGACGTCCATACTGCATGCCAGGACGGTCGATAGCATCATAAGGCATAGCATAGATGAAATCCTCTACCTTCCAGCTGTTGTCGTAAGAGAACTTATGCAGATAGTCTACAGAACCGAGGTTGAACTTACCACTGTTGATGATCTCATCACAAACCTCAATACAAGCGTCGAGCTTAGAGTTGGTTGCCGTAGCTGCATCGTACTGGTCTACTGACTCAGCGGTATAGACTGCCCAGTTGATGTAGAGCTTAGCCAGCAGAGCCTGAGCCATCCACTTGGTTGGTTTGCCATAGGTATTCTCAGAAACCTCCTCTGTCAGTGCAGGGATAATCTCGGTGAGTTCCTTCTCAATCCATTCAGCCACTTCCTTTCGGGGAGAGCGAGCTACTACCTCACCATCAGCAGGCACCTTCTCGAGGATAGGCGCATCGCCAAAACTATCCATCAGAATCCATGTGAAGAAAGCACGCATGGCACGAGCCGGTGCCTTCATCTGGTCAGAAGCGCTTTCACCCAGTTCCTCGAGGATGGTGTTAGCCTTAGTAATACCAGAAGTCAGTTCTGAATACCAGTCGAGAGAGGCATCCGTGGCAGAGCTGTTGTGCAGTGCCTGATGTGCATAGGTACCGCTATCATAGTAACCACCATCGAAAGCCAGAGCCGTGAACTCATCGGAAGCCAGGCACTGTGCCTCCATGTAACGGCGACCGAAGGTGCCGGCCAGATGGAAGTAGACATCAGCCATCTTAGCCTCAACCATAATCATGGGGTCAACACCTGAGTTCTTACTTGGGTCTTCTGTGTACTGAGAATTTGGAGCGACGTCCAAATCCGTACAACTTGTAGTCAGGCCAATCAGTGCTGCAGTGAAAAGCAATTTTATGTTCGTTTTCATATACTTTATTCTTTAATCTTTAATATTATAGCATCCTTTAAAGTTACTTTACTTCAGAGATGATAACCGAGCGGCTCAGACGAGGATCGTTCAAATACATGTTGTCAACTCCACCCTTGGAATCGAGTGTCAAGCGGGAAGCAGGCACGCCATATTCCTTCGTGAGCAAATCATAGACATTCTGTGCACGGTTCTTTGCCAGACGGGTGTTGATTTCCTCTGTGCCAGTCTGCTTGTCAGCATAGCCAATGACGCTGAATGTGCGGTTAGGTGTGTTCTTGATCATATCGGCAATACCCTGAAGATTTACTTTCTCCTGATTGTTGATATCGCTGTTGCCGAGTGCGAAAGTTACCAAATAAGGATAGGTGATATACTTGGTGCTCTCCTTTGTTATGACTTCCTTCTTCACTTCAGGCTGGCGGTTGCGCAGTTGGTCGTTCTCTGCACGCAACTTGTCAATCTCACTGTTCAGGCGGCTGAGTTCACCGTTGTCTTGTACGACAGGCTTTTTGGTTTCATTGCCGAAATTGATTTTCACGCCCACCATGAAGGTGCGTGTGTGTGGATAACGGCTCCAACGGTAGTCAATACCGGGATCAATACCACCGAGGTTAACTTCCGGGTCAAGACCCTTGTAGTTGGTGATGGTAAAGAGATTGTTGGCTGTTCCGTACAGAGTGAGATCCTTGATCCAGTTGTTGAAGCAGTTGCGGAAGGTGTAACTCAGAGAGAGTGACTGCAGACGGATGTAGGTTCCCTTCTCAATCCAACGGTCGGAAGGAAGTGAACCGGAAGCATCGCCGGCTGGGAATCCGAGGAACTCCTTCAGCACGTTCTTACCATCTGAGAACATCTGTGCGCTGGTATAGTGAGCACGTGGACTATTGTAAACATCGTTACCGAAGACGCCGGTGATGAAGGCATTCAAGCTCCAGTTCTTATAGGTAAAGGTGTTGTTCCAACCGGCGTTGAGCTTAGGTTGTGCGCAACCAGTGATAGAACGATCCTTCTGTGCAGGGTTGTTTGTGGTCTCACCTGTGCGGTTGCCGTTCTCATCCAGTACATAGTACTCTGAACGTCCGTTCACGGTACCAGCATACTGATAGGTGTAGAATGTACCGATAGGCTCGCCTTCGATAATACGCTGAGTCCATCCATCGTGAGATACGCCAGATACCATAGGATCACCCTGAGTGAGGTTAGTGGTATGGAACTGGTCGTTCTGCATCTTGTCAACAGTATTCTTGTTGTGTGACAGATTGATAGTGGTCATCCAGTTGAAGTTCTTCGTGCGGATAGCATCGATGTTCAAGGTCAACTCAATACCCTTATTGGTCATCTCACCAACGTTGGCATCCATCCAACCATAAATATACTGTGTGGTAGGCACGGGATAGCTCCAGATGAGGTCCTTGGTCTTCTTGTGATAGACCTCAACAGTACCATTGATACGGTTCTTCAAGAAACCGAAGTCGAGACCGATGTTCAGCATGCTGGTGGTCTCCCACTTCAGGTCGGGGTTGGCGTTCTTTGTTGCGCCATAGGTGCGATAGACCTTACCGTCGTAGGTGAAGGTACCCGAAGCACCATAGGTATTATATGAAGAGTAGACATCGAATCCCATAGCGTTACCCGAGAGACCGTAACCGGCACGAAGCTTCAAGTTAGAGAAGAGGTTCTGGTTCTTCATGAACGGCTCCTCTATGATGTTCCAAGCAGCGCTGACTGATGGGAAGGTACCCCAGCGGTTGTTCTTACCAAATACTGACGAACCGTCACGACGGATAGTAGCCTGCAACATATAGCGGCTGTCGAACGAATAATTCAGACGTCCGTAGTAAGAGATGTTACGAATGTTCTCCAGATAGCCACTCTGTACGGAGTTCTGCACGCCAAGGATGGTCTGTGCGTACTGCATGTTGTACCATGACAGGTCATCGTTGTAGTAGCCTTCAACACTCAGACCGAAGCCATCGTTGTTCTTCTTCTCTTCCCAAGTGTAACCAGCCATCAGGTCAAACTTATGCTTGCCCAGTGTGAAACCGTAGTTCACGTAGGTCTCGAAGGTCTGCTCACGACCGAAATAGGTATTACGTGTGGCCTGACCGTTCTTATTACCGATACCCTCCAACTGAGAGTTGCGTGTGTTGTAAGCACTATAAGTGCTCTGGTAGTTGCTCCACGAATAGTTCACGTTCCAGAAGAAGCCCTTCCAGAGTTCCAGTGCGGTCTTAGCGATAAACTGGTTGCGCTTCCAAACTGTCTCCGACTTGTTCTCTTCCATCAGCGCCAGTGGGTTGTAGTTCTTAGAACCGGCACCCAGTGTCCATGAACCATCGGCATTTCTAACGGCATTGGTGGGAGAATAGTAGTTCATAGCATCAAGCACAGAAGCACCCTCATTGTTCATAGGCACACCAAAGTGCTTGCCATACATGGAGTTCAAGCCCATAGATACTGTGAGGTGATCCTTCAGGAGTTTGGTAGACACAAGTGAACGGACATTGAAACGATCCATGCCTGTCATCTTGATGACACCCTCACGCTTCATGAGATTACCGCTAATCATGTAGTTGGTCTTGCCGTTACCACCGCTGATACCTACGTTGTGGTTGTGGCTGATACCTGTACGGAGCACTTCATCCTGCCAGTCAACGTCGGCGCCACCGTCTTTCAGTGTCACACCATTGTTTTGTGCATACTGGCGCAGTTCGCTGGCATTAGCAACATCGTACTTCTTCAGGATCTTGTCGAAAGCAACATAACCGTTATAGGTCACGTTAGTTCTTTCTTCTCCGCCTTTCTTGGTGGTGATGATGATCACACCATTGGCAGCCTTAGAACCATAGATAGCAGTAGCAGTAGCATCGCGCAGCACGTCGATAGACTCGATATCATCGGGAGCCACCATCGAGATGTCTACACCAGGAATACCGTCTACTACATAGAAAGGTGACATAGCGGCACCCGTACGCAGTGTTGAAGCACCACGAAGAGTAATAGTAGGAGCACCGTTCGGGTCGGCAGTAGAAGATACTACCAGTCCGGGAACCTTACCTTGCAGCATCTGACCAGGGTCTGTGAATACGCCACGGTTCAGATCCTCAGCCTTCACGGTGGTGATGGATGAGGTCACGTCCTTGCGGCGCATGGTACCATAACCTACGACAACCACCTCATTGAGGTTCGTGTTTTCTTCTTCGAGTACTACGTTCAGACGGCTGCCGCTGACTCTCACGGCCTGTGTCTTGTAACCGATGTAGCTGATGTTCAGCGTCTTGCCTTGAGCTACATTCAGGCGGAAGTTACCGTCGATGTCAGTCACTGTACCGTTGTTAGTACCCTGTTCCAGAATGCTCACACCGATAAGCGGTTCACCTGTCTGGTCCTTCACCTGACCGGTTACTGCGTTCTGTGCAAACATCATGGTGCTGTTCATTAGGAGCAACGCGAGAATCAGAGCCCGCATCAGCCCCTTGCAACTAATTTGTTTGTCTTGCATAGTTAATAATTTGAATGATTATAGTTGTTTATTGTAAGATATTTGTCGGTTATACTTCCGATTAGAGATTAGCTGCAACTTCAATGTTAGATTATGTAACTTTTCGAGGTTGGCAGATAGGATGATTGACTATGTTTCATTTGCAAATATAAATATTATTTTTAAAAATCGCAACATTTTTCCTTTTTTTTTTTCATTATTTCAGGTAGTACAAACATAAATAGGCGGCAAAAGGAATAATCCTCTTGCCGCCTTTCAGCATCCCGTCCTACAATCGGGGACACCTTTCTATTGGTTCATGTATTTGTCAAGATCTCTGCTCTTCACCTCGTTGAAGGAATACACTTTTCCTTCAAAGCGGATGGAAAGGAAACCGAATTTCGAATCTATTACTTCGCAGTTGATGGTCTGATTGGCACGAGGACCACTCTTCACGCGAAGGCAAATGGTCTTGCAGTCTTTCGAAAGCGTCCACTCACCGTTACTGCAGAATCGTTTTCCGTTTTGCACCTCAACCAAGCTGAAATTCCTATACTGTTTGTCTTCCGTGCGGTGCAGCTGCAAGAATCTGATACTGCGATCTGGCGTTGTATCTTCAACATAGTTGCTCCAGGTTCCTCTAATGGTAGGCTCATCAATCAGTTCTCTTGCGATAGCGTCGCCGATAGCATCTGCAACGTCTGAAGAGCAGGATGTGAAACTCATGGCTGAAGTTAACACCATTACCACCATCATGGGCATCAAAATCTTTTTCATAATCTTTCTTTTTTTATTGTTATTGTTTTATTCTATTTGTTTCGATTTCTGGTACAAAATTAGGGACGTTTTTTATAACTACATTATTTTCCTGCCAAATTCCATTCAACTTGTTGCGTCAATCGCATGAAAAAGCGACAAATCTTAGGAGCATCCCCAGGATTTGTCGCTTTAGCTCGAAAAAACGTATTTGAGTCTTTTCAGTCAGTCTTTAATTTACTTTGTCGTTACTGTTGCAGCGGTCTGTATAGAACTTCTTGAAATCATCCCATTTGTAGTAGGGGAAGTTGTCGGTAGGCAGTGGAAGTGAGGCTTCACAGCCGTTGAACAGGCATTTCACGAGGATGTCCTGTCCCTTCTTCCCACGGTAGAATACCAGTTGGATATTCGAGGCTTTACCGGTCTGCCAGTTCTGATAGATATTTTTCACCTGATAGGGATCCTCCGGGTCTTGGTCGGCTCCATTGATGCCCATCAGCACGGTGAGTGGTCCGATACAAGTGTCGTGACCGAATCTGAGGTCGGCCAACCGCTGGGTGGTTCCGTTGATAACATTGTCTGCCTTCTTGATGATGTCGCGCAGAATAGGAATCATCGCATAACGGGGGCCGAATACCCATGAGTAGGAACCCAGGTTTGAGTTTTCCCATTGGGCAACCATTTCATCATCGGTAATGATATTCCCCATCATGCCATCGTGTCCGATGCTGGGCAGCGAGGTGTAAAGGTTGATGAGGTTGCTAGCTATGGAATGCATGTTGCCAGGCAATCCCTCGGTGGAGGTGAAGACGCGTGAAATCACCTTGTCGCGCAGGTTGTCCTGGAACTGGAACTTGTCGCGGTTCTGTTCGTAGCGAGGCTTTGACTTCGGGAAGTCACGTCTCAGCGGATTCTGCCGGTCGTCGGGTACCACCCCGTCGAGTGTGGTGCGAGATGACTGTTCGCGGATTTCAATCTTGGGGTTGCATTGCGTCAGCTCCTGACAGAAAGAAGCCATGCTGAGCACACATCGGCCCGAGAGTGACGAGATGGCAAATACATCACCACCTTTCTTGAACACGTCGGGGAAGTTATTATACATTGTACGCGCGATGAACTGGTGTTGGTCCCACCCCAACTGACTCAGTTCGCTAACACTTGCCGCCATTTCGTCCTTGGCTGCCATGAACTTGGTACGAAAAGCCTCGCCTTCAGCCGTGAGCACATGCAGTTTGTGGGCCTTGGAAAGTAGTGAGTCCAGGTCTCTGTAAAGCCGGTCGTTCCAGTAATAGCGTGAACCGTGGCGGCTGTAGTGGCTGATGTAGAAAGGCTTGTAGCCTCGCGGGGCCTTTGTCAGCGTGGCTGTCTTCTGAGGATAGGGATAGTCGTTACCATAGGATCTTCTGGGGTCGGCCTTGACCTGATCGAGTACAGCTGTGCCTTGAGCCCAAGAAACGAGGGCCACACACCATAGCAGCAGGACAATAAAGGTTTTTCTCATAGTTGTATAAAATGCTGTTATTTAATGATTAAAGCTTATTCTTGCCGATGGGTATCAGGGGTTGGCGTTGGCTTTTATGGCCTCGGCCACAATCTCCGCAATGCGGCGTACACCTTTCGCGTCAGGGTGGATGCCATCGTTGAGCATCTTGTCACCGTCGTTGGCGTAGAGCGTGTGGAGATCTATCACCTGCAGGCCATACTGTTTGGCCACCTTCTGCTGGATGGGGATAATGCCGTTCACGATGACGGAGTCGTTGATTTCCCAGGTTGATTTGAAGGCAGGGATAGGCGTGCAGAGGAAAATCTGGGGCTTGAGGGGCTGGGCGCCCTTCTTTGCTTTCTTTCCTTTCTTAGAGGTTTTCTGGGCCAGGGTCGGACACAGCGTGGTAATCATCTGCCGCAAGTCATTCTCGAATTCAGCTCCGTACTGCCAGTTGTGGGGTTTCGAGTCGTTGGTGCCCAGCTTGATAATCACCACGTCAGGATGGAAGGCCAGTGCATCGCGCCATGCCATTTCATTCATATACGGGAAGTCACCCTTGTTCAGCATCGTGCGGGCACTCACGCCGAAGTTCTTCACCCAGTAGCCTTTTCCCAGCATCCGCTGCAACTGAGCGGGATAGCCATTCACCGGAGCCATCTCGATACCATGGCCGTCGGTGATGCTGTTGCCGATACAGGCTACGCGTATGGCATCGGTCTGGGGAGCAGGATGGGCATTAAGCCAGCTTTCAAGTTCCGTGACCAGCTGATCATGGTATTTGAACCATGGGCCGAATCCGAATCCGTGGCCACCTGTGGGATATACGAACATGGAACAGTCGTTGCCGGCATTGCGCATGGCCTTATAGTATTCCAATCCGTTGGTCACAAACGGTACCACGTTGTCGTCACTGGCCGAGAAGATGATGGCCGGGGGCGTGAGGTGGCGTTTCACGGCATTCTGTGTGGAGAAATCGTGTACCATTTTCGGGTTCTTCTGGTCTTCTCCCAGGAAGTTACGGCATGACCAGACGTGCGAGATCCGTTCATCCATCGATATGACCGGATAGAACAAAATGGAGAAGTTGGGCCTTACCTCGTAGGGGGAGAGGGTGGAGATGACCGAAGCCAGATGACCGCCAGCCGAGAATCCCATGATGCCGACATCCCAAGGGTTGATGCCCCACATCGCAGCCGAATCACGTACGATACGGAATCCCTTTTCTACGTCGCCGATAGGAATCGAGCGGTTGCCTTCCGGCATGCGGTAGTTCACCACGCAGTATGCAATGCCGCGTTCGTTGAGCCATCCCGACCAGTCATAGCCCTCGTGTGAGTTTGAGAGCACGGAATAGCCGCCTCCGGGGATGCCCACAATGGCCCTGCCAACCGGTTTCTCAGGGAGGAACACCACCATGTTTGCCTTCCCGTCGTCGGTGAGATTGAGTGTGAATTTCCTGGCCGTTTGTGCCTGAGTTGAGAGCATACAGGTTGCCAGGAGAATTGTAATGAATAGGTACTTTTTCATGTGATATAAGTTGTTTATAAGGATTTTCCGCCGCTAAATTACTAATTCTTTTTGAATTGGCAAACGTTATCAGCGTTTTTCTGACATTTTGCCTATTAATAGAAAGTTGAAAAATATTTGCGAAATTCAAAAACTGTTCATATATTTGCAGCGGAAACCACTATTAATTTCAAATACTGACAGATATGAAACAGACTGCATTACTGATGATGCTTGCCCTGATGACCGCAACGGCCGTGGAGGCACAGACAAAGACGATAAAGCCCAATGCCATCTTCAAGATGCCAAGCGTCAGTCTTGATGAATACAATCGGCTCTTTGCGCTGAATGAGGAGGGTAAACTTTCGCCGAAAGAAAAGGGGGCTTTTGAAACCTGCGGCATCTTCGATGACTTGTATGCGGGTTTCTGCAGTTGGTATTGTGGTGGCGAAGTGCTATCGGTAAAGGCTTCGAGTTGTCTGAAACCCACGTCAAAATTCAATTATGAGGCTGAAAATGCACATGACTTCAACCACGAGAGCGTGTGGGTGGAAGGAGCTAAAGGTCAGGGCATAGGCGAATACCTAGTCTATGAGTTTGCCGGTGCATGTCCGCGTATCACGACGGTAAAGATACTCAACGGACATGTGAAAAGCGAGAAAGCCTGGCGTGAGAACTCGCGGGTGAAGAAGTTGCGTATGTACTATAAGAATGAGCCCTACGCCATCCTTGAACTGGAAGACAGCCGCACGGAGCAAGATTTCGAAGTGGGCGTGCTTGGTCCCCACGATGGGAATACACCCAAATGGACCTTGAAATTCGAGATTCTGGAAGTCTATCCCGGCAGCAAGTATCAGGATACGGTCATCTCAGAGCTCTGGTTTGACGGAATCGACGTACATTAACGTGTACTTTCTGTGTCAACTTATTCAGTACACTACATCTGATGTTTAACTAAATCTTAATATCAATGATTAAAAAACTAGTTCTTGCTATGGGGCTCTTAGGGTTGTTCTCTGTCTGCAAGGCGCAGGAGAACTCAAAGCCAGTCATGCCACAGGGGAAATTGTTGCGCCTGGAGTATTCCTTTAGTGGCATGAGAATGCCTGTGTATGGAAATTTCAAACTGAAACACAATGCTGAAACGGGTGAAAGTGACTTCAGTTTCTTCCATTACAATAAGGAAATGTTTACGAAGGGCGTACTCGATTCGGTCTTCACCGCTGCTTGTCGTATCATTGAGGAGGAACGTATGTATGAATATGCAATCAGCTACAGTTTGCCGCCCGAGGTGGAGAAGGGCATGCTTGACGGTTTCGGCTGGCGGTTTGAAGCCTGCTTTGAGAATGGTGAGTGCATTTCTTCGCATGGCCGCCATGTGATGCCTGGGGGTAAAGGTCTGCGCAGGATTGAGGATTTGCTCAGTGAAGCGGCCAGGGCTGCCACGAAAGAGGAGCCTACGGAATAGAAAATGAAAAAGCCGCAAGAGACTGACATCAGTTCTTGCGGCTTTTCTTTGGTGATCCGCTTGGGGCTCGAACCCAAGACCCCAACATTAAAAGTGTTGTGCTCTACCAGCTGAGCTAGCGGATCTCCGGTTTGCTTTTCAAAAGCGGGTGCAAAGTTACGATTAAAAATCGAAACTGCAAAATTATTCTTCAGTTTTTTGAATAATTTGCTCGTTTTGTTCTTCTGCGTGCTCAATGACGGTGATCTCTTTGCCCTCTAGGACGCTCTCGATAGCGTTCCCGTCATCATCCTCCTTAGTGACGTAGCGTTTATAGTATGCGATGAGGAGGGTGGTGAGAGGCAGGGCGATGATGAGTCCGATGAAACCGAGCAGGGCTCCCCAGACGGAAAGGCTGAGCAGCAAGATGGCGGGATTGAGTCCCATGGCCTTGCCCATGATCTTCGGGGTGATAATCATGTCGATGATAATCTGCACGATAATGAACACAGCGACGGCGGAGATTAGGATAATCCAGAAGTTCTGCCCGGTATCCACGGCCTTGAGGAGTGCCAGGAAAACGGTGGGGATGAGGGCAAAAGTGTGGAGGTAGGGTACCATGTCCATGATGCCGATAAGGATGCCGAGGCCGATAGCCATCGGGAAGTCGATGATGGTGAAGCCGATGCAGAAGAGTATGCCCATGGAGAGAGCCACGAGTCCCTGGCCGCGAATGTAGCTGTTTAGGGCTTTCTCTACGTCTTTCATCAATGACGTCCAGAAGGGGCGCACTTTCTTCGGGAAGATACGTATCCAGTTTTCAGTAAGGAACTCATAGTCGAGCAGGATGAAGAACATGTATAACAGGGCAATCAGGGAGCCGACGATGCTCACGATGATGTTGTAACCGTGTCCGATGAACTTGAAAAGCTGCGGCAGGGCCTCACGGATACCGTTGGCAAAGTCTTGGCTATGTACGATGTTCTGTATTTCCTTACCATTGTCGTTGATCCATTGCTGGATAGTGTCGGGAATGCTGGTGATATGGGCCGTCTTGTGGATATAGGCGGTCATGAGCGTGCCGAGTTTGTTGAACTGCTCAATCATGGGAGGTATGATAAGCCAGATGACTCCTGCTATGACGGCGGTGACGAAGATGAATGTGACGATGATGCTGAGTGCACGTGTGGGCACATGAAGCTTGTATTGCACGAACTTGACGGCAGGGTAGAGCAGATAAGCTATGAACCATGCTACAAAGAAGGGCAAGAGCACCGTGCTGAGGTAGTTGATGGCATAGAGCACTCCGAAGACGAGCAGGGCGATGAGTGCCCAGCGTATGAATCGGTCGAATGTTATTTTCTGTTCAAACATTTTTATAAGTGAAGAGTGAAAAGTGAAGAATTGGCTACCGCTCGGGCATTTTACCTGAAACCTGAAACTTGAAACCTGAAACTCACTCCTGCTTTTCTGCTAGGAGTGATTTCTGATAGCATTCCCGGCAGAGAGGTTCGTATTCTTGGGTTTCACCGAGGAGGACGCGCTTGTCACTCTGCACAAGACGGTGGCTGACATAGGCCAGTGAACCGCACTTTACGCAGATGGCGTGTACTTTGGTCACTTCATCGGCAATGGCACAGAGGGCAGGTATGGGGCCGAAAGGAACACCGCGGAAATCCATGTCGAGTCCGGCCACGATGACACGAACCCCGCGATTGGCCAGTTCGTTGCATACCTGAACGAGTCCTTCATCCAGGAATTGCGCCTCGTCGATACCCACCACATCGATGTCACTGGCCAGCAAGAGAATGCTGGAAGAAGAGTCGATGGGAGTGGAGAGAATGGCATTCTGGTCATGGCTGACCACCTCTTCATCAGAGTATCGGGTGTCGATGCTTGGTTTGTATATTTCAACGCGCTGACGGGCGAATTTGGCCCGTTTGAGACGGCGTATGAGTTCCTCTGTCTTGCCCGAGAACATCGAGCCGCACACGACCTCTATCCGACCGGGGCGGTGCACTTCACCTTCAAGATTATTTGTCATATAAACACAATTTTTCCGCACAAAGATATAGAAACGTTTTAAAAATTGCAAAGAAATGACCGTTTTTTTTGCGTGGTAAGAATAAATACCTTACTTTTGTACTTTGTAATGGGTATGTTGTACATCATTCCAACTCCTGTGGGCAACATGGAGGATATGACCTTGCGCGCTATCCGACTGCTCCGAGAGGCCGACCTTGTGCTGGCTGAGGACACACGTACAAGTGGAATCTTGCTGAAGCACTTTGATATCAAGAACCATTTGATGTCACATCATAAGTTCAACGAACACGGCACTGCTGCCGGTATCGTGGAACGGTTGAAGGCAGGGCAGACCATTGCGCTGATCAGCGATGCGGGAACGCCGGGTATCAGTGACCCGGGTTTCTATCTGGTCCGCGAGGCAGTGGCAGCAGGGGTGGAAGTACAGACATTACCGGGAGCAACGGCTTTCGTTCCGGCATTGGTATCGAGCGGACTGCCCTGCGACCGTTTCTGCTTTGAGGGCTTCCTGCCGCAGAAGAAAGGGCGGCAGACACGTTTGGAGCAGTTGAGTGCGGAAGAGCGTACGATGGTTTTCTACGAGAGTCCCTATCGGGTGTTGAAGACCTTGCAGCAGTTTCGTGAAGTGTTAGGCGAAGAGCGTCAGGTGAGTTGCTGCCGAGAGATCTCCAAGGTTCACGAGGAAAGTGTACGTGGCACGCTTGCCGAGGTTATTGCCCATTTTCAGGAGCGTGAGCCGAAAGGCGAGTTCGTGATTGTCGTCGAAGGACGGAGGACAAAGGACGAGAAGCGAAGGACTAAAGGCGAAAGTTGAAGGAACAATTATTAAGGTAAAGGAAAAATAATCATTTCAATTATAAAATTATGAAGAAATTACTTTTTGTGGCCCTGTGCCTGTTGGCTATGGTGGCATGTAAGAATGAGAAACCAGCTCAGAATCTTGCTGGTGTAAGTCAGGCTGACTCTCTGCAGAAGATTATTGCCCAGAAGGACAATGAAATCAACGACATGATGGCTACCCTGAATGATATTCAGGAAGGATTCCGTCAGATTACAGAAGCTGAAAACCGCGTGACGGTAGCACAGTCGGGCGAGCGTGCCGACAAGGCTCAGCAGATCCGTGAGAACATCCAGTTTATTTCCCAGCGCATGATGCAGAACAAACAGCTTATCAACAAGTTGCAGCAGCAGTTGCGCGAGAGCAGTTTCAAGGGTGACGAGCTGAAGAAGACCATTGAGACACTGGCCAGCCAGATGGAGGAAAAGGAACAGCAGTTGCAGCAGTTGCGCGCAGAGCTGGATTCAAAGGATATCCATATCTCCCAGTTGGATGAGACCATCAACAACCTGAATACCGATGTGTCCAATCTGCAGCAGGAGAGCAGCCAGAAGACCGAGGTTATCAACACGCAGGACAAGCAGTTGAATACCGCTTGGTATGTGTTCGGTACAAAGAGTGAGCTGAAGGAGCAGAACATCCTGGTGAAGGGCAAGGTGCTGCAGGGCAACTTCAACAAGAACTACTTCACCAAGATTGACATCCGCGTTGACAAGGAAATCAAGCTGTACTCAAAGTCGGCTGAGTTGCTGACCGCTCATCCTGGCGGCAGTTACACACTGACACGTGATTCCAAGGATCAGTATGTGCTTCGTATCACCAACCCGCAGACATTCTGGAGCACTTCCAAGTATCTGGTGATCCAGGTGAAATAAGAGACGTATTAGCGTTTCGCCTTAAAGAAATCAGTCATCAACTGGCGGCATTCTTCTTCGAGGATGCCGCCAATTATTTTGGCTTTCGGATGGAAAGCCTTCGGGGCATAGTTGACATAGCCGCGCTTCTCATCGCGTGCACCATAAACAATACGAGGTAACTGTGCCCATCCCATTGCCCCGGCACACATCACACAGGGTTCCACGGTCACATAGAGCGTGCATTCCGTGAGATACTTGCCGCCCAGTTGGTTGGCGGCCATCGTGATGGCTTGCATCTCTGCGTGTGCAGTCACGTCGGTAAGTGTCTCTGTCATATTGTGGGCACGAGCAATAATCCGGTCACGGCAGACGATGACGGCACCGATAGGAATCTCGCCTTTTTCGAATGCTGTATGCGCTTCTTCGAGTGCTCTGCGCATATAGAATTCGTCTTTTCGATTTTGTTCTTCCGTTTTTGTCATATTCGCAGCAAAAATACAAAAAAACTTTTGAAATCTCACATAAAAGTTGTATTTTTGTCATCAGAAAAATAATGATGGATGAACATCTGAAAAGATATGGTAAAAACATTGTATCTTGAAGAGACCGACAGTACGAACGACTTTCTGCGCCATTACACGCCTGGGGAAGACGAGGACATGACCGTGGTGTGGACCGATTTTCAGCGGAAAGGACGCGGGCAGGGCTCCAACCAATGGGAGAGTGAGGCGGGAAAGAACCTCACCTTCAGCGTCCTGATTCATCCGGACAAAGTGCGTGCGCAGGATCAGTATATTATTTCAATGGCCGTGGCTGAGACGATGCACCGCTTTCTGTCGGGCATGGTTGATGCGGCTATCCAAATCAAATGGCCTAACGACATCTATGTCGGTGATTCCAAGATCGGCGGCATTCTGATAGAGAACCATCTGAGCGGTGAGCATATCAAGGACTGCATCATCGGTATTGGTCTGAACGTGAACCAGACGGTGTTTGTCAGCGATGCACCCAATCCGATTTCGCTGCGCATGATTGATGACAAGGAATGGAACCGCGAGGAAGTGCTGCAGGGGCTGATTTCGGAGTTGGTCTGGCAATTCCAACATTTCCGCATCGACATCATCCGTAAGAAATACCGCCGCCATTTATACCGCCGGGAGGGCTTCTATCCATACCGCGATGCGGAAGGGGAGTTTGAAGCAGAGATGTTGGAAGTGGAGAACGACGGGCATCTGGTATTGCTCGACACAGAGGGACGGCAGCGTCGTTATGCCTTTAAGGAGGTGGCGTACGTGATATGAATATTAATCGTTATAAAATAAGGTTATGGCTAGATTTAAAAGAATTCTTCTGAAGCTTTCGGGCGAGAGTCTGATGGGCAAACAGGGTTATGGCATTGATCCCGAACGGCTTGCCGAGTATGCACAGCAAATCAAGGAGGTGCATGAGATGGGTATTCAGATCGGTATCGTGATTGGTGGTGGCAACATTTTCCGTGGATTGAGTGGAAGCCAGAAAGGCTTCGACCGTGTGAAAGGCGACCAGATGGGTATGCTTGCCACGGTCATTAATTCTCTGGCTCTGAGTTCTGCATTGAGTGTTGCAGGTGTGAAGAACAAAGTGCTGACGGCTATCCGTATGGAGCCTATCGGTGAGTTCTATACAAAATGGAAGGCCATTGAGGCTATGGAGGAAGGTTTGGTATGCATCTTCTCAGCCGGAACCGGCTCGCCGTATTTCACTACCGATACGGGTTCTTCGCTTCGCGGTGTGGAGATAGAGGCTGATGTTATGCTGAAAGGTACACGCGTGGATGGCATCTATACTGCTGACCCCGAGAAGGACCCGACAGCCACGAAATTCCACGACATTACTTATAATGAGGTACTGGAACGCGGATTGAAGGTGATGGACCTTTCTGCCGTCGTGATGTGCAATGACAATCACCTGCCCATCTATGTGTTCAATATGGACGTCGTAGGTAACCTGAAAAAGGTGATGGATGGCGAGGAAATAGGCACGTTGGTACATAGTTAATCCTAAATACTTACCTTTATGAAATTCCTTCTTTCAAGAGTGCTTTCAACAACACTCTTCACAATCGTTTTCTCCGTACCTTCACAGGCTCAGGCCTTGTTGTCGAACGAGGCGAAAATCAATACCATCATATCCCAGATGACGCTGGAGGAGAAGGTGGATATGCTTCACGGAAAGCATATGTTTTCCTCTGCTGGTGTGGAACGTCTAGGCATTGCCGACATTGAGTATGCTGACGGTCCTTTCGGTATCCGTGAGGAAATGGAGCCGAACAGTTGGAAGTCTTTGAATCTGGCAACAGATTCTGCCACTTTCTTCCCGACGGGTTCGGCACTTGCTGCCACCTGGAGTCCGGAAATGGCATATGCCTATGGTCGCGGTATGGGTATTGAGGCCCGTCTTCGCGGAAAAGACATGATCTTGGGTCCTGCCATTAATATCCAGCGTATTCCCACGGGAGGTCGTACCTATGAATATTTCAGCGAAGACCCATTGCTCAGTGGCTTTCTGGCTGTGGCTTACACAAAAGGCTGTCAGGAGACGGGAACAGCCGCCTGCCTGAAACACTATGCCCTGAACAATCAGGAGAACTATCGGGGCTTTGTGGACGTGAGGATATCGCCGCGTGCCATGAACGAGATTTATCTGAAGCCCTTTGAGATGGCTGTCCTTGAGGGAGATGCCTGGGGCGTGATGGCTGCCTATAATAAAGTGGACGGCAAATGGTGTTCCGACAATGAGATGCTGCTAACCGATGTGCTCCGTAAGCGTTGGGGCTTCCCCGGAATCGTTATCAGCGACTGGGGAGGTGTGCATGCCACTTCGGCTGTGGTGGCTGGAATGAATGTGGAGATGCCGGGCAATCGTTTTATGGGAAAGGCCCTGCTCGACTCGGTGAAGGCCGGCGTCATCAGTGAGGCCGTGATTGACCAGCGCGTCAGGGAACTACTCCGTGTGCGTCTGTTGGTGCAGCCCATACCTGCTGAGAAAGCCAATAAGGAGATGACCGCCAAGCCTGAGCAGTTGAAAACCGCCTACGAGGTGGCTAAGCGTTCTATCGTTCTGCTGAAGAACGACGGGGTGCTTCCGTTGAACCTCAAGCGTGTGAAGAAGATAGCCGTCATCGGAGATAATGCCCGTTGTAAGCAGGCATTGGGCGGAGTCGGCGCCGGTGTGAAGACTTTGCGTGAAGTGACTCCACTGGAAGGAATACGCGAGGCAATCGGGAATGGTGCCGAAGTGATATGGGCACAAGGCTATCCCTCTTATGGTGCGCAAGAGCGCTTCAAGCGCGTCTCTCCTCAGATGGCTCCCGACCGTAAACTCCTTGCCGAAGCCGTGAAGGTAGCCCGTAAGGCTGATGTGGTTATCTTTGTGGCCGGTGACAACCGTGAGATAGAGACAGAAGGTTCCGACCGTGTGTCTATTAAGATGCCGCAAGGACAGAATGAGGTTGCCAAGGCTTTGGCTGCTGCCAATAAGAATCTGGTTACGGTGATTGTTGCCGGTGGTCCTCTAGAGTTGGAGACGGTCAGAGACGCTTCCAAGGCCCTTCTCATTTCATGGTTTAACGGTTCTGAGGGTGGCACCGCTCTTGGCGATGTGCTCACGGGAAAGGTTTCCCCATCAGGAAAACTGCCGTTCACCTTCCCCATCAAGTTGGAGGATTCTCCTGCCTATGCCACAGGCTCCTATCCCCAGCAGTTGAAGGGAAGCGATCAACAAGGAGATATCTTCGTGGGCTTGGTTAACCGCGAGAAAAACGACCGCAGTCAGGAACTGATAGCTCCTTACGCCGAAGAACTCCTTGTAGGCTACCGCTGGTTCACTACCAAGAAGTTGCCTGTGGCCTATCCTTTTGGCCATGGTCTTTCCTATGCCACTTTCGAATACAGCAATCTCACGGCGACGCCTAATGCAGAGGGTATCCGCGTGGAGTTCGACTTGAAGAATAATTCATCAATCGATGCTGAAGATGTAGCTCAGGTCTATGTATCCCGTGAGCAGTCGGCCTTGGAGCGTCCAGCCCTGGAGTTGAAGGGCTTCCAGCGTGTGGCTTTAGGAAAGGGCGAGCAAAAGCGTGTCAGCATCTTGCTCCGCCGCAATGACATGAAAGACTGGAATGCCGCTATCGAGAATTGGCAACTGGAGGCCGGACAGGTAGAGGTGCATGTAGGTTCCTCTTCGGCAGATCTCCGCTTATCTCAGACATGTACCATTAATTAATCCTTATATGATAAAGAAAAGACTATTCGCGGCATTTCTGTTGTCAGCCTTCATAAGTGTCGCCCTGCAGGCAGGGAACTACAAGAATTTCAAGGTTTCGACCTATGTCCGTGCTCAGGATGTTGCACGCATGGCCGATAAGAATTTCCTTGAATCCACCTGGAAGACCATCAGTGAACAGGTTGACATTGACAAAATCTATCTCGAAACCCATCGCGATGCCTTTATCGTGGATGAGAAAGTGTTGGTCAAGGTGAAGAACTTCTTTCAGAAACAGGGCCTGGAAGTGGGTGGCGGCATTACCTATACCATCTCAGAACCCTCTGATTTCGAGACTTACAGTTATGCGCGTCCTGCCGACCGTCAGAAAGTTAGGGAAATCGCTGAATACACGGCGAAGCATTTTGACGATTTCATTCTCGACGATTTCTTCTTCATCGACATCAAGAACAATGATGAGATTGCCGCCAAAGGCAGTAAGAGTTGGACAGACTACCGCTTGCGCCTGATGGCTGATGCCGGCAAGGAACTGGTGGTAGGACCGGCAAAGAAGGTGAATCCCAAGGTGAAAGTCATCATCAAATACCCCAACTGGTACGATCATTTCCACGGTCTCGGTTTCAATCTGGAGGAAGAACCCGTTTATTTTGACGGACTCTGGACAGGTACCGAAACGCGCGATCCCGGAAGTGCTCAGCATCTGCAGAACTATCTCAGTTATAATGTGGTGCGTTACTTCGACAATATCGCTCCCGGAAAGAACGGAGGCGGATGGGTGGATGCCGGTGGTATTTACATGGGCGTGGACCGCTATGCTGAACAGGTACACCTCACGATGCTTTCCAAGACACCCGAGATCATCCTCTGGAACTATATGCAGTTGGCTGAGGTGAAGATGTCGCCGCAACAAAAGCGCGCATGGCAGGACGGCACCACCAGTTTCAACTACGATGAGATGGCTGCTTCATTCAAGAAAGGTAACAAGACCATACAGCCTTCCACTTTGGCACGAATCGCTTCTGTCACGCTCCGCAACGATGACAAGATTATCGGGCAGCTGGGCAATCCTATCGGACTGGCATCCTACAAGCCTTTCCATTCATCAGGCGAGGATTTCCTGCAGAACTATCTCGGTATGATTGGTCTGCCGATGGATATGTATCCCCGTTGGCTCGATAACAAGCAGCAACTGCTGCTTACCCAGCAGGCTGCCAAAGACCCGAAGATTGTTGAGAAGATCAAAGAGCAGTTGCGCAAGGGTGGGGACGCCATCGTGACCACAGGTCTGCTTAAGCAGATTAAGGACCAGCTGGCCGATGTATGCGAACTCTATTGCGGTGATCTGAAAGCCATTGTCAACGATTTCGGCCGGCATGGGAAGTCTTTGCGTGAGTTCATCATCCCGCAGGTGAAATATTTCACGAATGATGCATGGGAGGTGGTCAGTGCAGGCCGTCCGTTGGATGGTGGCGTTTCCGGTTATCCCATTCTGCTTCGTGATACCTATTCCAAGGGAACGCTCTACGTGCTCACCATCCCTGATGATTTCGGCAACCTCTACGATTATCCAGCCGGGGCGTTGAACGTCATTCGCAGCCGTATGAGCCGTGACGTGGGTTACTATATTGAAGGCCGTTCCAAGATAGCCTTGTTCCCTTACGACAACAAGACGTTTGTAGTAGAGAACTTCAATGATGAGGCCGTGGATGTGAATGTAGTGTTCAACAGTAAGGTGTCCGGTATCCGCAGTCTGGAAGATAACGGCCAATTGAAGCCTGCTGCCGATGTCGTTTATGGCAACAATCGCTGGGCTCCCTATCGGGAGGGACAGACGGTATTCCGTCTGAAACTGCCTGCTCATTCCTACAGGGCTTTCGGCTTCTAATCAAACAAATAATACAGAGTCGTTATCCGGCTCTGTATTTTTCTATATCTGCGACTACCTGTGAGGCCCATTCCTCATCATAGCCTACGTTGAAGCGGATGTAGCGGTAGTCTTTATTCCTGCAGGTGATGATCACCTGGTATTCAGCAACCGTATAGGGTGTGGCCATATTCTTGGCCGCTACGCTCTCGATGTCGGAAATGGGAATCTTGGCTCCAGCAGCAATCATGAATCCCTGTTGCTGATAGACGAGAATAGCACCGCCCACCTCATTTGCCAGAACGGCGTTGGTGACGATGACATCATCAGGTTCTCCGTATTTTGCCGTTACCTCATCCACTGTTGTCAGCATATCCATCCGTTCCGCATCCGGTGATTCCTCACGCTCCTTGTGATACTTCATGTAAAAATAGGCCAGCAAAAGTACGGGTATGGCAAGTCCTGCATATGGGCCACATAGAAATATCAGCACCACTATGGCTATGATACTCAGAATTACAGTTCTTTTCATCTTTGTTTCAGGAATTTAGGCATCTTCGTAATCCACGTATTCTCCTTCGCTGTCGGGAATAATCTTGCGGTTGGCTTCTTCTGGAGAGCGTTGGTCAATAATGGAAGGATCTTTGCTGTCGTTGCGTGATTGTCTATTCTGCTGTCCCATATCCTGGAACTGTTTGCGGGCATTGTTGAAACCTCTGGCCACCCGCCAGATAAAGGCACCTATCGTTACGACAAATGCGATGAACAGAATCAGGAGAAACTTTAGGATAAACATGGCTATTAAACCTTAACGTTAACCTTAACCTTAACTTTTTGTTAGCCTTCGATCTTCGGGCTTGCTTGTTGCTGGGTGAAGGCGGAGAGCAGCACATACCATGCGATGACCAGCGCAATGCCGGGAATGCGGAAAATGAGAAGGAGCAGGGCAGAGGTGATAAGGAAAATATACTTCAGTTTATTTTCAGCCCAGCCCCAATGCTTGAACTTCAGGGCAAACATGGGAATCTCGCTGACCAGCAGCCAACTGCTTATAAAGACCATGACGATGACGGCAACAGCCATCCACGCATTACTTTCCAGCAGACTGGTGGCACCCACCATGATACTTCCCCAGAAGAGTGCATTGGCAGGTGTGGGCAATCCGATGAAGCCCATGGCTTGACGTTCGTCAAGATTGAATTTGGCCAATCGTAAGGCAGAGAAAGCCGCCATGATGAAGGCCACGTAGGGAAGTATGGGGCGCAGGGGTTCCAGCAGGGTGGGATAGTCCATCACGGTGAGCTCGTAGAAGATCATCGTGGAAGGAGCCACGCCGAAGGTGACATCGTCAGCCAGTGAGTCCAGTTCCTTGCCAATGGGAGAAGACACGCCCAAAAGCCTTGCCGTCATACCGTCAAAAAAGTCAAACACGGCTCCGAGTATGATGAACAACAGTGCCATCGCAGGTTGTCCGCCAAAGGCAAAACAAGTGGCTATACAGCCGCAAATTAGATTGCAGCAGGTAATACTGTTGGGGATATGTTTCTTAATACTCATCTTTCACAAACAACCATGTATTCTTAACCTTTGAGCTTGGCAATTACAGTCTGGTCACCCGTGGTGGCCTGTCCCATTTTCACGCATACCTCAGAATCTAAGGGAAGGAACACATCTACGCGGCTACCCAACTTGATGAATCCCAGATGCTCGTCGATATAACAGTCTTCATCGGCTTTGGCATAGGTGACGATGCGGCGTGCCATGGCACCGGCAATTTGCCGGCAGAGTATATCCTGCCCGTTGTCGGCTTCAATCATTACGTCGGCATGTTCGTTCTCCTCGCTGGCCTTGGGCAGCCAAGCTTTATGGAAATTACCGTTCTGATGATGTACGAATTTCACGCGCCCGTCCACAGGATACCAGTTGGCGTGCACGTTGAAAGGGCTCATGAAGATACTGATCATCAGCCGCTTATCATGGAAATACTTATCTTCCTCCACTTCCTCGATGACCACGATGCGGCCGTCGGCAGGAGCCACGACGATATTCTCTGTATCCCCTCCATAGTAGCGGATAGGACAGCGGTAGAAGTTGACGACCGTGCAATAAACGATACCAAAGAGTACTATGAATATCCAAAAGGGAATCTTTGTATCAAAAAGATACCATAGTAACGCTGCTATGACTGCAATGGCGATGCCTGAGTAGAGCAGAGTGTTCGTTCCTTCACGGTGTAGTCTAACTTTTTTAAGTTTCTTTATTCTTTTACCCATATATAGGTTGATGCATCATAATTTGTGGTGCAAAGGTAATCAAAATAATTTATTAATCATTATTCATAATTCATAATTTTTATTTTTAAGGTTTATTTTCGTATTTTCTTTGGTAATATGAGCCGAAATATGTAATTTTGGACCTCATTATGGAAGATTTTATACATTTACACGTACACACCTATTACAGCATCCTCGATGGTCAATCGAGCATCAAGAAGCTGGTTGACAAGGCCATCGGCAATGGAATGCGTGGTATGGCCATCACCGACCACGGCGACATGTTTGGCGTGAAGGAATTTTTCGACTACTGCAACAAGGTGAACGGCAGTCGCAAGAAGGAAGGTTTGGAGCCATTCAAACCCATCTTCGGCTGTGAAATGTACGTGGCTCACCGCAAGAAGGAACTCCGTGAGGCCGACAAGGGTGATAGGAGTGGATGGCACCTCATCGTGCTGGCCAAGAATTACAATGGCTATAAAAACCTTATTAAACTTGTTTCGCGTTCATGGGTTGACGGTTTCTATATGCGTCCCCGCACCGACCGGGAAGATTTGGAGCGCTTCCATGAAGACCTCATCGTCTGTTCGGCCTGTATTGCCGGTGAGGTTCCTGCCAAGATCATCCGCGACGATATTGCCGGGGCCCGCGAGGCCATTGAGTGGTATCATCGGGTTTTCGGCGACGACTATTACCTGGAACTGCAGCGCCATGAGGTGAAGGATCCTTCCGTCCGTGCCAATCGTGAAACCTTCCCGCTTCAGCAGAAAGCCAACCGCGTGCTGATAGAACTGGCCAAGGAATACGGCATCAAGCTCGTATGCACCAATGATGCCCACTTCGTGGATGAAGAGAATGCCGAAGCCCACGACCATCTGCTCTGCCTCTCCACAGGTAAGGACTTGGACGACCCTACCCGTATGCTCTATTCCAAGCAGGAGTGGTTTAAGACTCGCGAGGAGATGAATGAAATCTTCGCAGATGTGCCTGAAGCACTTAGTAACACCCTGGAAATCCTCGATAAGGTGGAGACCTATGATATTGAGCATGCCCCCATCATGCCGTTCTTCCCAATCCCCGAGAGTTTTGGAACGGAAGAGGAATGGCGCCGAAAGATTACTCCGGAGCAGCTCTTTGACGAGTTCACCAGCGATGAGAACGGTGAGAACCAGCTACCTCGTGAGGAAGGCGAGAAGAAGGTGAAGAAACTAGGCGGTCTCGACAAACTCTACCGTATCAAGTTCGAGGCAGACTATCTGGCCAAACTGGCATACGACGGAGCCCACCGTATCTATGGAGACCCCCTTTCTCAGGAAGTGGAGGAACGCATCCGTTTCGAACTTCATATCATGAAGACCATGGGCTTCCCCGGCTACTTCCTCATCGTGCAGGACTTTATCAACTCCGCCCGCGACGAACTGGGTGTGATGGTAGGTCCCGGACGTGGTTCCGCTGCTGGTTCCGTGGTGGCCTATTGTCTGGGTATCACCAAGATAGACCCCCTGAAATACGACTTGCTGTTTGAGCGTTTCCTCAATCCCGATCGTATCTCGCTGCCCGATATTGATACCGACTTCGATGACGATGGACGCGGGCGCGTGCTCGAATGGGTGGAGGATAAGTATGGGCACGACAATTGTGCGCATATCATCACCTACGGTACGATGGCCACCAAGAACTCCATCAAGGATGTGGCCCGTGTGGAGAAAGTGCCCCTCGACATTTCCAACCGTCTCTGCAAGGCCATTCCTGACCGATTGCCCGATGGTATGAAGATGAATCTTCCCAACGCTATCAAGTGCGTGCCGGAACTTCAGGAAGCCGTTGTTTCCACCGATGAACGTCTGCGCAACACGATGAAATACGCGAAGATGCTCGAGGGAACCGTGCGTGGTACAGGTATCCATGCCTGTGGATTCATCATCTGCCGCGATCCCATTTCCGACTGGGTGCCGGTGTCGGTGGTAGAAGATAAGGACAACCCCGGCCATAAACTGCATTGTACGCAATACGACGGTCATGTCATCGAATCGACGGGCCTGATTAAGATGGACTTCCTTGGACTGAAGACTCTTTCCATCCTGAAGGAAGCCGTGGAGAATGTCAAACTCAACACTGGCCATGAGGTTGATCTCGATACCATTCCCATCGACGATCCCAAGACCTACGAACTCTATCAGCAAGGACGTACCATCGGTACTTTCCAGTTCGAATCCTCCGGCATGCAGAAATATCTCCGCGAGCTCCATCCCACGGTCTTCGAGGACCTCATCGCTATGAACGCCCTCTATCGTCCGGGCCCCATGGACTACATTCCATCCTTTATCGCCCGAAAGAATGGCCGCGAAGCCATTACCTACGATATCCCCTGCATGGAGAAATACCTGAAAGACACCTATGGTATCACCGTCTATCAGGAGCAGGTGATGCTTCTCTCCCGCCAACTGGCCAATTTCACTCGCGGTGAGAGTGATGCTTTACGTAAGGCGATGGGTAAGAAGAAGAAAGACATCGTTGACGCCATGAAGCCAAAGTTCATAGATGGTGGAAAGGCCAACGGCCATGACCCGAAGGTGCTCGAGAAGATTTGGGCCGACTGGGAGAAATTCGCCTCCTATGCGTTCAATAAGTCGCATGCCGCCTGTTATTCGTGGGTGGCTTATCAGACAGGCTACCTCAAGGCTCACTATCCTGCCGAGTATATGGCAGCCGTGATGAGTCGCAATATGAATAATATCACCGAAGTGACCAAACTGATGGACGAATGCAAGTCGATGGGCATTCCCACCAAGGGCCCCGACATCAACGAGAGTTTCCTGAAGTTCTCTGCCAACCACAAGGGCGAAATCCGCTTCGGTCTTGCCGGTATTAAAGGAATGGGCTCAGCTGCCGCCGCCGCCATGATTTCCGAGCGCGAGCAGAACGGTCCCTATAAGAGCATCTTTGATGTCGTCGAACGCGTCAATTTGTCAGCCTGCAACCGTAAGGCTTTCGAGAGCATGGCACTCAGCGGCGGTTTCGATAGCTTCGGTCTGAGCCGTGAACAGTATTTCGCGCTCAACAATAAGGGCGAAGTATTCCTCGACACGCTGATGCGCTACGGACAGTTGTTCCAGCAGGAGCAGCAGGAATCGCGCAATTCCCTCTTCGGTGATATGGGCAGCGTGGAGATTGCCACCCCGCAGGTTCCTGTGGCCGTCGAGGAATGGAGCAACCTAGAACGCCTCAACAAGGAGCGCGACCTTGTGGGCATCTACCTTTCGGCCCATCCGCTTGATGAATACAGCATCGTGCTCAAGGGAATGTGCAACACCCATTGTCCTGAACTCAACGACCGCGAAGCCCTAGCCCGCAAGGAAGGATTCCAGTTGGGAGGCATCATCACCCAAGTGCGTGAGAAGACCACCAAGCGCGGAGACCCTTGCGGTTTTGTCACTATCGAGGATTTCGAAGGTTCCGGCGAACTGGCACTCTTTGGTGAGGAATGGACAAAATGGCGCGGAATGATGGTTGAGGGCTACACCATCTATATCCAAGGCAAGTGTGCTCCTAAGTTCCAGAACAGTACCTTCCTCTCCATTCAGATTGCCAATATCCAGTTCATGAGCAGGGCCAAGGATGAGAACATCGAGAAGTTCACCATCTCTTTCGATTCCGATACCATCGATGAGGCGATGGTTGCTGACCTCACCACGCTCCTCAGCGAGCATCCGGGCAATATCCAACTCTATTTCCAGATAAAGAATCCTGAAAGCACGACGCCCCTCGTGCTCCATAGTCGCAGCCAGACCATTGATGTCAACCGCGAACTCCTTTCTTATCTGGATGCCAACCCCGCCATGGAATACCGCATCAACTGAGCCGTTGCCGGTGGCATGGTCTTTGCATGGCAATACTTATAAACTCATAAACTTATAAACTCATAAACTTATAAACTCAAAAACTCACAAACAATGGAAGTAAACATCACAAACGAGAATTTCGAGAGTCTGAAGAATGGCGACATGCCGTTGGTAGTTGATTTCTGGGCAACCTGGTGTGGCCCTTGCCGCATGGTAGGCCCCATCATCTCGCAGTTGGCAGAGGAATACGACGGCCGCATCGTCGTTGGCAAGTGCGACGTGGAGGAGGCTGACGACATTGCCGCAGAGATGGGCATCCGCAACATCCCTACCATCATGTTCTTCAAGAACGGACAGCTTGTCGACAAGTTCGTAGGCGCAACCACAAAGGCCAATCTGCAGCAGAAGTTCGATGCCTTGCTTTGATTCCGTCTGACAATTCCCCATCAAATAAGTGCTACTCATACGGGTAGCACTTATTTGTTTTATGTCGTTTGATTGTTAATAGCCGGACAGGCAATCAATGCCTTGGGAACAAAGTAAATTAGTTTGTTCAACAAACAACCATTGGAAGCATCCCATCCAAAGTCTGGAAGCAGAACAAAGTAAATTAGTTTGTACTCGAGGTTGCCATTGGAAGAAATTTACCAGGTAATGGTGCGGGAGCCGTCGGGTTGTTCCTCGATGGTGACGCGGAGGGCATTCTCGGGCAGGAGGTCTTCGATGAGTTCCGGCCACTCAATAAGACAGAGATTGCCGCTGTAGAAATAGTCCTCATAGCCCATGTCGTAGACTTCCTCAATCTTCTTGATGCGGTAGAAATCGAAATGATAGAGAGCCCCCTCCAACCTCCCCCCAAGGGGGAGGCTGTATTCGTTGACGATGGCAAAGGTGGGGGAGGTAATGACGTCCTCAACACCGAGTTCTTCACAAAGGGCTTTGATGAAGGTGGTCTTTCCGGCGCCCATCTTGCCGTAGAAGGCGATGACGAGGCCCTTCTCTTGGAGGGCGTTGGCATTGATAAACTGGCGGGCTGCCTCGCGGATGGTTTCTATGTTTTGAATCTTGATTTCCATTTTCTTTTAATCTTTAATCCTTAATCTTTCATCTTTAATCTTTCATCCTTCATTTCTTTCTGCCGCGCATGGTGATGAGGGGCACGAGCATTTCTTCCAAGGAGATACCGCCGTGCTGGAAGGTATCCTTGTAATAACTGACGTAGTAGTTGTAGTTATTGGGATAGGCGAAAAAGGAGTCACCAGTGGCAAAAACGTATGTCGTGCTGATGTTGGGTGCGGGGAGATGGGCCTTGCGCGGGTCTTTGATCTCATAGACTTCCTTGGGGTTGTAGTTGAGATTCTTGCCCAACTTATAGCGCAGGTTGGTATTGGTATTGCGGTCGCCGATGATCTTGACGGGACGGTCGGCACGGATAGAGCCGTGATCGGTGGTGAGCACTACGGTATAGTCGCTCTGCGACAGGAGTTTGAAGAGTTCGGAGAGCACGGTGTGGCGGAACCACGAGAGGGTGATGCTGCGGTAGGCGCTTTCGTTGTTGGCGAGTTCGCGCACCATCTTCGACTCGGTGCGAGCGTGGGAAAGCATGTCGATGAAATTGATGACTACCACGTTGAGGTCGTTCTGCGAGAGGTTCTTGAACTGTTGCAGCAGACGGTCGGCTCCCTGAGAGTCGTTCACCTTGTAGTAGGAGAACTTGTCTTTGCGGCGGTAGCGCTCTATCTGCGTCTGGATGAGCGGTCCCTCGTTGAGGTTCTTGCCTTCCTCTTCGTCTTCGTCCACCCATAGTTCGGGGAACATTTCGGCAATCTTGTTGGGCATCAGTCCTGAGAAGATGGCGTTGCGGGCATATTGGGTAGCCGTTGGGAGGATGGTCATATAGAGTTGTTCTTCGATGTCGAACAGGTCGCCAATCTCTTCGGCGAGCACGCGCCACTGGTCGTAGCGGAAGTTATCGACAACGATGAAGAACACTTTCTGCCCGTTGTTAAGCAGGGGGAAGATATGCTTCTTGAAGATGTCGGGCGACATGGTGATGTCACGTGAGGAACCTTCCTCGATAAAGGAGAGGTAGTTCTTTTTGACAAACTTGGCGAAGCCATTGTTAGCCTCTTCTTTCTGCATCCGGAGCATCTCGGTCATGGAGGAATCGGTGTTGCTGAGTTCCAGCTCCCAGCGCACGAGTCGCTTATAGACGTCAATCCAGTCTTGAAGCGTCTGGCAGTTGTCTATCTGCATGGAGATTTGTCCGAAGTTCTGCTGATATCCTGTCTGCGTGACTTCGGTGACAATCTGCCGCTGATGGATGTTCTTCTTCAGCGTCAGCAGAATCTGCGAGGGATTGACGGGCTTGATGAGGTAGTCGGCAATCTTGGAGCCGATGGCCTGGTCCATGATGTTCTCCTCCTCGCTCTTGGTGCACATCACAACGGGCGTGGCGGGCTGTATCTCCTTGATATACTGGAGCGTTTCGAGTCCGCTGAGACCGGGCATCATCTCATCGAGGAGGATGAGGTCGAAGGTTTTCTGACGGCATTCTTCAATGGCGTCGTTGCCGTTGCTGACGGTTACCACTTCGTAGCCTTTCTTCTCGAGGAAAAGGATGTGGGCCTTGAGCAGTTCAATCTCGTCGTCTACCCATAATAATAGTCCGTTTGTCATATATAATTGTTTCAGGTTTCAGGTTTCAAGTTTCAGGTCTTTAGAAGCCTTCGAGGTCGTAGTACTCGTCTTCGAGGTCGACGACGGGCTTCTTTTTCTTGGGCTCTTCCTTTTTGTTGGTGGACGGTCTGTTCTGACTGCCAAAGCCATCGCCGAAGTCGATGCCGGTGTCTTCCACGGCAGGCTGCTTTTTCGGCTTGGGAGCAGGTTGTTCTTTGGGCTTGGTAACAGGCTTTTCCTTAGGCTTTGCGACGGGCTTTTGAGTTGCTGCGGGTTTTGTGGGAGCCGTTGTGGCAGGTGTTGCAGCGGGTATCTCAATGGTGCCGCTTTCGATGACAGGTGCCTGCGGTTTGGGAGCCGGTTCCGCAGGAATTTCAATGGTGCCGCTGTCGATGGTAGGAGCCTGTGGCTTTGGAACCGTAGGTGCTGCAGGAATCTCGAGAGTGCCGCTTTCGATAATGGGAGTCTGAGGCTTGGTAGCAGGTACTTCGGCAGGGATTACTATCGTACCGTCGTCCACGGGCTCTGGCTTTTGCACAGGTATCGTCGACTCTGTCTTAGGCGTTGTTACCGGCTCAGCCTTGGGGGACTCAGGCTTCTGAATTTCAGATTGCTGAGGTTCGGTCTTTGGAGGCTCAGGTTGCTGAATCTCTGTGTCCTGAGGCTCGGCTTGCTGCGGGATAGTAACAGGTTCCTCCGACGGGATGTCGAAGGTGGAGTTGTCTTCCGGTTGCTCAATACCGAGGTCGATGAGCGTCTCGTTATTGAGCACGCCGCCGTTATAGAGTCCGTTGCCGTCATTGGATTGCTGCTCGCTGGCAGGGGCTTCGGGTTCTTTCTCGTATTCAATGGTGGCGGGTTCCGTCAACAGGCGCACGGTACTGATTTTCAGCGGTACGAAATGTTCTTCGTAGAACTGGTCGTAGTCTTCGTAACTGTACTGCGTTCCCAAGAGTTCGAGGTTCTTGTCGCTGATAATGATGATGCGCGCTTTCTGTAGGAGGGCGGTAATATTCTCCTGCTGGTAGAGGGCACGGGTATATTGGAGCACCTCATCGTAATTGCGGAATCCTTCCAGTCGCAAGCGGCGGATGTCGTCGACGTCCTCAAAAGTGAGGTCGAAATTACGTACCAGGAAATTGGTGAAATTGAAGCGTGCCATCTCAAAGAGCAGCTGGTTCTCGTTGACAGAGTCGGGCTGATAGGCAATGAGGAGGATGAATTTGGCATCGCGCTCTGGTTCAAAGACGCGGGCGGCAATGGAGTCGCTGTCGGAAAGCACATAACTGCGGCGGTCCCAGACGTTGCCCATGTCAAACTTTCCACCGTGGAGCCGGCGTCCGGCCTTCACACCGTTGATAATCATTCCGGCCATCTGGCTGACTTCGCTTGTGGGGTATTTTTCTACTACAGTCTGCATATCCGCGAGACAGCCCTGACTGTCGCCGCCATTCAATTTGTTCAGACCGCCGATGAATATGAACTTATCCCGATGGGCTCCGAGCGGGAAACGCTTCTCTGAGAAGGCCGCGTTGGATTTCACTTCCGTGAAACGGTCAGCCTTGAAGGCATCGTAGGTGGCCGCATAGAGCGAGTCTTCCATGTGGGTGCCGAAGCGGGCATTCTCTTCGAAATAGGGATCGGTGAGGAGGGTGGTCCATTGGCTTTCAGGGTAATCGGCCTTCAGCTTGTTGAGCCACACGTCGGCCATTTGCGGCTCTCCCTTACGCATATATAATAGGTATAGGTGATAGTACACGTCGTCCATCTTCTCGTAAGAGGGGTACTGGTCGGTGAGTCTCCGCAACTGTCTTTCGCCAAGGCGGAGGTTATTAAGCTTGTCTTTGAATATGACGCCGCTATGATGTAGACCGTCCATGATGATAAGGTTGGAAGCCTCCACCTGTTCCTCCGTGAAGGGGATGTCTTTCAGGTAATATTCCCGTTTGTGGGGATCGTTCTGGGCGCTGTCGGTAAGCTGCTTCAGGGAGTCTTCCACAGCTGCTGCCTGTGCCAGCGAGTCGCGTTGCTCATCGGTCCATTGCTCCACCTGTGAGGCATCTGCTACGACGGTCTTGTTGATGCGCTGCCAGTTGTCCACGTTCTCTCGTTTTCCCCACTGCCGCTGGAAAGTCTGTTTTCCCTGATTCACGGTCATCGGATTGTAGAAGTACCAGGTGTCGTCCTTTCGATTAGACAGGGTAGGGGTGGGGGTGTTGTTTTGATTGTTGCGGTTGCCGATGGCGTTCTGCTGGGCAAGTTGTGACTGGGCATCAGCTTCCGCCTGACGGTCTCGCTCTTCCTTTTCCTTCTTTTTCAGTGCCTCGATCACACGGTCTATGGCTTCATTGCGCTCTTTCTCAGGGAGTTTTGCCAGTACTTGCAAGGAGTCCTGAAGATGGACAGCCTCAGTGTAGGGCACCAGTTCGTCAAGCACCTTGGAGCGTTCGCTGAGTTGCTTGTAGTCCTTACGGTCCTTGTCAAGCAGTCCGATGGCCTCACCGTAGCAGCGTTTGGCATCGCTGAACTTCTCCTTGGCCCAATAGAGGTCGCCCAGATGAAGCAGCAGCACGCCTTTCTCGATGCCGTTGCGGGTGGCCTTCTCGTTGCCTTTCTCATAGGCCCCGATGGCTCCGAGCGTATCTTTCTGCATCAGATAGATGTTACCCATGGCATAATACACCTGATCCAGATATTCGGTATTCTTGCCGGAACGGGCCATTCTTTTCAGACGGCTGATCATCTGCTTGGCGTTGCCGCCTGCCATCACTTCAGTCATAGAGATGCGGGCATTGAATTCCAGTTCGTAAGGTGGATTCATGCGAATCACACGGCGGAAAGCCTTATAGGCCTCGTCTCGTTGTCCGAGGCTGGCATAGATTTGTCCTAAAAGGTAGCATTCGCGGGCTTTTTGCTTGCGGCGCATCTCGTGTTTGATGACTTTCTTAAGATAGGGTATGGCCTCGGCATAGCGACCCGTATGGATATAATAGTCGGCATAAGTGTAATCCCATTCTTTTATGGCACGCCAGTCAAGTGAGTCGCGCTTCATCTTCGTAATCACGTCCTCAGCATCATAGAGCCAGTCCTGTTCGATATAGCATTTGGCTAGCCATGCACGAGCCTTGCCGTAGATGGCTGGCTGTGTGCGGTAGAGGCGTGACATATATGCAAAGGTGGAGGCAGCCTCGTCGAAGGCTCCCTGATGGAATTGTGAGCGGCCCATCAACATCCACGCTTTCCAAAGGAAAGGGTTGTATTCCCGACGTGAGAGCCACTCAATGTCGCGTTCTGTCTTCTTGCGGCTCTTGTTCCAGGTGGGACGTCGTTTGATACTGTGGAGTTTGATGGCTTTCTGTGATTTTTCGATGGCCTTGTCGAAATTGCCCTTACCGATTTCTTTTGAGTTCTTGTTGCTAACGGTATAGAGCGGAATCATCTCGGTAAAGTTGTCCTTGTTGCCTTGTTCCTTTTCCAGGGAAGCGTCAATATAAGCCAGATTACCGTTGTAATAGGTATTATAGCGTGCCGTGAAAGAATGCCACCAGCGCGTCTGGGAAGTGTTCTTTTCGGTGGAACAAGAACAAAGCAGGAGGATGATAACGACCCACTCCAGCCCTCCCTGGATAGGGAGAGAGTTCTTGCTTCTTTTTCGGTCAGATTTTTCGTGGGATTGTAAGTCCTCCCTAGACAGGGAGGATTTAGGTGGGTCACCTTTTTCTTTCAAGTCGTCCAGCAGACATTTGATTTTACAGGAGCCGTCGTCTCGACTCAGGCAGGTGCTGCAGTCGTGCCCCTGCTGAATGGGAGTGTCGTCTCCCCTTGAGAGGAGTGCAGCCACACCACCTAACAGGACGAGTGCTCCGATGCAGATCAGTACAAATGTCATATTGATGTTTAAGGACTAATGACTATTGATGAAAGAATTCTTATTCTTCAGAGATTTGGAAACCAACTTTCTTCAAGTCATCCCAAAAGCGGGGATAGCTCTTTGTCACCACTTGCGGATTGTTGATGCACAAGCCTTCACGTACAAAACTGTAGGGTGCAAAGGACAAAGCCATCCGGTGGTCTTCGTAAGTGTCGATGGGCTCCGTGGATGGCTCACAACGCTCACCATCCCACAGCAGTTCCGATTCATCACGGTCCTGAATCACATACCCCAGTTTGCGCATTTCCGTCTTCAGGGCCTTGATGCGGTCGGTTTCCTTGATCTTCAGGGTGGAGAGCCCAACGAAATGGAAGGGAACATTCATGGCACAACAGCAGACCACAAAAGTTTGTGCAAGGTCAGGCTGGTTGATGAAATCGTAGTCAAGTCGCGGCAGACGCTTTGGCAGTTTCTTCAGCGTCACTGTCGTAGGAACACCAGGCTCCTTGCTCTCGAAGGTGGTCTTTACGCCCAGCATGGAGAACAGATATTTCACCACGGAATCGCCCTGACGGGAAGCGTCAGCCAATCCCGTCAGGATAATCTCATCACCGGGTTTGTTATGGATGGCCATCATCTCATACCAATAGCTGGCTGAGCTCCAGTCGTTTTCAATGAGATAGTCGCGCTGTTGGTAGCCGCATGGTTCTGCCTTGATGGTCTTGATGTCTTTCCATTCCACAGTGGCACCGAAGTCGTGCATTGTGTGAAGCGTGAGGTCAATGTACGAGCGTGAGATGATGTCGCCTGTGAGTGTCAGTTCCAAACCGTTCTCCAGCACCGGGCCAATCATCAGCAGGGCGGAGATATACTGGGAACTGATGTTGCCGGGAATCTCCAGCGTACCACCGTCTAGCTTGCGTCCACGGATACGGAGTGGGGGAAATCCTTCTTCGCCCAAATATTCAATGTCTGCCCCCAAATAGCGTAGCGCATCAACCAGCACCTTGATGGGACGGTGTTTCATCCGCTCTGTTCCCGTAAGCACATGTTCTCCTTCTGTCACGCTGAGATAGGCGGTCATAAACCGCATGGCCGTTCCCGAGGCCATAATATCTATTTCGTAGGGCATGTCATGCAGAGCCCTCACTGTGACGTTCGTGTCGTCACAGTCACTCAGATTCTGGGGAGTAACGATGTTTCCTGATAGTGCAGAGATAATCAAAGCACGATTGGATATGCTTTTCGAGGCAGGCAGCGTCACCGTGGCTTTCAGCTGTTCGGGCGCTTTCAGTGTATATTGCATAGTCTTTAGTCTAAACTTATTTTCTATAACACTGCAAAGTTACGAAATTATTTTATTTTCACCGCATCAAATAACAATATTTATAATTCTGACGAGTGCCCACCATAAGCAGCGAAAATGAAAAAAATAAAAAAAATGACGGGAAAACTTGCAAATCTCCAATAAACTTCTTACCTTTGCATCCGCAATTCGCAAAGGATCGGGATTTAGCGCAGTTGGTAGCGCACACGTCTGGGGGGCGCGAGGTCGCTGG